>Ga0209619_10002821_pt1 | contig 12579 bp, 14 predicted proteins | sample Rifsed16ft3_FD_184011 | JGI IMG/M metagenome (GOLD analysis project Ga0209619, IMG submission 184011) | Soil microbial communities from Rifle, Colorado, USA - sediment 16ft 3 (version 2) | ecosystem: Environmental > Terrestrial > Deep subsurface > Rock core/Sediment | place: Rifle, Colorado... | reverse complement strand
AGCATCCAGTGAGACCCTGAAACAATACTGAAACGAGTTCAGCACAGGGTTCAGGGTGACAATAAAAACGAATACAAAATGCGTCTTATAAAAGTCGCACACGCCGTTGTTAATATTTAAAAGTTTTGGGCTCGAGTTTCTTGGCAAAAATAATTATAAGATCGGAGAGAAGATGGAGGATTGTATTTTTTGTAAGATCGCTAGAAAAGAGATCGCTTCCGACATTATTTATGAGGACCAAAGGGTAATCGCCTTTCGGGACGTTTACCCTAAAGCTCCCGTTCACGTGCTGGTGATTCCCAAAGAACACCACACGTCGCTTAAGGATTTTTCTCCGCCCAACTGTGAGACCGCCGGGGAAATCTTTTCGGTGGCGGAAACCGTCGCTCAAAAAGAAGGAATTGCCCCAAGCGGATTCCGCTTGATCCTTAATCAAGGTAAAAACGCGGGTCAAGAGGTAGATCATTTGCACGTCCACGTGCTAGGGGGAAAACCTCTCGGCCCAATGATTTCACGCTAAAATATTTTCACATAGGTTTAACAAGGGGGGGGAATTGGAGGGATATTATATGAGCCTTAAACAAGAAATTCAAAACGAGATGAAAGAAGCCTTAAAGAGTGGGAACAAAGAGACTGTTTCCGTGCTTAGACTGCTTCTTTCGGCCCTAAAGAATGCGGAGATTTCCAAGCGAGAAGAACTGACGTCCGGGGAGACCCTTGAAATTGCCGCCAAGGAGATGAAAAAGTGGGAAGAAGCGGCTCAAGAGTACGAGAAAGCCGGAATGACTGAACGGGCGGATAAAGAGCGAAGAGATGCCGCCGTCATAAAAAAATACTTGCCTCAACCTCTTCCGGATGAAGAATTGTTAGAATTGATCGAGAAAGTGGTTAGCGAAACTGGAGCCGTGGGACCAAGTGATTTAGGCAAGGTGATGAGGGAAATAATGCCTAAGGTTAAAGGACGAGCGGATGGCGCCAAAGTTAACGCCTTAGTCCGTGAGGTCCTAACCGGGAAGTAGCTTTTTACCCATGCACCAGTCCGAGTTATGATATAATTATCATCGTGAGTCATAAGTATTTTATTCTTAGGTCAGTCTGTAGGCTCCGTTTGTGCGCGGCTACACTCACTCGCTTAACGCCGTGCTCAGAGTCGTTTCTTAGATGACCTAGGTAGACGAACAAAATTTTTAATTGTGCTCAGGCTCAATTATCTTGAGATTATCCGTAAAGAGGAGAGCAAATTTAGTTTGAGTAAATCTACCGAAGTTAAACTGGTTGTCCCGGGTGAACAGTTAATGGTTGATCTTTTGGGACAGCGCGATGAGCTTTTAAAAATCATCGAAAAAGAGTTTGATAGTCAAATACTTGTGCGAGGTAATGAAATCACCATTAGCGGTGATGAATCAGAAGCCGGAACCGTTGCGCATATTTTTAAAGAATTAATGGAACTAATTTCTCAGGGGCAAGCCCTCGATCCTCAAAACGTCAGTAGCACCATTAGATTAGTACGGGAAGAAGACGTATCTCCGGCTAAGGTCCTTTCGGAAGCGATTCTTACTCATCGCGCCAAGACCATCAGACCCAAGACTTTGGGGCAAAAAAAATACATCGAAGCCATTTTTAAAAGTACCCTCACTTTTGTTATTGGCCCGGCGGGAACGGGCAAGACCTATCTCGCCATGGCCATGGCGGTTCGCGCTTTGAAGGAGAGAAGTGTTGGAAGGATAATTCTAACGCGTCCCGCGGTTGAAGCCGGTGAAAAATTAGGTTTTCTGCCCGGCGATATTTATCAGAAAGTTGATCCCTATTTAAGACCCCTTTATGACGCTCTTTACGACATGATGGAGGTGGAGCAGTTTCGAAGGTTTATGGATCAAGGAATAATCGAAATAGCTCCTCTCGCCTTTATGCGTGGAAGAACCCTCAACGATTCGTTTATAATCCTGGATGAAGCTCAAAATACTTCTCCGGAGCAGATGAAAATGTTTTTAACAAGATTAGGTTTCGGCTCGAAGGCGATTGTTACCGGAGATGTTACCCAAATTGACCTGCCGCGCGGTGATAACTCCGGTCTCGTGGTGGTGGAAAAAATCTTGTCAGATATCGAGGCCGCCGCTTTTATTCGTCTGGGGGCCCGAGATGTAGTTCGTCACCCCATCGTCCAAAAAATTGTGGAAGCCTACAAAAGGTTTGAGGAAAAAGAGAGCTGACGGAGTAAATCGAATGACTAAAGGCTCAAAAAACGATTCTGACAAACCTCCTTTATGGAGAGACCAGCGCTTCCAGCGAATTTCCCTAGTCCTAGTTTTTTTTCTCGTTGTGACTGCCGTTCTTTCCATGGATATGCCTCCCAAAAAAATTCTTGAAGTGGGAAAACCCAGCCCGGAAACGGTAAGAGCTCCTCATTTCCTTTCTATTATAGACTCCGAAAAAACTGAAGAACTGCGCCAAAGAGCTGCGGATAAATTAGGAAAAGTTTACTCGCACCGCGAAGCCGTTGACGCGGAAATCCAGCAAGAGATAAAAAGCCTCTTCGGTTACCTAAAAGACACTAAGAACAACTCCACTTTAAGCTTCAATAACCAACTCAAACAACTCAAGGAAAGGGCGAGCAAGGTATCGCCCGAGGCTCTGGAGGCTAGCCTTAGACTTGCCCCGGAGGAGGTAGCCCTCCTGGAAACCGAGGCGTTAGGGGTTACCGCAAAGCTGCTTGAGGGCGATATAACTTCGGAAAATATTGGCGATTCAAAGGAGAAAATTAAGCAGTTGACATCGGCTTTTAGCCAGAAAGACCAAAACATAGTAGAAGAGATTGTTTTGGCCTATATCAAACCAAACTACACCTACGACGCCCAGAAAACCGGAAAGATAAAGAGGCAAGCAGCCTCTAGGGTGAAGCCGATTCGCTTGAGAAAAATGGAGGGTGAAACAATCGTCCGGGAAGGCGAAATAATCTCAGCGGAGCAGGGAAAAATTTTGCAAGAACTAGGTTTACTGAATCAGGGGGTTGATACAAAAAGAGCTTTTGGACTTATTTTGCTGGCAATAGGTATCTTTGGGATCGCCGGCGCTTATCTTTATCGTTACCAAGCGAACGTGTATAATAGCCCCCGCTTAATTTTGCTTTTGGGGATAATTTTAATGGCGGTAATATTGACCGCGAAATTCGTAAGCGTTTTTCCCTCTCCTTATCTTACCCCAGTGGCCGCCGCAGCGATGCTTACTACCATTCTTTTTAATCCCCGGTTGAGTATTACCGCGGTCCTGGTCGTCAGCTTTTTAAGCGCAACGATGGTTGAAAATAAGCTTGCTTTTCTATCCATGGCTGTTCTCGGCGGCCTTTTTGCCATTTATTTGACAACTAGTGTTTCGAGACGGGAGAGTCTAGTTCGGGCCGGATTATGGCTTAGCTTTGCCCTTGCTTACTTGATCTTCACCGCGAGCTTGGTCACAGAGGTGCCTTTTGCTGAGGTCTTGGTTAGTTCCGGTTGGGGACTGATCGGGGGACTTTCCTCGACCATTCTCACCATTGGCGCGCTTCCTTTTCTTGAGAGTAGTTTTAATATCACAACCGACCTAAAACTTTTAGAACTCTCCAATCCTAACCAACCACTCTTACATCAATTAATGATTAAAGCTCCCGGCACATATACCCACAGCATCTACACGAGTAACATTGCCGAAGCGGCCGCTAAGGAAGTTAAAGCGAATCCCCTGTTGACCAGAGTGGGCGCCTATTATCACGATATTGGGAAGATAAAACGGCCCCTCTTTTTCTTTGAGAACCAAGCAGGGGCAAAAAACCCTCATGACAAAACGCAGCCACACTTAAGTTATTTAATTATTGCGGCCCATGTTAAAGAGGGCGTAGACCTGGCGAAGAAACACCGGTTACCACCGGAAATTATCCAAATTATCCGAGAACACCACGGCACCAGTGTCGTTGCCTACTTTTTTCATCGAGCCAAAGTGTGGCGTAAAAAAGAGGAGGTTTCCGAGCTTGATTTTCGATATGCGGGAGGACGACCCCAATCAAAGGAGGCAGCCTTAATTATGCTCGCCGACTCTGTCGAGGCCATGGCGAGGTCGCTTAATAAACCCTCACCGTCACGAATTGAGCACTCGGTGAGAAAAGCGGTTCAAGCGAAACTCGCTGACGGCCAACTAAACTTGAGTAATTTGACCTTAAATGATCTAGAAAAAATCATCAAATCGTTTACGCAGGTCCTTACGAGTATTTACCACTCAAGAGTGTCATACCCGGACGAGGTGACCGCTAAATGGAGCAAACAAACTCTCTCTGGAAAGGACTACGGAAAAGTTGTTCCTTTGAAGAGGAAACGGTATGGAAATTCTGATAAGTAAGGAAAATAAAGTGGATGCCTCCTGTACCAAACTTCTTCGAGAACTTGCGTCTTATGCTTTAAATCTAGAGAAGGTACCAGATAAAACCGAACTAAGCATCGCTTTGGTTAAAAAAGAAAAAATCCAAGAGCTGAACTTAAAACACCGCGGGAAAAACAGCGCTACCGATGTCCTTTCCTATCCGTTGGCCGACGAGGGCGAAGAATCAACCCCCCTGGCGGAATCTTTGCTCCTCGGAGAGGTTATAATCTCTCCAGAAGTTGCTGAGTTTCAAGCCAAAGACTACGGTCACTCCTTGGAGGAGGAGTTGTCTATTTTGCTCGTTCACGGAATCTTGCATCTCCTAGATTATGATCACCAGGCTCCTGAAGAGGCGGAGCGGATGAGAAATCAAGAAAGAGTCATCTTAAAAGGCTTTTTTGTTTCGACTAAAGGGGAAAAATAATTGGAACTATCTGATTGGTTAAGGGTAATATTCTTGGGGTTTCTTTTTTTCTTTCGAATTTTCTTGGCTACCGCCGAAACCGCGCTCCTGTCAACTAATAAGCTTAACGCCAAGAAACTCGAGCAAGAGAAGGTGAAAGGGGCCCATCTTCTTCTTTCGCTTCTGGAGCACCCGAGTCGCTTTTTGCCGACTATTCTCCTATTAACTCTCCTGGTTGACGTGGGAGCGGCGGCCCTCGCCACAACTGTTGCTTCAAAATATCTTCCCTTCGGGGCGGCCATTGCCACTGGCTTTGTCACCATAATTTTCTTTGTTTACGGAGAACTAATCCCGAAAACCTTCGCCATCCATAACTGGGAAAAAGTTGGTATTTGGGTGGCACCGGTGGTCTCTTTTATAACTTTGGTTTTATACCCTCTGGTTTTTATTTTTATCAAGATTGCCAACTTCTTCACCCGAATTTTAGGCGGAAAGATTAGACGAGAAGGACCATTTGTTACCGAAGAAGAAATAAAAACCCTAGTGACGGTTGGTGAAGAAGAAGGGGTACTTGAAAAGGGTGAAAAAGAGCTTATCCATAGCGTTTTCGAGTTTGGGGATACTTTAGTAAGAGAAGTGATGGTGCCCCGGATGGATATGATTTGTTTAAAATCAAGTACACCCTTGAAGAAAGTGCTTGATACAGTGATTAAGGAGGGACATTCCCGCGTTCCTATTTACGAGGAAACGGTTGACAACATTACAGGCATCGCTCATCTTAAAGATCTTTTGGTTCACATCGAGGATAAGAAAAAGCCCCTGGATAAACTGGTGCGCCCGGCCTATTTCATTCCGGAGACAAAAAGGGTTAGTGAACTTTTGCGGGAGCTTCAAAAGAAGAGGCAGCATATGGCGATTGTCGTGGATGAGTACGGAGGCACCGCGGGATTAGTTACCATTGAAGACCTAGTGGAAGAAATCGTCGGGGAAATTTTCGACGAATACGATTTGGCGGAGACAATGATTGAGCCCCTTGGCAAAGATCGCCTGAGGGTCGATGCCCGGATTAATCTGGATAAAATCAATGAGTTGTTCGAAGTGGATCTTCCTCAAGCCGACTATGATACGGTTGGTGGATTTGTTTACAATCTGATCGGAAAGATTCCGAGCCCTGGTGAAAAAGTAGAATTTGATAATCTAGTTTTTACGGTGGAAAAAGTGGAAAAGAGGAGAATTTCCAAAATTCTAGTTTCTAAGAAAGCGGTACAAGTGGAAAACAATTGAGGGTGGGCATAAATCCTAAGTAAGCTCCAAGTTTAGGATTAGGGATATAGGATAGAGGATATAGGTTTAAGACCTGAAACCTGAAACCTAAATTGAAAATCCACCGTCATTCTCAATCAGTGAGGTTTGATGAAAAAAGAGGCGACGATAAAAGAGCTAATTAAGATGGCCAAGGGGGCGCGAGAAAATGCCCACGCTCCCTACTCGCAATTCAAGGTGGGAGCGGCTATTTTAACGTCTGAGGGAAAGGTTTTTACCGGTTGCAACATAGAAAGCTTGTCGTCGGGTCTTGCTTTGTGCGCCGAAAGAGTGGCTTTAGCCAAGGCGATTTCAGAAGGATACCGTGATTTCGAGCGCTTGGTTCTGGTAGCTGATTGTCAAGGGATGTGCTCGCCCTGTGGAAGCTGCCGCCAGGCTTTATATGAATTTAATTCTAAGATGCTCATTTCAATGGTTAATTTAAACGGTAAAGAAAAAGAAATAGCCGTTAGCAAGCTACTCCCGAGCGCTTTTAGATTAAAAGATGAAAAGGCAAACAGCGACGGTTAAAAGTCAAGAGTCAAGAGTTAGGAAACGTTTGGTAAATTAATATGGCTGATTTAGTGGAAGTTACTCGGTTTACCCGCTCGCTTCTTGAAGAACTCGTTGAGATTGAGAGAGAGAATTTTGGAGAAGGGGGACTGAATGAATGGACCTTACCGGTGGTAGCGAAATACGGTAAGGTTTTTATTTTTAAAGAAGGTGAAGATATAAAGGGATTAGCAGAGCTAATCAGAGACTGGTCCGATTCCCAACTCGCCTTTTTGATCGGCATTTCTCTAAAAAAGAAACATCAGAACAAAGGATTAGGAAAGATTTTTTTGGAGAAGCTTCTAGCACAACTCGGAGGCACGGGGATTATTAAAGTGAGACTGACCGTATCCCTCGAAAACAGAAACGCCCTTAACCTCTATCAAAAGTTCGGTTTTAAGAAGATAAAATTCAGCCTCGATGAGTACGGAAAAGGCGAAGACCGCGTCATTTTAGAAACCACGTTATCTAAAGTTTAGAATTTTCTTAAAAATCAAGTGGTTAGCTTGCTTTTTATTTATTTGACCACTTTCAATCGCTCATACCTTGCCTGCCCGCCATTGGCTCCCCGCCAGGGCGGGGTGACAGGCGGGCGCGACTTTAAGGGAAAGCGTCGATCGGAGGAGTTGCTTGCGACATCCCTTTTGGTTTTTGAGATTTAATAAACTAGCAAATTGAATGGTCGTTTTGGTAGAATTCTTAATTGTGCTTTGATGAAATTAATTAACCAAAATAAAGGGCAGAAATTAAATTAGGATTCAAGTTTAAAGAAGGAGAGATAATGAAAGAATTTCGGACCGGGTTTGTGGGGATCGTTGGCCGGGCAAACGTGGGAAAGTCAACCCTGATAAACTCCTTCGCAAAGCAAAAAAACGCGATCTTAAACGAGAGGCCACGTAGAAACAAGCGGGTGGTTAGGTGCATTATTAATCGGCCCCAAGCCCAGATCATTTTGGTTGATGTTCCTAGTTTCCAGGGGATAAAGGATGTTACCGGCAAAGATCGCAATAAAGAAGCAAGAAAAGTTCTTCAGGAGGTGGATGTAATTCTCTTTTTAGTCGACGCCACTCAGGTTATTGGCAGTGAGGATGGTTATATCGCTAAAGAGCTCTCGAAGCTTAAAAATCCCGCTTTCTTAGCCCTTAACAAAGCGGATAAAATTAATGATTCTGATTTAGAAGCCCAGTTCGAGGTGGGAAAACACTTAGGGGATTTTGTTAAGATCATTCCTATATCTGCTTTGAAAGAGGAGGGCCTGGGAGTCCTTTTGCAAGAGATAGAAGATCAACTTCCGAAACGGGCGAAGCTTTATCCTGACTCTTGAATCTCTAAATGAGGAGGAAGTTTGGAAGAGCGAAATGAGATTTTGCTGGCAACCATCAATACTCTTCTTAAAAAGAACGAGTTTAGGAAGATAACAACAATTCTTAATAAAATTCACGCCGCTGACGTAGCCGAGATTGCCACGCATCTTAGCTCAGAAAACCTAAATAAGATCTTTGAGGCTTGGGATCCTAAACACTGTGCCAGCGTCCTTTTGGAGATGAGTCTGGATGAGCAGGTTAAAATCGCCGAAGAGCTGAGAGTCTCCGTCATGACCCACATTTTAGAGAAAATGCCCCCCGATGACATGGCTGATTTTTTAGGAGCGATACCTGAAGAGATTTCGGAAAGCATTCTTGGTTCCATGAGGGAAGAGATTGCCACGCGGGTCAAACAACTTCTCAAGTACGGAAAAGAAACCGCCGGGGGAATCATGACCCCCGAATTTATAGCTCTCAAGAAAGATATGACCGCCGAGGAAGCCATCGAAAGTTTAAGGAAGACGGTTCCTGAGGCTGAATCAATTTATTATGTTTTCGTCATTAATAGAGAAGGACAGTTAGCTGGGGTAATTTCACTTAGAGACTTGATAGTGTCCCAACCGAAAACCCTAATTAAAGAGGTTATGAATCCCGAAGTAATCTACGCCCGAGCCGAAATAGACCAGGAAGAAGTAGCCAGAATTATGAGCAAATATGATTTGCTTGCTTTGCCCGTGGTTGATCCTGATCAAAAGCTTTTAGGGATCGTGACCATTGATGACGTGGTTGATGTAATCAAGGAAGAAGCGACTGAAGACATGTATCGGCTTTCGGGTACTAGGGATATTCCGGAAAGCGATGTTATGAGGGGAAAGTTTTCGGCGGTGGTTAGGGCTAGAATTCCCTGGTTAATGATTGCTCTTGGCGGAGAAGTGGTAGTTGTTGGTCTCATTGCCGATCGGTTCAAAGAACTAATTAATGTTTTGCCGGCTCTTGCCGTATATTGGGCGGCAATGACTTCCATCGGCGGAAACACTTCTTTTCAAGCTTCGACCGTCGCCGTTCGAGCCTTGGCCAACGGAGAATTGGACCCCAAGACGGTGAGTTTAAGATTATTTCGAGAAGTGCGCCTGGGCCTTTTGATGAGCATAATCTCCGCCGTCGCCCTTTTTCTGGTGGCTTTGGTCTGGCAACGGTTACTGGCGCTCGCGGTGATTGTGGCCGTTTCAAACGTTAGTATTGTTGTGGTTGGAGCCTTGACCGGAACACTGGCCCCAATAATTCTGGACCGGTTGGGAATTGATCCCGCGGTTTCATCTTCACCCTTTTTAGCTCTAATAATGGACGCTTTAAGTTTGCTTCTTTACTTCTCAATCGCAGTTGGAATATTAGGTCTTTATCCAATTTAAGCCTTAAAAACCTAATCATAGACGGGTTTAAAAAGTCCTACTGAAAGTGAAATTACTTATTGCCAAAAGATTTTCTTAAGCATAAAATCTTACTAAGAGAACTACCAAAAATCATAATAAAGGATAAAAAAGTGATTCCCGAGGAACTGGCTAAAAGCATTGATTATACTTTACTTACGCCCGTCGCCACCCTAAGAGATGTTGAGAAAGTTTGTGAAGAGGGGAAAAAGTACAACTTTGCCTCCGTTGTTGTTAACCCTTGCTATGTGGATTTATCCCAAAGACTCCTCAAAGATTCCCCGGTTAAAGTTGGAACGGTAGTGGGTTTCCCTTTTGGGGCGACTACTCCGGAAGTAAAACGATTTGAGGCCGAAAATGCTATTGAAAGAGGGGCTCGTGAAATCGATATGGTTCTTAACGTGGGTATCTTGAAATCTGGGGACTTGGAGGAAGTTTACCACGAAATTCAAGGAGTAGTGGATTTAACCCGCCGAAAAGAAGTACAAGTATCCGGGTCTATAATAGTTAAGGTAATTATTGAAACCGGTTATCTAGAGAATTTTGAGAAAAAAGCGGCCTGCCGGCTTGTTGAAGAAGCGGGAGCTGATTTTGTAAAAACCGGGACAGGATTTGGCCCTGCCGGCGCTAACTTGGAAGATGTGAAATTTTTGCGAGAGTGTTTAACTCCCGAGGTTGGAATAAAAGCTTCCGGTGGGATAAAGACCCTAGATCAAGCGGTGGATTTAATTCAAAATGGCGCCTCGCGAATTGGTACCAGCAGCGGTGTAGAGATTATGGAAGAATTTTTTGCCAAAAGCCGCAAGTAGATGCCTGAAAACCCTCTGATTAACACTCTCTTCTCTACTTTAATTAGATTGAGGCATGGTGAGAAATTATAAAACCCGCGGTATTATTTTAAGATCCTATGATTTTGGAGAAGCAGATAAGATAATAACCATTTTTGGCGAAAATCATGGGAAAATAAAGGCGGTAGCCAAGGGCGTAAGAAAAACAAAAAGCCGGTTTGGGGGAAGGCTAGAGCCCTTTACCTATGTTCATCTAATGATGGCCAAGGGCCGGAACCTAGACATCATAACGGGCGCGGAGATTATTTGTCCTTTTCAAGGAATAAAGAGTAATTTAGACAGAATGACCAGCGGCTTTGGAATGCTAGATATTTTAGACAAGGTTTCGGCGGAAAAACAGGAAGAAGTGGAGATTTTTCATCTAACCCTCAAAGCTCTTGAGTCTCTAGAAAAAAGCTCAAATAATTTCTCCCTTTTGTTGGCCGCCTTTGATATAAAACTCGTGGCCTACTCTGGCTATCTCCCCGATTTATCCTCGTGTGTAATCTGTAAAAAAACTCCTCCGTTTTCCCGGTATCTCTTCAGTTATGAGCAAGGAGGAATTCTTTGCCCCGAGTGTAATCTTAACTCTCCGATGACCAGAATTATTTCTAATAAAGCTCTCAGGGTGCTTAAAAGCATATTACAAGAGGACCTGGATACGCTTGAAAATATAAAGATATCTTCTGACCTAGAAAAAGAAATTACCAGTTTCCTCAATGATTATATAGACTATTACCTTCAAACTAGGCTCAAAAGTCGAGAATATCTTTCCAAAGTTAAGTGAAGTCTCAAAGCGCCCAGATTTGATAAGGCATTATCATAAAGAAGGTGAAGGAAGAGTTGAGGGTAATTTACGGTCTCGAAAACTTGCCTCCTTCAGGCAGAAAGAGAGTGGTGACCATTGGTTTTTTTGATGGCGTCCACAAGGGCCACCAAGCGGTTATAAAAGAAGCAGTCAAAGAGGCGGGAAAACAAAAGACCGAAAGCGCTGTTTTGACTTTTGAGCCACACCCACTAGAAGTATTAAAACCCGGCAGTCACCCTCCTATTTTAACGAGTACCTCCCTAAAAGCGAAACTCATTGAAGCCTTAGGTATTGACCTTTTTCTCGTAGTTGAGTTTACGAAAGAGCTGGCCGCGCTATCTCCAAAACAGTTTATTGATCATATCCTTTTAGGCGATCTCAGGGCGACTACCATAGTGGTGGGGGAGGATTTTAAATTCGGTCGGGAAAAAGAGGGAGACGTTTCTTTTCTTAAACGTTATAGCAAGGAAAAGAACTTAAGGATTATCGCCGTCCCGTCGCTTAGGATTCAAGGAAAGGCGGTGAGCAGTACGCTCCTGAGGGAGCTTCTAGCTAGGGGAGACCTGAGGGCTGTCGCCGAAATTCAGGGGCGTTATCCTCGAATCACTGCCAAAGTAGTTAGAGGGAGGGGCGAGGGAACTTCGCTTGGTTTTTCCACCGCTAACTTAGAGATAACGGAGAAATCGTCACTACCCGCTAATGGAGTTTATGCTGGTTACATACGGTTTAATGGGAAAGAGTGGGCTTGTGCCATCTACATCGGAACCAGTCCTACCTTTGATCTTGGGGAAACTCGTTTAGAGGTTCATATCTTTAATTTTGAGGGTGATCTCTACGACCGCCAAGTGGATGTAGAGTTTAAAGCGAAAATCAGAAACGAAAAGAAGTTCCCAAACCGGCAGGCTTTAGCGGCACAAATTAAAAAGGATATAGCGGAAGCGAAGTCGATACTGACTTAATTTTAATATTTTCTTCATTTACTAGGCTCTTATGATATACTAAAATGAAATTAATTCGAAAAAGCAGAAGAGGTGGCATAGTTGACCTTAATAAAAGGCGAAAAAACAAAAATAATTAATAAATACCGGCTTCATGAAGAAGATACCGGATCACCAGAGGTTCAAATCGCCATATTAACGAAAAGGATTGAGAGCTTAACAGACCATCTTAAAGAACACAAAAAGGACCATCATTCGCGGAGAGGACTTCTAAAAATGGTGGGACAAAGGCGGAAACTCCTAAACTACCTGGAGAAAATGAACGTTGAAAGATATCGAGAGGTCGTGGAGAAGTTGAAGCTCAGAGTGAAAGCTTGAGGTTATTTGATGGCAATAGTTTCGGAGGAGTTGGAGCTAGGGGGAAAAATTGTTCTGCTTGAGACTGGGAGAATGGCAAAAGCGGCGGATGGCGCGGTTCTTATTCAGTCGGGAGACACCACAGTTTTAGTTACCGCGGTTATCAGCAAGGAAACACGCAAGGTTGATTTTCTTCCCTTAACAGTTGATGTGGAAGAAAAGATGTACGCCGCCGGTAAGATACCGGGGGGCTTCATTAAGAGAGAAGGTAGACC
>Ga0209619_10002814_pt1 | contig 12590 bp, 11 predicted proteins | sample Rifsed16ft3_FD_184011 | JGI IMG/M metagenome (GOLD analysis project Ga0209619, IMG submission 184011) | Soil microbial communities from Rifle, Colorado, USA - sediment 16ft 3 (version 2) | ecosystem: Environmental > Terrestrial > Deep subsurface > Rock core/Sediment | place: Rifle, Colorado... | reverse complement strand
ATGATAGAAGGAAACACAGGGTCAGGGAAGACTCTCTTGGCGGAACAGCTAATGTACGACGATCTTCGAACTGGCAAACCCTGCATATTCGTCTCAACTGCAGATTTTCCGTCAAAGATTAGAGGAGCAATGAAATCTCTTGGTTTCGAAACGGACCCCTACGAAGGTAGAGAATACCTCAGGTTTGTGGACTGTTATTCGGCAGAGGCAGGCCAGCAGTCCCAAGAAAAATTCTACATCTCGTCCCTAAGCGATCTGACCTCACTCGGAGTCAAAATCACATCGGCAATCTCAAATCCAGGCGAGTTTCCCAGCGTTTTCTTTGACTCCCTCACGCCCCTCACTCCCAAAGCCAAGCCGGAAAACATCGTATCCTTCGCGCAGGCCGTGGGCGCCAAAGTTCGTGGCGTAGGAGGGAAGGCCTACTTTACGGTGGGCTCCGGGACAGAACCCTCGATTCTTCGTAACCTCGAGGAATCCTCTGATTGCGTGATCCAAATGGAGGCGTTTGAAGAGAAGGGAATTAGAAGGCGGCGTATGCGGATAACCAAGTTCCGCAACAGACGATTCCATGAAGGATGGGTCACATTTACAGTCGAGGAGGGCAAAGGAATAATCTTCTACTCTAAGAAGCCGAAGAGGTAGAGATGCTAGAAGACCTTGTCTCTCGGAAAAATCTCCAGTCCGGCAGGCCCAAACTGGTACGGCCTTATCTGAGTATCGTGAGGAATTCCCCTCATCTTCTCGATCTGGACAGCCCTCACAATGTTCCCCTCGTGAAAAAGCGTATGCAGTAAGACCACACCGTGAGAAAGGAACTCTTCTATCTGAAATCTCCTGTCGAGTAAAGAAGTCTTCAGCTCACTAGTAACCAGAGATGTGCAACCCGATTCCGCCAGAGTGTCGAAGAAGGCGGTGGTAGCCCGCCTCCTTTCCAGCACATCTCCATACCGCAGCATCAGCGATGTTATTGGGTCAAGGGCTACACGTCTGATATTCTCTCCTTCAACAACCTTCGAAATGGTCCGCAAGAGATCACTAAACCCCATGCCTTCAGGAAACTCGCCCGAGTACACGGAGCTAGATTCCTCCGGCCGAGCCCTAAGTTTTCGAAGTCCACTGGCATCAATGAGCAAGAGCTTCCCCTTCTTCTCCATGGCATCCAAGTCCCAATTGAAAGAGAGAAGGTTCTGTTTCACATGGTCAGGTTGCTCGTCGAGTGTGACATACAGCCCGGTTTCTCCCATAGTTGCGCCGTGGTAGAGGTACTGGAGGGCGAAGGTCGTCTTTCCCGAACCTGGGCTGCCCACTATGAGTATGCATCTTCCCTCGGGGAATCCTCCTCCCAAGAGCTCGTCGAGGCCTTTGATTCCTGTGGGAACCCTGTCCAAGTACGGTGTCGAGTGAGGCCGCGTTCCCTAGCGTATAAAAACAGTATTTCGGAACAAAGCTTAGACTTCGAACAGTTTTCCAGGCGGGTTCTCTAGCCAGATTTTGGATGCTAGCACTCGCCCGTGAGGTTTCGCGGAGAACACTTGACGGATGATGTGGCGGTTGACGGGGTCCGCTGCAAGGTTGCAGCCGAGTGCGAAGCACCAGCAGACCCCCATGAAGAGGAAAACGTAGAAGAGGACGTACTCGAACACTGGTCTCCTGAAGATTGCGTAGAGAAGTGTGAACCCGCCTGATGCTCCGACGATCGTCGACAGAACTGTCCGGTGAAACGGTGCAGTGTCGATGCTTCTCAGCCTCAGCCCTCCCAGATATGGAAGCGCAAGGACCACGCCGGGTATGACTAGCGCGGCTGACATCGTCAGGGTGACAAAGTTTTCCGTCACTAGGGCCGAGATATCCGAGGGTCGGCCTTGGGGTGCGACGATTGGTATTCCGCGCCGACCGAGGTATGTTGCGAACGAAACGACCACTGCCAGTATGAAGAGCCAGTACGTGATCTGCCGCTTGAGCTTCAGGCGTGTAGTTATTGGCTGGGAGGATATTGTCTCTTGGGTCTTGGGTAGGACGATGTGTTTTCCTCTTGTTATGAATAGGTAGAGTTTCATTGCGCGGGTGGAGAGGAGGCCGCCGAAGACGTACATCAGCACGTACCCCAGTGGAACTGCTACAACGGAAATTACAAGTGTCAGGTTGGCGCTCATCTGTAAAACTAGTGATCCTCGGTCGGTGCTGGCCGGCAGAAAACTTGAGGGCATGACCGTCAGCAGAATGGCCAGGACTGTGGCAGACCCGAAGAGGAACAATACATATGTTCCAATGATGCAGACCAGAAAGTTCCGCCTGTTGTGGGACTTCTGCCGGACCGCCAACACTGTACGCTCGGCCAGGAGCGTGCAGGCGATAATATTTAGGGGAAATGGTCCTCCGGACCCTTTCTGAAGGTTCAGGCGGCCAGCTGATTGTCAAAAGAAACCGACAATATCCTCAAACTAGTGAGGCGGGTCCGGCCTGAAGGCCGCGTTTCAGTCCGCAGAATCGGAAGCTTCGTCAACGATGTCTTTCTCGTCAAGGTTGATGGGGAGAAGTTCGTAGCGAAGCGCTACACCGATTGGACGTCGCTGAAATGGTTCACCCTCAGCCTCTACGGGCTCGGAAGCGTACGCTTCTCCATCTCAGGCAAGAGAAGAATGGAGGCTGAATACTACTTCAACGACTTCCTCCATCGCCGCGGCCTACCTGTTCCAGAAATTCTCGGCTCTGACCCTCATACCCGCCTGATGCTGTTCTCTTACGCTCCAGGGGAGCAGCTCTTGTCGCGACTAGCGGGGACCTTGGGATACTCGGACCCTCGGGAGCTTGAACGCGAGGCCGCAGACAGTGCTGGAAGCTTTGTCGCGCGGGCGCATGGTTTGGACGTCGCATTGGGCGATACTAGGCCGGAGAACTTCATTGTCGGCCATAGGGCCGGGATCACCTTTGTTGACCTGGAACAGGCCAGGCATGAGGGCGATTTTGGCTGGGACGTGGCGGAGTTTCTCTACTACTCTGGCCACTACTGGCTTTCCTATTCGGGTGCTGTCTCAGGCTACGTGGACGCTTTCATACGGGCCTACGCCCGGGAGGGGGATGAGCGCATCCTCCGGAGAGCCGCCTCGACCAGGTACATCCGGCTATTCTCCCTATGGACACCACCTAACATCATCTACCGCATCCGAAAACGGCTGCTAAAGCCCCAGCCCATTACAAGACCCTGACTGCCCATCGAGGTCGCTGACTGTTCGAAAAGAGGCTTCGTCAAGCCGTCTGGGGCTGAAACAAGCCCGATTCGCCAATCCCGGCCCGCGATTTTCAACTACCGAGCCTTTCCTAACAAATCCTCTCAAAACGCCGAGCCTTTCAAGTAGCAACAAAGCCCATTCCACGCCCGGACCCGCCAGATTCGCCCAGAATCCCTGCCAGAGAGATACCCCCGAACGAAAAAGGGGGTATGTCAACAGAATCTAGGGACACATGAGCCTTCGTCCTGGTCCAGGACGCAGAACCTGAGGGGAATGGAAAAACGGGTCTACGGTTCGGTTTCGGTGCTGTCTAGAAGTCTTCGTCTCCGCCGGGTGGCTTGAAGTCCTTACCCGGCCCACCGGGTCCCTTGTCCATTCCCTTTGACGCTATGACGTCATCGATTCGGAGAATCATTGATGCCGCCTCGCTGGCCGACTTTACGACCTGCTGTTTCACTCTGAGGGGTTCGAGAACGTTCTGTTTCCTCATGTCGCTGACTTTGCCAGAATGCACATCAATACCATACCACTGGTTCCCAGCCTTCTCATGCTTCGACCGCAGCTCCACGAGCACATCAATCGGGTCTAGGCCCGCGTTCTCTGCAAGCGTTGTCGGAACCGCCTCAAGCGCCTCCGCAAAACCTTCAATCGCCAGCTGTTCCCGCCCGCCAACTTTGACTGCGAAATCACGCAGTCGTTTCGCAACCTCCGCCTCCGGCGCACCGCCGCCAGCGACAATCTTCCCATCCTCCAAAGCGTTACGGACCACGCACAGCGCATCGTGCAGAGACCGGTCCGCTTCGTCAACAACGTGCTCCGTCCCGCCGCGAATTACAATGGTGACAGCCTTCGGGTTCTTCGCATCCCTCACGTAGACCAGCTTGTCCTCTCCAATCTTGACCTCCTCTACCAGTTTCGCCTCGCCCAGCGCGTCCTTGGCGAGGTCCTTGACGCTCGCAACAATTCTGGCGCCAGTAGCCTTCGACAGCTTCTCCATATCGCCACTGCTCACATTCTTCGCAGCCGCAATGCCTTTCTTCGACAAATAGTGCAGTGCCACATCATCAATGCCCTTCTCGCAGAACAAGATATTTGCGCCAGACTTTTCAACCTGCGCAACCATGTCGCTCAGCATTTTCTCTTCCTCCTCGATGAACAGTCGCATCTGGTCAGGGTTGTTGATGTTGATTTTCGCGTCGAATTCTGTCTTTTCGATTTCCAGCTTTGCGTTCAACAGCGCGATCTTTGCAGTCTCAACCCTTTTCGGCATCTGGGCATGGGCGAACTCCTTGTCCACGACAATACCCTTGACGAGTTCTGTCTCCTCAAGGCCCTTGCCATGCTTCTTGAGAATCTTAATCAGGTCGATGTCTGCCTTTGTCCTACCGTCAACCTTCTCGGCCACCTGCTTCACCGCCTTTACCGCAATGTCGGCAAACCTTTCCTTCGCAACAGCGATACCCTTGCTGTACATGGACGTCACAGCAACATGCTTCAGGGTAGCATCGTCCTTTTCCAGTATTGGAATGGACAGTTTGTCCAGAATCTCTATAGCTTTCTCTGCGGCCTTCATGTAGCCGTCCACGATGACAGTCGGGTGGACATCGCGGTCCAAGAGCTTCTCTGCACGTTCCAAGAGCTCGCCTGACAGAAGAACCGCGGTCGTCGTCCCGTCGCCGACCTCATTGTCCTGGGTCTTGGATACTTCAACAAGCATCTTCGCAGCAGGATGCTGAACGTCAAGCTCCTTCATAATGGCGGCTCCATCGTTGGTGATGGTCACGTCGCCGAGCGTGCTGACCAGCATCTTGTCCATTCCCCGCGGTCCAAGGGTGGTACGGACAGTCTCAGCAACTATCTTTGCAGCGGTGATATTGTTACGCTGCGCTTCCTTACCGGTTGTTCGGCCCGTTCCCTCTTTCAGTATTAGGATAGGCACTCCTCCAGCCCCTTGTGCAGACATAATCTCATAATCCCTCTTGGAATTCGGCCATAGGAGCGAAAAAACAGATTCTTAAGGTTTACCAGTTTTGAGGGTTCGAAACCGGGCTGGGAAGCCCCAGTGGAGGCTAATATCGGGTTTCCGAAGAGACGGGTCGCGGCCCGGCAGGCTTGAACCCTCACTCAGCGGGTAGAGTACCACCACCTATTTTCGAGATGTAACCCTGCCCTAGCCCATGAGTAGTCCAGATAACCCTATGGCCTATCTCCTTGAGTTCGGGCTGAAAAAAGTGGAGAAGGAAAGGCCTGAACTTGCCAGGGACGTAACTTACAGAGGCCTAAAGGCGAAGCTTATGCAGGACGCGGAGGGGCATTTTCGTGAGATACAGGCCACCTACGCGACTGTTCTGAAGACCCAGTGCCAGTGTGGGGGGCAGCTGGAGCCGGTGGACCACGAGTTCGGGAAGGCTGAGGGCACAATATACGACAGCGTGATAGCAAAGTGCAGGGCTTGCGGTGCGACCCAGATGTTCCAGTTTCCCAAAGAAGGATTCCTCTCAGAGGCGAGGTCCGCCATGGCGTTAAGGGACTACTTACACGGCACATACGGGATAGACTACGCTAGCCTGGTCATGAGCCAGCTTCGTAACCGGCCTAGCAAGGTTAGCTGAAGACGGAGTTATGTTCCCAGCGTCTTTTCGTAAATCTTGCGCAGTGTCCAGCGGACGCCGTTCCTTATCTCGTTCAGACGACGCTCGTCGCCAAAGTTGACGATCTTCAACTGTTTCAGGAGGCTCCCGTCTTGGTCGATGACATAGGAGAGTATCCTATCCGGTCCCAGCTCTTGCTTGCGCACAGCTTCGGTGTCTCGGGCCTTCATCGGATCCAGTACCTTTCCTAGCAGGAAGGTCCTGAGTGGTGGAGCGTTTACGTCGAACCTGATGCTTGGGGAGGGCACAATCCTCAGGTCGTGACCCTCCACAAAGACATCTGCGAGATGAACCCCGGCCATCGTGGTTATGGACTGTGACGAAGATTCGCGCGGTACCCTGTTCGGAGTATCCAGTATTGCACTCGGGACTTGCACCCTCCGGTAGCTCCTCTCAGCCAGTAGGTTATCCACAATCTCCAAGAAGGATCGGAGAGTCTTGATTTCCTCCTCTTGACTCCCAACTCGCTTCTCGAGGTAAGCTTTGAGTTCTGCGAGTTTTTTCGTTGACTTCTCTTCTAGTTCTGTCAAGCTCTCCCTTTCTACTGTGGTAACTGCCTTTGGGCTTTTAAACCATCCAAAAGCAACACTCGCATCGGTGTTCCTCCTGGCAACCAAGGGTTCCGAGGCCTCTGTTCGAGAGATTCTGAGTGGCCGACTACAAGGCCAACATGTTCGCTTGAGGGGGTGGTTGCAGAACAAACGTTCCGGCGGGGGAATTCAGTTCCTACAGCTGCGCGATGGGAGCGGCGTACTCCAGTGTACTGTCCGTAAGGAGAAGGTAGACGCGAAGGTCTTTGAAGAGTTTCTTTCTACAAGAGTCGAGTCCAGTGTCGAACTGGAAGGTGTTGTTGACAAGGACCCGCGTGCCCCAGGAGGTTGGGAGCTTCGGGTTGAAGCGGGAAAGGTGGTTAGTCCCGCGCTGGAGGATTTTCCGATTGCAAAGAAGTATCATGGGCCTGATTTTCTTCTGGACAACCGACACCTTTTCGTTCGAAGCGATAGGTTGCGGTCGGTTCTACGGGTCCGGGCCGTGTTTCTTTCAGCCGCCAGAGAATGGTTTGCTGAGCACGGGTTTACCGAGGTTCAAGTCCCAATTCTCACTTCCGCAGCGGTAGAAGGCGGTGCAACATTGTTTGAGGTGAAGTACTTTGATGAAAAGGCCTACCTCACCCAGAGCTGGCAATTATACGCAGAAGCCTTGATTGCAAGCATTGGAAAAATCTTCACAATATCGCCATCCTTTAGAGCCGAGAAGTCTAGGACTCGGAGGCACGTTACCGAGTTCTGGCAGGTGGAGGCTGAGGCGCCATGGTGTGACTTGGAGGGAATCATGGGTTTCGAGGAGGAGTTGCTGAGCCACACATTGAGGAAGCTGGTGCAATCCTGCAGGCCAGAACTTGAGTTGTTCGAACGGAGGGTGGAGGACCTTGAACGGGTGAAGCCGCCCTTTCCACGCGTAACATATGACGAGGCTTGGAAGATGATTGGGAGTGAGCAGTCTGGGATAAAGTGGGGAGAGGACCTTGGTTATGAGCAGGAGAAAGTCTTGACGGCCAAGTTCGACCGCCCCTTTTTCGTCGTTCGTTATCCTAAACGCGCAAAGGCGTTCTACCATAAACCTGACCCGTCGAACCCTGAGCTGACTATGTCGGTTGACATGCTAGCTCCTGAAGGTTACGGAGAAATTACAGGTGGTGGCGAGCGGATTGAGGATTATGATGTGTTGATGACGAGGATTAGGGAGGAGGGCCTGGACCCTAAGAGTTACGCGTGGTATCTGGACTTGAGGAAGTTTGGTAGTGTTCCTCACTCCGGGTTTGGGCTGGGGTTGGAGAGAGTGGTGGCTTGGGTCTGCAAGCTGGACCATATCAGAGATGCGATCGCGTTTCCGCGTTTGATCAACCGCGCATATCCGTAGCCGCTTGTCACATCTTCGCAGCTTCCGTAATTATTCTGTTCGCCAGCTCGGCACTTTCTCTTCTCTGAGCCTCTAGGGTCTGAGCCCCGATGTGGCAAGTGGTCACTGTGACACCATCAGGGAGCTCGACTAGTGCCTTCTCCCATTCGTCTGCCGGGGGTTCGATGTGGTACACGTCGAGCCCTGCACCTGCCAAATGGCCGCTTCGGAGGAGCGACAACAAGGCTGTCCCGTCAACTATGTCTCCCCGTGACGTGTTGATGAGGTAGGAACCGCGTTTCATCATTCTCAAACGCGGCTCGTTGAGAAGATGATGAGTCTCCTTAGTGTAAGGAACGTGAACTGTAACTATGTCGGACCGCTGAAGAAGATCCTCGACGGAATTTGAGAGTTCGAAGCTCAGCCCTGGTACTCCTCTAGGGGGAATCACGTCGTACCCTAACACTTCTGCTTGGAACCCGACGGTTAGTATTCTTGCGACTTCGTTACCGATTCTGCCCGCTCTTCCGATTATTCCTACCTTCTTGCTATGGAGTTCTTCGCCGATCAACTGGCTCTTTATCCACCGGCCCGATTTCATCTCTCTGTCCGCAAAGGGAATCTTCCTTAGAAGGGAGAGCATCAGGGCGATGGTGAGTTCGGCAACGCTGACTGATGGGGCGGCGGGCGTGTTGAGTACGGTGATGCCTGCTTGCTTTGCGGTTTGCGTATCGATATTGTCGAGGCCGACGCCCGCTCTAGCGACTATTTTGAGGTTCTTGGCTCTGCTGATGATTCCTGCATCGACCTTCGTCCTGCCTCTGACAACGAGAATATCGTAATCTAAAATAACCTGTTCCAGCTCTTTCCTGACAATCTGGGGGTTTTCGTCGACGCGAAACCCAGCAGCTCTGAGAATCTGGGTTCCCTCAGGGTGGATGTGGTCGCAGACCAACACTTTCAAAGTGCTCTATCTCCCAACGATTCCCGCAGAGGCTCTCGTCGTCGCAACAGTACCTTTCAGCTTTCTCAGGAGGGCTTGAGCGGCTATGGTTACCGGGTCCCAGACCGGGGCCAATGGCGGAGAGTAGCATGTTTCAATTTCCGCGAACTCTTCTACCGATAGCCCCAGATGAGCTCCCATTGAGGCGAAGTTCGCCCGGAGTGTTGCACCTTCTTCTCCTACGAGCTGTGCTCCGATTAGTCTTCCATCATCAGGGTGCGCCAGGAGTTTCACGGTTAGGTCTTTTCCGCCTGGGTAGTACGTCAGCCGGGTTGAGCCTGTGATCCTTACAGAGAGGGGGTGAATTCCCAGTCTTTCGGCAAGGGTGGTTGTGGGCCCAAAAGAGGCGACTTCCAGGCCGAATAGCTTCACGGTTGTCACCCCGGTCGAACCGGGATACTTTGAGGTCCCGCCGGCGGCGTTCACGCCCGCAACCATCGCTTGCCTGACAGCAGTTGTGGCTAGCTGGAAGAACACGTGCCGCCGTGTGATTCTGTCGTAGGTTTCGACACAGTCCCCCGCTGCGTACACGTTCTTTCCAGATGTCTCCATTCTCTCGTCGGTTCTGATTCCTCCAAACTCTCCCAGCGCTATTCCTGCCTTTCCTGCCAGTTCTGTGTTAGGCCGAACCTTGACAGCAAAGATTACCGCATCAGCTTCATAGTTTTTTCCTGAGATTTTGACGCCAGATACCTCTCCTTTGTCGCCATGGATTTCTTCTATAGTGGACTGGAGGTGATATTCAACGCCGTGTTCTTCTCCCTTCTGGCGAACGATGGATGCCATGTCCGGGTCCAGGATGGCGGGCAGAATTTCTGGAAAGATCTCTGCCTGGAGAACTGAAACTTGTCTGATGAGGAGCGCCTCGGCCATCTCCGACCCCGTTAGCCCCGCGCCTATGATAGCTACTCTTTTCGTCTTCACTTCGGATAGACGGTCAGCAAGTCTTTCCATGTCTTCCATGGTCCTAATCGTGAAGACCCCCCGCAGGTCAGACCCGGGGAGCGTCATAGTTGCGGCTCTGGCTCCCGTTGTCAAGATCAGCGAATCGTAGTCCAAGGTTTCTTTTTGACCGTCGCTGGGTCGAGTAAGCTGGACTCGCTGAGTACTCGCGTCTATTCCGGTACAGTCCCACCCTAGTCGAAGCTTGACCCGGTTAGTCTGTTCATAGAATGACTCGTCGTGCCCTATCAGGGCATTGAGGCTGGGTACTATTCCGCTGAACGCGTAGGGAAGGCCACACCTCGAGTATTCTGGCAAATTCTCGTCGCCTATGAGCACAATTTCAGCAGTTCTATCTGTCTTGCGCGCGTGGAAGGCTGCAGTTGTTCCTGAGACTCCACATCCGATGACAACGATGCGCTTCGGCATAGAATTGCGCGCTTGGGATGGTCCGATAACGGTTTCCTTGGGGTCCCCCCGGGGCGAGAACGACTAGCGAAAGGTATTAGTTTGGTTCAGAATCCAGTGAACCGTGGAGAGAATGGCTTGAGGGCCAACATGAACCTTTTCCTGAGGGATGGAAAAGGAATGCTCCTTGCCTATGACCAGGGTTTTGAACACGGCCCGTCAGCAGACTTCAACGACAAGAATATCGACCCGAGCTATGTTCTGGACATCGCAGTCAGGGGCGAATTCACTGGCGTAGTTCTTCACAAGGGGGTTGCCGAGAAATACTACAACGGGAAGGTTCCTCTCATCCTGAAGCTGAACGGGAAAACCAGTCTTCCAAAGGGCGAGCCAATTTCGACGCAGGTCTGCAGCGTCGAGCAAGCAATAAGTCTTGGAGCAAAAGGCGTTGGCTATACCATCTACCTTGGGAGTGCTAATGAGAATGTCATGCTTCAGGAGTTTGGGGAGATACAGGAAGAGGCTCATGAAGAGGGCCTTCCTGCAATAGCCTGGATTTATCCGCGGGGCGAGGCGGTCAAGGTTGACACTGCTCCTGAAATTGTTTCGTATGCGGCGAGGGCGGGACTCGAAATTGGGGCTGACGCGGTGAAGATAAAGTACAGCGGGTCGCCTGACACCTTCAGCTGGGCAGTCAAGGCGGCGGGGCTGGCCAAAGTGTTCATGTCGGGAGGGCCGAAAGCACCGACCGACGAAACCTTCCTGTCACAGGTGAAGGGTGCAATGGATGCCGGCGCTACCGGACTTGCTGTGGGGAGAAATGTCTGGCAGCATCAGGACCCGCAAAGGATGGCGGCTGCGCTGAAGGAAATCATATTCAACAGCGGAGAGATTCAGAAAGCGCTACAGCTAGTTGTATCGCAGTAGAGACCTGCTTTGCCCACAAGGACCCTGGCAGACGTCCTCCAAACCGAGGACCAAGGCCTGAGAAAGCTTGTTTCCCTTCTGTCCGAGCTTAGTATGCGGATAGTCGCAGAGATTCCGAGGGCCCTCGGAACTACTGAGGGGGTCAATGTTTACGGGGAGACACAGACCGAGCTCGACGTCTGGTCCAACGAACTACTGACCAAGAAACTGGTCAAAAGCGGGCTCGTCAGCCAAGTGGCCTCAGAGGAAATGGAAAGGACCTTGGAAGGAAATGGCGAGTACGCACTAGTTTTGGACCCATTAGATGGCTCCTCCAACATCAAAACGGACAACTTGGTGGGAACGATTGTAGGCATCTACCATGACGAAAAACTCCCCGCCAAGGGACGAAACTTGCTCTGCTCACTGTACTATCTCTACGGGCCGTACGTCCAGGCCACTGTAGCCACCCGGGAAGGCGTCCACGTTTGCGTTGCCGCGGGAAGGAAAGCCGGGTCCGAGCGATTTCTAACGACCGGAGAGCCTCACCGGCTTCCGGAGAAGGGATCGGTATACGGGATAGGAGGGATGAAGGAGAAATGGCCGACCGAAGTTCGCGAGTTTGCCGAGAGGCTGGAGAAGAGGAGGCTGAAGCTTCGCTACGGGGGCTCTTTTGTTGGAGACTACAACCAGGTGCTTCACAACGGAGGCTTCTTCTCCTATCCGTCCTTGCTGGACGCCCCACATGGAAAGTATCGATTGCAGTTTGAGTCCAATCCTATTGGTTTCATCACTGAGAAGGCAGGGGGCCGAGCCAGCGACGGAAGACAGAACATTCTCGACATTAAGCCGACCGATATTGCCCAGCGTGTTCCAACCTATCTTGGAAACAGGGACCTTGTTGCTGAGTTTGAGGGCCTTCTCAAGACAGCTGAATCCCCTAGGATGGCTTCCTGATAGGGGCTGAGAGTATCCGGGAACTGAAGGGTCCTTTGCTTGTCGTGAATTTCAAGACCTACCTGGAGGCTACTGGGAAGAAGGCCGTCGAGCTGGCGAAGGTTGCAGAAGCAGTTGCCAGAGAGCGGGGAATCACCATCGCAGTAGCGCCACAGTTTACAGACCTGAAGCCAGTTTCCGAAGCAACAGGCATCCCGGTATTCAGTCAGCACATTGACCCCATTAGGCCGGGCGCCTCCACGGGACACATTCTGGTGGATGCAGTGAAATCTTCTGGAGCTGTCGGTACTCTTCTGAACCACTCTGAAAGGCGCATCAAGATATCGGAAATCGAAGAGTCGGTCGAAAGGGCGAAGACATCAGATCTTATTGCTCTAGTGTGCGCCAACACTGCAGGTGTAAGTGCCGCGGTCGCAGCCCTCGACCCTCACATGATAGCTGTAGAGCCACCTGAGCTCATCGGGACCGGAGTTGCTGTGTCCAAGGCGAGGCCCGAGCTGATCACCTACACAGTCAAGAGGATTCATACCGTCAACCCGCACATCCGCATTCTCTGTGGAGCAGGCGTCAGCACTTCAGAGGACGTTTCGA
>Ga0209619_10002807_pt1 | contig 12603 bp, 12 predicted proteins | sample Rifsed16ft3_FD_184011 | JGI IMG/M metagenome (GOLD analysis project Ga0209619, IMG submission 184011) | Soil microbial communities from Rifle, Colorado, USA - sediment 16ft 3 (version 2) | ecosystem: Environmental > Terrestrial > Deep subsurface > Rock core/Sediment | place: Rifle, Colorado... | reverse complement strand
CAATGAGCCTGCGTATACACTCTCCTTGGGAAGGTTAGGCGTACTAGTTCAAGCTTTGGATAGTAGTGATCGCCGGTCTCCTTGTTGCGTCCGGCTGAAACAATGCCTCTCTCCATCGATCGGATGCCGGATTCAGCGTAGAGCTCCGCGGCTAGAGTCTGGGCTGGGAACTCCGTTTGCTTCAAATGGGGGAGGAACTTCTTTGCATTGAGGAAGATCGCATGGCCACCGACCGGGAGCACGATGGGAACCCCTATACTCCTGAGTTTCTCACCGACATACTCCACTTGCCCGATGCGCGCCTTCATATGGTCCTCGTGGATGGCCTCTTCGATTCCGCGAGCCATTGCCTCCATATCCCTCCCTGCCAGACCTCCATACGTATGCAGCCCTTCATAAACGACAACAAGGTTTCTTGCCTCCTCGAATATCTCCCTGTCGTTGATGGCCAGAAATCCTCCGATATTCACCAGAAGATCCTTTTTTCCACTCATCGTGCAACCGTCAGAGAAAGAGCACATCTCCTTCAGAATCTCGGCAAGGCTCTTTTTCTGATATCCTCTCTCGCGAATCTTGATGAAATGAGCGTTTTCCATGGCTCGCGTTGCGTCCATGATGACTTTGATACCGTGCTTTGTACAGAGTTTCCGTACCTGGCGCAGATTCTCCATTGAGACGGGTTGTCCACCAGCCATGTTGACAGTGGCAGCCACGGAAATGTATGGGATCTTCTTCGCTCCAACCTTTTTGATGAGTGCCTCAAGCTTTTGCAGGTCGACATTCCCCTTGAAGGGGTGGAGGTTCTCCGGATCGTGAGCTTCGTCGATGATCACGTCCACAAATGTCCCGCCTGCCAACTCCTGGTGGAGCCGTGTTGTGGTGAAATACATGTTACCCGGGACGTGATCTCCCGGCTTGATCATAATTCGGGAGATCAAATGTTCTGCACCCCGCCCCTGGTGAGTAGGGACGAGATATTTGTATCCATAGAACTTTTGAACGTTCTCTTCCAGGTTGTAGAAGTTCTTGCTGCCTGCATATGCCTCGTCGCCAAGCATCATGCCGGCCCACTGATAGTCACTCATCGCGTTCGTTCCGCTGTCTGTCAGCAGATCGATATATACGTCTTCCGATCGAAGCAGGAACGTGTTATATCCAGCGGCAGCAAGAGCTTTCGCGCGATACGCAGGGGTGGTCATCTTAAGGGGTTCGACGACTTTGATCTTGAACGGTTCAGCCCATGACCGCTTTCTCAGTTTTTCCATTTTCATGTCCTTATTCTGGATCGGTAGTATGACCCAAAGTAAACGAAAATCGCTGTAGAAACAACATGAGACTTCGCGATGTATATTGTTCTCTTTCTTGATTTTGAACGACTCGTGGTTTATCTTGTCATCAAGAAGACAACTGAAGAAAAGAATGCCCGCTACCAACGAACCGACAAGAGCAGCTGTACGAAATCGCAAGATTGAAAGCATCTCTGGTGAGCTGTGGACCTCCGCGCAGCGAAAAGGTTGTGCCATTCACGAGATTTCGTATCGCGCATGCTTCAAGCCGCAAGTGCCTCTGTACTTCATTGATCGTTTCACCAAACCCGGAGAGATCGTGTATGATCCCTTCATGGGTCGCGGGACAACAGTTCTCGAAGCCATTCTGGCCGGGCGGGAAGCAATCGGAAACGACGTAAATCCGCTCAGCCGTATGCTGGTTGAGCCGCGCCTCGATGTTCCGGAGATCGCGCCGGTCGCCGAGCGGCTGGAATCGATCAATTTTGACGGAAACCGCAAGGGCAGCGAAGATCTTTCCATGTTCTATCACCCGGGGACGCTGCGACAGATACTTGGCCTGCGCAGCTACCTGGCACAGCGGCGGGGTGAGGGGAAAGAGGACAAGACGGATCGCTGGATCAGGATGGTTGCAACAAACAGGTTGACGGGTCATTCCCCCGGATTCTTTTCAGTCTACACGCTTCCGCCAAATCAGGCTGCCTCACGTGAGGATCAGAAGCGCATCAACAGGATACGAAAGCAGAAGCCCGAGTTTCGTTCTGTCCCTGATCTTATTCTCAAAAAAACACGAAGGATTCTCTCCGCTCTGACCGATGGCCAACGTGAGCGGCTTTCCAATGCTCTGGATCAGGTAGTACTCCTGACTGGCGATGCCAGAGACACAGGCCGGATCATGAGTAATTCGGTTCAACTCACGGTCACCTCGCCGCCGTTCCTTGATATTGTGGACTATGCAAAAGATAACTGGCTGAGATGTTGGTTTAATGATATCGCGCTGGAGTCTGTCCAAAGAAACATCACAAAGACAAGAACAGTCTCCGATTGGACGAACGTCATGCGGGCAGTTTTCCAGGAACTCTACAGGGTCACTAAACCGGGAGGATACGTTGCGTTCGAAGTCGGGGAGGTTCGAAAGAACACCCTGAAGCTTGACGACATAGTGCTCCCGATCGGAGAATCAGCGGGTTTTCATCCTCTCAGTGTCCTGATCAATGTTCAGCGATTCACAAAGACCGCCCATATTTGGGGGGTTCGAAACAACGTCCAGGGAACGAACACGAACAGAATTGTTCTGTTCCGTAAATAACCTGGGGGTTGGAGAACAGACAAGAGAATACGTTCTCTATCAAGGATTTCAATGATTCCTCTTCGCGACCGCAACCCAACACAACACACGCCAGTTGTCAATATTGGGATCATTGTTGCAAACATCGCTGTTTTCCTCTATCAACTTTCGAGGGGAACGGAGGTCGAATCTCTCTTTTTTCAATTTGGCGTTGTCCCAATCGATGTCGTCACGGCAATCTCCCAATATGAGTTGGGAACAGCCATTCTTCCTCTTTTCTCTTCAATGTTCATGCATGGCGGATGGCTCCACATTGGCGGCAACATGTTATACCTCTGGATCTTCGGAGACAACGTGGAGGACCGCCTCGGACACTTTCGATATCTTGTGTTCTACCTCCTTTGCGGGCTCATTGCCTCAGCTCTTCACATCCTTATCGAACCGGCGTCTGAAGTCCCGACCGTGGGTGCAAGCGGGGCAATCTCGGGTGTTCTGGCCGGATATCTTCTCATGTTTCCCAAAGCCCGCGTCGTCACGGTTATTCCCGTTTTCATGTTTTTGCAAATAGCAGAGCTCCCGGCACTCATCGTTCTTGGTTTCTGGTTTGTTATTCAGTTCTTCTCCGGCCTCGTTTCGCTGAGTGGTGAAGCAGCGGCCGGCGGAGTGGCATGGTGGGCACACATTGGAGGATTTCTTGCCGGACTGGCATTGGTTATTCCATTCAGAAAAAGCAAGCCTCCTACTGTCGGTTTCTTCAATCCATGATCCGAAAACAAAACAAGAGGAAGCCCGGGAGGGAGAGAGCCTATCTCTCCGGCGGAATGGAATATGCGCAGTATGAAGGGGCTGATTGGAGAGCAGAGATAGAAGAGTGGATCAGGACGGCGTTGCATCATTCGGTGTTCAATCCGAACAAAGAAAGTGCAAAGTATCTTCGGAAGCGGGTACGTGGTGATTTCCGCCGGCTCAAAACCGAGGACACGCGTCGGTTCGCGAAGATTGTGTCACGAATCGTCGATCTCGATTCCAGAGAAATTGCACATCGGAGCAGTTATGTTGTTTGTTACTGGGATCGCAGCGCTCAGCGGGGAGCCGGGACAAAAGGGGAAGTGACGATAGCGAAGCTCTTCGGGAAACCGGTGTATATGGTTACGGAAGTGCATCCGGAAAACATCCCCGGATGGATTCTCGGCTGTACAACGAAGATGTTTGGGACTTTTCACGAACTCAAGATATTCTTGATGGAGAAGTACGGGGCTTCGGGGCTTCCAATGATCCGTAAGAAAGGGAAGAAAAGGAGGAAATGATGCTGAAACCGGTAATCATGCTGATGATGTTCTCATCGGTGGCACTGAGCCAGACGGTCCGGTACATGCCCACCGAAAATGACCTCAAATATACTTTCGGCGGCCATCCGCCGGTTATGACTATCAGACCGGGGACGATACTGGAGACATGGACAGAAGATTGTTATGCCGGATCGGTCAAGAGCCCGACGGACATTCCCACAAAAGTAGCTCCCATTGGCAAGGACAATCCGCAGACAGGACCCTTTGCGGTCGAAGGGGCGGAGCCGGGGGACATTCTCGTCGTGCACATTCTTGATCTGCAACCTGCCAGGGAATACGGAATCAGCAGTCACTATCCCGGATTCGGGACAATGACGGGAACTGACTACACGGCACTTTTGACTCCGGATCTGCCTGAACAACTCTGGTGGTACACGGTGGACGTCAAACGAAACGTCGTTATGACGAAGCTTGCAACAGGGACGTTCGAACTTCCCATGAGTCCGTTCCTTGGATGCATTGCAACCGCGCCCCAAAGAGGAGAGGTGCGATGGACGGTGACTCCTGAGGCCTACGGCGGGAACATCGATTATTGGGAAGTCAAGAAAGGATCGACGATCTACCTCCCTGTGAACATAAAGGGAGGACTTCTGGAATTTGGTGATGGACACCTGGCTCAAGGGGAAGGGGAGATCATCGGCACAGCTGTGGAATCGTCGCTCAACGTTCGGGTGAAAGTCGACCTTATCAAGGGCCGCTCGATTTCATGGCCGAGACTTGAGAATGATGATTACATCATGGCAACCGGGAGTTATCGTCCTCTTGAGGACGCGATGCGTATCGCATACAAGGAGCTTATTCGCTGGCTGCAGGAGGACTACGGAATGACCATGATGGATGCTTATCAGGTCTGTTCGCAGGCCGGCATTCTCGATATTGCCCAGGCGGTGGACCCTAACTATACGGCAGTGGCCAAGATCTCCAAGAAACTCTTGCCCAAACGTCTGGCATACGGCGGAATGCACCAACGATTACGGAATGCAAACAAATAAAAGTCAGGAGAAATCATGGAAAAATCACTCAAACGTCGTGACTTTCTGAAGTCCACAGCTGCACTTGGAGCTGCGGCGATTGTCGGAAATTCCGCTCGTGCAGCCGAAAGCATTGAACTCGCCGCTCCGGACGCGGTGAAGCCGATAGTGATTGCGAGTGCAAACGGGATGATGGCTACGGCGAAGGCGATGGAGCTCATTCAGCAAGGTGCTGATGCCCTCGACGCGGTCATAGCGGGTGTCAACATTGTAGAAGATGATCCGAACGACAACAGTGTAGGGTATGGCGGTTTGCCGAACGAAGAAGGAGTCGTGGAGCTCGATTCTTCCGTCATGCACGGACCGACCGGGCGAGGCGGTGCCGTGGCGTCGATCCGCAACATCAAGAATCCTTCGAAAGTGGCGAAACTGGTCATGGAGCGGACCGACCACGTGCTCCTGGTCGGCGAGGGTGCATTGCGGTTTGCGAAGGCTCACGGTTTTCAGGAAATGGATCTGTTGACGGATAAGTCAAGGGAGATATGGCTGCGTTGGAAAGAGAATATGAGCACGAAGGACGACTGGTTTCCCCCGCACAATGTCGATGCAAACGACATCGGAGCGAACTGGAGGTTTGACGAACGTGTCACAGGGACCATCAACTGCGATGCGTTGGATCTGAAAGGCAACATATCCGGCTGCACGACGACGAGCGGCCTCGCGTTCAAGATTCCGGGCAGAGTGGGTGATTCACCGATCCTCGGAGCCGGGCTTTATGTGGATAACGAAGTGGGAGCTGCAGGTTCAACAGGAAGGGGAGAGGCGAACCTTTTGTCGTGCGCGAGTGTTATGATCGTCGAGTACATGCGCCAGGGGAAGTCGCCCGAAGAGGCTTGTCTCATGGCCTGCAAGCGTATCGCGGCACAGACCAAGATGCGCCACCTGCTTGATGATACCGGCAAGCCTAATTTCAACGTCAATTTCTATGCCATTAACAAACGAGGCGAGCACGGCGGAGGTGCCATTTGGAAAGGCCCTCAATACGCAGTGAACACGGGTGAGAAGGAAAGCAGGAGAGTTGACTGTGCGTATCTTTTCAAGAAATAGACAGGAAATACAGTTCTATGCCGTGGATTATCGCAACAACATTGACGGTCTTTGTGCCGTTGATCCTGGTGTACTTGTACATCGGCAAGCGAATTACAGCCGCAGTTGTAGCGATAAGAAACCGGGACAAGAAGAGGGTCGGGCGAATCGTCTTTGGCGTCATTCTCTATGTTAATCTTTACCCGCTTCTTTTCCTTGCCGCATTTTTGATTGCAGGTCGAACACGTATCCCTGCATTTTCGGGAGAAAGTTTCGTGCTCGACCTTTTCTTTACCTACCCCTTCTGGTTCGGTCTGGTTATTGCTGTCCAATTGGCGTTGGTTTTCCTCCTTGCGGATGCAATCCGATTGTTTCTTCGTATTGTCTCGCCGGCCCGAATAACCGAGTGGAAACGAATTCATGCTCAGGCAATCCTAGCGGTTGTCGGTGTTCTGACAATCTATTCAGTGTCGATCATCGTGAAGGACACATGGACCGTAAGAATCGCAGAAAAGACGGTCCGACTTTCTGAAAAGGCAGCATCATTGTCGGGCACGAAGATCGTGGTTGTTTCAGATGTGCAGGGAGACGGAAGAACCGATGGGGACGTCCTGGCAGATTATGTGGAGCAAATCAATCGGCAGAATCCCGATCTTGTCCTGTTTGCAGGAGATCTTGTTACCTCCGGAGAAGGTTACATCGAGTCAACAGCCCGAATCATGGAGGGGGTGAAGGCACCGTACGGAAAGTACGCAGCTGTTGGGGATCACGACATGTTCTCCAACAAAGGATTTGTGATTCGAGAGATGAGGAAGGCCGGAATTGTCATTGCAGACGATACGACAGTGACAGTTCCCGTTCGGAACGGAGAGATCGGAATCTCGCTCGTAACGAGAACGTACATGCAGAGCCCGAAAGAAGAACGCCTTGATGAGATCGCAAACGGAAACAAAGCCCCCTTCCGAATTTTCCTGGTACACCAACCGGCAGAATACCTCGTGGAGTTTGCTTCGCGGCAGGGGTATGATCTCTTTGCCGCAGGACATACCCATGGCGGCGGCGTGGCGTTTGGGATTCCGGGCCTCTGGACATTCTCTCCGGCGAATCTGGAGGGAAGATATGTCAGCGGTTTTTACGAGAATGATGGGATGGCAGTCGTTGTCACAAATGGAATCGGCATGACACTCGCTCCAATAAGGTATCATGCGCCATCGGAGATCACTGTGCTTAACCTGGTTCGGTGACGCCATGGATTCTCCTGAGCGGAAGAGAAGGCAAATGTCGGAAGGTCCTGCAAAACCCTGGTTTGTCGAGTTTCCGTCAAGCATGATCCTGGAGATGCGCGGAAGCGACGGGTTGGATCTCTTGCAGAGAATCTCTACGAACGACATTTCGAAACTAGCTCTCAATTCGTGGACCCGGACTGTTCTTACGAACGACAAGGGGAGAATGATAGACGTGTTGTGGATTGGCAAAGCCCAGGACGATCTGCTTCTTCTCCTCAGCGGAACGTATTCGGAACAGAAAAGCAGGGAATGGATCGAGAAGTTCATCATCATGGAGAATGCAAAGATCTCGGCGTCGGTTGAAAGGTTTAGCCATATTCTTGTGGTGGGGTATTCTGATGTACGTCCGGAGAACTCTCTCATGCGATTTGCGGAAGAATGGGGTGAGGCGAGTTTTCTTCACCTGCTCGTGAATGAGAATGCGCGTGATGGAACAATTGAGAGCCTTATGGGGCAGAATGCCGAGAGAAGATCCATCGAAGAGTATGAGGATTACCGAATTTCAGCAGGAATTCCCCGCGGGGGACATGAGATTACGCAGGAGTATAATCCCCTGGAGGCAGGGCTGGAACATTTGATAAGCTGGACCAAGGGTTGTTACATCGGGCAAGAGGTGATAGCTCGACTCGATACGTACAAAAAGGTCCAGAAGCATCTCATGAAATTTACCGTTTCAGAAAGGATTTCGATGCTGCCGGCTCGTATCTTCGGACCGTCGGGTGAGATAGGTACGATGACGAGCATGACACAGAGGGCTCCGTTCCTGGGACTTGGGTATCTTGCAACGAAGCAAATTGATGCCGGCGAAGGAATGTTTGTGTCAGCAGGAAAGAGTCGGATACAGGTGACGATGAAGGAGTAGCTCGATGGAAGAGTACGTCAAGGTCACGAAATCATCGAAGGAAGAGGTTTACAACGAGATAATTCCGCAGATCAGTTCCCTGCTCGAGGGGGAGGCAGACCCGACAGCGAATCTGGCGAACGTTGTGGCGGTTCTGAAAATGGCCTTTCCCTCTAAGGTCTCATGGGTAGGTTTTTACATCCTCAAAGAGGGAGAGCTGGTCCTGGGTCCGTTTCAGGGCAGGCCGGCATGTGTCCGGATTCAGGTTGGGAAGGGGGTATGCGGAACTGCTGTGGCTCAAGGAAGGTCGATCATTGTGCCAAATGTGGAGGAATTTCCCGGGCACATCTACTGTGATCCTGATTCCCGCTCCGAGATCGTCGTCCCCATCTTCAACCAAGGGAAGGTAAGGGGGGTATTAGACTTGGATAGTCCCCGGGTCGGCTCATTCGATGAGATTGACAAAAAGTATCTTGAGGTAATAGTCGAGAAGGCCGCCATTTATGTTTCATAAATCCTATTTAGATTCCATGAAGATTATCTTAACCAGTTGAAATATAAGAGAATAATCTATTATGAAGAAAGTGAAATCAAGGCCTATCAAGGCATACAAGAATGACGAGTTTCTCAACAGTCCCGACGGACGGAGTATCAGAATCATCTCCGAGTTCCTGGAGCCGCTGCGACGTTTTCGGTACTACGGAGTGCGGGATACGATAGTCTTTTTCGGTTCAGCAAGGACAAAATCGCCCCTGATCACACGAAAGCGCCTCAAATCTGTGGAGAGACGATTCAAGAATGTACGCATGCCCTCCGCCAAATTGCGTGAAAATCTTCGCAACGCGAGGATGGATGTGGAGATGTCGAGGTATTACGACGATGCGGTGAAGCTTTCCAAGATGCTCGCCGCGTGGTCAAAGAGGCTGTTCCACCAGAATCGTTTCGTGGTATGCTCCGGCGGCGGTCCCGGCATCATGGAGGCCGCGAACAAGGGGGCTTCCCTAGCCAAAGCTCGATCGGTTGGGCTCAACATCAGTCTTCCGTTTGAACAGAGCCCAAACCCGTTTATTTCTGATGAGTTCAATTTCGAGTTTCACTACTTCTTTATGCGCAAGTTCTGGTTTGTCTATTTGGGTAAGGCGTTTGTTATGTTCCCTGGCGGATTCGGGACTTTAGACGAGATGATGGAAGTGCTTACACTGTTGCAGACTACCAAGATCAAGAAGAAGGTAACTCTAGTCCTCTACGGGCGCCAATACTGGGAGTCCGTCATCAACTTCAAAGCGATGGTCCAGCACAATGTGATCAGTGCTGGCGATCTCAATCTCTTCAGCTTTGCCGACACGCCGGAGGATGCATTCAAGCACCTGGTCCATGAGCTGCGGAAGAATTATCCGAAGGAGACCACTGAAGGGGTTGGTCAGGTTTTTGCGTAGGGTTTTGGATGGCGCGATGAAGGCGCAGTGTAGCAATATTGGAAACGGGGAAGTTTTTTGCTATATTTCACAGAGTAGATCCTGAATCAGGGGGTGACTTGGCTTCGACGGGGATGAGGACGCTCAGGACTGCATACCGTGGTCTCCGTGTCCACGTTAAACAAGCGGTAAACAATCAAGTGCCAACTACAACTACGCACTGGCTGCTTAATTAATTAGGCAACCCGTTCTCTTGGTTTCTCTCCCATCGGGAACCTTGAGAACGTCGCTCAGATGGGATAGTGTTCTTCCGTGCGCAGGGGAAGAGCATGAATCCCGGCAACGGGAGCACCTGCGATAGCTTTGGGTCAATCCAGTCTGCCGGAGTTTCCCAGGGTGAATCAAAAGGGCAGAACATGTATGTAGACGTCTTGAGGATCTTCTCTTCGGACCGGGGTTCGACTCCCCGCACCTCCACAATGTCTCTCACGCCTGGGATTCCCACACAAATCTCCCTCCCCAAAAGAGCATGCAGCAGACCATTCTAATCGTTGACGATGAACAGGATATCCTCGAACTCCTCAAGTATAATCTCGAGAAGGAAGGATACAACACACTAACGGCAAGCAATGGAAGGAAGGCGATTGAAGCCGCGCGGAAGGGCGTCGATCTGGTTCTCCTCGATGTCATGATGCCTGAAATGGACGGGTTGGAGGTGTGCAAGATCCTGCGGAGCAGAGCCGAAACGGCTGAAATTCCGATAGTGTTTCTCACGGCAAGAGACAGCGAAGTCGACGAGGTTGTGGGTCTGGAGCTTGGTGCCGATGACTACATCATCAAACCGGTGAGGGTTCGCACACTCATTGCGAGGATTAAGCGCACGCTCCGAAGAAGAGCTCCTGATTCGGAACGACAGTCAGCAGAGCCAATCATCGTTGGGGAGATCGAGATCCTTCCGGAGAATTACATTGTCCGCATCTCCGGGCGCGAAGTTCCATTTCCGCGGAAAGAATTCCAGGTCCTTTTATTTCTTGTCCGGCACCCGGACAGAGTTATCAAACGCGAAACCCTCCTAAACGAGATTTGGGGAAGGGATGTCTACGTCATCGATCGCACGGTCGATGTTCACATCAGGAAGATACGTGAAAAGTTAGGTAAACACGCTGAACTGATTGACACTGTTAAGGGGGTAGGGTATCGCTTTAAGAAAGAGCTTGATTGAAATCCATCCGCACAAAAATCACTCGTACCTCGATTCTTGTTTCCGTCGGACTCATCGTCCTCATTCTTCTACCGCTCGGGATAGCAGTCGAAAGCTACTTTTTTGATCACCTCGTATCCCAGCTAAGAGTTGAAGCAGGGATCATTGGTTCGGTCATTCGTGATCGGAGTGATGCTCCCGATTGGGAGCGTCTCAAGAGTCTGCTTCTCTCGATCTCAGATTCGAGCGGAATGCGAATAACGCTGATTTCCGATTCTGGAGTTGTCCTTTTTGAATCTTCTGTACCAGAACAATCGTGGCCTGACATGGAGAATCATCTTATGAGGCCTGAAGTCACTGAGGCGATGGCTCGGGGAATCGGCGCAAATTTCCGGCATAGCGGGACACTCGATCTGGACATGGTGTACGTCGCAAGAGTCATCTCCGAAGGGCCCGTTGACGTTCGTCGCTCGGACACACTCCGGTTCGTGCGCGTTGGATATACCGCGACGGAAGTCAATCGCATGCTGTGGAGAATCAGGCTGATGGTTCTCGTCGGCGGAGTCATTGCCATTGTGGTGATCATTTTCGTCAGCAGATCGGTGGCTGCACGGATATCGGGACCCATTGTCGAAATCGGCGGAATTGTCAGGGAGATCAAAGGGGGTGATCTCAGCCGGGAGTTGCCGGTACGCACACAGGACGAAATTGGGAGGTTGGCAGAGCTTATCAACGAAATGACGGCCAAAGTGCGGCAAGACATTGAGCAGTTGCAAAAATTGGAACTATTCCGAAGTGAATTTCTGGGGAATGTTTCCCATGAACTTCGGACGCCCATTTTCTCGCTCAAGGGGTTCCTCGAGACCCTCCTCGAGGGCGCACTCAATGACCCGAAGGTCAATCGAACCTTCATCGAAAAAGCCTACCACCACGCCAGCCGACTCGATACGCTTCTAACCGATCTCATCGAAATCTCCAGGATCGAGTCCGGCGACATGAAAATGAGCTTTCGGTACTTCGACACGATTGGGTTTCTAGAGACCGTAAGAGAGGATTTTTCGGATGAAGCACAAAAGAAGGGACAAAAACTTCTTGTGGAAGCGGAATTTCGTGAGATGCTCGCGTTTGGGGACAAGGAGAGGCTGCTCGAAGCGATAGGAAACATTGTGAATAACGCCATAAAGTACAGTCCTGAAGGTGCAACGATTGTCCTTCGATCAAACGAGCACGAGCGCACCGTCGAGATCTCGGTAGCCGACAATGGGCCCGGCATTGCCGCAGAACATCTCCCGCGCATCTTTGAGCGTTTCTACAGGGTGGACAAAAACCGATCCCGCGAGGTAGGGGGGACCGGTTTGGGACTGGCTATTGCAAAGCATATTGTCGAAGCGCATGGGTCGAAAATCGGCGTGACCAGCGAGGTAGGCAGAGGATCCACGTTCTCGTTCTCGCTCAAGAAATAGCGGTGCTTTCCACACGACCTTCCGAGTCTCCTCCTTCTTTTTTTAGTTCAATCAATACATCTCGTAAAAAAAGTGGCACAGACCCTAGCCCCATGCAGGATCTGTGCCTTGGAGGAGATCCCCTACGAGAGTAGGGGATCTGCCTTGCTTTGACTCGTCTCAGTGAGGGACTTTCAGGAGATTCGAAGTGGAGTCCGAGACAATCGACTGATTCTGTGCTACGTCGCTGAGCGCCATATACGCAAGAATGACGCACGAAGCTGTAATTGCGATAACGCCGATGGCTGTTCTCATCTGCAAAAGTGTCTTTCGCATCGAGGAGTTATCGCTTGGCGCAGGTTTCTCGAAGAGAGTCAGAATTCCGCCCATGGCAATGAGGATGGCGCCGAGGGGCTCCTGAATGAACCTCAGCCCGCC
>Ga0209619_10002806_pt1 | contig 12605 bp, 10 predicted proteins | sample Rifsed16ft3_FD_184011 | JGI IMG/M metagenome (GOLD analysis project Ga0209619, IMG submission 184011) | Soil microbial communities from Rifle, Colorado, USA - sediment 16ft 3 (version 2) | ecosystem: Environmental > Terrestrial > Deep subsurface > Rock core/Sediment | place: Rifle, Colorado... | reverse complement strand
CGATGACGCCCGTTCCCTCTTTGAGAATGTACTCGCGCCCGGCCGCAAGCGATTCAACGATCTCGACCGAGCCCGAGGGCCAGCTCACGCGGACGCGCTCGACGTCGCGGGCGTCGCCGAGACCGAAGTGCAACCGCGGATCGTGACTCGAGAGATAGCCTCCGCCGGACTTCGACGTTCGCGTCTGAGAGCGACCACCCGCCTCGAGCACGACTCGCGCACCGACGCCGTCGCGATTCGACTCCCGGCCCACCAGGAGGAACCGCGCCCAATTCCTCCCGCTGCCGCCGTCGTTTCTCAGGAGACCCGGGAGCGAATGCATGTTGGCGACGACCACGTCGAGGTCGCCGTCCTCATCGACGTCTCCGAGCGCGGCCCCGCGCCCGAGCCTCTTCTCGACGAGCCCCGACCGGGCCGAGACGTCGCGAAAGGTCCCATCCCCGACGTTCTCGAAAAGGAGGTTCGATTGCGCGTATCCGGTGCCGCTCTGGAAGCGATCCGCTTCCGGGTAGATATGGCCGTTGACCACCAGGAGGTCGAGGTCGGAGTCCAGATCGAAGTCGGCGAAGGCCGTGGCCCAGCCGAGGTAAGGAAGCGTCACCTCCCCCAACCGGGCCTCGAAGCTCACGTCGGTGAAGAGCCCCCCGCCGTCGTTGCGATAGAGGGTGTTGTAGTCGTCGGAGAAGTTGGTGGTGTGAAGATCGGCGCGGCCGTCGCCGTTGAAGTCACCGGAGTCGACTCCCATCCCCGCCTGCTCTCGGCCGCCCTCGACGAATCCCGCGCCCGAGAGGGCAGAGGCGTCTTCGAAGACGACTCCGCTTTCCGCCGTCGTCCGGTTCAAGAAAAGGAAGTTCCCCGAGAGGTCGTTCGCGACGTAGACGTCGAGTCGATCGTCATCGTCGAAATAATCCATCACCACGCCGAAACCGAAGCCCGGCTTCGACGAGACCCCCGACGAGTCCGAGACGTCGGCGAAGGAGAGGTCGCATCGGTTTCGATAAACGAGATGGGTCTCCGGCCGATGCGCCAGGGGACCGCAGGCAATCTGGATCCCTTTCCAGAAACAGGGGAGCTTCGGGGGCTCCGCAATCTCGAAGACCGCGTGGTTCGCGATGTAGAGGTCGAGAAAGCCGTCGGAGTCGAAATCGCCGAAGGCCGCGCTCGAGTGCCACCGTCCGTCCTCGAGACCCGCGGCGGCGGTGACGTCGGTAAAGGTCCCGTCGCCGTTGTTGCGATAGAGCACGTTCGGCCCGAAGTTGGTGACGAGGAGATCGGGATCGCCGTCGTTGTCGAGGTCTCCCGCGAGCGAGCCTCCCCCCCAGCCGGTGTCGCCGAGTCCCGCGGCTTCGGTCACGTCCGTGAACCGGAACTCTCCCTCGTTGCGGTAGAGCCGATCCCTGGGTGGCTCGCCCGAGGGCGGATCGAGACTGGAACCGTTGACGAGATAGAGGTCGAGGTCTCCATCCGAGTCGTAATCCGTGAGGGCAGCGCCCGTTCCGGTGTACTCGATGATGTAACGCTTCTCCTCCCTTCCGAACGTGGTCACGAGGTCCACACCCGAGCCCTCGACGACGTCGACGAATCGGACCTGGGCTTCCCCGCTCGAGAGCAGAAGGAGGAGTGCGCCGAACCGCACGCTGTCAGCGTTCTCCGGGCACGTTTCCCACACCCCGGCCGGACATCGATTTTGTCTCCCGGAAGAACGAGGTGATGTCGCTCTTCATCTTCGCGAGGGAGCCTTCGTGGATGTACATCATGTGCCCCGCCTCGTACTCTTCGGTGCGCAGGTTGCCCCGGAGCGACTCGGGAATTCCCAGGTGGCTCAGGGTGTACTCTGTTCCGAAGAACGGAGTCGCCATGTCGAAGTAGCCCGAGGCGACGAAGACCTTCATATAGGTGTTGCGGAGCATCGCATCCCGCAGAGCCCGGCTGGTGTCCGGAAACCGCCCCTCGTCCCCGAAGTCCCACCGTCCGATACCGCCGCCCAAAATCCAATAGTGGAGATCGCTCTCGTATCCAAGCTCTTCGCGGACGTAATCGTTGAACGCGGCGGTGTACGGCGGGCGGATCGCCGCCATGCTCGGATCGAACTCGTACTCCTCCCCCGCGGCGTCGCGATCCATTCCCACGAAGCGGCTGTCGAGCCGGCCCACGGTGAGCTTCTCCTCGCGAAGGAGCTCCTTACGAAACCGCCCCGCCCCGACACGGAGATCGGCGCGATCGATGAACTCTTTCGAGAGCCCGGTGTAGCGCGAGAGGGCGGCTGCCGTTTCGCGCCTCTCCTCGGGGGTGAGGCTCGCCCCCTTCGCCAGCGCCACCCAGTAGCGGTTGATGGCCCAGGTCTTGACCTCCTCGAGGGTCTTCGACAAATCGGCCTGAAGCTCGGGCTCGAGCTTCTTGTGGTACCAGGCGGTCGCGGTGTACGTGGGAAGATAGGTCAGGTACGGGAGGTCGTTCCCCTCGGCGAAGCGATTCGTCTGGAAGTTCAAAACGCTCGATACGAGGATGACTCCGTTGAAAGCCACTCCGGAGCGGTCCACGAGATAGCCGGAGAGCCCCGCGGCCCGCGTCGTTCCGTAGCTTTCTCCGATGAGGTAGAGGGGGGACGACCAGCGCTGGTGCCGCGTCAGGTAGAGCCGGATGAACTCGGCGACCGACTGGATGTCCTGATCGAGTCCAAAGAAGTCCTTCCCTTTGTCGGGCGAGGCGGGACGGCTGAATCCCGTCCCCACGGGATCGATGAACACGATGTCCGTGAGGTCGAGCCAACTGTACTCGTTGTCGACGAGACGATAAGGGGGCGCGGGCATTCCGCCGTCGGCGAGCATCGGCACGCGTTTCGGACCCAGCATCCCGAGGTGGAGCCACACCGAGGACGAACCGGGCCCGCCGTTGAACGAGAAAGTCAGGGGTCTCGAATCACCCTGAGCGTCGTCGTCGAGGGTGTAGGCCATGTAGAAGATCTCGCCCTCGACCTCCCCGGTGTCCTTGCGGATCGGCATCCTCCCGGTGGTTACTTTGTATTTGAGCACGCTCCCGTTCAGACGGATCTGGTGCTCGGTCACCACGGGCGGCTTTTCCTCGGCCGGCGGAGCCGGTTTCTCCTTCTCTTCCTGAGCGGACAGGTCGGAGGCGAAAACCAGAAGGAGAGCGGTGAGAACGACGTTCTTCATGAAAGAAATCCCTTCGAAAAAGTCGGATTGTAGTCTACCGCGAGGGAGGTCGACGGGGGGGCGGGTCGGGTGGTATCCTGGTCTCGAATCCACAAGTTCAATCGGCGTTCTCCCGCTTCGGCGGGACCCTGGAGGTGATGCATGCACTCCCTTCTCATCACTCTCGCTCTGGTTCTGGGAGCCGACAAAGGTCAGCTTCCGGTGTCGCTCGGTGAGTACCAGTATCTCCTCGGCGGAAAGAGGATCGGGGAAGAGCAGTTTCGGGTCTACAAGAAAGACGGCTACCGAATCGAGTCCACCCGAACTCTCTATTGGCCCGAGCCCTCGCGCCAGGAGATGCGCTACGAGCTCGAGCCCTCCTTCGAGCCCAAAAAGCTCTCCCTGGTTACGACCAGGGCCGGCATCGTCACCGAGCTCGAGCTCGCCCGCAAGGGCGAGAATTGGCGCTCGGAAGTGAAGGGGCAGGGCCGAGACAAGAAAAAGACCGAGCTCGGCCGGAGCCAAGGCGCCGTGGTGGATTTCGACTCGTTGGTCTTCAACGCCCTGGCCTTGAAGCGGCTTGCGCTCGGCGCGGGTGAGGCCCGGAGCGTCGAGGCCATCACCCTCGCCCTTCCGGACTTCGCGGGCGCCCGCTCCTCCCAGACCTACCGTCGGGTCGAAGACGAGGAGATCGAGACCGAGTTCGCGGGGAAGCTCGAGGCCGCGGTGTACGAGCTCACCACGGGAACTGCGAAGCACCGCCTCTGGGTCGCGCCGTCCGGGGTCGTCGTGAAGGGCGTCTTCGAGCACACGGCGGGCGAACGGGAAGTGCGGCTCGTGCGGCTCGAGACCAAGCCCGGCGCCTGGCCTCCCTGAGCTCCGCTTCCTGCGCGAGCCTCTTCTTCAGCCCTGCGCCGCCTGCGGAGCGACATCGCGGCGCGATTTCGCGTTCTGCCCGCAGTGCGGCTCTCCCCTGCCCCGGGTCTGCCCGAGCTGCCGCCGCCCGGTCGAGCCGATCTGGCCCCACTGCGCTCACTGCGGCCAGAAGCTTCACGCGCAGACCGATGCCTCGACTCCGGCCACTGAGGGCTGACGGCTGACGCCGGATCGCTGCGCTATAATCGCGCCGCATCATGGCCAACGATCGTCAAATCATTTTCTCTCTCGTCGGTGTCGGCAGGGTATTCCCGCCCAAGCGGCAGGTTCTGCGGGATATCTATCTCTCGTTTTTCTACGGCGCCAAGATCGGAGTCCTCGGACTCAACGGCTCGGGCAAGAGCACTCTTCTCCGCATCATCGCCGGGCTCGACGACGGCTACCAGGGCGAGCTCACGTTCTCCAAAGGGTACTCCGTCGGCTACCTCGAGCAAGAGCCCAAGCTCGAGTCGGGGAAGACCGTTCGCCAGATAGTGGAGGAGGGAAAGAAGGACGTCGTCGCCGTCCTTCGCGAATATGAAGAGGTGAGCGACAAGCTGGGGACGGACGTATCGCCCGAGGAGATGGAGAAGCTCCTGGAAAGACAGGGGGCGCTCCTCGAGAAGATCGAGTCGGTCAACGGCTGGGGCCTAGAGGCCGAGCTCGAGTTCTCCCTGGACGCGCTCCGTTGTCCTCCGCCCGACACTGAGGTCGACGTGCTCTCCGGCGGAGAAAAGCGCCGGGTCGCGCTCTGCCGACTGCTCATCCAGGAACCCGACATCCTCCTCCTCGACGAGCCCACGAACCACCTCGACGCGGAGACGGTGCAGTGGCTCGAACAACACCTGCAGCGCTATCGGGGGACGGTCATCGCCGTCACTCACGACCGGTACTTTCTCGACAACGTCGCGGGATGGATCCTGGAGCTCGACCGCGGCTACGGCATCCCCTTCGAGGGGAACTACTCCTCCTGGCTCGAGCAGAAAAAGGAGCGGCTCGCGAACGAGGAGAAGTCGGAGACGAAGCGGCAGAAGACGCTCGAGCACGAGCTCGAGTGGATCCGCATGGCGCCCCGGGCGCGTCAGGCGAAGAGCAAGGCACGCCTCGCCCGTTACGAAGAGCTCCTCTCGGCGGAGCACGAGAAGGCCGCGGATGATCTCGAGATCTACATCCCTCCCGGACCTCGTCTGGGAAAGCTGGTTCTCGAGACCGAGGGGCTCTCGAAGTCTTTCGAGGACAAGATCCTCATCGACGGTCTCTCGTTTCAGGTTCCCCCTGGGGCCATCGTGGGGGTCATCGGGCCGAACGGCGCTGGAAAGACGACGCTCCTTCGAATGATCGTGGGAAAGGAAACCCCCGACGGCGGGAATCTGCGCCTGGGTGATACAGTGAAGCTCGGCTACGTCGACCAGGACCGTACGCTCGACGGCGACAAGAGCGTCTGGGATGTGATCTCCGACGAAAGGGACACCGTCATGCTGGGAAAGCGTGAGGTCCCCTCGAGGGCCTACGTCGCCCGCTTCAACTTCAGCGGCTCCGATCAGCAGAAGCGGGTGAAGGAGCTCTCCGGAGGCGAGAGGAACCGGGTGCACCTCGCGCGAATGCTCAAGGAGGGCGCGAACTTCCTCCTCCTCGACGAGCCCACCAACGACCTGGACGTCAACACTCTGCGCGCGCTCGAAGAAGCCCTTCTGGAATTCGGGGGAAGCTCCATCGTCGTGAGCCACGACCGGTGGTTTCTCGACCGCGTCGCGACCCACATCCTCGCGTTCGAGGGAGAGAGCCAGATCGTCTGGTTCGACGGGAACTACAGCGACTACGAGGCGGACCGCAAACGCCGGCTGGGGAAAGAAGCGGAGACGCCCCACCGCATCCGCTACAAGAAGCTCCTTCGTACCTGAGACTCAGGTTCTCAGGGCGTCCGAAAGAGCGGGAAGATCTCGTCGAAGAGCTCCTCGCGCACGCGCGTGAGGACCCCGAGATAGAAGCAGGCGGGAAGAAGCCCAGCAATCACTTTAGCTTCCCGAAGCGCGTCGATTCCCCCCTCATCCAGGTGCTCGGCGGTGATTCTCCACCGACCGGGGACCGCGGCAAAGAAAACCCTTTTCTTTCCCAGCCGGGTTGATCCAAGATCCACGTCAGACTTTAGCATCCTTCCGGACTGACTCCGCTGAAGGCATTCATTAAGTAAAGAGGGGTCTTATGGATTTTCCCAAAAGAGCAGTGGTGTGGATCACGGTGAAGATGGACGGCACCGTGTGGGTGGTGCCAGAGGAAGCCTTCCTGGCTAAAGGGGGTACGCTAACCTGGATTGTGGAATCACAGCAAGGGGATGTAGTGCGGATCGAGTTCGAGGAGAAGAAGGGCAAGAAGGGTCCGCTCAAAGCGCTCCAGAACGAAGAGAGAGGCAAATACGATTTTTCCGGTCCTGCGAGAAAAGAGACAGGCGAAGTCGACGCCGGCCCGTACTGGAGGGCCCGCTACTGGAAGTACACCCTCACATTAGAGCGGGGCAACAAGACAGTGAAGGAGATCGATCCCGGGATCTGGATCAAATAGCGGCCGGCGCGTTCAACGCAATTGCTCGCGAATCGAAGGGTCGTCGAGGAGAATTTTGAGGTCCGGGTTGGTGCGTACGTCTACTTTGCCTCCTGCCTCGATGGCGCCGCGGGCGTGGCGAACGCCGGCCTCCCGGTTCCCGCAGACAGTGAAAGCCACGGCCGCGTAGTAGTGAATGGTGGGCGAGCCCGGGGCTTCCTCGGCGGCGCGAGAAGCCTCCCGGGCAGCGTCCTGGCATCGGCCAGCTCCCGCCAGCGACATGGCCATCAGCGCGCGGGCTTCGGAGTCTTTTGGGTTGACCGCGAGACGCGCGCCCGCGAGCTCGATGGCTTTCGCGTAGGCTTCTCCCGCTTCCGTCCGGCGGCCCATTTGCCGGTAGGCGTCGCCCAGCCCTTCCCAGGGCATGGCATGGTCGAGCCCAGCGGCAATGGCGGCTCGAAACTCGTCCGCGGCGGACCGGTAGTTCGCGGTAGCGTAGTAGACGAAGCCGAGATTGTTGTGAACCTGCGGCGTTGGCTGAATTCGCAGTGCGGCGCGCAGCAAAGGCTCCGCCTCCATGAACTCGCCCCCGAGCAAATGAGCCGCCGCCAGGTTGTTGTAGCCGGTGTCGCTCTCCGGTCTGAGCTCCAGAACCCGGCGAAAAAGCGCTTTGGCCTGCTCGAGCTTGCCGGTCCTCAAGCAAGAGGCACCCTTGAAGTTGTAGTTCTCCCAAAAGCCCGGGCGCAGGTCGATGGCCTTCTGGTAAAAGGCCTCGGCTTCTTCGTTTCTGCCGAGGGCAACGTAGGCCGAGGCGATGTGCCGGCATATGGCGTCGTCGGCGGGTGCAAGTTGAAGGGCTTTCTCGAAGGCGCTGGCCGCCTCGGCCGATCGTCCCTGGCCCAGCTGAACCGCGCCCAGAGCCAGGTGCGCCTCGGGAAGGGAGGGAGCGAGAGACTGAGCGCGCTCGGCCGCGGCCAGCGCGCGCGCGACCAGGTGAGGCTGGTGGGTCTCTTCGTACTGCTTCCAGAGGGCGAGGGCCAGGCCCGCATGGGCTTCCGCGAAGCGCCCATCCGCTTCAATCGCCCTGGAAAAGGCCTCCGCCGCCCGCGCATGGTTGCGCTCCACGTCCCAACCTTCGAGCGCCCTCTTGCCCTCGAGGTAAATCTCGAAGCCGGCGGCGCTGGGCCCCCGGGCCGCCGGCCCGGCCCTCGTTCCCAGGGCACCGCGGATCTCCCGCGCCATCTCGCCGGCCGTCTCGACCACGTCGGCCATCCTGCTGTCGAAGCTGCTGGACCAAACGGCTCGCTCTCCGGCGGCGTCGAAAAGTCGGAGGGCAGTGCGCAGGCGTCCCTCCTCGATCGAGATCTCGCCCCGAAGCACTCGCCCGACGCCCAGTTGCCCGGCAACCGAGCGGGCGTTTTCCTCCCCGCCGAAACTGCGGCTCGTTTCGAAAGGAACGAGAGCTAGATCTGGCGTGTCGCGAAGTTCCCGGCTGAGGAGGATCGGGATCAGGTCGCGCAAATAACTGTACTGGCCAGGGCCGCGGTAGCCGAAGCGCATGAGGGCCAGATCGCCGGGCTCGCTCGGACGCTCTACGACAAGAAGGATGGCGCCTACGACGAGCAGGGCCACCAGCGCGCCGAGTTTCGCGGTGCGCCCGCTCAAGAGCAGCTCCCCTGGCGGCCGGGAAGAGGCCTCGACCTGCGTCAGGGCTCTGTCGACTTCCTCCACCGAGCCGAAGCGCTTGCCCGGCTCGCGCGCCAGACAGCGCAAAACCAGGCGGTCCAGGGAAGGGGGCACCTCGGAGGCGAACCGGCTGGGAGCCGGGCAGGTCTCCGAACGGTCACGAAGCGCCAGAGGCAGGCTCAGCCCGTCGCCGGGAGCGCGGCGGCCGGTCAGCATTTCGAACAGAATCAGCCCGAGCGAATAGATATCCGAGGCGCGCTCGGGAGGCTGACCGCGAGCCTGCTCGGGAGCGAGGTAGGCAAGCGTGCCCAGTACCTCTCCCCGGGCCGTGACCTGGTCCTCCCTGGGGTGGTAAGCCAGGCCAAAGTCCATCACCACCACGCGCCCGGAGCGGTCGAGCATGATGTTCGTCGGCTTGAGATCGCGGTGAACGATGTCCTGGCGATGAATGGCCGTTAACCCGGCGCAAATCTGCCGCCCGACGCTGACCGTTTGCTGCGGCGACAGCCGACCCACCGCCTGGACCCAGTCGCGCAGGTTCTGGCCGTCGACGTACTCCATGCTGAGGTAGTGAAGGTCATCGACCTCCCCCAGGTCGTGCACCCGGCAGACGTTCGAATGTGTGACCTGTCGGGCCAGCACCAACTCGCGCCGGAAGCGCTCGAGACTCGACGGACGCGCGAGCTGCTCGGGAGGGATGAGCTTCAGCGCAACCGCCGTCCCCAGCTTCTGATCGACCGCCTTGTAGACGCGACCCATTCCACCCGAGCCCACCTCATCCACGATCGTGTACCTTTGGGCGAAGGACTCTCCCGGGCGAAGCCCCAACTCGGCCAGTGGATCGAAGCCGGGAGAGCGGCCGGCCCGCGTGGGAGAAAGGCTCGGGTCTGCGCCGCACCGGGCGCAGGTTCCTCGAGCGTCGGAGAACTCTGCTCCGCAGAAGGGACAGAGCATCGCAAGAAACCAATCAGAGCGGACTCTGAGGAGGGTATACCCGTTCTAGCGGGTGGTCAAATTGAAATTGCCCACCGTTATGGGAGCTTCACATAACAGGTGGACATGTGAAGCGTCGAGTTATGTGAAGTAGCCCATCTCCATCACGCGTATTTCTTCCTTTCCTCCCTTGCACGCTGCAAATCGGATCCTGTTTTCTCTCCACCGGATATCTTCTACTCGGAGGGCGCGGAGGCCCGTACACCGTATGTGTGTAGCAGTTGAATCATGGCGAAATCAACCCCCGGTCCCGGAGCTGCAGAATGGTGATTCCGGTCAGGCGAGGAGGTCACCCGAGAACCCGCTTCGCCTTTTTCGGGTCGTCGGCCACAATGGCGAGCTCGACCATATCCCCCTCGAGACCGGTGACGTACAGGGCCTGCAAGTTTACGTTCGCGTCAGCCAGCTTCTCGGCAATCTCGGCAAGCTCCCCCGCCTTGTTCTCGAGCAGAACGGTGACCACCTCGCTTTCCTCGAACCGGATCCCGCTGGCTTCCAGGGCCCTTCGCGCCGGCTCGATCTCGTCGGGCAGAAGCCGAATCTGGACGTGACCGTCGATGGCCAGTCCAGCGACCGATTTGAGGTTCAGTCCGTAGCGGGATAAGGCTCTGGCGACTCGGGCCAGCTCACCGGGCCGGTGCGACAAATTAACCGAGACATCTCTCATGGAGACCTCCAGCGTCGTGGGTTCGCCCGTTCATTTTGCATTAGGGAGAAGATCGCTGACAACCGTCCCGTAACCAGGGGATCGGTCGGGCTCACTCCATAGGGCACGGCAGAAGGGAAGCGGAGACGCCCCACCGCATCCGGTACAAGAAGCTCCTTCGTGCCTGAGGCTCAGCCGCTCTCTCGGGCCTCGAGGATTTTTTCCAGCTCGGCTATCGCCTCAAAGTCCTTCGGACGACCGGCAGCGCGCTTCACTTCTATCAGGCGCTCGAGGCCCAGTACGTAACACTGGGCGCCGTACACTTCGACCGGCTGCGCGTGCCCGAGGAGCGCTTCGAAGTTGCCGCCCCCGGCAATCTCTCCCAGGAGGTCGAGGTCCCCGAGATCGGTGACCAGCGTAAAATTCAGACCGCGTTGAAGGGTTTCTGCGTCGAGGCGAAACGGCAGGCCCACAGGCGCTCCTCGCAGGTAAGGATGGTACGGCGAGAGCGCTTCCGCGAGTTGGTGCAGGTTTTCGGTGGATCGCCGATAGACGATATCCAGATCCTGGGTCAGTCTCGACGAGCCGTGTACCGTGGCCGCCGCGCCCCCGACGATGATGAACTCGACCCGCGCGCGTGCAAGAAGACGTAAGAGAGCCTCGAAGTCGGTCACGGAGCTTCCCGAAGCTTCTTTCCCGCCCGTCGGAGCTCTTCGGCAAACTTCTGCATGGCCATGAGCTTGCTAAAACGCTCCTCGACGGTGAGCCTCAGATTTTCCTGGAGCAAAGTCACGTCCACAGCCTTCTTGTAGGCCTCGATTACTGGGTCCGGCGGCAGCGTGATTTTCGAGCGAGCCATCGGAGGTCTCACGGAGGGAATTGTACCATTCGTATAGGACCGTTCAGCCTCTCAGGGCGTCCGAAAGAGCGGGAAGATCTCGTCGAAGAGCTCCTCGCGCACGCGCGTGAGGACCTTGCGAGCATCCGGACGGCCGGCGCGAAGTCTCCGGGAGCACCAAACATGGAAGGGGTGGACAGGGTCACGACGAGGAAGGTAGCACAGGACCTGGACAAGCTTTCAGAACCTCCGCGCCGATCCTATCATCGAGCCGCCGGCCGCAAGCCGCTCCGACATGACCGTCGAATAAACTAGTGCTCTGTCGGCGTTCGGAGGAGCTGAACGAGAACTCGTCCGTGAACGGCGCCGACGACGAGCCCGACGGCTCCGCAGATGCCGTAGATCGAGAGGGCCACCGTGAAACGAGACGCCGTCCAGGGCACCCGGTCCATGCCGAGGAAGATCAGCGGCATCCCGATTGCCCAGGCGACGGCATTGGCCCAGAGCCAGCTCGCGGGTCGCGCGACGTGGCGCCGCAACACGGTCCATTGGGCCAGACCGAGAATCGGACCGGTCACGAACCCAAGCACTATGGCCAATCCGTACTGGATCAGCGCGGGCGGCTCCACGGGAGGGGACGCTGCCGCGTCGTGGTTGCCGAGAGCCAGGATCGTGCTGGGGATCATTCCGAGAGTCCACGCGAGACCCGCGCCAATCGCGGTGGCGAAGACCCAACTCCCTCTTCGAAGAGCCACAAGACGCCGGCGAAGGACGGCCTCTTGGGCCAGGCCCACGAGAGCACCCTCCAGAATCAGACCGAGAAGGACAGCGACGACGGCGCCAAGAATGACCGTCGCGGCCCCCGTTGCGCGTTCCAACGAGGGCGCGACCTCCCGCCCCAGCACGAACGTCGTTCCCAGCCCCGCCGCTTCAGCCCACCCGTTGGCGAGGATCCAGCGTCGATAGAAGACCGAGTCACCGGTGCCGATGGCCTCCATCTGTTCCAATACCCTGTTCGGCGATCCGTTCCGCCGACACGCTCCATTCTCGTCCCGTGAGTCAAGCCACAGCGCTGAACCCATCGCGTCTCAGGTGGTCGCCGACATCGACCACCACTATCGTCACGTCGTCCTGAAGCCGCGTGTTGGGGCCGACCCAGCGGCGCAAGTCGGCGACGATCTGTTCGACGAACTGCTCGGGGGTAATGGCGTCGCGGCCAACCAGAAGTTGCTCGAGGCGTACCTCGCCAAAGAACTCGTCGCCGGCGTTGTAGGCTTCGACGAGCCCATCGGAGAAGAAGAGCAGGCGGTCGCCTGCGTTCAGCGCCACTTCGGCGGTGGCGTACCGTGCATCGATGTCGAACGCGAGCAGGAGCCCGCGCTGGTCGAGGCGTTCCACGCGGCCGTCTCTCCGACGCAGCAACGGCGCAGGGTGTCCAGCGCACGAGTAGCTGAGCCTGCGGTTGAGCGTGTCGATCACCCCGCAGCACGCGGTCACATATGCGCCCGCGAATCTGCCGCAAAGCGTGCGATTGATGTTCGTGAGCGCCACGCCGGGTGTATCGAGCAGGTCGGTCTCCGCCACAAACGCGATCTTGACCATTGATGCTACCAATGCCGCCGGCACGCCGTGACCAGTGACGTCGGCCACGATGACACCCAGGCGGTTCGCTCGCTGAGTGTCGAAGTCGTAGAAGTCGCCGCCGATGTCGCTCATGGGAAGGTAGCGTGCCGCGACGCGGAGGCCGGGGAGATCCGGAAGGGCGCGGGGCAAGATGGACTGCTGAATCTCCCGAGCGAGATCCAGCTCTCGGGACACCGCCACGAGCCGGCGCTCA
>Ga0209619_10002805_pt1 | contig 12608 bp, 10 predicted proteins | sample Rifsed16ft3_FD_184011 | JGI IMG/M metagenome (GOLD analysis project Ga0209619, IMG submission 184011) | Soil microbial communities from Rifle, Colorado, USA - sediment 16ft 3 (version 2) | ecosystem: Environmental > Terrestrial > Deep subsurface > Rock core/Sediment | place: Rifle, Colorado... | reverse complement strand
CTTGCTCCGTTTTTTTCTTTATAACTTGTAAACTGGGGCTAGGGGGTTGTAAAATAGCCCGGAAAAAACACAACCCCTCTGCCTGTGCTACAGCAGACAGGCTGAATCCCCCTTTGTTAATGGGGACTTTCTAATTTAAATGGAAAATGAATTGCTTATGGATGATATTGAATTACAACTACAAGAAAGCATCGATACCAAAAAGGCATTATTATCGGCTAATCTCGATATAATTAGAAAAATAGCCGATACTGTAGTAAACGCATTCAGGAACAATCATCGCATTTACCTCATTGGTAATGGTGGCAGCGCAGCGGACGCACAGCATATTGCCGGTGAATTAATTGGTAGGTTCAAAATCAACCGCCGTCCCCTGCCTGCGGTCGCATTAACAACCGATACTTCTGTAATAACCGCACTTGCAAACGACTTTGGTTATGATACCTGTTTTGCCAGGCAAGTTGAGGCGCTGGCTAACAAAGGTGACGTTATCCTGGCTTTTAGCACCAGCGGAAATTCAAAAGGCATTATAAATGCAGTTAAAGTTGCAAGGGATGCGGGGGCAATTACCATTGGATTTACCGGAAAGGACGGCGGTCTCTTGGATAGAGCAGCTGATATCTGCCTAAAAATCCCATCAACCAATACACCTAGAATACAGGAATGTCATATCACCGTTGGGCATATTGTATGCTCAATTGTCGAAAAAGAACTTTTTGGGGCAGCAAATAAGTGAACAAGAAAAAGGCCGTATTTCTCGATCGTGACGGTACCATTGTCATCCACGAGCCTTATCTGAGTTCTCCCGATCAACTAAAATTATTACCAAATGCCGCAGAAGGAATTCGCCTCTTCAAGGAATCTGGTTATCTGGTTATTGTCATTACGAATCAATCAGGCATAGCCAGGGGATTTTTTGATGAGGAACGATTAACGCTTATTCATAAGAAACTAATGAGTATGCTGAAAGATGAGGGTGTCGAGATTGATGATATCTATTATTGTCCACACTACACAGAAGGAGTTGTAGAGGAGTATAAACTCGACTGTGATTGCAGAAAACCCAAACCTAAAATGCTCCTGAATGCCGCAAAAAAACACAATATTGATTTAATCCAATCCCTGATGATTGGCGACTCGGAGGTTGACATGCTGGCGGGTAAAAATGCAGGATGCACCTGCGTATTAATAAAGAACGTCTGTAATAATTCACTCGTTTCCACAATGGCAGGTACAGATTATGTCGTAAAAGATTTATTAGAGGCCGCGAGAATTCTTACACAGCGTTAAAATGAAGGGTTTTCTTATCAATTTAGTTTAAAGCAATAAAGTAATGGCCTGGCTTATTGGCGATCTCTGGGGGGAAAGGCCTGTATTTATTTTTGTAAGAGTGTTTGCTAAATATTTATGGTTTCTTTTATTACCCAATCCAGATAACTCTTTGAACCTTGTGTTATTGGCAGTGCGATGATCTCTGGTACTTCATAACTGTGTAACTCTTTGACACTTTTTTCTACCACATTAAATAGTTCTTCTCTCGTCTTCATTATCATTAACACTTCGCGTTCGATATTTAATTTTCCCTGCCATTTGAAAAAAGACTCGATTGGCTGCACAATATTGCAACAGGCGACCTTGCCCTCTTCTACCAAAGTTTGACCAATCTTTCGAGCCTCTTCTATTGAACTGGCTGTCACAAAAATTACAATCATTTTTGTCATGTCAGACCTCTTTCAATTGCCTGCCTATCACACATCCCGCCGCACCTTTTCAAAAGAGACTCAATTTCTCTACTGCCCTCTTCGTCCCGCGTTACATACACCAGCGTACAGCGGCATCCTTCAGGGCTTTTACAGCCTGCGTGAGGGGGTTTTATGTCGTGAAGCATTTTGTGATTGGGGAGCAAATGACTTCCGTCTAATGCCTTACATACATCGCAGGTATCACCGTCTTTCGTTGCCGAATAATAGACATAGGCTATTTCTTTCAGGGGGGTGTTGACTACGTCTGGTTTTTTTTCTTTATAGTCTTGTGAGGGTTGATGGGCATTTCTATCTCTCCCTCCTTTTATACTATTTTTAATGAGATAATAAATGAGGTAGACAGCTATGAGAAATACAATAAAACGCATCATCGTTTACACGGAACCTTTGGGCTTTCTCAGCATGAATAAAAACAATCCGCCCACAACCAATACCGCTTGCGTCAATATAATACTCTTGATCCATATCGCAAAACATCTCCATAACAGGTCGGATCCGCGCACCTGTTCGATTGCACTGGAGACACGCATAAAGGCATAGATTGCAATCAATGAGATAATCACTGCCATAACGATTATGATAAATGCCTTTAGTTTTTGTTTCATGATTCTTTATCTTTCAATTCTCATGTTTATCAAAGGTTGCAATTACATTTTCTGATTCATTCTGTTTATTCAGCGTTTCTATAGTTTTGCCTTGTTCCTTAAAGTTCACATTCATGGCCTTTTTATATTCCGAGGCTGCCTCATCTATCATATCTTTTTCCTCATAGGCATATGCCAAATTATACCGGGCGTCAATATGCTCAGGGTCGTTACTCACGGTCTTTCTGAATTCATTGATGGCATTCTCTACCATATTTTTACTTGCATACGCCAATCCCAAATTAAAATGGGCTTTTGACGAAGCAGGATTCAATTCCAACAGTTTTTTCCATGTGGAAATCGCATCATCATATAGTTCCTGTCGCAGATAAACGGTACCCAGCTTGTCGTAAGCTTCCGGAAAACTTATATTGGACGTAATGGATTTGTTATACATAACTGTGGACTTATCAAGCAAGCCTCGATCAGCATAAGCCTCACCCAGTTTGTAAAGGGCGCGGGTATTGTCAGGGCTTGTTTTTATTATATTTTCAAATTCTGAAATTGCCTCATCACAGAGACCTTTCCCATAATATGCCTCCCCAAGATTGAGGCGCACCATCACATTGGAAGGGTCTTTCGTCAAAATCCCTTTATACACACGTATGGCTTCATCCAGCATTCCTTTCATGGCATACGTATGACCCAGATAGCATGATGCCAGCAAGTCGTCAGGATTTTCATCTACAACTTTCTTAAATGAAGTTATGGCCTCATCGAAGAAACCCCTCGTATACTGGTTGTATCCGGCAATACTTCCGGGGGCTATCCCTTTGTTAGCAATTTGGTAGGCCTTAGTCTTTTCATAGATTCTTTTCCCTTCTTTGGCCAGTTCCATATTCCTCATAGCCTCTACGTCTTTGGGATTTATCTTTAGCGCCAGATTATGTTCTGCAATAGCTTCATTAAACATATTTTTATTCCTATACGCGAACCCGAGGTTATCGTGCGCCTTGGAATAATCCGGATTAATTTTTATCGCCAATTTAAATTCCGCTATCGCATCATCAAACATCTTCTGCCTGCAAAAAGCCACACCAAGGTTGTTGCGTGCTTCTGTAAGATCAGGTTTAATCGTGAGCGCCCTCTTAAATTGCACGATTGCCTCATCGGGCATGTCCTTATTCACATAATTTGCGCCAAGATTATTAAACCCCATCGCCAACTGGTATTTGTCTGCCTCGCTGCTGTTCTTTGATTGTTTTTTATTCGAAGAAGCACATCCAAAGAAGCACAAGACAAGACAGATACACATCAGCATCTTTTTCATCTGGCATTTGGATTTTAACATTTTTCACCTATATATAGACTCTGCGATTTGCGGCAAATTCGTCTCGCTGTAAATTAACATGCAATCAAGTAATATTTTCCCTAATTTATATGGAATCAATAGCAAAGTCAATAATAAAAAATAGCCGTGTTTCTATAACTGCAAAAGCCCCAATACTTCGTTCCTCAATTGATTTGTTACCTGAATAGTATATTCACGATCTGTCCTTGAGTTGTCGAAAGAAAGAGGTTTGCCAAATTTCATCTTAACGTATCTCTTTCCCGGGTGAGAGAGCCATCCACGTTTTGGCATAAATTGATTACTGCCACAAATAGCCATAGGCACAACCCTCCTCCCTGATTTCAAGATAATCAATGAAATACCTCTTTTAAATGCACCCACCCGACCGTCCTCACTACGCGTCCCCTCGGGAAAAATTACAAGTGATTTTTTCGCTGTTAACTTCTTAATGGCTGTTAAAAGGGTTTCGTAGGCCTTTCTATCTTCACCTCTTTGAATGGGAATGTGGCCTGCCGCTGTCATGTATGCCCCCAGGATTGGAATACGGAATATTGTATCCTTCGAGATAAAACTAAAATTTATGGGTATACAGGCGAGAGAAAGTTTGATATCCATCATACTTTGATGGTTTGAGATAAAGATGACTGGCTCGGCCATTGGTATGTTCTCCAGCCCCTGAATTTCTATCTTCATGCCCAGGAGTTTAAATGCTATGCGGCTAAATAATCTTTCTATTGTATTAAAAACATTTTCTTTGTCTTTTGTATCCATAGTTAAGATTGCAGCCATCAATGTAGAAAATATCCAGAGCAAGATGAACAACATCCATGAATACAAAGTAACCACTATCTGATAAAATTTATACATATTACGAAAAATAATGAAAAGGGATGTCTCAACACAAGTCCTATTTATTTAATTGTCGTTATTTTAGCTTCAAATTACCGTTTTTCAATAATTAAGATTTTGTTTGACAAATTAATACTTAAGTCATAACCTTGAATTTAAAATATTATAATGTCCGCGCATATCACCAAATCCATGAAGGAACTATTCTATAAATCAATCCAAACATTCAAGGATCTGTTTGACTTTATTGTCCTTCTAAACTACAGAGACAATAAGCCACAAAACAGCCACGGCGTCATAAGGTCATCTTTACGGACGGTTGCTAAGAGCGCTATCGTAAACAGATTTTATGGCGGGATGGCGCTATTATTTTCAACATATCTGCTTTTGTTGATATTGGGTGCGACCTGTATTTATGGTCTTATGCGAGTTCCATTAGGTCTTGTTATTTTCACTATTGGCAGCTTTGTTATACTATCCTTTGTTTTTTTAAGGATATTCCTATTGCCCTTGTTATCCTTATTGAACAAAGAAAAAATTGCGCTATTAATCGAGCAAAAGTATCCTTCCTTAAATAACACCCTCATCAGTTCTATTCAATTAACCAGGCACAAATTACGCGAAAAGAAAGTGGAATATTCCGGGCAAATGGTCTCGATGCTTGTAGATAATACGGCAAATCAATTAAGACAGCTAGATCTTGGCCATGTAATTAGTAAAAAATTCCTCCGATTAAGCTGTATAATTCTGAGCTTCTCTGCGTTTGTTTTTTGTGCAATTTGCGTATTACATCGTTCGTATTTCGATAAAAACATACCCCTCCTTTTTAGCTGCCTCGTTAATGGAAAAGGCTTTTATGAAAAGGGGCTATCCGCTTATGCATGGCCTATCATCGGAGATATTACGATAAGTTATCGATACCCGCTCTATTCAGGATTGCAGCAAAAGACTGTATACAATACCAGCGGAGATATTAAAGCATTAAAGGGAAGTGAGATTCAAATGAGCGCCATAAGTGACCGTATCCTGGCATCTGCAGCAATCGTCTTTAATGATTCAATCAAAATTCCCTTTGTGGTGGAAAACGGCAAAACAATGAAAGGCGCTCTGGCATTACTTGAGAGTGGCACGTATGTCTTTGAAACTACTGATAGCACAGGTAGAACTTTTAAAGATACAACACCCCATAAAGTTCAAATGGATTCAGACCAATATCCTGAGGTATCCATAAATGCCCCGGCAAAAGATATCACTGTCAATGAAAAGGATGTTGTAGAACTCAAATATACGACAAACGATGACTTTGGCATAAGTGAAATTTCTCTTGTGTTCGAGCACGGGAATGAAAGAAAAACCAGGATAATCACCCGCTTTAGCAAAAAGCAACTCCAGTATAGCGGCGCTTACTCATGGTCGTTAAGTGAATTAAGCCTGAAGCCGGACGATAAGATTCCTTACCAAATAGAAGTAAAAGACAACGACACGATATCGGGTCACAAGGTCAGCAGTTCCAAAACGTATTATTTAGAGATATATAGTTCCAGGAAAAAACATCAGGAACTGGTGCAATTACAAGAGGCGCTTTTACAGGAATTACTCCATATGTTATCCGATGATCTCACAAAGAGGATTGATGACGAAAAGTGTGCATCCAGGGATTATCTCGTCATGACACAAGACGGTATTCAAGAACGGACGGAGAGGATTATTCGTCTTTTTACCGATATTTTAGTGGGTATGCAAGAGGATACGCTGGCAAATTACAGTGTGTACTATTCCCTCGAAAACCTGAAAAACAAGTTCCGTAATGTTGCTGAGAAAAAGCGGACAGCCATTCGGCAATCCATACAAAACATACCTGAAAATAATATTCCAGTTTCTGTATTGAATGAATTACAAAAACTTCAAGATGAAGAAGTTGTAGAGGTTGAAAATATTATTCTCTTCCTGAACGAACTAATCCAAAAGCAAAAACTGGACGAAGTCTTAGATACGGGAAAGAATCTTATTCAATCTCAAAACAATATTGAGAACTTACTCGATAAATTACGTAAGGGAGAAGATGCAAAACTCAACGAACAGGTACTTTCGGAACTCAAGCACATCGAAGAAACTATCCAGCAAATGATGGAGAAGCTTATGAAAATGGCAGAGGGTGAGCACATGGATGAATTTTTAAATGCAGATGCCCTTAAAAATATCGAACAAAACGACATTATGAAAGAGTTGAATGCCATGAAAGATGCATTCGATAAAGGGGATTTAAATGCAGCCCTGGATGCGGCTCAGAAGCTGCTTTCCGCCCTCCAGGGGATGATGGATCAGATGAAATCTTCCGGCCAAAAATTTGCAGACTCATCCTATTCCAATATGCTGAATGACGCAAACCAATTAATGGATAAAATATCTGAATTGGAAAGTAAACAGAGAGAACTTACCGAAAATACCGATAAACTGAAGAAAGACATTCAAAAACGCACCTCAGAATCTACCAATGAAACCTTTAAATCATTTTTCGAAAAACAGGAAAAAAGGGTAGAAACAATAAAAAAAGACCTTTCAGAAACGAAGGAAATTCTCGCGAAAAATGAATTATTACAAGAATATCTTCGTGTGAATCGCGACTTAAAACGCATGGCCGAGGAAAGAGAAACAGTGGCAGGCAGATTTAGTGAATTCTTTGGCAGTGACGAAGAAGTTGGTGCATTTCAAAAAGAGTCTAATAAGTTGGTTGAACTATCAAAGAGAAACGCCGAACTGAATCGAGAAATTAACAAAGACTCGATGCAGAGGGATTTTCTCCATATGTCGCGAGAACTGCCGCAGACGGAAGAAACCCTTTCACATTTAGAAGAAATGCTCAAGGGATGGGAGGCAAAGGAATCATTAAATTTGTCTAAGGAAATGTCACAAAACCTGAACCAGTGGAATAGCCGCATGCAAAATACCCTGGAACAAAAAAAAGTTGCCAAAAAAGAAGAAGTGTCCAAAAAAGATTTCGAGGTAACTGAAAAGGTCAAGGATGCTACGAACCTGAATCAACAGATCATTAATGACCTTGAATCTATGCTGCAGTTCCTTGAAGACCGGCAGATTGCCAGTTTAACGGAAGAAGACAAAAATACCTTGCAAAAATATGCAGAGAAACAGAAGGAACTGCAGGAAGAAACTGAAGAAATCACAGAGACAGCAGATAAACTTTCTGATCAAAATCCATTTATGGACGAGCTGGCTGACATACAGCTAGACCTGGCATCGAAATCTATGGGTGAAGCAAAGGAAAAATTAAAGAAACCCGATGTACAAGGCGCCGTAATCGATGAAAGAGAATCACTGTACCGTCTTGCTGAGGCAAAAAGGGGCATGGAAATGGCAAAGGAACGCATTGCGAAAGGAATGATGGGAACTGGGATTCCTATGCCCATACCAAGACCTTTCCACGGCCGGATGGACGAAGGCCAGTTTGGCGCTTCTACAGAAAAAGTCGAAATACCTTCTGAAGAGGCATACAAGGTACCCAAGGAATTCAGACAGGACATCCTCGACGCCCTAAAAGAAGGTTTACCGGAAAAATACAAAGACCTGAATAAGGACTACTATCAAAGACTGGTGGATTAGATGAAAAGCAATGCAGCAATAATATCTTTCAAAAGACGGGACACTTCTACCGTCTTCTATATCCCGTATGTGCGTATGGGAAACACCGGATAGCTTCGAGGCCTCCCTGAGAGACAACCCCAATCCCTCTCTTTTTTCTTTCATAAACGTGCCAATATTTGCTGCACATTACCCATCCACATATAATGCTCCTATAATTTCATACCATTCTTTTCATTTTCTCTCTTCTTTGGTGTTCAATAGGACTGACAAAATAAAAAAATACTTGCAATTTTCTTTGTTTTTGCTAAATTGACTTCCTGATGGGAAAAAGCAATTTCCTATCATCTTGATTGTATAATGACTGCACGACTACCCCGCATTGACAAGACCCGGTTGGCGATCTGTTTCGGCAGCCGGGCTAGCAGTTACGATGCCGTCACTCCAGTACAGGCGGAGATGGTGACGGTATTGGTCGGACATATCAACGCGACCTATCACGTAGTGTACATCCAGCACGAAGTGGTGTAGCAAGGAGAGTCATGATGCTAGAAGTTTCGGATCAGACCATCATTATGTTCGGAGCCGGTGGTCATGCAAAATCGGTGATTAGTGTCTTGCAAGCACAGGCCAGATGGCAACTGGCGGGTTTGTTGGAAGACGGCGCACGGGAAATGGAAAGGCAAGTGCTCGGTTATCCGGTGCTGGGTGACCAGGGCCAGCTTGATCGTCTTCGTAAGGCCGGCATCACCAAGGCGATGGTTGCTATTGGCGACAACACTGTGCGCGGGCGGCTTGCCGACGTGATAGTGGACCGTGGTTTCGAATTGGTCAGCATCATCCACCCGACGGCTTGCCTGATGACCGATTGCGTCGTTGAGCAGGGCGCCTTCCTACATGTTCTGAGTGTGATTGGTCCTGAGTGTCGCGTCGGGCGCAACACGATTGTCCAACCGTACACCAGCCTTGGTCATGAAGGACGCATCGGTGATTGTGTTCAGTTCTGCCCGGGTGTACATGTCGGCGGCAAGGCCATGATCGGCGATTTCTGTTTTTTTGGACCGGGCGCGGTGGTTTACCCTGGCGTCAAGATTGGTTGTAATGTTGAGGTGGGAGCCAATTCCGTCATTAACAAGGATGTGCCAGATCACGTCGTTGTCGTTGGCAATCCAGCCAGAGTGATACGTCGTGGCGATGCGTCACAGGTTATCGACCAGCCGCCATCGATATCGCTGAAAGGGAGCTAAAGGGGCCTGGCTCACATTACAGTTTCAAGATAATCAAATGCCTAACATTACACTCAAGCGGGACGCCCGGAATGCGCACTTTGCAGAAGGGAGCAGCGTCACCCATTAGAAGGCTTTTGTCAAGCGAAAAAGATTTTCCGTAGCAAAAAATCGCAGATTTTTTGCATTATCAACCGAAATAATTCTATTGTCTCGTAAGCATTCATTCCATTGACCGCACCCGTATTTTCAGCATTTTAGTTACGGATTATAAATCCGCACCAGCCCTGTTAGATAATATACTTAAATTTTTCTTTATGCTATTAATCTTACTATCTAACAGGGCCAGTCACCCATCCGGATCAAGGCTTTTTTAGGAATTATCCCCCACTTACATGCTTACTGTTGGACAATTTTTTGCTGGACAAAATGGCTTTGGAATGTTGCCCATGTCGAAACTGGAACATGTAATTCCTGCCCCTGCATCCAGATTGTTGGGTTTCGCAGAGTCGCAACCCAACCGTATATGTTATGGTGTATCAGGGCTAAAGCCCGGTTCGGTTCGTCTCTTAGTCCCCAGCCTGAAGGCTGGGGTTATTCTCCGGTCGTCAGCCTGAGAGACGGAGTTATAACTCCGCCATTTATGGCGGAGATTATATCCACCTAATGTTTTGATTATAGTTGATTTTGTCCAGCAAAAAATTGTCCAACTGTAAGACTTACATGAGGGAATGCTTGTACGAGTAATCCCTTCGCCCCTGGCAAGTTTCTGCCCCAGAAAATCGTTGGTACCATGCTGTGTCCAATTGTTTATCGGGCTCTACGGCCAACCCTTTGTGGCTCGCAGCATAGGCGGACTTTGATGATTAGACAGGTGAACAGGGTCGCATCTTAAATATTAAGTATTTCTAAACGTAACCTTTTCGCCGCCTTCATTTTATTATTTCTATCAATGTAGAGTAAAAAGGCACCATAACCTTGCTCATGAGTATGGGCGCTTCATCGGCCTTCTTGGGAAATATTAAATATTCAATCATGTCTAATCGCAACGTTAGTTTTTTAAAATCTGCTTCACTTGGAATTTTGTACTTGTAATAAAATGATTTGCATTCTCCAGGTTTTAATCTCTCGTCTTTTACTTCTGTTGGGTATGTGGGAAACTCAAATGTCCGTGTGATAAAATATTCCTTCAACCCCTTTTCCTTCCCATTTTCATCCAGTACCGCCACACGGGCGGCAATACCTCTGACTGGTCAGCCTGTCGGCACGAGGTGTCCCGCTCCCGTATTGGTAATCCTTATTTCAGCTTTTAGTTTGTCTCCGGGTTTATAAGTATCCCTCTCTGTTTTCAATTCTACTTTAAGGGCGTTTCTTAATTCCTCCGGACTGCGAGAACTTTTTTGATCATGCATTCCGTAAGTACGTTTTGACCTTCCCAATGAGGCAAACCCTTCCTTCCTACTCATATGACAGTCCTGGCACGTCTCCTTCTTTCCAGACATTTTGTACTCATCATTGGTAGAACATGTTTGATTAATCCTTGCCCGTGGAAAGCCCCAGGAGTGGCACGTGTAACAGAACTCAGACTTTTGAAAAGACGGATCGTATTTAACAGGATGCGGCACTTCCCCCTCTTTTATCTCCCGGGGTCCGTACAGTGTCTTATTCCTTAAGTGACACACCACGCACGTTACACCCTCTTTTATAAGCATCGTGTCAAAATCCCGGTTCTTTATTGCAACAAAAGGTAAAGGTCCCGTTTCTTTAAAACCCCTTAAAATTTTGGGTTTCTGTTCCAGCATGGGGAAATGGCAATTGGAACAGAAGGGGGGATTATTCTTTACCGTCCAGCATGCCTGAAAGACGGGATTTGTCGATGATTTGCTGTGCATGGATTCACGCCACTGGTCATAAATTTCCTGGTGACAATCCTTGCATGAGTCGGCGCTATGTAAAGGGATACTTTGGGGCAAGTCTAACCGGGGAATATAATTTGATGGGCCAATAAATGTAACAGATGTATCATTACCCCACAAAATGCAAGGGACGATTATGCTAACTGCCAGGACCGATAGTATTTTGAGTGTACGCATGTTTATCTCCTCCTAAAACTCAACTTTTAATCCAAAGCTGGTAAGAAAGGCATCAAAATCACCTAAAAGTAATGATTCGGCCTCGTCGTTCTGCAAGAGGTATCTTGAATTAACAAAGAACGACAGAACCGTATCAGGCGATCGTAGATATTTGTAATCGATCCCCATAAACGGCGCAGATTGAAAGAAGTCTGCATTCCGTGATTCAGAGAAAAACTTACCATCTACCGCCAAGAAGGTATTTCCCACATTACAATACATCTTTGACCTGAGACGATAAAGTATCGGATAGCCATACGTCAGGGAAATGGCATTCACATCAAAATCCATATTATTGGCATCATCCGTTTTACGATTGTATTGATAAAGCGAATACCCCAAAGAAATCTTATGATTGTAAGGCAAATCAGAGGCAACACCTATTCCTCCATGAGAGATACTCCCCTTTTTTCCCGTTCCCTCCTCCGTTCTGATACCAAAGAAAGGCTCTATAAAACCAGGTTCCTGAACGTTGTCTGCCCTTGAACTTTCTATCTGCCGTAAATAATCCAGGTCTGCAAAAAGCCTTGTAAAAGAAAGGATACCGGGGAATGGATAATCAAGGTGGAGTCGTACCCCCTCCCTATTTTGCGGATACTTCTTTGCATCGTGGAGTTGCCAACTGTCCGCATACGTTGTGAAATAGGGAAGTTCATAAAAGAGACCCGGAGATTGGACATCACTGGGTCTTTCCATCTTTATCACAAATGGGTCATACTTTGGTTCAACCCAAATACCTTCCAGGTTAAAACTCACCCTCCCTACTGTACCGCTGATGCCTGTATTAAACAGATTGCCATGAACGTCGATTCCGTCACTTCCGATAGGCCGATAAATACTATGTGCACAAGCTGCCCATGCCTTATAGGTTGGTAAAAAATTATACGAGTAATCTGCGCCGAGGACAAACTCGTCCTGTTTCCCTACTTTATTATAGGGAGACTCCCATCGTACAGGGCTTCCATCCACCGTACCCTGCAAAGGTGAGTCTATTTCAGATGTCGATGCACCTCTGTTAAACGGACTCATAAAGTTAAAACCATACTTCATATCTTCGTATTCCCTTCCCAGATAAAATCCACCCAACCAACTGGTAGAGTCGGAAT
>Ga0209619_10002804_pt1 | contig 12608 bp, 11 predicted proteins | sample Rifsed16ft3_FD_184011 | JGI IMG/M metagenome (GOLD analysis project Ga0209619, IMG submission 184011) | Soil microbial communities from Rifle, Colorado, USA - sediment 16ft 3 (version 2) | ecosystem: Environmental > Terrestrial > Deep subsurface > Rock core/Sediment | place: Rifle, Colorado... | reverse complement strand
TGTCGCAGCCGCGGATGCGACTCATAGCAATGTGATGATCGCGGGGATCGCCGGCCTGGTCGCGGGCGCCATGTCGATGGCTGCCGGTGAATACGTGTCGGTCCGCTCACAGGCGGATTCCGAGCAGGCCGCGCTCAACCTGGAACGCGCGGAACTCCAAGCAGACGACCCAGGCGAGCGCCGGGAACTGACAGCGATCTACGCCGGCCGCGGCCTCGATCCCGAGCTCGCGAAACAGGTTGCCGAGCAGCTCATGGCCCATGACGCGCTGGGCGCGCATGCCCGCGACGAGCTCGGCATCTCCGAGACGCTCAGTGCGCGGCCGATTCAGGCTGCGTTTACATCAGCGGCCAGCTTCGCCGTGGGCGCAGCCATGCCGCTGCTGACGGTTGCCGGTGTCTCTGAGTCGAGTTTGATCCCCGTCGTCTCCGGAACTTCGCTGGTTTTCCTCGCGATCCTGGGCGGGTTGGCTGCGCGCGTGGGCGGCGCAAGCATGACGGCGGGTGCAATGCGCGTCACGTTCTGGGGCGCACTTGCCATGGGGGTGACAGCGGCCGTCGGCACCTTGTTCGGAACGGTGGCGTAAAGCAACATTGATGGGCTCAACATTGATGGGGTTAGACACCGTTTCCGGCGTTCATTTCGATAATATGAATGGGCTCAGTGTAAGATTCCAGCAGGCTGAAGGAATGAACCTGACCCGCTATCTCCTGTATGGATAAGAGACTACAGATCAGTCTTGGAGCAGGGCTCGCCGCTGCGCTCGTCGTCGCAGCGCCGTACGGTGCCGCGCAATCTGCGGCGGCGTATCCGACCAAACCGGTCAGATTGATCGTCGCGTCGGGAGCGGGCGGGGGCCTGGATTTTGTCGCACGCCAGGTCGCCGTTCCATTGAGCGAGGCCCTGGGACAAACCGTCGTCGTGGACAACCGGGCGGGTGCCAGCGGGAGCATCGCCGCGGAGGTGAGCTCGCAGGCGGCGCCGGACGGTTACACCTTGATGTTCCTCAGTGCCAGCCTGGTGGTGTATGGAATCGTCAACAAGACGCGCTACGACCTGTACCGCGACTTTGCTCCGGTCACCCAGGCCGCTGCCGCGCCGTACCTACTCACCGTGCATCCCGAATTGCCAGTCAAGACAGTGAAGGAGCTGATCGCGTATGCCAAGGCGAACCCGGCCAAGCTCAATTTTGCGTCGACGGGCAACGCTTCGCTGGCGCATCTCGCGGGCGAGCTGTTCGGCATTACCACCGGTACCCAGCTGGTGCACATCCCGTACAAAGGGGTGGGGGCCGGGCTGACCGATATGCTGTCGGGCCGGGTGCAAATGAGCTTCCTGAGCGCTGGCTCGGTCTACGCGCACGTCCGGACCCAGAAGCTCAAGGCGATCGCGATCGCCAGCGCCACGCGCGCGAAGATGGCGCCCGATCTGCCGACGATGATCGAGTCGGGCGTGCCGGGATTCGTCGTCACCCAATGGCATGGCATGCTTGCGCCTCGCGGCACCCCGAAGCCCGTGATCGAGCGCCTGCATCGGGAGATCGTCAAGGCCGTGCAGCGGCCGGAGGTGGCGGCGCGGCTGGCACTCGATGGGACCGAAGGGATCGCGAGCTCGCCGCAGGAATTCGCGGCGCACCTCAGGTCCGAGCGCGAGCAATGGGCGAAGGTGGTGAAGCAGGCGAATATTCGCGGCGATTGACCGGCTCGGGTGGAGCATGGTTGCAGCGCGATTTCTGCGGTTCATGGCGACCGGCGCCGTGCGATTCGTGTTATGCGCGCCGGCCGTGTTCGCGGGCGCGGCCCCCTGCGTCGCGAAGCAATCGGAGGCGCTCGCCGCCTATCCGGTCAAGCCGATCCGCATCATCGTCGCAAATTCGCCGGGCACGGCAACCGACTTTTTCGCGCGCGCGATCGGGGAGGAACTGAGCGCGTTCTACCGGCAGAACGTCGTTATTGAAAACCGCTCTGGCGCGGGCGGGCTGATCGGCAATGCCCTGGTGTCGAAAGCGAACGCCGACGGATACACGCTGGGCATGGTCGGCGTCACGCGGATCATCACCGAGCTCATGCGCGACCAGCCGCCGTATCGCGCCCTCGCCGACATCGTCGGCGTCGCGCACGTGGCGTCGATCACCAACGTGCTGGCAGTGGCGCCTTCGATACCGGCGCGCACGGCGCGGGAATTCGTCCGGCACGCGCGCGGGCGCGCCGGCGAGCTCAACTATGCCTCCCTCGGCATCGGGTCGGCGTCGCATCTCGCCGGCGAGGTATTCACGCGCGCGGTGGGCATCGATGCGATGCACGTGCCATTCAGGAATCTGTCCGATACTTTCGTCGAGATGGTGCTCGGGCGGGTGCATTACACGGTGTCCACGCTGCCGGCGGTACTGGGGCCGGTGCGCGAGGGACGCCTGCGCGCGCTGGCCGTGATGACACCGCAACGCAGCCCCACGCTGCCGGACGTGCCGGCGATCGCCGAACTGGGCCTGCCCGAGGCGCAGGTGGACAGCTGGTCGGGCATCGTCGCGCCCAGGGGCACGCCGCGGCGCATCGTCGAGCAGCTGCACGGAGACGTCGTGCGCGTCCAGCGCAAGCCAGCGCTGCGCGAGCTGTTCGCGCGGCAAGGCGCCGAGTCCACGCTCGAGAACACTCCGGACGGCTTCATGCGGCTCATGCACAACGAATACCTGCGCTACCAGGCGCTCATCCGCGAAGGGGGCATCAAGCCGGAATGATCGCCACCCTTAACCCGTCGCGGGCCCATCGGTTATGCTAGCGATCTTGCGCGAATTCAAGGGTTAGGAGAGCTGGAAAATGATCACGATTGAATCGACTCCCGAAATGGTGGCCAGGGTCTACGCGACCATGGCGAAAAACCTCAAGGTGGTGCGCCGCCGCCTGGGCAAACCGCTGACCCTGGCCGACAAGGTGCTGCTGGGGCACCTCGACGACCCGGAACGCCAGGACATGCAGCCCGGCAAGAGCTATCTCTTCCTGCGTCCCGACCGCGTCGTTTTCCAGGACGTGCTCGGGCAGACCGGCTTGTTGCAGTTCATGCAGACGCGGCGCGACAGGGTCGCGGTACCGACCACGGTGCATTGCGACCACCTGATCCAGGCCCGGGTCGAGGGCGGGCAGGACCTGCGCGAGTCGCTCGCGGAAAACACCGAGGTCTATGACTTTCTGCGCGCGGCGGCCGCCCGCTACGGTGCCGGCTTCTGGGGGCCGGGCGCGGGCATCATCCACCAGGTCGTGCTGGAAAACTACGCCTTTCCCGGCACGCTCATCATCGGCACCGACTCGCACACGCCCAACGCCGGCGGGCTCGGCGCGTGCGCCGTCGGCGTCGGCGGCGCGGACGCGGTGGAAACCATCGCCGGGCTGCCGTGGGAGGTGCTCTACCCGAAGCACATCGCCGTGTATCTGACCGGCAAGATGAGCGGCTGGACGGCGCCCAAGGACGTGATCCTCTACGTCGCAGGGGCGCTCACGGTGTCCGGCGGCACCAACGCGATCGTCGAATACATCGGCCCCGGCGCGCGCACCATCAGCGCGACCGGCAAAGCCACGATCACCAACATGGGCGCGGAGCTCGGCGCGACGACTTCGATGTTCCCCGCCGACGAGCACATGGCGATGTACCTGCGGGCGACCGGCCGCAGCGGACTCGTGCCGCTGATGGAAAAGAACATGGACCTGCTCGAGCCTGATCCGGAAGTCGAAGCCAACCCCGAAAAATACTACGACCGCGTGGTGCGGCTCGACCTCTCGACGCTCGAACCCCACGTCGTCGGCCCGCACTCCCCGGACCGCGCGCGCCCGATCTCCAAGCTCGCCGCCGAGGTGAGTGATCCCGGCAACAAGTTCATCGACCGGATCTCGAGCGCGCTCATCGGGAGTTGCACCAATTCCAGCTACGAGGACATGAGCCGCTCGGCGGACGTCGCCGAGCAGGCGAAGGCGCATGGCGTGAAGTCCGCCGTGCCGTTCCTGGTGACGCCCGGCTCGGAGCAGGTGCGCGCCACTATCGAGCGCGACGGCCAGATGCAATCGTTGAAAGACATCCACGGCGCCGTGCTCGCGAACGCCTGCGGTCCCTGCATTGGCCAGTGGCGCCGCGCCAAGGAGGTGGCCGCGGTGCCGAACACCATCGTCACCTCGTACAACCGCAACTTCCCGGCGCGCAACGACGGGCAGGCAACGACCATGAATTTCATCGCGAGCCCCGAGGTCGTCACTGCGATGGCGCTTGCCGGCCGGCTGTCGTTCAACCCGCTCACCGATACGCTCACCGGCGCGGACGGCCGGCCATTCAAGCTGAATCCGCCAAAGACCGCACCCGAAGTGCCGGCGAAGAACTTCGACCGCGGGCACGCCGACTACGTCGCGCCTCCCGCCGACGGCAGCCGCATCAAGCTCACCGTTGATCCCAGGAGCCAGCGGCTGCAATTGATGCAACCGTGGCCGGCGTGGGACGGCAAGGACTATCTCGACGTGCCGGTGCTGCTGAAGACCCAGGGCAAGACCACCACCGACCACATCTCTCCGGCCGGACCGTGGCTGCGGTTCCGCGGGCACCTCGACAAGTTCAGCGACAACATGTGCATGGGCGCGATCAACGCCTACACCGGCGAGGCCGGCAAGGTGAAGAACGTGCTGACGGGCGCTGCCGGCGAGATGGTTTCCAAGGTCGCGCGCGACTACAAGGCGAAGGGCGTCAAGTGGGTCATCGTCGGCGACGCCAACTACGGCGAGGGCAGCAGCCGCGAGCACGCGGCGCTGTCGCCGCGCCTGTTGGGCGGCGTCGCGGTCATCGTCCGGAGCTTCGCGCGCATCCACGAATCGAACCTGAAAAAGCAGGGCCTGCTCGCGCTCACATTCCAGCGTCCCGCGGACTACGACCGGATTCGTGAGGACGACCGCTTGAGCCTCGTCGGCCTGAAGGACATGGCGCCCGGCAAGCCGCTCGAGTGCCGCATCAGGCATGGTGACGGCACCCGCGAGACGCTGAAATTCAACCACTCGTTCAGCGCGGCGCAGCTCGAATGGTTCCGCAAGGGTTCTGCCTTGAATCTGTTCCATGGCGGTGCCCGGAAACCTGCGGCCAGGAAGAAAGTCGCGGCGGTCCGCAGGCGACGGGCGAAGAAAAAACCGGCCACGGCCAGGAAGAAGCGCAGCGCGAAGAAGCCGGCCACGCGGCGCGGCGGGAAGAAGTAGCAAGAAAGGGGAGGCTGCTCCCGGTTGCTCTTTGCCGGTGGTTTCCCCCGCCGGCTCCAGAATGAATGGGTTAGACCCTATTAAAGTCCGGAGTGACGCCATGACGGACCACTGGCTGGCAGTGTCCTTGATCGCTTTCGGCGGCCTTGCGAATGTTCTTTCGAGCGCTGCATGGGCGCAAAGCTATCCGGGCAAGCCCGTGCGCGTCGTGGTTGCCAGCTCGGCTGGTAGTAATCCGGACACCGTGGGCCGGATCGTCGCGAATGGCCTTGCCCAGGTGTTCGGGCAGCAGGTCATTGTGGACAACCGCGCCGGAGCCGGCGGCAATATCGGGGCGGAGCTGGCGGCCAGGGCGCCGGCGGACGGCTACACCCTTTTCCTCGCCCATACCAATCACAGCATCAATGCAACGCTGTACCGCAAGCTCGCCTATGACATCCTCAACGATTTCTCGCCGGTGACCCTGCTTGCCCTGTCCCCGTTCGTGGCGGTGGTGCATCCCTCTCTGCCGGCCAGGTCCGTGCGCGATCTGCTGAGCATCGCAAAAGCGCGTCCCGGCGACATCAATTACGCTTCGGCCGGCACCGGCAGCGGCACCTACTTCGCGGCGGAGTATTTCAACGGCATGGGGAAGGTGAAGATGGCGCATGTTCCCTATACGGGCGGCGGCCCCGCGCTCACTTCCGTCATAGCGGGCGAAACCTCGGTTTACTTCAGTCCCATCGCCACGGGTCTGCCGCACATACGCAGCGGCAAGCTCAGGGCGCTGGGCGTATCGGCACCCAAACGATTGACCGGGTTGCCCGACGTTCCGCCGATCGCCGAGACGCTGCCCGGCTACGAGGCCATGGCCTGGGCCGGTCTGATGGTGCCTGCCAGAACACCCAGGGAGGTGATCGAAGCGGTCCACAAAGCGGCGGTCGCCGTCCTGGGCAAGCCCGAAATCAGCAAGCGCCTTGAAGACCTCGGGTACCTGGTCGTGACCGGCCGGCCCGAAGAGATGCAGGCCTACGTCAAATCGGAAATCAGCAAGTACGCAACGATCATTCGCCAGGTCGGCATGCCCTTACAGTAATGCAGCACAAACCGGTTCGAGGAGCATTCGGAGCGCTTCTCATCGCGGTGGTTTGCGCGGCGCAGGTACTGGTCCAGATCGGCGCATTTTTCTGGCCGGCGTTGCTGCCGGGCATGATCCCGCTGTGGGGACTCAGCAACAGCGAGGCCGGCTGGATCACGGCCATCTTCTATGCGGCCTACATGGTCGCGGTGCCCATCCTCGTGACCCTGACCGACCGGGTCGACGCCAAGCGCGTCTATCTGTTCGGCGTCGGTTGCACCGTCGCGGGCCATCTGCTGTTCGGCATGTATGCCGAGGGTTTCTGGTCGGCGCTTGCGACGCGGGCGCTTGCCGGCATCGGCTGGGCCGGCACCTACATGACGGGCCTCAAGCTGCTCGCGGATCAGGTCGACGCAAAGCTCATGTCGCGCGCCGTGACCGGGCACGCTGCAAGCATTGGCGTCTCCGGCGCGTTGTCCTTCTCGTGCGCCGGTCTGCTGGCGGAGTTCTTCGGCTGGCGCACTGCGTTCATCGTGGCCGGACTGAGCGCCGGCGCGGCGTGGATGCTCGTGGCGCTGGCGCCGCCGCGCCGCGCGCTGCACGCGCGTCCCGCCGCTGACGGTTTCCGGCTCTTCGATTTTCGCCCCGTTTTTCGCAATCGCTCCGCCATGGCCTATTCACTCGGTTATTGCATCCACACGCTCGAAATGAACGCGCTGCGCGGCTGGGGCGTGGCCTTTCTCGGTTTTGTTGCGGTCAGCACCGGTGCGACCGAGATGCCGCTGTCCCCGCCTTTCGTGCTGACCGCGCTGGGCTTGATCGGCACGGCCGCGAGCGTGCTGGGCAACGAGGCGGCGATCCGCCTGGGCCGGCGCAGGCTGATCGGCTTCGCGATGCTGGCCTCGGTCGTGGTCGGCGGCAGCATCGGCTTCGTCGGCACGCAATCGTATCCGCTCGCCGTGAGCCTGTTGCTGGTCTACGGGTTCATCGTGTGGCTCGACTCGTCGTCGCTGACCGCCGGTTCGGCCGGCACCGCCGATCCCACGCGCCGCGGCGCGACGCTGGCGGTGCATTCGACGCTGGGCTACGCGGGCGGTTTCGTCGGGCCGCTGATGGTAGGCGTCATCCTCGATCTTGCCGGCGGCATGTCCCGCGCGGCCTGGGGCTCCGCGTTCCTGGCAGTGGCGATCCTGATGCTGCTCGCGCTGGTGGTGTTCTGGCTGATCCGGCCGCGCGAGCTTGCCGGTGATCGGGGGATGTGATGGACGTCACCTCGCCGCCGCGGTATCGTTCGTGTCCGCCGTTTCCAATTCAATCCATACCAATCGTGAAGGAGCAAACATGGTTCGAGCTGCAATCGTAGGTCTTGGCTGGTGGGGAAAGACGATCGTCGAGGCGGTACAGGGCAAGAGCGACAAGATCACCTTCGTCGCCGCCAACACGCGTACCCGCGCCAAGGCGGAGGAGTTCTGCCGCGACAAGAAGATCGAATTGCGCGACGATCTCGATGGAGTCCTCAAGGACCCGAAGGTCGACGCGGTCGTCTTCACCACGCCTCACCGCCAGCACGAAGAGCACGTCAGACGCGCGGCGCAGGCGGGCAAGCACGTTTGCATGGAAAAGCCGTTTACCCTCACTGCGGCGAGCGCCAGGGCCGCGGTCGACGCGGTCAAGAAGGCGGGCGTCGTGCTCGCCGTCGACTACCAGCGGAGGTTTCACCCGTCCGTCGGCGAGATCCGCAAGCGCGTGCGGAACGGAAGCCTGGGTCCCATCTCCTTCTGCGTCGGTGAAGTGTCGACGCCGAGCGGACTTGCCCTGCCCAAGGAGTCCTGGCGCGTGAACCCGGAGGAGACGCCGGCGGGCGCGATGACGGGGCTCGGCGTGCACCTCGTGGACGCATTCATCGATCTGTGCGGCGAGGTGGAGGAGGTGTATTGCATCAACGCCCGCCGCGCGGCGCCGCTCGTGGACGATACGACGGTCTTCACCATGAAGCACAAGAACGGAGTGATCTCCACGAACTATTGCACGCTGGCGAGCGCGGCGAGCTATTGCATCGCCGTCTTCGGCAAGAACGGCATCGCCGAGACGGCCCGGCCGAGCCTCGACACGTTCCGTTTCATGCCGGTGGCCGCTCAGGGAGGGCCGCACGCGACCGCGCAACCGGAAGTCATCGAAAACAAGGGCTTCAACCTGGTGAAGGCGGTCATGGAGGCGTTTGCGGCGGCGGTGCGCGGAGAAGCGCCGTATCCGGTCACCCACGACCAGATCATCCACGGGGTGGCGGTCTTCGAGGCCGTCGTGATGTCGGCGAAGACGGGGCAGCCGGTCAGAGTCAGTTAAACAATCCTGGTGGTCTGACCCCCAAGAGGACTCTAAGGAGGGATTATGCGTATCGGCTTCATCGGTTTGGGGACGATGGGCAGCAGCATGGCGCTCAATGCGCGCACCAAGGGCGGATACGACCTCGTCGTTCACGACCTGCGGCGCGACGCGGCCACGCCGCATCTCGCGGCCGGCTGCGTCTGGGCAGACTCGCCCGCGGCGGTGGCCAGGGATGCGGACATCGTGCTCACCTCGCTGCCGGGGCCGCGCGACGTGGAGGCGGTGGCGGAAGGCCTGATCCAGACTATGCGGCGCGGCGTGCCGTGGTTCGACCTCTCGACCAACTCGCCGACCGTGATGCGCCGACTGCATGAGCGCTTCGCGGCCAAGGGGCTGCCGGTGCTCGATGCCCCGGTCAGCGGCGGCCCGAAGGGCGCAAAGAGCGGCAAGCTGGCGTTATGGGTGGGCGGCGATAAAACCGTATTCGATCAATATCGCAAGGTCCTCGATGCCATCGGCGACCAGGTGCGTTATATCGGCCCCATCGGGGCCGGGTCGATCGCGAAGCTGGTGCACAACGCCGCAGGCTACGCGATCCATTGCGCGGTGGCCGAGGTCTTCACCATGGGCGTGAAGGCCGGTGTCGAGCCGCTTGCGCTGTGGTCCGCGATCCGCCAGGGCGCCCTCGGGCGCAAGCGCACCTTCGAGCGCATGGCGGACAATTTCCTGCAGGGCAAGTTCGATCCGCCGGAGTTCGCCCTCAATCTCGCGTTCAAGGACGTGACGCTCGCCACGGAACTCGCGCGCGAGATCGGCGTGCCGATGCGCATGGCTGCGCTGGCCCATGCGGAAATGGCTGAAGCGATGAACCGCGGCTGGGGCGCGAGGGATTCGCGGGTGTTCCTGCTCCTGCAGGAGGAGCGCGCGAAGGTGGAGATCAAGGTGCCGGCGGCGGACATCCAGGCGGTGGTCGAGAGCGAGGGCTGAGGATCAGCCGCAGATAAACGCAGATAAACGCGGATAGGATCGCGACTTACATGCAGCTTCCTAACTACGAAGTTTACGCCATCAAGTACGCGCGGCGCGATGCGCGGCGCGCCGAGCATTTCATCGGCGGCGATCCCCACGACGCGCCGATGCCGATGGATTATTTCGTGTGGCTGATCCGCAGCGGGGAGCGGACCATCGTGGTGGACACCGGCTTCACCGCGGAGGTGGCGGCGATACGCAAGCGCGAATACATCCGCACGCCGAAAGCAGGGCTGGCCCTGCTGGGCGTCAAGGCCGAAGAAGTGCGCGAGGTCATCATCACGCACATGCACTACGACCACGTCGGAATGTTTTTCGATTTCCCGAAGGCGGTATTTCATCTGCAGGATGAAGAGATGCGCTTCGTCACCGGCCGCCACATGCGCCACGCGCGCTTCGCGCACTCGTTCGAGGTCGAGGACGTGGTCGGCATGGTGCGGATGCTCTTCAAGGGCCGCGTCCTGTTCCACCAGGGAGTAGAGGAACTGGCACCGGGCGTCAGCCTGCATCACATCGGCGGGCACACGCCGGGGCTGCAGTCGGTACGCGTCCACACGCAGCGCGGCTGGGTGGTGCTGGCGTCGGATGCGGCCCACTATTACGAGCACATGGAGACCGGGCGCTGCTTCACTTCCATGTTCAATCTGGGAGACGCGCTGGAGGGGTACGACACGCTGCGCCGTCTCGCGGAATCGCCCCGGCACATCGTTCCGGGCCACGACCCGCTCGTGATGGCGCGCTATCCGGCGGTCTCGAAAGAACTCGAAGGCATTGCGGTCAGGTTGGACGTCATGCCCATAGAACAACGCGGGTCGTGATTGATCAAAGCGGCCAGGCTACTCCGGAAACGGATGGAGGATCCTATGGAGGCAGTGAAAGACAGCAGACATCTCTACGAGGTCGAGCGCCGTGCCGAGCATGCTGCACGGCCTGGTTTCCGTATCACCGAGCTCCAGATTTCAAAGACCCAGAAGGTGCCCTGGCACTTTCACAGTGATGTCCAGGACACGTTTTACGTGCTCGATGGAAATCTGCGGCTCTTTCTGCGCGAGCCCAAGGAGGAGGTGCGGCTCGGCCCCGGTGACACCTACTCGGTCAAGCCTCGCCGGCCGCACCTGGTCGCGAACGGCGGGGACACTTCGGCTACGTTCCTGGTGCTGCAGGGCATCGGTGATTACGACTTCGTCCCGCTCGTCTGAGGAAAACGGGGGTCAGGTCTTGCATTATCGTACGTTAATGCAAGACCTGACCCCAGGCATGTACGTTAATGCAAGACCTGACCCCAGGCATGTATTCCTGTCTCATCTTTCACCGCGTCCTGCGGTCGTCCAGCACGAGCGCGGCAATCGCGGCGCACTCGATGCCGAAGGGCAGGTAACCCGCGTATCCCAGCAACGGCATTTCGAAGATGCGGAACCGGTCCACGTGCGGGATGCTGTACTCCCAGCGCGCGAGGCTGCCGTAGTTCCACATCTCCCACAAGAAACCGCAGGCGAGCGCGGCCGCCGAAAAACGTGCGATGCCGCGCCAGTCGCCGCTTGCCAGAGGCGCAAGCACCGTAGCCCGGCCGCCGAGTGCCTGCAGGCAGATCATGACGAGCACCGGCGAGATCCACACCAGCGGAAACACGTACTCGCGGAAGACGCCGAGCGCGGCGAGCGACAAAGTAGTAAGGGCGAGCACCAGGGTGGCTGCTGCCTTCGGGCGCGGGACGCGCAGCGGATGCCAGCGCGCGAACGCGGACTCGAGACGCGGGAAGGTGCCGAGCCATTCCGCGGTGCTGGTCACCGCCGGCAGCACCGTGGAAAAGGCGAGCGTCGCGAAGAACGTGTATTCGAGCGCATCGAAATTCTCGATACCGGTGTAGCGCCAGTTCGCGACGAAGCGGTTCAGGTACTCGAAGAACCACCAGAAGAGCGCGCTCAGCGGGAAAAGCGCTGCAAAACGCGCAGGCTCCCGGGTGAGCAAGCAGCTTCCCGCACGCTGCATCGTGAGGGCATTGACGCAGACGATGTAACCGAGCCAGAGCGGCGTGAAGGTGTGTTGCTGGAAGGATTCAAACCAGGAAAAGCGCGTCCAGGCGAGCGTCCAGCTCACGGCGAGCCAGAGCAATGCCGCCCAACCCCAGTTCGGGAAAGCAAGTCGACTTGGCGCCGGACCGGACGCGGGGGCCGGCGCGCCCAGGAACCGCCAGACAAACGGCGCGATGGCCGCCACGACAAACGCCGCAAGCAGACAGAAGGCGGTCCAAGAGAATCCGGCGGCTACGGTGGGAACAGGCCGTGGCGGGAGCTCCAGATACGCGTCGAGCGGTTGCCCTGCGAGCCAGACCCCGGCGAGCGGGGCGCCGACGAGTATCAGTCCCGAGATTCCCACCAGCAGCGGCACGCTCGGCCTTGGCGCGGGCTCGATGGAGATGTTTTTATCCTTTCTTGCGGTTCACCGGGAGGAGAAATATTCTGTCTCTTTATTCACCATTTCAACATTTCCATCCAGTTTTGCCTCATCTCATCACGGTTTGACGGAAATAGGTGATTGCCCTTTGCGCTGGAACCGCGTATAAGAATATCAGGCGTTTAGTTTCCTCTCCTTGGGCCCGTCCCTTTCCGGGCCGCTCCTGCTGCCGCATCTCTCAGGGCTTGGGATTAAACATACCCGGGCTTGCCTCCGTCCACCGCTTCTTCAAGGGCACTTCAGGCGCTGAACCATGGATCAGGCAGTCGGTTTCGACGAGTTCCGCTGGCTGCGCGAGCTGACATTCAAGTCGCAGAAAGGGGAGATGCCCGAGATCGTCGGGGCCAGGCTCCTGACGCGGGGACTCATCGAGCGGAAGGATGGCCGTTTCTCGCTCACGGCGAGGGGCCGGATCGCGCTTGCCAAGTTGGGTTGAATTACCAAGAACCCGCAACATAATGAAACACACGCTGCGCTGTCACGGTTTTGGCGACACGGGAAATGAACCATCATGTTACGGGTTCTAG
>Ga0209619_10002802_pt1 | contig 12609 bp, 7 predicted proteins | sample Rifsed16ft3_FD_184011 | JGI IMG/M metagenome (GOLD analysis project Ga0209619, IMG submission 184011) | Soil microbial communities from Rifle, Colorado, USA - sediment 16ft 3 (version 2) | ecosystem: Environmental > Terrestrial > Deep subsurface > Rock core/Sediment | place: Rifle, Colorado... | reverse complement strand
GGGCAAGCCGGTCACTTTGCCGCTGGCGGGGTGACGAGGTGCGGGTGACAAAATCCCCCCGACATATTCATGTCTCCCCCCTTTGGCAAAGGGGGGTAGGGGGGATTTGGTGACGAGGTAGCGCGTCGAGGGGCGGAATAGGGGCCCCATTACCGTTATGGGGATGTGACCCCCGGTGGCGCGCAGGGCGGCCGACTCGATTCCGGTGAAAGTTTGAGATGACATTTCGGAGGTCGCGGGTGACGGGAGAAGGCATGTGATCGAAGTCAACGAGCGAATCGAGGTGCCGTCGGCGCCGCGCATCGTATGGGGCTTGCTGTCGGACCCGCGTGCCGTGGTCGAATGCGTGTCCGGCGCATCATTGGGGGATCAGCATGAGGACGGATCGTTCGATGCGACCTTGGTCGTCAAGTTCGGGCCCACCAAGGTGACGTTCCGAGCCCGGGTCTTGGTGGAGCTGGACCCCGCAGCGATGGCCGGACGCGTTACCGCGAAAGGCAAGGACAGCATAGGCGGAACGAGGGTCCAGGCGAGGATGAGGTTCAATATCGTGGAGCAGACCGATCCGCCGGGCTCCGCGGTCCCTATTACGTCCGAGGTCGAAATCTCCGGGCGCCTCGCCGGGCTGATCGAGACCGGCGCAAAAATGGTGGTCAAGCGCATGGTGGGCGAGTTCACGGAGCGGCTTGCCGAACGCTGCGCCGGCGCGAGCGCGTAGATCAAGCTACATCATTGAACCGCCAGGACGCCAGGAGATACAAGAAAAGACAGGGTTCACAGGATTTAAACCAAGCACTCATCACTCATCACTCATCACTCATCACTCATCACCGGGTCAAGGAGAGGAAGCATGAAGGTCTATCAGCGGCTGGCGAACAATTTCAAGGCGGAAGGCGTCACGCACATGTTCGGCATCATGGGCGACGGGAACATGTACTGGATGCACGAGCTGGACAAGTTGGGTGGCGTCAAGATGCTCGAAGTCCGCCATGAGGGCGCCGGGCTGGGAATGGCTGACGGCTGGGCGCGCGCGACGCGTACCGTGGGGATTGCCACCGCGACCTGCGGCCCGGGCGTATCGCAGCTCGCGACCGCTTTCCTCACGGCGGCCCGCGCGGAATCGCCGGTCGTTGCTTTCTGCGGCGAGCATCCGACGAATGACCAGGAGTACAACCAGCGCCTCGACCAGGCGCGCTTCGCCGCCGGCTGCGAAGCCGGATTCGTCCGCGTGAACACGCCGGATGACGCGGACGACGCCGTGCGCAAGGCGTTCTACCTGGCCAGGATGGAGTCGCGTCCCGTCATGTTGAGCGCCCCGATGGACATTCAGCAGAAGGCCTTCGAGGACGATGACGAGGCGTACCAGCCGTCCTCCGCCCTGATTCCGCCGCGCGCCGTGCGGCCGGACCCCGAGGCGCTCAAGCAGGCAGCCGATATCGTCGCCGGAGCCAAGCAGCCCGTGATCATCGTGGGCCGCGGAGCGCGGTGGTCCGGCGCGGGGGAAGCGGTGCTCAGGCTGGCGAAGCGCACCGGAGCCCTGGTCGCCACCACGCTGATGGCGAAGACCTGGTTGAGCGAGGACGAGTATCACGTCGGCGTCTCCGGCACCTACGGCACGCGCACGGCCATGAAGCTGTTCGATGAGGCCGATTGCGTCATCGCCGTCGGCGCCAGCATGAACCGCTACACGATCGAGCACGGCTACCTGTTCCCCAAGGCGCGCTACGTGCAGATCGATTCCAAGCCGCACGTGGTCATGGCTGGCGGCCGTTCCGCCGATTGCTACGTCCAGGCCGACGCCAAGGCCGGCGTCGAGGGGCTCGAGAAGCTACTGGAGGAGCGATCGTTCAAGAACGCCGGCTTCCGCACCCCCGACGTCAAGAAGCAGCTCGCCGGCCAATACGAGGACCGCAAGGAGTTTCCCATCGAGCCGGGAACCGTCGATCCGCGGGAGGTCATTCGCATCCTGGAGGAAACCGTCCCCACGAGCATGAGCCTCTTCACGGGCAGCGGCGCGACCGCGGGCTTCTCGAACATCATGTTCAGCCGCCGGCGCCCCCTGGTGCTGGCCAGCCATTTTTTCGGCTGCATCGGGCAAATGATGCCCGCCGCGATGGGGGCGGTGGTCGCCACCGGCAACAAGCCGGCCATGCTGGTCGACGGCGACGCCAGCGTCATGATGCACCTGGCGGAGTTCGAGACCATGGTCCGCTACAACATGCCGCTCCTCATCGTCGTGATGAACAACGAGGCGCTGGGCTCGGAATATTACAAGCTCCACGCGCACAAGATGAAGGCCGAGCTCGCGACCATCCCGACGCCGGACCTGGGCGCCGTTGCCAAGGCCTTTGGCGGGCGGGGGCGGCTGGCGCGAAGTGGCGAGGACGTGCGCGCCGCTGCTGCGGAGTGGGTTGCGAAGCCCGGCCCGATGATGATCGACGCCCGGATCGCGCGCGGCGTGGTGACCCTGCCGTATCGCCGCATCCACTACGGCAGCGACGAATGAGTGATGGGCGATGAGCCGTTCAATGTTCCAAGTTCCAAGTTCACAGTCGCGAGTTCCAGCAGTTTGTTGAAATTCTCCGTTCGCGCTGAGCGTAGCGCCACAGGCGCGAACTCGAAGCGTGCTAGGTAGTTGATTGCAGGCCATTCATATTTCGACTCCGCTTCGCGACGCTCAATAAGAACGGTGTATTACGCTTTTTTCAACAAACTGCTAGCCTCGACTTTTCACGTGCCGCCGTCTTCGCCACCATCGAAAGGTGAATCTTCTTGCGCGGTTGGATGCTGTAGTTAAAGCATTACTGGACTGTCAACGAAACATCTCCCGTTTTGATAGATTTGACAACGCACCCCCCCCCCTTCTATATAGTGGTCGCGGTAATGCTTGGGCGAGCGGACAAACTCAAATAAGAGGAGACGCCCAGCCAGCGGAAACGGTCTTAAGCCGTTGAAACATTCAGCGGGCACGTTCTGCGGGATAACAGGGGAGAGGGTTGAAAAGCAACCCGCTGTTCGCGACTGATGCCTTCTTGTGGGGGTTGGGGGCGATTTGCCAGCTTAACCGCATCCCTTTCGCCCCGAAGCTCCTGCTCCAGCAGTTCGCCCCGCCTTATAGTCTGGTTTCCCTTCAGCAAGCTGCGCAATCGCTGAAGCTCAAGAGCGGCGTTCGCTCTGTTGCGTCGTCGGAGCTGCACGCCTTCGCCCAGCCATTCCTTGCGATACTCAAGCCCGGCGCACGCGGCGCGTCCACGGAAACGCCGACCAACGCTGAACCGGCGCCATCCGGGCCGCTTCCGAATCGCCTCGCGGTCGTGCTCAAGTGTGATGCGCAGCGGATCCTGTACGCCACGGCGAACAGTTCCGCGCCCGTTACCGCTGCGCTCAAAGACTTCGACGAGGAGTACGCCGGTACGATCGTGCTGTGCGCGCCCGAGGTGCCGCGTCTCAGCGAAGACGACGAAGCCCTGATTCGTCCGCGCGAGTTTGGCTTCAGGTGGTTCATTCCCGAGCTCCTCAAGCACAAGAACATCTGGCGCGATGTACTGCTAGCTTCCCTTGCGATCCAGCTCATGGCGCTGGCGACGCCGCTCTTTACCCAGGTCGTGATCGACAAGGTGGTCGTGCACCAGACGATGAATACGTTGATCGTGATCGGGATCGCGCTGGCGGTGGTCATGGTCTTCAGCGCGGCCATGAGCTGGGTGCGCCAGTACCTGGTGCTGCACACCGGGAACCGCGTGGATGCCGTGTTGGGGACGCAGGTCTTCGAGCACGTGCTGAGACTCCCGATGCGTTACTTCGAGCACCGGCCGACGGGGGTGGTGGTCGCGCGCGTGCACGCGGTGGAGACCATCCGCGAGTTCGTGAGCGGCGCGGGAGTGACGCTCATACTCGATGCTCCGTTCCTGTTCATATTCCTCGCGATCATGTTCTATTACAGCTGGCTGCTTTCGCTCATCACGTTGGCGATCCTGGCCGCCATCGTCGCCATCAGTTTTGCGATCGTGCCCTCCCTGCGCGCTCGCGTGAACCAGCAATTCCTGCTGGGCGCGCGGAATACCGCGTTTCTCACCGAGTACATCTCGGGCATGGAAACAGTCAAGTCGCTGCAGATGGAGCCGCAGTTGAAGAGCCGCTTTGGCGACTACCTCGCAGCCTATCTCGCCGCCGGCTTCAACACCCGCCAGCTCGCCAATACCTATAACGTCGCCGCCAACACCCTGGAGCAGCTCTTGACGCTCTCGATCCTGTGCGCCGGGGCGTGGCTCGTCATGGGGAGCGAGGGCTTCACCATCGGGATGCTGGTGGCCTATCAGATGTTCGCGAGCCGTCTTTCTCAGCCCATGCTGCGCCTGGCGGGGCTGTGGCAGGAGTTCCAGCAGACGGCGATCGCGGTGAAGCGCCTGGGCGACATCATGAACGCCCCGGCCGAGCCCTACTCAGTAACCCCCACACGCTCGGCCACGAGCCAGGGCCAGGTCGAGATCGCGGATCTGAGCTTTCGCTACGGGGAGAGCCTGCCGTATCTCTTCGAGCACCTGAATTTGGAACTCATGCCCGGGGCGTGCTTGGCCCTCATGGGTCCCTCGGGCAGCGGCAAGAGCACGCTCGCCAAACTACTACAGGGCTTTTATCTGCCTACCGCTGGACAGATCAAGCTTGATAGCCGGGACGTTCGCAGCCTGCCGGCGAACGAGTTAAGGAGCCACTTCGGCGTGGTGCCGCAGGAGACGACGCTCTTCTCGGGCACGATCTACGAGAACCTGATCCTTGCCCATCCTCACGCCAGCTTCGAGCACGTGATCGAGGCCTGCAAGATGGCGGAGATCCACGACACCATCGAGCAACTGCCCGAGGGCTATCAGACCCCGATCGGGGAGCACGGCGCGGGGCTCTCGGGCGGGCAGAAGCAGCGCGTGGCCATTGCGCGGGCTTTACTCAAGCGCCCGAAGATCTTGATCTTCGACGAGGCGACGAGCAGCCTCGATCAACCGACGGCGGAGCAGTTCGCCAAGACCGTCAACCAGCTCAAGGGCAAGGTCACCATGCTCTTCATCGCGCATCAACTGCCAGGCGGCTTGCAGGTGGACGAGGTGATCAAGCTCGGCGGGCATCAAACGAGGATGAGTGTGGTCACGGGCGAGAAGGGACATGATGGTTAAGTTCTTCCCCAATCTTGTATCCGTTGCCGCGCACGATGACGTGGTAGAGCCCGCCGGGGATATGCAGCCGAGGTTTGCGGGCCAGCATAGTTAAGGAGGCACCATTATGCAATTAGCCAAGCCTGACCCCAATGGCACCGTCTTCAAGATACTTGGTGTTGCCCTAATCCTGTTCGCAGCTTACGCATGTGCCGAGAATTCAGCCGCGCGACTTGAATCTGAGGTTTTAACAGCCACCAACAGGAATTTTCCTCCTATATGGCTCGGAGCCTACGAGCCAACCGGAAGCGCCAGGGGACCCAAGGTGAATACACTGACCATAAATCAGACAACATTTACTTGGGGTGGCTGCAACGATGCAACCATTCGTCAGATTGCTCAGTCTGAAAACGAGTTCGTTTTTGAAGCGGATCCAAATGCGAAGTGCGGCTGGGCGGGTTGGATAATGGAGCTCAAGCTGCTTGTGCCAAATCTGCACATTACTGTTGACGCGTACCGCACTACCCGCGACTTTGAAGACAAACGATACGCTGGCAGATATTCGTTCGAGAAGGTCAAGTAGGCGCCTCATCTCTTAATTTCTAATCGGTTAGTTAGACACGCGCGAGCACATCACTAGGAGAACAATATGCGCCTGCATACCATGTCAGATTATCTAAGCACGGCACGTTTCAACTTGAGGTCTTGTCAATAGGTGTGCAGGAAAAGGGGGTCAGGCTTGGTTAATTGCATAAAGGTGCCGGCGGAGGGCTTTGGCGAAAGCGGGCGACTTTCGCGAATGTTCCTCGAGACGGGAGAGAGCGTGGCTGAGAGTAGAGATATCGCGTCCGAAGGTTTGCGACAACGTGGTGAGCGAAGCGGCACTGGTCTTGAGGGCCAGCTAGGCGAGGAGCGTGCGCGCCTCGGCGGGCAACCGCGCGCGACCTGCGGCGAGCAGCTCCTTCTCGTTGAGACGGTAGCGGCGGCAGACATGGCTCAACAGTTCTTTGACCGGGGGTGCCCTGCGCTGCTTACCTTCGGGTTTAAGGATGATCTTGACAAAGTCTTCCTCGCCCACAATGCGGGAGTCGGCTTGCCCACCATAGAAGGCTTCGTTGTGCCCTTCGGCCTTGCCCTCGTGGATGAAACGCGCGAAACGCGTGCGGGCAACGCCGATGCGGGAGGCGAATTGCCCGAGTACCCAGTCGGTCGTGAGCCAGGACAGATCATCGCGCCCGAGGTAGGCGCGGTGGCTGCTGTAGGGGTAGGCCGCGGGCTGCTGAACTATCCGGGCGCGTACCGGGTTGAGGTGGATATAGCGCACCAGCGCGAGCCCGTAGCGATCTTGATCGACGAGGTAGGCCTTGAAGCGGCCCTCGAACAGGTGTCCCACCCGTTTCAGCCGCGCATTGAGGTAGCGGGTGTAGCGAAAGGCGAGGTTTTGCAGGCCGCCGGACAGGGGCTGTTCACCGGCCTGAAGCGCCAAGTGCAAGTGATTGGTCATCAGGCAGAAGGCGTGCACCCGGTAGCCGAAGCGAGCTACACCGTCCTCGATCAGTTCATAGAACCGCGAACGATCCTCGGAGCTGAAGAAGATGTTTTGCCGGGCGTTGCCGCGCAGGATGACGTGGTAGAGGCCGCCGGGAACGTGCAGCCGAGGTTTGCGGGCCATAGAGAAAGCATAGCCACAGGGAGGTCATTATGCAATTAGCCAAGCCTGACCCCATTTTCGATGCTCACGCCCAGGAAGCCGGATGCGGTGTCGCACACAATGCAGGACCTGGGCAGGCGCTATGTCCAATACGTCAACTTCAGGTATCGGCGCAGCGGCACGCTGTGGGAGGGACGGTTCAAGGCGAGCCTGGTGGACACGCAGCACTATTTTCTCGCGTGCTGTCGTTACATCGAGCTCAACCCGGTGCGCGCCGGAATCGCAAAGGCCCCGGAAGACTATCCGTGGTCAAGCTACCGTCACTACGCCCTGGGACAGGAAAACGGGCTGTTGTCTGCCCATGAGGAGTATCGAGCGCTTGGCGCGACCGAGGTCGAGCGGCAGAGCGCCTATCGTGCCTTGTTCAGCAACAGCGTTGATGAAACTGGTCTGCAGGAGATTCGAGAGATGCTCAACCGGGGCTGGCCGTTGGGTAGCGAGCGCTTCAAGGACGAAATTGAAGCCGCCCTCGAACGTGCGGCGCGGCCGCCCCAGCGCGGGAGACCCCGGAAATCTGCGCGGCTTACAGGCGATTCGGCGGAAATGTGAACCTGACCCTATTTTTGCTATTTTTGCTACGCCGGGGACGTGCAGCCGAGGTTTGCGGGCCATGGGCAGAGCGTAGCCAAAGGGAGAGCATTATGCAATTAGCCAAGCCTGACCCGATTCTTACCCGTTTGATAGAGCACGCCGGGGACGTGGAGGCGGGGTTTGCGGGCCATGGGCAGAGCGTAGCCAAAGGGAGAGCATTATGCAATTAGCCAAGCCTGACCCGATTCTTTTGTTGGTAATTTTGCTGGTCCTCTCGCCAGCGTTACACGTTGCCGCTGGAAGTTATGAGTTTGTACTTACGAAAGGCATGGGTGTGCCGGTTTGCGACGCTTATCTAAAGCGTCTCAATAGAATCGATTTTTCAGCGCCCCCGTACTGCGACCGACCGGAAAATAGTGATGTACCAGGCTTCGCTGCGCTTAACCGCGTATTTCTGAATGCAAATGAAATCTTCAAACTGGACCGCCAAGTCTATGGGTTTCGCAGTCGAAAGGATATTCACGATTGGGAAAAGGAACTTGCGCGGAGGAAGCGACTCGGCCTTCCAATCCCAACGGATGCGGGGCGCCGCGCGGAAATTGAGCTACAACTGCGCCTGAACGTAGTACTGCAAAACCATTTTCGCTTTGAGCCCCCCGTCGACATAGACAACGACGGTGCACCTGACCAAGTCGTGGTTTGGCGGGAAACCGGCTATATATGCGGTGGGTCCCTCGGCAACAATCCGGGGCCGGTGCGCGCATCCACATTTGTGCTCGTCCTGGACAGTCAAGGCAATGTGGATCCAATGCGTACTCAAGAGATATTCGGTCATCCTACAGGCGGCTACGTGGTGCAATTCAAGAATACGAATGGAGAAATGGTAACGAAGGAAGCTGAAAGATTCAGGCCTGTTGGTACGTATCTCGGAATCCTCTCTTTTCGCGGAAAGACCTACTTTGACACCTTCTATGACGAGTGGGGTGACCTAGACAATCAGAGAAGGAACGATTCACAAATCTATAATACGTTGGCGTTGTTCAAACGCGAGCGTGGCAAGACCGAGGCGGTTTGCGAACTGCTTTGGAAAGAGCCGAAGAGCGGTAGTCCATCAAGGGAGCAATGATCATGCTGATTCAAACTCACGCGCTAGGCCACAGCTATCTGGATACTGCAGAGCTTCCAGCACTGCTTCGTCAGTTAGAGGGTTATGTGGACGTGCCATACGCCGACAGCAACAACATCGCGACGATCGGTATCGGCATCAACATCGGCGAGCCGACAACTGATGGAAACTTGGCTTTGGTTCTTCAGTACTTGGGCGTGTTCGCTGCTTCCGATGCCCAGGCGCCCGGCACCGAGTCACTGGAGCAGAAGCGGCAGCGGTACCTCAGCATCGTCGAGGATTTTCGCCAGATCATCACAGACAATGCGGTATTTCCACCGCAAATCGGCCTTCCCGGTACGTCAGCGAGCGAACAAGCGTTGCAAGCGGCGTTGAATGGGAGACTTGAGTTTTATGGGGCTGGCGGCGTTTTCAGAATTCCCACGTTAGACGACGCCAAGGGTATCAAGAGCCAGTTCATTCTCGGATATTCCATAGGAGGGCTCAGCGGCGGTCCTTTCACTGATAACGGAGCCCAAGCCAGGTTAGATCAGCTCTTGACCAATAATCTCACGCCGATTGCGCACGACACGCGCGAGTATATGGCGCTCATGTCCCTGTACTTCAATAATCCAGATCTAATCGGTGGCGGTCTGCGTCACGCGCTCGCAATGGCGGACCCGTACGACGCCCGTGCGGAGGCGTGGTACCAAATCCGCTATTCCCACGCCAATCAGTTGCACAAGCGCCGCTTCGTCGAGGCCGGGTTGTTCGGCCTGTACGGCGAAGGCGTTCCTGCTGCCGATGCCGTCGCGCAAGCCCAAGCGATCTACCGCATGTACGCGCGCCACGGCCGTGCGGAAACGATGCGCGGGTCGAACATCGACATGGTGACCTATGAGACAACATTTGCCGCGCAGCGCGGGCAAGCACAGGGCGAACTGAACGCCGCAGGCTTCGGTGCTGTGCAAGTGCAGGCGCTGCGCGACGAACTGACCCCAGCGGCCAACGCGCTGAAGCAACGCTACATCACGGATGGCGGGATCACCGGTGCTCCGGACTTTGACCCGCTCAACATACAAGTTGCCTACGACGCATCTGGTCTCGTCGGTGAAGACACGATAGTGCGTACAAATTTCAACAGCGAGTTGTTGATCGGCCGAGACGGGCCGAGCGACAAGCTGAGCGGTCTGGGTGGCAGTGATGTGCTCGTGGGCCTTGGCGGTGGCGACTTCCTCACCGGTGGCAAGGGCGACGACATCCTGATCGGCGGCACGGGCTACGACTTTTATTTCTGGAACACCGGCGACGGAAACGATCGAATCATAGACGAGGACCGCAGAGGCCGCATTATCATCAACAGCCAGGACCGCGGCGACTTGCTCGCGGGCGGTTACTTTCAGCAGATCAACCCGACCACCTGGCAGAGCGCGGACGGCTTCCTCACTCTCACCCACAACTCCCCTTGGACCATCCTGACCGCGGACGGGGGCCAGATCGAGCTCGGGGACACCTTCGCTTCGGGGGATTTTGGAATCCTGCTGGACGATGCGCCGAGTGCGATCGTACCGACCCGGGACATCATCGGGGACCTCGAGCCGCTCGACGTCAATTCCGGCGAGCCGGGGGTGCAATTCCTATTTGACGATCTGGGCAACGTCGTCACGACCGGCGACGCCGAACCCGATCGCGAGGACACGTTGTTCGACAGCGCGGGTAACGATCACATTGTGGCCGGTGGCGGCCGGGACTCGATATTCGCGACGCGCGGGGGCGACGACTGGATCGAAGCGGGGGCGGGCGACGATGGAGTGGATGCCGGCGCCGGAGACGATCTCATCACGGGTGGCGGCGGGGGCGACGTTTTGATAGGCAGCCTGGGCGATGACCGTATATTCGCGCGGGAGCAGGTTGGGCTCCAGCAGGCGATTGCCGAGGGCGCACTGGCCCCGGACGGCGGAGCGGGCGGGGCGTGGCTGATCGGCAACGAGGGTGTGGACATTCTCATCGGTGACGAACTGAACAACGTATTTGAAGGCGGCGATGGCGACGACGTCATCGTTGCGGGCGGGGGTGCCGACATCATCGAAGCTGACGGAGACTTACGGGGCTTTGTGGCGGGGCAAGCAGCCACGGTTACTGCTTCAGCCGATCCCGACCCTGACGGCGGGCTGGTCGGCACCGTGCAAGTAGCGGGCACCGTGGTACGGGTGGTGGTGACCGCGCCGGGTAACGACGTGGTTTATTTGGGCGCTGGAGACGACTTTGCGCTGGCCGGCGCGGGGAGCGACACGATTTACGGCGAGGCGGGGCTGGACATCATTTTTGGTGACGCCGGCGACGACATGATCTTCGGTGGCGTGGGCGATGATGTGCTCGCGGGCGACAACGGCTCTTCGGTGCTCGCATCCACGGAGCACGGCACGGATTATCTCGATGGTGGCGCCGGTAACGACCGGCTCTATGGGCAGGGTGGCTCCGATGTCCTTTTTGGGGGAGAAGGCAACGATGAGATGCTCGGCGGGGCAGGGGAAGATTACCTTGATGGGGAGGCCGGTGACGACCTCATGTTGGGCGGGGAGGGGAACGACGAGCTTTTCGGCGGCGTGGGGATCGACGATCTGCAAGGCGATGCCGGTGTTGATTTCCTGGATGGCGGGGACGGCGACGATTTGCTCTTCGGCGGCGCCGACAATGACCAACTGGTAGGCGGTGCGGGAAACGATCAGCTTGCAGGCGATGACGGTGACGATGTACTGGATGGGGGCGATGGCGACGATACGCTCTTCGGCGACTCCGGCAATGACACGCTTATCGGCGGGGCCGGCGCGGACATTTTTGTAGGGGGCGCGGGCAACGACACGTTCGTCGCGAATCTTGCGGACGGCGACGGCATCGCCGATGACGAAGGCACGAACACGCTGCAGATGGCGTACGGGGGAGACGTATCTGCGCTTTCGATCTCTCAAGTATTCGACGCGCAAGGCCAGACTTATCTCGCACTCACCGACGGCGTCACCCAGATCCAGATTCAAAACGGCTTTGCCGGCGCGGTCTCCGCGTTCGACTTCGGAGGCCCGGCGGTCCTGACACGCGGCGATCTGATGCGCCAGGCGCAGGTCGTCGCGCTCACGCTGAACGGGGGAGCGGCCAGCGAGTATTTCATCGGCAGCAACAACGCCGACCAGATCAGCGCCGGCGACGGCGCCGATACCGTGGAGGGACTGGGCGGCAACGACGTCATCGACGGGGGCCTGGGCGCCGACACGCTGCAAGGCGGCGCGGGCGATGACTTCCTCTACGGAGCCGAAGGCGACGACACGCTGGAAGGCGCCGCGGGCAGCGATGTCCTGAGTGGCGGCGCGGGCGGCGATGTCTACCGCTTCGGGCGGGGCTCCGGGCTGGACGAAATCAACGACGCCGGGGCCGATGGGATTGATCGGATTGTTCTGTCCCCGGACGTGTTCCCGCAGGATGTCACGTTGGAACGAAACGTCCAGGGAGATCTGACGCTGGTTCTTTCTCCCGATGACCGCTTGACCGTTACGGGACACTACTCCGACACGGCTAACCGCATCGAGGAAATCCAGTTTGCGGACGGAACCATCGTGACCGCGGCGGAGCTCGATGCTGTGACACTTCCGCCCATCACCGGCACCGATGGCGCGGATACCCTGGTCGGAACGGATTTCTCGGAAACGCTAATCGGGCTCGCGGGCGATGACACGCTGGATGGCATGGGCGGGGACGACGTTCTCGCAGGGGGTGAGGGACTGGACACGTACGCCTTCAACTTCGGGATGGGGCGGGACATTTTCGTGGACGATGGGGGCCGCATCAAGCTTCAGCCCGGTCTGGGATTCAACGACTTGCACGCGGCGGGCGCGGGCAACGATCTCCTACTGACGCTACGAGGCACCGCCCAAGGAGCGTTACTGCAGGATTACTTTGTCTCGCCTCAGGATTGGACGATTGAGGACGCCACGGGCGCCCTAACCACACCCCAAGCCGTGGTGGAAGCGACTGCTCAACGCGAGCAGGATTGGGTGGGCACGCAGCGTGATGATTTTCGCACCGCGCTCAAGGCGGAGATTGCTTCCCGGTATCTCGCCTTCGGA
>Ga0209619_10002800_pt1 | contig 12623 bp, 12 predicted proteins | sample Rifsed16ft3_FD_184011 | JGI IMG/M metagenome (GOLD analysis project Ga0209619, IMG submission 184011) | Soil microbial communities from Rifle, Colorado, USA - sediment 16ft 3 (version 2) | ecosystem: Environmental > Terrestrial > Deep subsurface > Rock core/Sediment | place: Rifle, Colorado... | reverse complement strand
GGCCGACGCGATCCTGCGCAAGTGCACGCATTGCGGCATGTGCACGGCGACCTGTCCGACTTACCAGCTCCTGAGCGACGAGCTCGACGGTCCGCGCGGCCGCATCTACCTCATCAAGCAAGTGCTGGAAGGAGCGACCCCGACCGCGAAGACGCAGCTCCACCTCGATCGCTGCCTCACGTGCCGCTCGTGCGAGACCACATGCCCGACGGGCGTGCGCTACGGCCGGCTGCTCGATATCGGGCGTCACCTCGTGGAGGAGCGCGTCGGACGCAGCGCGCTCGAAGCATTGAAGCGCAAAGCCCTGCGCGCCGTGATCCCGAATCCGTCGGTGTTCGATCCCCTGTTCAAGCTCGGCCGGACGGTGCGCCCGCTTCTGCCCAAGGCGCTGAAGAGCAAGGTCCCCGCGTCCGTGGCAGCGCCCGGATCGTGGCCGGCACGGGAGCATTCGCGCAAGATGCTGGTGCTGGAAGGCTGTGCCCTGCCCAGCCTTTCTCCGAACACCAATGCCGCAGCGGCGCGCGTGCTCGACCGCCTCGGCATCACCCTCGTGCGGGCGGAAGGCGCCGGTTGCTGCGGCGCCGTTTCCTTCCATCTCAACGCGCAAGAAGAGGCTCTGGGTTACATGCGCCGCAACGTGGACGCCTGGTGGCCCCACATCGAGCGCGGCGTGGAAGCCATCGTGGTCACCGCGAGCGGCTGCGCCACGACGACCAGCAGCTACGGCCACCATCTCTCCCGCGACCCTGCCTACGCCGAAAAAGCGAAGCGGGTTTCCGCACTGAGCAGGGACCTCAGTGAAATCATCGCGGCCGAAGGCGTGAAGCTGAAGTCCCTCATCCCCCATCCCTCAACGGCGGCCTCCGATACGCCCTCTCAAGATTTCAATTCCGATGCGTCGGCCGCCTTGCGCGCCACCGGGGGTCAGATCCCCGCCAAGGAGCGGGGCCCCTCTTCCGCCCCTCGACGCGCTCCCATCCCTCGTCAGCGAGTAGCCTTCCAGTCGCCTTGCTCGCTCCAGCACGGGCTCAAGCTGGGTGGGAAGATCGAGGCGCTGCTCGGCGCACTGGAATTTCAGCTTTCGCCCGTACCGGATGCGCATTTATGCTGCGGCGCGGCCGGCACCTATTCGATCCTCCAGCCGGAGCTCTCGCAGCGGCTGCTGGCGAACAAGATCGCAGCCCTGGAGAGCGGCGCGCCCACCGCGATCCTCACCGCCAACATCGGCTGCCAGGCCCACCTGCAGACGGCAACCTCAATACCCGTCCGTCACTGGATCGAGGCGCTGGATGAACGACTTTCGGAATAGAAGAGTGAAGAATGGGTGCTATTAAGCTTGTTCTGGAACCTTTGAGCCACCACTCCCGCATGGGCGCGGCTGATTCGCAAGGTCCAAGAAGTTGATTCGCTCGAATGTCCGGTCCTAGCCGTTATCGGACACTGTCTGTCAGATCAAATCTCAGCTACTACATCTAAAGAGCGCGATTCGATTTGAATTAGTACCTGCTTCGTTATTCTTTACCCCCCAGAGATTCGACGTTTTTGTAAACGTCTGCTGGTTTATCAAGACAGCGTCGCAAAAGAATCCCGCTTCAACCCCCAACGGTACGACATGTTCTTCGAGCTCCAGGGTCGCATTTCGAATTTCCCCGACCTCGAATGCAACCCACCCGCCTTTCTTGGTGACTCGGTAAAGCTCCTTGAACACGTTACCCATTACGCGTGACCAATCTTCAATGCTCTTGGCCATCGTGATGGTCTTCACAACTGCGTCAACGTCAATCGCGTTGAACCAGCAACGCAACCAGTTATCGCCTGCATACTCGACAATATCCAAGAACGGCGGCGATGTAACCGTGAGCTGTACCGACCCTGATTTAATCGCCGCAGTGCTCCGCGCGTCTTCGGTCAACAACTGGGCAAACTGATAGACACGCTGAAGACTTGCTCTTTGTTCCGTCGTCACTTTGGATAGGAGAGAACGACTTTTCCTGAGGATCAACGCCTTCGTATCCCGGTATTCAGGCTTCTGCTTGCGCCTTTCATTTATCTTTTTCTGACTCTCCTGACTAACAGCCTGATTGGGCGGAAATGTATAGACTGAGAAGAATCCAGGGGAATGCCCCGTCAGTCGATTTGTGGCAACCATCCGAATCCACGCGTCAATGATGTCTTCATCGCCCTTGTCTTTCTTATCCTGTAGATAACGCCTCAGAGAAACAATCTCTGATTCAGTCTCCGGGTCATAGAACATCGCAAGATCGATATCGGCTCTTAAACCCTTCTGATACTTGATCGCATCAAGGCGTTTCTCAACTTCCATCAAGGAGGGGGGACAGAGTCTCGGACCGAGAAGAATTTGCGAGAGCGGATTTGCGTCATTCGATATGACTCGTCTCCCCATTAAGGCAGCTTCAATTGCCGTTGTTCCTCTTCCGCCAAAGGGGTCGTAAACGACATCGGCTTCTTTGGTGAATCGCTTAATAAAATAGTGTGGAAGCTGAGGCTTAAAGCAAGCACGATAGGACACTTCGTGCAACGACGATGCTTGTCGTTGTCCGGAAGTCCAGAATTCCCCGACGAATCGGCGAACCTCGCACTTTCCGACCTTAATGAGATCTTCGGCAACGGGAGATTCTTCCGACTCGTCGTCAATAAGATCCCGCGGCTGTCGGTATTTCTGGTCGTCTGAACCTAAGAGAGTTGCAAGGTTTGGCGCGGCTGGCATGTTTATGCTCATATCCCCTGAATTTTATTCCTAATGCAGCACCTCACCAAGCCCGCCAACATCTGGGGCGTCAAGAACAACCGCCTTGGCACCAACTCCAACCGCATGGTGCTCTTCAGGAAGGCATGAAGGCATTAGCCGCAGATAAATCGGCATTCATCGGCGGCTCGATAAAGCCGTGAATCGTGAGTCGTGATTCGAGATTTGTGTTGATTTTATCTGCGTTCATCTGCGTTCATCTGCGGCTAAAGTTTGTTTGTGATCAGGCCAAATAGTCGCGGTTGAGCGCCGCAATTCCCGGGCAGCCGATGAGGGCCAGCAGGCGGTCGATCTCGTCACGATAGATTTCGATCGCGCGCACGGCGCCGGCCTGCCCTGCCGCGGCCGTTCCATAGAGCGTCGCACGTCCGATGAGAACCGCCTTCGCACCGAGCGCGATTGCCTTCACCACATCAGCGCCGCGCCGGAAGCCGCTGTCCACCAGGACCGTCATGCGCTGGCCGATGGCCTCGACCACTTCCGGCAGCACCTCGATCGGCGCCCGCGTGCTGTCCACGGCACGGCCGCCGTGGTTCGAGACGATGACGGCGTCGGCGCCGCACTCGGCGGCGAGCACCGCATCCTGCGAGCGCAAAATACCCTTCACCATCAACGTATGCGGCCACAGCTTGCGCAGCGCCCGGAGATCTTCCCACGTCAGCGAATCGGTCATCATCATCGAGCGTCCCATCGGGGCCGCCGTGATCCGCTGCTTCATCTCCGTCGGGTAGTTCTCGTAGCGCGGAAAGCCAGTGGTGAGCAAATAGCGCATCAGCACGCCGGTGAGCCAGCGCGGGTGCATCAGCACGTCGGTTACGTTGCGCCGGGTGAATCGAAACGGCACGGTCATGCCGTTGCGCAGGTTGTACTCGCGCCCCGGCGGAACCGGTGTGTCCACGGTTACAAGAAGCGCCTGGTAGCCGGCGGCCTTCGCGCGCTCCACCAGCTTGTGCGAGGCCGAGCGGTCCGGCCACATGTAGACCTGGAACCACAGCGTGCCGCCCGCTTCCTCCGCGACCCGTTCCAGCGCTGTCATCGAGCCGGTCGCCAGGGCAAAGGGAATGCCGGCTGCGGCTGCGGCGCGCGCGAGCGCGATTTCGCCCTCGTGCCACGCCAGCCCGGCGGAGCCGGTGGGTGCAATCGCGATGGGCATCTTGTGGCGCCGGCCGAACAGCGTGATCTCCTGGTCGCGGCGGGAGGTATCCACCAGCGCGTGCGGATTGAACTTGAAGCGCTCGAACGCGGCACGGTTCTCGACGAGCGCGGCCTCGTCGCCATTGCCGCGGTCGAAGAACTCGAAGACACCCTTTGGCAGCCGCCGGCGCGCCAGCTCGCGCAGGTCGGCGATATCGTAGGCGTCGAGCGTCTTGTCCATCAGGGTGCGGCGCCTATCGGCGTAGGGTCATCGCGAGCAGGGTCGCGCCGCCCGCCGTGCCGATTGCGGGGTGGCCCGAGTCGCCCGTCACACGCAGAAAATCCCACGCGCCGAGCGCTTCGCCGCCGACCGTGATGTCGCCCTCGACGACCAAGGCCGCCCTCAATGCGGTATAGGCACGCGCCGGCAAGCGGGCGCCGGGAGCGACGCGCAGCGCCTTCAGAACCAGCCGGCCGACCCCGCGGTCCACCAGGGTCTTTTCCTCGCAGCCGCCCGCGCCGCCTGCCTGCCACGGAATCCCGGCGGACAAGATCAGCCGGTAGTGCTTCTCGGCGGACAGCTGCGGCACTTCACTGTGGTAGTAACTGCCGTGGAAGATGCTGAGGAGCTTGCAGCCTTCCGGGTAGTCGAGCGGGCCGTGCGGCTCGTTGCTGGGTCCTAGGATGACGTCGAGCGGCCCGAGGGTCAGCCCGTCGACGATGGCACGGCCCTTCAGCACGGTGGTGGCGTGCGAGCCGCCATGCACGTGACGCGGCTCGACCGAGCCGACCGGGTAGTCGATGAGGCGCATGCAGAGCTGGTGGTCGCGGTCGTCCCAGTACATGCCCGCGCGGCTCGGCCAGCCGTCCACGTTGACCCGGTCCTCCCAGGGAATCTCCTTGAGGCGCGCGATCTGGAAGCTTGCTGCCGTCGTCATGGCGCTCTTCTGGCGGCCGCGTCGTGCGATGAAATCGGCTAGTTGGCCTGCAGCCCGAGCTGCTTGATGATCTTCGCCATCCGCTCCATCTCGGACCTGATCACCGCCGCCGATTTCTCCGGTGACGTGCCGAAGATCTCGGCGCCCTCGCCCTCCAGCCGCGCCTTCACGTCGGGCTGCTCCAGCACCTTCGCGAGCTCCTGGTGCAGGCGCGCGACGATTTCCTTCGGTGTGGCCGCGGGAACCATGATCATGTGGCCGCCGACTTCCTCCAGCCCCTTGACGCCGGACTCCAGGATCGTCGGCAGCCCGGGAACCGCACGCGAGCGCTTCGACCCGCTGACGGCAATGCCGCGCAGCCGGTTGTTCTTCACGAACGGCAGGCTGGCAATCATGTTCGCGAGCTGGAACTGCACGTGGCCCGCCACCAGGTCGGTCAACGCGGGGCCCGCCCCCTTGTACGCGATGTGCACGGCCGTCATCCCCGTGTTCGCCTTGAACACTTCGGTCGCGAGGTGCGGGCCGGTGCCGGTGCCCCCCGACGAGTAGTTGAGCTCGCCCGGGCGCTTCTTGTCGAGCGCGATGAGCTCCTTCACGCTGCGCACTGGCAGCGTGGGGTGCACGACCAGGATGTACGGCGCGCCGGCCAGTATCGAAACCGGCGCGAGGTCCTTGTGCGGGTTGTACGGCAGCTTCGCGTAGAGACTGGCGTTGATCGTATAGTTCGCGACCGCCACGAGCAGCATGGTGTAGCCATCGCCGGGGGACTTCGCGGCGTTGTCGATGCCGATGGTGCCGCCGGCGCCGGTGCGGTTCTCCACGAACACCGTCTGTTTCATGCCTTCGGTCAGCTTCGCCGCCATGCTGCGCGCGAGGATGTCGCTCGGGCCGCCCGGTGCAAGTGGCACAACTAACCGCACCGGCTTCGACGGATACGGTTGGGCGAACGACGCCACGGCAAAGAATGACGATGTCGCGGCCAACACTAGTGCAATCCACAACTGGGCTCGGCGCCATAACCCGGGCGGCAGCGCCCCGTCTCCGCCCCAACACCAACCCCCTCGCCGAGATCCGGTGCGCCCCCCTCGCGCCAGCGGAACCACCAGCCGGATCGGCTTGACCGGATATCCCTGCTGCGCGAACGCCGGTGCCGCGCCGGCAGCGAGGACGAACGGAAGCAGGGCAACCCGCAATGCATATCTCATGTCCCCTCCCTCATCGAATCACGGCAATCAAAGCTTGCCTCCAAGCGGGTCCATCGCCGTGTAGTGGCAGACCGCGGCCGCCGGCTCAATGCCCGCGCTGCGCCGCCCCCGGCAGCCAGGCGATCGGGGCCAATGCCTGCTCCTCGCTGATGCAGTCCAGCACGACCGGCTTGCCCATCGCGAACGCGCGCGGCAGCAGGTCTTTCAGCTCACCCGGCTTCTCCACGCGGAACGCGGCGCAGCCCAGCGCTTCCGCGACCCTGGCAAGGTTAGCGTTCTTCTGAAAGCGCCAGATTTCGCCGGAGCGGTCGTCCCGCTTCTCCTTGTACGCCGCCTTGACCAGCGGGATTTCCTGGTTGAGCGACCCGTTGTTGTTGATCACCACCACGAGATTGATGCCGTGGCGCGCCGCTGTTTCAAGCTCCGGCAGATGGTAGTACGCGCCACCATCGCCGGTGAAGCACAGCACCGGCCGGTCGGGCAAAGCACACTTCACGCCCATCGCGCCCGGCAGGCCCCATCCGAGCGATCCCTCGCAACGGATATAACGCTGCCCCGGCTGGGTGATGTCGATCATCTGCCCGGTCCACATCCCCGCGTGCCCCGTGTCGGAAACCACGACGCCGTTCGCGGGCAGCGCCTGGGTGATCTCGCGGCAGATGCGCTCCGGACGCAGGGGAACGGCATCGGACTTCAGCATGGGTTCCGCTTTTGCGCGCCACTCGGCGGCGAGCTGCTGCACCCGTCCCGTCCACGCTTGCGCGCGATCCGGGCTTCTGCGTTCCGCAGCGTCGACCATGGCCTGTAGCGTGACCTTGGCGTCACCGGCCAGCGATACCGCGTTCGGGTAATTCCTGCCCAGCTCCGCGGAGTTGATGTCGAGCTGGATCACCGGCGTTCCCGCAGCCGGTATCCTCCAGTTGGCGGTGACCTGCCCGCCGGCATGGCTGCCGACGAAAAACACCAGGTCGGCTTCCGACACCGCCTGGTTGGCACACGCACGGGAGTAGACGCCGACCACGCCTATGGACAACGGGTGGCTATCCAGGATGGCGCCCTTGGCGGTGAGCGAGGTCGCGACGGGAATCTGGAGCTTCTCCGCGAATCCCACCAGCTCGGCCTGCGCCTGGGACGCCATTACGCCGCCGCCGGCGACAATGATCGGGCGCTGCGCCCTGGAGAGCATCGCAACCGCCTCGTGCACGCGCTCCATCTCGGGACCCGGGCGAAACGCCGGCAGCCGGGAGAACTGCGGCTCCGCCAAGGGCTGCAGGTCGGCCTCGACCTCAACGCCCTGGCCGTGCGAGCCACGCAGGCGCAGGTGGACCGGCCCGGGCGCCCCCGAAGTCGCGGCGCGGAACACCTGGCGCAGGAGATCGGGAAACCGCGCCACATCGTCCACCAGCATGCTCAGCTTCGTCACCGAATCGAACTGGGTGAAATCCTCGACCTCCTGGTAGGCGCCGCGGTAACGCCCGGCGGTCGCGGGACCGCCCGTGATCGCGACGACCGGCGAGCAGGCCATGTAGGGGTCCCGCAGCCCCGCCGCAAGGTTGGAGGCGCCGATCTGCTGCCCCATGCATACGCCGGGGCCGTTCTTCGCGCGCGCGTAGCCGTCGGCCATGTAGGCCGCCGCCTTTTCGCCGTGCGTGAGGATCTTGCGTATCCCGAGGTCATCCATCTCCGCCAGCGCATCCATCAGGATCGTGGGCACGAAAAATACGTGCGTGATGCCGTAGCCCTTCAGCATCTCAGCAAACAGCCGTGATCCGGTCATCCTAGGCATGCAATTTTCTCCAAAAATTAGCCGCCAGCCGCCAGTTATCAGCCGCCAGCCCTTCGTTTTAAACCGAAACCCCTTCCGCACCTGCTGACAACTGACCGCTGACGGCTGACGGCTTGGTTCAGTCCGGGCGCGCGCCGGAATCCTTCACCGCCTTGCGCATCTTCTCGACCTGCTGCGGCAGATAGACCGCCAGCTCCTTCTGCGTCGAGCCGATCGGGTCGGCGCCGAGGTTCGAGAGCCGTTCATGAAGCTCCGATGTCTTCAATGCCTTGACTACCTCGGCGTTGAGCTTCGCAAGAATTGCGGGGGGCGTCCTCGCCGGCGCGACGAGACTGTACCAGCCGATGAACTCATAGCCGGGAACCGTCTCCGCGATCGTGGGAAGGTCCGGCACCAGCGGCGTGCGTTTCGCGCTGGTCACACCGAGCGCCCTCACCCTGCCCGCCCTGACTGTGGGCAGCACGGCGGGTATGACGGAAATCACCATCTGCACCTGCCCGCCCACGGTGTCCATCAGCGCCGGCGTGATTCCCTTGTACGGAACGTGCACGAGGTCGATTCCCGTCATGCTCTTGAATATTTCCGCGGACAGGTGCGGAGGCGAGCCCGAGCCGCCGGATCCATATAGGAGCTGCCCCGGCCTCGATCTTGCCAGCGCGATCAATTCCTTGATCGAGGTTGCCGCGACCGAGGGATGGACCACGAGCAGGAAAGGGGTCGATGCCATCAGGCTGATCGGCGCAAAATCCTTGAGCAGGTCATAGGGTAGCTTTTCGTACATGACGGAAACGATGACGGCCTGGGCGGTAACGATCAACAACGTGTGGCCGTCGGGCGCTGCCTTTGAAGCGATCTCCGAACCGATGATGCCGGTCGCGGCCGGGCGCGTGTCCACGATCACCTGCTGGCCCCAGGCCTCGGTCAGCTTGCTCCCGATCAGCCGCCCGACAATGTCGGGACCCGAGGCAGGCGAGCTCAACGCGATGATGCGAATCGGCCTGGCCGGATAGTTTTGCGCCTCCGCCGGCGCCACCGCGAACAAACCAGTCCCAACAAGACCAATAGCCACAGAGAGCACAGAGAACACAGAGTAAAAAGAAAGTTTCATCTGAGGATTCGGTTGGTTCCAGAAGTGGATTTCTCTTTGAACTCTGTGTCCTCTGTGGCTAACGAGGATGTCAGCGTTTTAGTCCGCGGCGGCCGGTGTTCCTCGCGCGGTACAGGCCGCCGTCGCCGGCGGTGAGGTAAAGACTCGTCAGGCCCGCGTCGCCAAACGCGCAACGCATCGGCATGTCCGCGGGCGCCGGGTGCGTCTCCAGCACCGTGCCGGACGCCGAAACCACGTAAATCATGGGCCCGAGGCCGCCCTTCTTCCACCCCGCGCACGCCACGATATGGCCCTCACTGTCGAGGCACATGCCCTCGATGCCGCGTTCTGCGGGTGCGAACGCAAGCAACACCTTGCACGGGCCGACACCGCCATTCCGCTTCAGCGGATAAGCGCACAACTGGCACTGATCGCCTCTATCCGCATCGCCATCCGCAACGTACAACGTTTTCTCGTCCGGCGACAGCAGTACCGAGCGCGGCCCCATGGTGTCGTGCGTGACGCGCTTCAGCTTCCACGCGCGGCCCCGGCCGCGCTCGAGCCGCAGCACCGACGCGTGGTCGAGAAACGGGTAGACCGGCGGGCCATAGGGTGGCGTGCTGTTGTAAGCGTCGGCGATCCACACACGCCCCTTGCTGTCCACGATGACGTCGGTCGGCTGGTTGTGATGCTTGCCGCCAAGCAGGTCGTGGGTCGGCGCCGTCGAGCCGTCCTTGAGGAAATGGACGACGCGCCTGCCGCCCTCCTGCGCGCCGAACAAGGTTCCGTCCGCGGCAACGGCGATGCCGTTGGTGCGCCCGGTGATCTTGCGGAAGACCTCCGCCATGCCAGTCCCCGGATCAAAGCGCAGGATGCGCTCCTCCTGCACCGCGCTGAACAGCAGCGATCTTCCGTCCCACGCAAGACCCCCTGTTCTCCCCTTGTACGGGCCGGCTACGAGATCGAAATTCCAGGTCATGTCAGAACCTATTTTGAAAGTGAAAAACAAGAAGACTTAGCCGCCGATGAACGCCGATGAGTGCTGAGGGATGCGGGTTGCGGGATGCGGGATGCGGGATGCGGGATTAACCCCCATCCCGTATCTCGCATCTCGTATCTTGCATCTCGTATCTCGTATCTCGCATCCCGTATCTCGTATCTCGTTCATCGCGACGGCACGCCGGCGATCTTCAGCCGCGTGCGCACCACGGAACCGATCATGGTGATGTAGAGCGAGCACCAGTCGTCGTCGCCCCAGGCGATGTTGGTGGGATGGTGCCCCGGCGTTTTCATGCGGGCGAGCACCCGGCCCGCCGCATCGTGCACATAGATGCCGCCCGGACCGGTGCAATAGACATTGCCTTCGACGTCGCACTTCATGCCGTCGGGAACGCCGCGCTCGGGACTCACGTAGCGGTGGAAAAGCCGCCCCTGGCCGAGGCTCCCGCCGGGCTTCACGTCATACACGCGGATGACCCGCTCGCGGCTGCAGTTCACGTAGAGCAGCTTTTCATCGGGCGAGAAGCACAGCCCGTTGGGGTAAACGTTGTCGTCAGCGACGAGCGTCATCGCCTTGCCGTCGGGCGAGATCCGGAACACGCCCTGGACTTCAAGATACTTTTGCAGATCATCCCCGACCATGCCGACGTTGAGCAGACCGCCCGGTGGATCGGTGAACCAGATCGAGCCGTCCGACTTCACGACGATGTCATTGGGACTGCTGAGCTTCTTGCCCTCCCAGCGCGAAGCAAGCGTCGTGCGCGACCCGTCCTTTTCGAAACGGAATACCGTCCGTCCGCCCCACCCTGCGACGACCAGCCGCATCTCGCGATCGAGGGCAAGGCCGTTCGCCTTGACGGAGGGTCGCAGGACCGGCTTCAGCCCCGCCCGCGGCTTCCACTTCCAGATGGTGTCGCCGATGATGTCGGTGAAAAACAGCTGCTTGTTGCGTGCGTCCCAGACTGGACCTTCGCCGAAGATGATATTGCGGGCGATGATATCGAGCGGCGGGCGCGTGCCGGCGATCCGCTCCGCCCCTGGAGCCAGCATGTCGACTTCGATCGTCAGATCGTCCAGCGATCCGCGCATCTGCCGCTCCTTTCAACGAAGAAGACCCTCACTGCGCCTTGATGTTCGCCGCCTTGATGAGCCGCGTCCAACGGCTCACGTCGGTTTCGGTATAGCGCTTCAACTCCTGCGGCGTCATGAGGGTGGTTTCAAGGCCCTGCTCGCCGAAGCGCTTCTGGATATCGGCGTCTTTCAGTACTTTCGCGATTTCGCGGTTCAACCTGTTGACGATGGTTGCCGGCGTGCCTGCCGGCGCGAAGATCGCGTACCACGTCACGAGTTCGAAGCCGGGCACGGTATCCGCGACCGGCGGAATGTCGGGCAGCGCGGGCGAACGTTTGCTGCCGCCGGTGCCGAGCATCTTGAGCCGGCCCGCCTGCACGTGTGCGAGCACGGTGGGAATGCTGCTGAACGCAAGCTGCACGCGTCCCGCGATCAGGTCGGTCATCGCCGGCGCAGTGCCCTTGTACGGCACATGCACGATGTCCACGCCCGCCAGCGACTTGAACAGTTCGCCGCCCAGATGAGGCGCGGTACCCGTGCCCACGGACGAATAATTGAGCTGCCCCGGTTTGGTTTTCGCGACTGCGATCAGTTCCTTGACGGAATTCGCGCCCACCGACGGATGCACCACCAGCACCTGCGGACTCATTACCAGCATCGCCACCGGCGCGAAATCCTTCTGCGGGTCGTACGGCACCTTGGGCAGGATCAGCGGCGCGAGAAACGTGCCGCCGCCGGTGCCGAACAGCAGGTTGTAGCCGTCGGGCGCGGAGCGCGCGACCAGATCGCTGCCAATCACCGTGGCCGCGCCGGGACGGTTATCGACCACGATTTGCTGGCCCAGCAGCGCGGTGAGCTTGGCGGCAACCGCGCGGCCAACAAAATCCGTCGGCCCGCCCGGCGGATACGGCACCACCAGCCGGATCGGCCTGCTCGGATACTGCGCCTGCGCCGCCGCGCACATGCACGCAAGCAAGCTTGCGTACAAGAACCCTCGCGCCGCAATCGGAAATGGTGATCTCACGACTTCTGGTAGGTGCCGATCAACTCGGCCTTCTCGAGCACGTGACCCTTCATCGCCTGTTCGAGGTCGGTCTTGGTGGCGCTCTCCATTGCGGGCAGCAGCGTGCCGAGCGCGTAGAGCTTGTGAAAGTAGCGATGCCGCCCGATCGGGGGGCACGGCCCGCCGTAACCGGTGCGCTTCCAGTCGTTCAGGCCTTCCAGAGTCCCCTTGGGGAGCTCGCCCGTCCTGATGCCCTCCTGCAGCGCCATCGCCGTCGGCGGCAGATTGTAGAGGACCCAGTGCACCCAGGTCATGCGCGGCGCCTTGGGATCGGGCGCGTCGGGATCGTCCACGATCAGCACGAAGCTCTTCGTCGCGGGGGGCGCCCCGCTCCAGGCGAGCGGCACGGACACATCCTCGCCCTGGCAGGTGTAGCGCCGCGGGATCGCGCCGTTATGAAGGAAAGCGGAAGATTTGAGCGTGAGCGCCATCGCCCTGGCCTTGCGCCGTTGCAGAAATGACGGACTACAGCTTTTCCAGCATCTTCTCGGCCGAGCTGACCTCGAACTGCCCCGGTTTCTCGAGATTGAAGACCTTCACCACCCCATTGTCCACCAGCATCGAGTAGCGCTG
>Ga0209619_10002799_pt1 | contig 12626 bp, 20 predicted proteins | sample Rifsed16ft3_FD_184011 | JGI IMG/M metagenome (GOLD analysis project Ga0209619, IMG submission 184011) | Soil microbial communities from Rifle, Colorado, USA - sediment 16ft 3 (version 2) | ecosystem: Environmental > Terrestrial > Deep subsurface > Rock core/Sediment | place: Rifle, Colorado... | reverse complement strand
GTGATTTTCGAACGTTCTTAATTAATTCACTATCCTTCCGCCGAAAAATGAACCAGAAGTTTTCTGGGGTGCTTCATCCGGATCACAAATTTCTCCGCTAAAGGTGCCACTCATGGTATTGCCGCTAATTGAGCCTTTGAAGCTAACTGCGCCGCCTCCGCCTCCAACGCTCCAATTTGCGCTTGTTCCGGAAACATTGCCTCCGCCTCCCGCATACTGAAATGTACCTGAAAGTTTACCAGCCGACTCTATCAAATTGGCTGACCACTCCCCGCCCTCACCTTTACATGCCTCGGGATAACTTACCGTCCAACTACCAACCCATTTTCCGGTGGCATTTGTTGTAATCGGGCCACCGTCATCCTCAACCGTCCTTGGCGCTTCGGCAGGCGGTTCACCCAGCGGGATTGTTTCTTGTGGAAACGGGTTTGGAACCGGTGTGGGAGTTTCCGTCGGAGTGGGACCTTTAAGATTTAATTTAGGAAAGTTGCCTGTTACTAACTTATAGACCCCGATTAAACCTCCTCCGACAATTAAAATGGCAATAATTACCGGAATAAAAATAACTCCTCGTTCAAATCTCTTCATATTATTAACATTATTCCTTATATTATAAAAAGTAAATATCGAAGCTCCTCGCTTCCTCCTTCCTTTAACCTCTTACCCTTCCCTCCCGCTAAAACAAAGGCTGTGGAGCTCTCCGGTTCGTTCATTTTATATCCCCCAACAAAGGTATCGCATTGTTAATTATCTCTCCGTGGTCCATAGATATTTCTTCCGGCAAATGCATGGGGTCAAACCACCGAACCGCAGCTACCCCGTCCCCCGCTATCTCTTGACCACCGATCACTTTTCCCACAAACCCTATCTCCACTATTTGTCTGAATCTGGTCGGGTCGGATCGAATCCCAATCAACCCAACTACTTCTACTTCTAGCCCTGTTTCCTCCCTTACCTCTCTTGTCGCAGCAGTCTCAGCCGATTCACCTTTGTCCAAGTATCCACCAGGTAGTGCATATTTACCCGCGTCAGGATTAGTCGCCCTCTTAATCATTAATACCTTCCCATCCTTATATACAACCATATCTACTCCTACAGGGCGGTTATCCCATCTACCGCAGAGAAGACATTGCTCACTAGCTAATGGTTTCTTCATATTCATTCTCGTATTATACAAAAAGTTCGAAAAAAGCGCTTTGTCAGTCAATGCTCGCCAAGTGGATCGCTGATGGTGAGTCAGCCGAACCACGATTTTAGAATAATTAGATGGATAGACACAATAGAATCCTTAGGGGCAACAACAGGATTAACTCAAGGTCTAATGGGTACATAACTTGCCTTCTCTCCCAACAAAAAAGGGAAAGCCTGAAGATTTACGAGATTGGATGAAGAAGGGAATGTGGTTGTGACCACACGTGTGTGTTGCGCTCATCGCAACCAACTCCCTATCTTTACCTCTCTCAACTCCAGGCTAACTCGGCACGCTTCAGATGCCCTCACCGATATTGAATGGGTCTCCCAATTTGAATCTGTCTTCTTCGGGGTAGTGATGGATCTCCCGAACAACAACCTCGGCCGGCTTGTCGTCTATTTCCTGACGCCGCTTCTTTTTGCCTCTCGGGCTCTTCCGCTTGCCTTTCAAAGAACTGCCCTTCGTTTTCATCTTTAGTCCTCCTTGGACTGTAATGAGGTATCGAACGACACGCTCTTGCCACGTATTATAGCATTTCTGACCAGCAAGTCAATATTATAGGACACTTACTCCACCTAGCGGATTGAGGAAGGTGAGCTTTACTGAACCAAAAAGTTCGAGCCTGCTTTATTTGTTTTTAAGAGAGTTTATTTTTTTCTTCTGAAAAGTCTTCTTTGGAAATCTACTGGATAATTGGGTCCTCCTATCACCGCACTAACGGAGTGACTCGCTTGGTCTGGAATTTTACAAGATCTATCATGGAGATCATTCCACCCATCTACCATTGCATAAAATAATTTTTGAGCAGCTTTATCATACTCTTGATCTGGCGTTCCTTTGTAAATGACTTTTGTTCCGGCCTGAATCTCTCCCCCAACCTCACAAATTAATACCACTGGGACATTTATTTCCCCATATTCTTTTCTGCGACTTGCTTTTATATCTGGAGTCACTATTGGTTAATTTAAAAAAACTGAGCAGTTCGGCTTAAGCTCACTGCCGAAGGCCTTGCCGAAGTGCTCCTCGGCTTGGATTCGAACCAAGAACCATTCGCTTAACAGGCGAGCGCTCTACCATTGAGCTACCGAGGAATATAAAAGTACGAGGCTAATTATATCAAGTTGGTGTCAAATACACCAGCGATCCAGCCCATCAATTTTCGATGAACTTTGGCATCAGAAAATCGAACCGAGAATACCCCATAATTGTGGATGTTTTTCCTGATTTTAGAACTATTAACTTTATTTTTTGCAATGTAAGTTTTATAAAACTGGGATTCTGGAATTCCAGTGAGGCTGGACCAGTATTTTCTCGCCTCGTCTGCGTCCAAATTATCGTGAATCCAAATTGCCCCTCTTAATTTATTTTCTGGAACTTTACAAAATTCTCTAAACCAGTCTGCCATAAATTTTATTAATTTAGGATCACTATTTGAAAAACTGCAAGACTTATCGGTTTTAGTACCCTCTGCAGAATATAAAGAAATACCCGCAATAAATCTATCTTTAGCCAACAAGGTTCCTACTTCTCTCCTTCCTTCAAACATCATATCTTGAATCTCTTTTAATCGTCGAGCTTGCTGACGCTTAGCGCCAATTATTCTACCTTTAGCAGCCCCCCTCAACTTATTATTAAATAACTTTAGGGCTTGTTTCTCAGTTAATGCTATGTCTCGACACCACCCGCTAAGAGTACTTTTTGGCACGTTAAGGATTTTTTGAATTTGAGGGTAAGAATATCCTTTTCTTCTCAATTTCTGAGCCTGGAGTTTCTTTTCCAAATTACCAAAATATCCCACAATTTATTCTACAGCCGAACCAACCAGAAGTAAACTACTCAGAACCCGCTCTACCAGCCTCCAGTTGAATACAAATTCTTTTTGATATACTTCAAGCATGAACAATATCCCGCAGATAGGTCTGGGTACATGGAACTTAAGGGGGAAAAGCGGACAGGAGGCGATTGAGAAGGCGCTTGAAATTGGTTATCGCCAGATCGATACAGCCGACTATTACCAAAACCACGATATCGTGGGAAATGCAATTAAAAGAAGCGGTATTGGTCGGGAAGAAATATTTTTAGTTAGCAAAATTAAGCCCCCTTTGACTTCTCAAAAAATAGATGAGGCAGGTCCGCGCTTTTTAAAAGAGCTGCAAGTAGACTATCTCGACCTTTTACTCGTCCACTGGCCAGACTCAAACCCGATTAATGAAGTTCTGACCAACTTTGAGAAACTTAGGGAAAAGGGAATTACCAAAAAAATCGGAGTCTCAAATTTCAGCCTCAAACAGATAGAGGAAGCAATTTCCGAAAGATTTGATATCTATAACCACCAGTTTGAAATATTTCCCGGAAATTTTGACCAAAAACTTATTAATTACTGCCAAAGAAAAAAGATAACGGTTACCGCTTACTCCCCCCTTAACAAGGGCCGTATGATAAAAAATCCAAATATCAAAAAAATTGCTGAAGCCGCTTCAGTTAATCCGGCACAACTAATCCTTGCGTGGCTTTTGGGCAAGGGCATTATTGTTATCCCCAAAGCAGAAAGCTACGAGCATCTTCTGGAAAACTTTCAGGCTGATAAGGTTAAACTTTCCCGGGAAATAATTAAGGCGTTAGACGACTTCGGCTCTACATTTTAGTTGCATCTGTTAAAATCAATAGAATGAATTCTAGGAATAATCAAAAGAAAGGCGAAGACATTGAGTCGGGATCGGAAAAAATAGTTGATGAAATAGCAGATAAGGTTGTTGATTTTCTCGGCAAACAAAAGTCCATCAGAAGAATTCGGAACAGCCAAATACTTTCAGCCCTTATCGGCGCGGTGGGTTTTGCCTTGTTCATAGACGGAATCGTAAAAATATTTGCTAACTTTTCAGGATGGGTTTCTCTGATTATTGGTTTTATCTTAATGGCAATTACCGGCTTGCTTTTACGAAATCTACATAGGTAAAGCTTATTAGCTACACTTGCGGCAACCTCATTCAAATGATCCAGAAGTGGCGAAAAGGAGGTTAATTATTACTTTTCAGCTTGAACTACTTCAATGTCTCCAGGTTTTAAACCAACTTTGTTCATTGCTTTACAAAAATCCACCGCACTTTTTAATTCATCCCCCTCTAGACCCTCCAGTAATACTCCGGGTTTTCCACCGGTAAACATCGTTCCTACAGTATCTCCTAAAAAATATGCATCAAAGGCGGCTTCCAACGTTTTATTGGGAATCGTTATACTTTTTCCATTTAATATTCCCCATCTAACTTCTGCTGCATGATGGATAGCTTTTGCTGTCTCGGGGCTGAAATCATAAATTCCCACTTCTTGCCTTTTCAAAGTAAAACGACGGTAATTATTCCAAGACTCTAATAAAGTCTCTTTGGAAACTTCTGCACTTGAAACAAGCTGTTGAAAAATATCTTTTTCGGAAGAAATAGATTCTTCTGGTAACATTTTCCTGGTTTCGATTGGATTTTTCGTGGTTGTTTCTGTACCGGCGTCGCCCATCTCACTATTGTATCACTGAATCCTTCACTCCAATAAACAATGAGCGGCGAAAAAGAGAGATTGGGAAATATTTTATATGCTTCAAATATGAAAATTCTAGTTTTTACAGAAGGCATTGTCATTATGTATAGTTCTGCTCGAGGTTCGACTAGAGAGAAAAGAATGGAATACCATCTTTTTCTGTCGCTTCAAGTATCAACTTCTGTTCATGAAGATATCTTTCAGTTCAATAAACTCTGGTATAATCATGCGTATGGATCCACGTCTTGTACACATAATTCGTGCAGCTCGAAAGGGCGGGAAAATACTTAGGCGATATTTTGGCGAAAGTCTAGAAACCTCGATTAAGTCAAGTGTAAGTGACTTGACTACTAAAGCCGATACAGAGTCTGAAGAGGAAATTTTACAGGTTCTAAAGTCCGAGTTTCCAGATTATAATATTTGGTCCGAGGAGGTTGGCAGAGTAGATAACGAGTCCCAATACACGTTTGTAGTAGATCCATTGGATGGAACTAGTAACTTTGTAGCTGGCATTCCTACTTTCTCGGTTTCAATAGCCTTACAGCGTCGTGATACCACCTTGCTAGGAGTGGTCTATAGTCCATTCTTGGAAAGCGCATTTTACGGGCAACGTGGGTTTGGGTCTTTCTTTGAAGGAGTGCAGCTTCAGGTTAGTGGCGAAAAGGAAATGACCCACTCAATATTTGCAACAAGCGCTGGGTATAAAACTGAAAGAGACTTTGAGACTCAAATGGGAAATAAACTGACTAAAGCAGGCGCAAAACGCGTTATTAACGAGTGGTCAACAGCGTATTGCTTATGTCTATTGGCATCTGGGCGTCTGGAAGGAGTTATAAGCAACGGAGCCGAATTTTACGATTTTGCAGCCGGCAAACTGATAGCTGCCGAGGCTGGAGCAATAATAACTGATTTACAGGGAGAAAGCGAGAAAGTTGATACTAATAATTTGTTTGTTTTGGGGTGCACGAGAGAAATACATGACAAGCTGTTGAACCTTACACGCACTGCAATTTAATTTCCTATAGAATCGTTATAACAGGTTAGAGAACAAGATATCTTATTTGAAGATTGTGAGAGCATTGGTGGAGAAGTAGAAAGGTGGTGATATAAATGAAAATGAATCCTGTTGTTCATTTTGAAATGCCTTATTCTGATAATAAGCGCGTAGCGAAGTTCTACAAAAGCGCCTTTGGCTGGGGTATGCAATATTTGCCTAAGATGGGCAGTTATGTTTTGGCAACTACTTCACTGATAGACAAAAAAGGCATGCACAAAAAGAAAGGTGCAATAAACGGCGGGTTTTACCAAAAAGGTCCATATGGTAGTGTCCCCCATCTGGTAATCTCTGTTGACAATATCGAAAAGCACATGGAGATAGTCAAAAAAGCGGGCGGCAAAATTGCTGGCAAGCCAATGGATATACCGGGTGTTGGAAAGTTTGTAATGTTTAAAGATTCCGAAGGCAACCGCGTCGGCATGCTCCAACCGACTCAAATGTAGATAAGTCTTGACTTAATTAAGTGGGTATTTAAGACTGTTAAAGCCGTGTCCTCCTGATCTTACCGTTCGCCTTTTGGGAACTATTCGTTCACGGCTCTCGGAGCGATCTTAGGAGGATTGAATGAAATTATTAAGATGACAAAAGGTATTCAACAAAAAATTACTCCACATTTATGGTTTGATAAAGAGGCTGAAGAGGCTGTAAAGTTTTATACTTCTATTTTCAAGAATTCAAAAATTGGGAACGTTTCCCGATACGGCAAGGAAGGATTTGAAATTCATGGCATGCCTGAAGGTACAACGATGACTGTAGAGTTTGAGCTGGAAGGGCAAAAGTTTTTAGCTCTCAATGGTGGACCGGTTTTCAAGTTTAACGAAGCAATCTCTTTCATGGTTCATTGTGACTCGCAGAAAGAAGTTGACTATTTTTGGAAGAAGCTTTCCGCAGTCCCCGAGTCAGAGCAGTGCGGCTGGTTGAAAGATAAATATGGTCTATCATGGCAGATTATCCCTAACGCTTTGGGCAAATTATTAAGCGACCCTGACCCTGAAAAAGCTGGCAGAGTTATGAATGCAATGCTTAAAATGAAGAAAATTGTTATTAAGGATCTGGAAAAAGCTTATGAGGGGTGATAGTCTACAGATGAAAAAAGTACCCATGAAAGACATTTGGAGAAAGAGCACTCCACCCGCAAAAAACGTAGATGCTTTCATTAAGGCCTCTCCCAAACAAACGCGAGCCAAGCTTAGACAGCTTCGCCAGATTGTCAGAGCCACCGTACCTACAGCTGAAGAAAAAATAAGCTATAAGATGCCGGTCTATAAACTCAATGGCAAAGGGTTAATTGCCTTTGCGGGCTTCAAAAACCATATCGGTTTTTACGGAATGACTAGCACATTTTTGGGTGCTTTCAAGGAAGAGTTTAAAAATTACCAAACTTCTAAAGGTACAATCCGCTTTCCTTTAGCCAAGCCTCTTCCTGTTGCGCTCATAAAGAAGATAATCAAAATGCGAATGAAAGAAAATTTGAGAAAGAAAAAGAAAGTATGAGAAAAATAGTCGTACTTTGCTAAAGCTACAGAGTGGCAAGGTATTTTTCAAACTCGACGTAGAAATTATCCAACGAGATACCGAAAGCCTTTTCAAAGGCGGCAGGAACAGATTCTTTCTGCCCGACATAAGTGCAAAAATTATCAAGCGTTTTGATGTCCCGATTTTTCATCAGTAATTCGAGAGCAAGGGCGAAATATGAGTACGATGACACGACATCGGCTGTGGCAACTTTTTCGTAGGCGCTAAGCGGTTTTAGGCCTCCTTGGTTTTGTTGATATTGTATTTTGAGTATTTGTTCCAGGTCAGTGTAAAAGGGTAGTTGGCCGGCTTTATTAAGCGCCGTGTAAGATAACCACTCCGCTTCACCTTCCATGAGCCATTTAAGGGTGTTTTCTTGGGGTAGGTGAATCCTGCCACAGCCAGCGTCCCGCTGGTAATAGTGGACATATTCGTGAGCGGCGAATCGGCTACGCATGTCCATCCGGTACTGAACAATAAACTGACGGAATTGTTGCCAAAGCGGCTCGTTGGTGTGAAGTAGTGCGACCATCTGCCCATTCTGCTCGACGACAAGGCTGTTTTTGCTGGAGGCATCAACAGTCATCAAGACTTTTTTGTTAATGCCACGACCAAACCATTGGTTCAAATAGAAATCCATGACCCGTATACCCTCATGCAGTTTTTCCGCGTCCTCGCTATCCACTGCGGGGTCGATTTCGAGGGAAACCAAATCTGGAGTTTTATGTTCCTTAAGGGCGTTTTTACTCTGGTCGAGCTGTTGGAGCGGTGTTTTCGAAAGTAATTTCTGCAAGTATTGGTGAGGTGGGTATCCTGGCCAGAAAAAGAACACAAGTCCAACAACCAAAAGAGCAAATATCCCAACTTTTCTTGCCATTTTTATTGTCCTTAATAATGCTAGACATAACTTAGATCATAGTCAAGAAAAATCATGTCCACCAGGTGGAGTCAGCATCGATTTATTCAGTTTGGGGATTAAGAGTCTGTTCAAGTTCTGGACTATCGAGCGATACTGCCGGAAAGTACTCATCCACATATTTCCGCTTCCAAATTGCCCCTGTTTTTCTTCTTTCTCCAGAACTTGTAAAGTTATATTGATAGACCAAAGCGCGGACATATGTTGGCTTTTCGTCTCCGAAGGGAGATTCCTTGATAAGTTTCAGGGTGTTACGATCTGCCTCAAGATACTTTGCCAAAAGGCGGACAAACCAGGGGCTATGTACATACTGACCAAACCTTTCCTTATACGATGAGTTTATCCCCTCAAACCACATCAGCCAATCAAGCCTAAGATGGTATGGAGCATATTGGGGTGGATTTCTTTTTAGATCAGTTGGTTTAGCCTTAAATTCATACTCACTCCATTCAGTATTATCAGTAATTTTACTATCTTTTGTTCCCTCTATTACGATCTCGAAACGTTTTTTGGTGACACTTCCAAAAGCACCATAAGTATTAACAAGGTGTAGCGGTTCAAAGCTTCTATTCATCGCTTGACGTGGTGAAAGCATATTAATAATAGGCCCAATAGATAGGGCTGAAACGAGCGTTACGAGTATATAGATTGCCGTGAGCTGTAAGGTACTTGGCGGTGCTAAAGAAGGAGGGGTTATATGTATAAGTTTGGCTAATATCGAGTCGTTAAAGGCAGAGATAGTTAATACCATTGTCAAAAATCCCAAAAATGCATAATTTCCGCTGACAAATAAAAACCCGTGGAAAAAAAGTGTAAGAAGACCCGCGATAATATTAATAGGAGGTGGGGCAAAGTAAGCAAAGGGAACAATAAGCTCAGCAAAATGGTTGTAGGCTACACCTGCCCTGTGGATAAATTCAGGCAGGTGGTGAAAGTACCAACTTAAAGGATTGGGCATGGGTTGGGTTTCGTGGTGATAAGTAAGACAAGTAAAATCTTTCCAACAAGCATCGCCGCGAAGCTTAATTAGCCCAGCTCCAAACATGACCCTAAAGAGCATCCAGCGCAGCAAAAATATGGTGATTACAGAAGGGGCAGTACTTCTTGAGCCTAAAAAGATAGCAAGAAATCCAGCCTCTAAAAGCATGGTCTCCCAGCCAAAGGAATAAAAAGTCTGCCCGACGTTGACAAAGGAAAGATAAATAAACCACATTAGAAACCAAATGGCAGCTGATATTCCCCAACCAAAGCGTTCAGAAATACCGACTGTTGCGACAACAGCGAGAGCGAGTCCGATAAAACCAAAAATTGCAAAGGCAATGTCTTTGGGTATGAAGAAAAATATACTCGGACTATCCCAGAATCGAATCCTTTGCACAAAGGAAGAAACAGGTAGTAACCCCTTCTCCCCCAAAAGAGGCCTGAATTGATTTATAACTGCCAAAAAAGCAATTAAGTACGTAAATCCGAGTGCGCGCTGGAAAAGCGCACGAGTCAACCAGTAGTCAGAAGAAATTCCCACGATTTTTTGGAACGCGCCGGTTAAATCCATAAGTGTTTATATAAATAACTTTGCGGCCAAAACAAAAATTATGATATTCAAAGCAATCGCAATCAAACACCAGGAACATAGCTTTTTTAAGACTATTGCTTGGACATAAAGAAGGTATAAAGAGAATAGTGCGGCCACGAGTGTCGCGAGAAAAATTACTATATTAACTAAGTTAGTGGCGAAATAGTTTGATAGAAGTAGCGCAAGAAGTAAAAGACTATAGTAGATCATTCCCATTATTTCGTTTTTTACACCTGCCGTTGTACCAAAACGTGAATCGATCACCCCGGCACAATCCTTCCCTATTAGACAAAACATGGGTCTTTTTGTCCTTTTAAACCTTAGGTATTGCCAATGAAGAAAATAAGCATTGATAAACCCAACAACCACTAAAATTACAAGATATACCATTTAAGTAATTATAATACCAATCTAATAAGCTGGTGGGGCGTAGATGCTGAAGGTCCTTAGGGGTGCCTTACCTTCATTGATAATTTCGTGAGTTTCTCCTTTTTCAATTAATAATAGATCGCCGTTTTCAATCTTAACTTCCTTACCCTCGATAACCGCCTTGCCATCGCCTGAAACAACATAAAGCCACTGGTCAGACTCTTCATGTACGTTATCTGATCCTCCTGTTGACCTTCCGGATTGCAAAACCATTTCCGCAACTTGCGAGCGAGAAGTTGAGGCCAAAACCCTAAAAAAGTTCTTCGGATCTATTTTTAGACGTCTCACCTTAAATAGCATTCTAGCACCTCTTATCCTGATATAATTTCTTCATGGACAAGACCAAAAAGAAAACTTGGAAGGCAATTTCTCTGAAACAGCCCTGGGCAAATTTGGTTGCAGAGGGTAAAAAAACTATAGAAACAAGAAAATGGAAAACGAACTATCGTGGTAAAATCGTGATTTGCTCATCAAAGAAACCCCAAATTGCTCCTGCCGGCTATGCTCTTTGCAAAGCTGTGCTTTATCATATTGAGCCGATGAGAAAAGAGCACGAAAAAAACGCTTGCATTAAGGTTTATCCCGGCGCTTACAGTTGGTTTTTAAAAGATATTATGCCTTTTAAAAAACCCATTCCTGTTAAAGGGAAATTAGGAATCTTTACGCTAAAATTATGAAAGGAAATATCAGAAATTCTGTAAGTCAACTTTTTAGTTCTGGATTTCTTCTCTGACAAAACTGTGTACCCCGCTCCAAATCCCCTCGCCGAGCTTGGGAATTAAGATAAACTGTCCGTCAAGGCTTTTGGTGGAAACCAAGACATTTTCGTCGCTAACCCTCACAAACCGAATAGTGTATTCTTCCGGTGCGCCCAAAATCTCGGCAAGGTTTTTAATTGTCGGAAGATCCAAATCCGTACGAACCATCTTTGCGAACTCGTTAAAAAGCTCATCAATTTTCCCAAGAGAATATTTGGATAAAAGCTTATCCTTTATTCCCAAAAGAAGCGCCTGTTGACGCTCGGACCTGGCAAAATCGCCTCCGTGTTGTGCTGATGCACGAGAACGGGTAAATTTCAAGGCCTCTTCCCCATTCATTTGTCTACGCCCTGCCTCATAATGAATATGCTCATACCTACATTCAAATTGGTGATGAAGAGCTGTATCTGAATACTCACCATGAAGCCGAGCAATTTCTGCTGCTGATTTTCCACAGGTATCGTTTTCCCGTCCTTTTATGGGATAAAAATAATCGTCAAAGGTAACCGGTACATCAACTGCAACTTCCCCCAGCGTATCTACAATATTAATAAGCCCCTCAAAATCAACTGCCAAAAAATAATCAATTTTTATTCCGATAACCTCGCCAACAACCTCTTTTGCCAATGTTGCCCCTCCCGCTTCGCCTTTATATTGCGGCTCTTTTAAGGGGTACAAGTTATCATCCAGCCCAATTGCGTATGCGTGATTTATCTTGAAGTTCTGGGATATGTCCGAACGAATCGGTATTTCCACCCACAAATCCCTAGGAATAGAAATTAAGTTAACATCTTTTTCTTTGGAAGATATATTGACAACAATTATGGAGTCTGAAAGAGTACCGCCTTCGTGACCCGCTCCTCCGTAACCTAATAATAAAATATTTTTCCCGCCCTCTATATTTTCTGTTTGAATGCTTTTTTCTGTGCTTGAGGGCTTAAGTTTATCAACTAAAACGTTTTTATAGGTGAGATACAAAAAGAAAGATATGAAAGATACAAGAAAAGTAACCATAAAGGCAAATCCAAGTAAAGCTTTGGTTTTAGTGGTTAATTTCATAATAAGATGTTATTCTAAATTAGTTTCTACCAGTTTATCTTATTATTCAAGACTTATACTTATTTACAAATGCTTTGCATCTGTTACAATACAAATTGTTAACATTTCGGGATTTTCTTTTGGCCTCAAGTTAGGTCTTTCAAAGAAGTCTCCAATTTACAAGGGGGTGAAAAACCATTAGCACAAAGTTATATGTAGGTAATCTTGATTACGGGGTTACTGGTGATCAGTTAAAAGAACATTTTTCTCAAGCAGGAAGCGTTACCGACGCTGTTGTAATTACCGATAAACACACCGGTCGTTCAAAGGGATTCGGATTCGTTGAAATGGGAAGCGATGACGAAGCAAAAAAAGCAATTGAGATGTTGAACGGTAAAGATTTTACAGGAAGAAATATTGTAGTGAACGAAGCTCGTCCTCGAGAAGAACCCGGCCACGGGGAAGGCGAAGGCGGTCTGGGTGTCCAGGAGCCCGGCCCCTGTCCTTCCGTTCGAGCCGGTCGTTTGAGCGGCACGCGGCGTCCATGGTTTCGCCTCCACGGCAGGCCAACGGACCGCGGACCTTAAGGGCCACCCCGACCCTCTTCTCGGCCGCCGCCG
>Ga0209619_10002797_pt1 | contig 12634 bp, 12 predicted proteins | sample Rifsed16ft3_FD_184011 | JGI IMG/M metagenome (GOLD analysis project Ga0209619, IMG submission 184011) | Soil microbial communities from Rifle, Colorado, USA - sediment 16ft 3 (version 2) | ecosystem: Environmental > Terrestrial > Deep subsurface > Rock core/Sediment | place: Rifle, Colorado... | reverse complement strand
GATCTGGGCCGATAATATTGCTGCCGCCTTGGCGGCAGCAGATCCGCAGCATGCTGCTTCTTATCGCGCCAACGCCGAAGCTTACAAGGCCGAACTCGACGCGCTGGATGCTTGGGCTATGGAGCAATTCAGCCAAATTCCTGCTGAAAACCGCGTGCTGGTGACCGATCACGAATCCCTTGGCTACTTCGCAGAGCGCTATGACTTCCAAGTCGTGGGCGCACTCATCCCCAGCCGCAGCACGGTGAGTGAGCCCTCGGCCGGCCAAATGGCCGAGCTGGAAGATGCCATCCGCCGCTATGGAGTGAAAGCCGTCTTCATCGGTGTCAATACCAACCCGCAATTAGCTGAGCGCGTGGCTGCCGATACGGGTGTCGAATTGGTTTTGCTGTATATCGAGTCCTTAAGCGAACCAGGCGGGTCCGCTTCGTCTTACCTGGATTTAATTAGATTTGACGTGGAAGCCATCCTGACAGCACTCCAATAAGCGCAAGCGACCCTCGCGGTAGAATTCCCTTCAACCATGCTTAAAGCTATTTTTCCTCGACTGGGAAAAAAACACGTCCATCCAGAAAGCCGCTATGCGCTTGAACTGCGTGAGCTAAACGTGCGCTTCAACGGCCTGAGTGTTCTTGAAGACCTTTCGCTCCAGATCGAACGCGGATTGAGCGTCGCGGTAGTGGGGCCCAATGGCGCAGGAAAATCCACGCTATTCAATGTGCTGGCCGGCTTGCTGGCGCCTGCTTCCGGCCAAGTCCACGTGCACGGCCACCTGCCGGCCCAGTACCTGTGCCTGGCTTACGTGCCGCAGAGCAGCCTGGTAGATTGGTCCTTCCCGGTAAGCGTGCAAGACGTCGTGATGATGGGCCGCGCCGGCCGCTTAGGTTTGCTGCGCTGGCCTGGCAGGCAAGACGCAGCCCAGGTCAAACGCAGCCTCGATCGGGTGCAGCTCAGCCAGCTTGCCCGCCGCCAGATCAGCGAGCTCTCTGGCGGCCAAAAGCAACGCATGCTTCTCGCCCGTGCACTGGCGCAGGAAGCCGACTTATTGCTGCTCGATGAGCCGCTGGCCGGGCTGGACTTACCTTCGCAGGAACAGATTCTCGGCATTTTGGGTGATCTTAAGAAAGAGGGCATTACTGTCCTGTTTGCTACCCATGATCTGGAATTAGCCGGGGAGCATTTTGACCGCATCTTGCTGTTGAACCGCAAGCTGATCGCTTATGGCACCCGAAAAGAAGTCCTCACGATGGAAAACCTGGCTCTTGCCTACGGCGGCCATATGCAGGTAGTAGAGACGAAAGAAGGCAACGTGTGGGTCGGGGATATCGGCGGCCATCATGGTCACGAAGTGGAAGGCCGCCATGGTTAATTGGCTTCTGGAGCCGCTGGCTTATGAATTCATGCAACGCGGCCTGATCATGGCGGTGCTGGTTGGCGTGGTTTGCGCGCTGGTTGGCTGTTATATCGTGCTGCGCGGCATGGTTTTCCTGGGAGACGCCCTCTCCCATGCCATCCTGCCCGGCCTGGCCGTGGGTTACCTTGCCTCCGCCGGCGATCCGACCTCTCTGTTCTGGTGGGCCCTGGGCGCAGCCGTTCTAAGCTCCATATCCATCAGCACCCTCAGCCGTGGTGGCCGCATCAAACAAGATACAGCCATCGGCATCGTGTTTGCTGGCATGTTCGCCCTGGGCATTGCCCTGATCTCCACCATGCGCAGCTATGCCGTGGACCTTTCCCACTTCCTTTTTGGCAATGTCTTAGGGGTTGCCACTGATGATCTCTGGCTCACCGCCGGTGTAGGTATGGTGGTCATCTTGATCATTGTGGCTTTTTACAAGGAATTTCTGGTGCTATCTTTCGATCCCCATTTGGCCACCACCTTGCGCTTGCCCGCTCGTCCCCTTGAGATCTTGCTTTCAGTGCTCACCGCGGTGGCCATCGTGGTCTCGTTGCAAACCGTGGGTGTGGCGCTGGTGGTGGCCTTGCTGGTCACTCCTGCCGCCACTGCTTACCTGCTTACCAAAAATTTGCGCACGATGATGTTGCTGGCTGTCTTGATCGCCACCAGCTCCGGAGTGGTGGGGCTCTATGTTTCCTATTATTTCAACGTGGCTTCCGGCGCGGCCATCGTGCTGGCCTGCACCGTCGTTTTTATTGCCGTCTGGCTCGGGCAGCAATTCCGCCCTTCCCGCCACCCGCAATCCGCAAATTAAGGTGCCGCCTTTTTTAGTGCGGTTCTGATCTCCTCTCGCACCCAGGGATCTTGTTCGCCTTCCGTTGCCAGCACCAAGGCAGCCCGCGCCGCTTCCCCGCCCAATCGGCCTAAAGCCCAGGCCGCATGCCCACGGGCGAGTGGTTCGGTTTCGCTTTTCAGTACTTCCACCAGAGAGGCGACGTGGCTGCGGTCTCCGCTGTTTCCCGCTGCCACAGCTAGGTTGCGTAAATAGCCGCGCCGCTTGGTTCTGCGCACCGGGCTGTGTTTGAATTTGTGATTGAACTCCGCGGTGTTTGTTTTCAATGCTGCTCCCAATTCCACCCAGGCCTTTTCTTCTCCCGAAGTTAAGACCTCATCTCCGCTTGCGCAGGCAAAGCGTTCGTTCCATGGGCAGACCACCTGGCAAACATCGCATCCAAAAATCCATGCGCCCATTTGGGGACGCACCTCGGCGGGTATGGCCCCTTTAAGTTCGATGGTCAGGTACGAGATGCAACGCCCCGCGTCTAAGGTGCGATCAGGCAGGATGCATTGGGTAGGACAGGCTTCCAAGCAGCGCCTGCAGGTACCACAATGGTCGGTGACTTGTGGCGCGTCAATTTCCAGCTGGATACCCAGCAGGATCTCCGCCAATAAGAAGTAGGAGCCGCGCTCGGTGTTGATCAGCATGCTGTTCTTGCCGATCCAGCCCAGGCCGGCCCGCTGGGCCAGTTCACGCTCCAGCAGCGGGCCGCTGTCCGTGTACCAGCGGTTGGGCACTGTCTGCCCAACCTGCTCCTCGATGAAAGCTACCAGAGTGACAAGCCGAGCCTTTAATGCTTCGTGATAATCTTGGCCCCACGCGTAAGCCGCAACTCGTCCAGACTTGCCCCCGGTCGGGGTGGGCGCCCTGGATGGATCGCTGTAAGGGATTCCCAGTACGAGGATCGACTCGCATTCAGGCAAGATCTGGCGCGGATCGGCTCGCTGCTGCACGGCGCGCTCGTTTGCCAGGTAAGCCATTTCGCCATGGCGCCCGGCTGCCAACCAGTTCAAGTATCTATTCATCTGGGCCGGCGGCTCGGCTCTGGTTACGCCCACCAGGCTAAAGCCCATCCCCTGGGCCTTAGCCTTTATCTGCTGGGTAAGCACAAATCTATCCATAAAAAGTCCTTGCAGGTCTTGCAAGGACTTTTTTACTTCGTAAGCTGGGTTCCGTCTAGGGTTCGCTGTAGGTGACGATCAGCTTCAGACCGCCGCTCAAGAAGCGCACCAGGGCGGTACCGGTGGGAGTGCCGCTAAAGCGCAATTGGTATTCAAGCACATTGGCCGTACCCAGCATGGCTTGCAGCCTTGCGGCCACCTCATCAACCACATATACCCTGTCCAGAGCATTGCTGTCGCACCATTCCATATCGGGTCCAGCCCCGCTGGCGTTGTAGTCACTGGCATCCAAGGGGAAATAGCTTCCGGCATAGGCTTGCAGACAGCCCATCGTGGCAAACGGATTGCTCACCGTGTCGAAACCGGTGAAATCCATTTCCACTTCTTCGATAGTGGCGTCCGTGGGGATCGTGGAGATGTCAAAGGAAATGAACCCGCGCACGCCCACCCCTGAGTTGGCGCCCGCATGAGCTCCCACGGCGACCGTGCCGTTGGCATCCACCTGTCCCACGCTGCCGGCGCTCAAGGTGTGGGCGCCTTCACCGCCGCTGGACCCATCGGTGGTTACTTCGATCTGCACATAAAAGGAGCCAAAGGTCTGGTTGGTGGCGTTGCGTAAAGCCCAGTAACCCGTATATTCGCCTAATTCATGGGGAGCTTTTAGGGTAACGGAAATGTCTGCGGTGGTTCCCGGAGCGATCGAGTCGGTGAGTGCCTGGGAGGCAGGGCCGCCCATGGCATTGCCGCTCACAAATACCACTGCATAGCTTGTGCTCCAGGTGCAGGTGCCGGCATTGCGCAACCGCCAGGTCTTGACGAATTGAGCATCGGGCGCGAGTTCTTCTCCATCTGGGATGGTGACATCCGAAACGAATTGAGCTGCATCGCAGCCGCCGGTGCCGCCTCCGCCCCCGCCGCTGCTGGTAGCTGTGGCTGCTGGCGTGTTGGTCACCGCTGGGGTATTGGTGGCTTCCAGGGTGGCGGTGGGTACGGGCGTGTTGGTGGCGCTGGGGGTTAGCAAGGCGCTTTGGGTCAGGTTGGCGCTCACCGTTTGCGCTGCAGCGGTTTGCACCTGTTCCGCCGATTGTCCGCCACCCGGTAAGTTGCAGGCGCTCATTAACAAAGCCGCCGCGGCTAATAAGATCAAACTACCCTTCTTCATTTTGTGGCTCCTAACATTGATTTGCGCGATTCTAGCACGGTACCTTTTTAACTGATAGCATCCCCCATTAGTTTTCGGTGAGCAGTGTGACCACCTTGTCCATTAAGAAGTTGAGTTCAAAGGGCTTGTGGATATACTCCCGGGCTCCCGCCCTCAGGCTGTTTTCGATTTCGACCGGGTTGTCGTGGGAAGACATGATCACCACCGGGGTGTTGGCAAAAGCCTGGCGGGCTTTCAACTTTTTGCACACCTCGGAGCCGCTGAGATGCGGCAATTCCAGGTCCAGGATGATCAGGTCGGGCAGGGCAACATTGGCTTGCTGGTAAGCCTGTTCGCCGTCGGCGGCAGCCACAACTTCGAATCCGGCCAGGCGTAGGGTCAGCGCGATCATTTCACGCAGGTCCGCTTGGTCTTCGGCAATAAGTATTTTTGGCATGCACATCCTGGTTCCGGCTGAATGGAGGTTAAAACGAGGACTGGCCTTAAGTGTTCTCTAGTGTATTAGTACCAGTTAGGCCGCGTCCTAAGATATCCCCCGTTTGTCATAATCCGACCGGTTTCAGCCTTCTAACTCTGCAAGGATGCTGTCCAGTAATTCCAACAGAATGGTTTTTACGCTTTCCTTATCCGTGGAAACACAGGGAAGGATCTTGATACCTTCTTCCAAATGCAAGGCGACATGCATGTCTTCCAGATCCCAGGCGTCCTTGAGGTCTTGCTTGCTGGCTGCCACCACATAGGGGGTAGGCGAAAAGGCGCGGAACGCCTCCAGGATGCTGCGCGCTTCGCGGAAGGTCTCCGGCCGGGTGCTGTCCACCATCACAATGAACCCCAGCATGCCTTCGGAGAGGATCTCCCACATGAAGTCGAACCGTTTTTGCCCCGGGGTGCCGAACAGATAGAGCACCAGGCTCTCGTCCACTGTGATCCGGCCGAAGTCCATGGCCACCGTGGTAGTCTCCTTGACGCGCTCCTGCGGGCTGCTGATCTTGCGCTCGGTGGAGACGACATCAATCTCGCTCACGGTTTGGATGAACTCTGTTTTGCCTGCGTTGAAAGGGCCGGTGACGACCATTTTGACAGTGAGCATATACCTCTTCCTAGATAGAGCGAATCCGGTCCATCAAGCGAGTGATCAGGTTTTTCTGTTCCTTTTTATCCACGCCGGGGAAGGCAGCCTGCAATCCATCTAGTTGGCTGGGGGCTCCTGCCGGGCGTACCAGCCGCACCAACCCGGCCTGCAGCAGGCCGTAGACGATGCGGCGGATCTCCAGGTCGTTCATCTTGCTGGCCTTGGCGATCTGGCGGATGCTGTTCTTGGGGTTGATATAAGAAACTACGCGCCATTCTTCCACGTTGAGGTTGACCTTTTTCAGGTTGACGCCGGGGCGGTCGGTGAAGGCCAGGGCCATGTCCAGGTTGGGGATCTCGAAATTCAGCTGCTCCCATTCGGCTAGCTGGCGCGAGCCTTCGATGATCATGTTCTCCAGGGAGATCAACACGGGGATCTTGTTTTCGGGAACGTCTTGGCCGGGGTCGAACTTGAAACGCCCCTCCACCCAGGTGAAGAGTTGCTGCATGATACTGACGTAATAAGACTGCAGGCTTTCGAGGATGTCTGTTTGGGTCACATAGCCGGCGTTGATCAGCAGCAAGCCCAGCTCTTTGTCGCTCATCCCCTGGGCGCGATTGCGCAGGGTGTTCAATTGGGCGTCGTTGATCTTTTCGGCGCGGTGCAGTACCTCGGGCAGGCTGCCCTGGGCGCCGCCTTCGTCACTGGCCAACTGGGCGTGCGCCAGCTTACCCTGGCGGAAGATGAGGCGCGCCCCTTCGTTGGGGCCTTGGATGAGCAAAGCGCCGCTTTTGTTGGCTAGATTGACCAGGTTTAACAGTTGAGTGACTGAAAAATCCTGTAAGCTGCCCTGTAAGGCCATGCAAGCTTCTCCGCGGTTGAACCGAGAGGATTATACATGAGCGGGTTAAGCCAGAAAGTGATTAGTGATGAGGGAGTCGTGATTGGGCATTAGCGCTGCGGCACTCAGGGATCCATTAGTTTTTGCGAAATGCCTGAGACTCGAACACCTCATTTGACTTCCCCTCTGCACCCGAATATAATCGTTCAGCCTTCCTCGGTAGCTCAATGGCAGAGCGGGCGGCTGTTAACCGCTAGGTTGTAGGTTCGAGTCCTACCCGAGGAGCTATTTGTCTATTAATAATGGGCCTATTTTGTCACTGAAGGTTACGAGAAGCTGGAAATTTAATGTTTAAAAAGCACCCCAAGCAGTTTTATGCAACCTGCACCTGACCAGGAACGTCGAATCAGGGAAGCCATAGGATTTACGTTACAAATATGTTTCTAGCCGGAAACTCTGCACGGAAGGAAATCATGCTGAATCCTCCCCCGCATACATTTTGGTTGGATTCTTCGCAATAAACCGTCTATGTTTATTGTCAGCTTGCATAAGGACGTCAATCAAATAGCGAAAAAAAACGAGGCGTCTCGACGGAAAGATATCTTGACTAATAAAAACCGCTCCGTTCGAATTGGGGTAATCTCTGATACTGCCCCACCGCAAAGCGAAGGGGGAATTGGTTCAGCTCACTACAACTTATACCGTGCTCTTCGGAGCAAGGGGCTGAACGCGGAACTTTTTCTTTTCTTCCACCGCGATAGTGGCAGAGCGGTTCCAGACATACCAGATGAGGAGACTATCCATCGATTTGGTCCACCTCCTTGGCTCCGCAAGTTATTGCTGAACTTGAACAAAGTAGTATTTCAACTGATCGCGCCGGGTCAGACGGCTTGGAACACAGTTGACATTTTTATTTCAGGACTGGGGATCCGAAGGATGAATTCGACCCTCAGAAGGTTTTCCCCTGATCTCATCATTGTTCCAGATCACGGGGCGCCTGGTCTGTGGATACATAAACCTAAAAGAGCTGTAATGCATTTGATCTCCCATCACAATCCCAAACGCTTTAGCGGCGAACCACTCCTGGGCAATAATTCTCAATTGGATGCGGATCTTGCTGTCTGGTTGGAAAACAAGGCTTTACGTAGAGTCCAAAAGGTTTCTTGCCCTTCTCGACATATGAAAATGTGGTTTGATAAAACATATCAGTTTTCCGGAGAGGTCAGAGTAATTCCAAATCTTATACTTAAAAAGGAAATTCAAGAGATTCCAGCTGTGGACCCGAGGGCGTTATTAGGCCAGTCGACAGATTCGATCTTGATCGGCATCCCATCTGGTCAAACTGCAGTCAAGGGTTCACACTTAATTGCTCAAATCGTTCGGGGTATTGCCGAAAAAGTGATTGAGCAAATTGGATTTTTCTTAGCCGGCGAAGTTGACCCAGCCTTAACTGTTTCTCTCGGCCAATTGCCCAAAAACGTAACCGTTCACACGCCCGGTCGCCTTTCTCACGACGAATTTATTGCCTCATTCAAGTCCTGTTCTTTTGGGATCTTTCCGTCTTTACGGGATAACTACAGCATGGCTCTCCTGGAAGCTGTTGTTTGCGGGGTGCCCATGATTGCATTCGACACTGGCGGAAACGCGGATATCATTCGACACGGAGAAAATGGCTTGTTGTTCGCCGATATATCCAGTCAAGCGCTGATCGATGCATCAGTCGAGCTGATTCGGGATGCGAAGGCGCTAAACAGTCTGAGGGAAAAGACCAGCCAATACGCAGACACGCATTTCGACAGCGATCAAATTATCAACCAATATATAGATTATTTTCTTCCTAACATTTAGACTATGTGCGGGATTGCAGGCTGTGTCACTCGAGAAGAAATGCAGCCACCTCAACGTGCGGAGGTCTTGGCACTCATTGCTGAATTAATGCATCGCGGTCCGGACGGCGAGGGGCATTATGCTTCCAAGCATGTGGAACTGGCCATGCGCCGGTTAAGCATGATCGATCTGGATGGCGGAGGGCAGCCAATTTACAACGAAGACAAGAGCCTGGCCGTCATATGCAACGGGGAGATCTACAACTATATTGAGCTGCGCGAGTTGTTAAAAAAACGCGACCATAAATTCCGAACTCAAAGCGACGTTGAAACAATTGTGCATTTATACGAGGATTATGGGATTGATTTCGTCCAGTATTTGCGCGGAATGTTCGCGATTGCCTTATGGGACGAACGAACCCAAAAATTGGTGATAGCCCGTGACCGTATGGGGGAGAAACCTGTTTATCTTATCGAGAATGACGGTCGGTTTTATTTTGCCTCCGAGTTGAAAGCCATCTTAAAAAGCGGTCTGTCCCCCGTCGATTTGGACCCAGTGGCCGTAAATCAGTTCTTCCAATTCCAATATATTCCCGAGCCCAAAACCATTGTTAAAGGCGTTCGCAAACTTCCCGCTGCTCACATTTTGACAGTTGAAACGAAACCCTGGAAAATCACCGAGCATTGCTATTGGAAATTGGAGGATGCAGAACCGCTTACCGGAAACCCAGTTGCCATGATCGAGTCCGAGCTGGATCGGGTGAGCGAGATAGTCATTCGCTCAGATGTACCCATTGGTTTGGCGCTGAGCGGAGGGGTGGATTCCAGTGTGGTTGCTGGTTTTGTAGTAAAAAAATACCCGGGCGTATTACATGCATTCAGCGTTGGATATGAAGGAGCAGTGCTTTCCGACGAGCGCCAGGACGCGGCCGGGCTAGCCAAGTATCTAGATATCCCCTTCCATGAAGTTGAGATAAAAGATGCCGAGATGGTCGATTTTTTCCCGGAGCTGGTATTTTGGCGAGATGACCCGATCGCAGACATTTCGGGACATGGCTATTACGCTGTGCAAAAAGCCGCCAGCGAGGCGGGTATCAAGGGAATGTTGCAGGGACAAGGTGGGGACGAACTTTTTTGGGGATATGACTGGGTTCGCCAGGCGTTGAGCGAGAATCGAGCCCGATTGAAAACTGCGCCTGGCCTTGGCGGATACTTTAGTAATTTCGAATTTGTTGCGCCTAAGGGATTTAGCCGAGCCGGACTGGGACCGTTCTTGCGCAACATGGGAGGATTATTGAGCAGTTGGGAGCGCTACAAGCGTTTGATCGCGTTGCCCAAGGAGCGGGTGATATTCTATGATTTGGCGAGGGATTTCAATTTGGCAGGAAAAAACATGCGCCAATACTTGGGCCACGAGATTTTAGAATCCGAATTGGATCATCCTGCCTATGAAACCTTCATGGTGGAGAAACCTTGGCCACCGTTGGACATCTTAATGGTGAAGTTAATCACCCAGACCTATTTGCTCGAAAACGGCGTGGTGCAGGGGGACCGTTTGGGTATGGCCTCCGCCGTGGAGTTGCGACTTCCATTGCTGGACCACAGGTTTGTAGAGACTGTCATCGGTCTGCGCAAGACTCAAAGGGACGACGGGCTGCAGCCCAAGGAATGGCTGAAACAGGCTTCGGCCCGTAGAGTGCCGCGTCATTTTCTGGATAGACCTAAAAGAGGATTTGAACCTCCTGTGCGCCGTTGGCACCACGCGTTATTCGAAAAGTATGGAGACACCTTGCGCGACGGATGGTTGGTGAGCAAGAACGTACTAACCCCAAAAGGTGCAAAGGAATTATCTCAGGGGCCTTTCCCGAAATTTAATATTGTGCCTCTGTCTTTTAAAGCGCTAGTGCTGGAAACTTGGGCCAGGCAAATGAGCGCATGAGCTTCTGGTTCGCCCCGTACAAAATTCAGATCCTACCGAGCTTTGCGTTGAAAAATGCCCTTGCTGCTTTTTCTCCGCACGACATAATAATCGTTTTGCCTGTCCCCGTGCGGGGGGCGCAGCAGGCCACGTCCGAGTTTCGGCGCCGAAAGACGGCTCTCAATCGTCGCCTAAATGCGCAACGCCCAGGGCGCCAGGCCCTGTATGTACGCCCAGCACCGGGGAAAACTGATTGGTGATCAACAGTTCCGGGTTAAACCGCTTCCTGATTTCAGCATCAGCAAATTCAGCCAGTTGCGGATTGGCTGCGTGCGAAATGCCCATCCATAAGGATTTCCTGTTCTTTACTTCTACCTCAACGATGTCCAGCATGGTATTGACCGCCTTGGTCATGGTGCGCACCGTGCCAAATAATTCCAGGGCGCCATCCACAAGGTGCAGCAAGGGCTTCATGTCTAAAATGGTGCCGATCATTCTCTTGGTGCCGCTCACCCTGCCGCCTTTGTGCAGAAATTCCAGGGTCTCGACCACGAACCAGGAGCGGGTGGTTTCTACATACTCTCTGGCAAGCTTGGTAACTTCAGATAAGGGCAACCCGCTCTCGATCAGCCTGGCGGCTTTCAAAGCGATCAGCCCCATGCCCATGGCCCCATTCTTGGAATCGATCAGCACAATATTTAGATCCTCCACCATGTTCAAAGCAAACTGCGCGGATTTGAAAGTGCCGCTCAACTTATCCGACACCAGGATGGCGAGGATGTCTTTGGACGTTTCGCCAATTTTGGAAAAGAGTTCAATGAACTCACCGGGTGAAGGCTGCGAAGTCGTGGGAATATCTTTCGACTCCTTCAGGCGCTTATAGAAATCGTCGGGGTTGATCTCCTTAAGGTCTTTAAGGCTTTCAATTTCCTCCCCGGGCCAATTCACCCGCAACGGCATGGTGTGAATATTATATTGTTCGACATATTGAGCGGGGATATTGGCTGTGCTGTCAACAAGAATGGCAATACTAGGGTTGGCCATGGGTCTCCCTGAGGCGAATCGAGGATGTTAAAAATTGTAATATAAGTTAGGTCCCTGACATAGGGCAGGATTTTTCCTGACAGCAACCGATACCCAGATGCCACCCAGCGGCCCTTTTTTGTATAATCTGCACGCCCAATCCCACAGTGAGGTTCTCTTTGCACCCATTTTTTATTGTTACCGCCGTTTTGTTGTTTCTGACCGCATGCAACCCACAGGCTGCCGTCTCGCCAACGCCGCTGCCTACTGCGGTGATCAGCTCGGCAACGCCCCTGCCGACCGAAACACCCGGTTTGCCTTTCACCGCCGCCACGTATCGCGATGAAGAAGCCGGTTTCGAGCTGGAGTATCCCGCCAGCTGGTTCCTGATGGATGGCGAAACACAATCGCGCGGCGCGTATGTCCAAATCACCTCCTGGGACCCGGGCCCGGGCGGCATTCAGTCGATTCCTGAAGGCGGCAGCGTCCTGCAGATCACCATTTATCTATGGGAACCCACCCACGACCTGGACGCACGCCTGGCCATGCGCCGCGATAGTTTCACCGCTTCCGGCAATTCCATCCTAGAGGAAGAGGAACTCAGCCTGGGCGGGGAGCGTGTGGTGCGCCTGAAATTGCGGTTGACCGATGGTTCGCAGGCGTTGTTTTACCTGGCTACTCTGGGCGACCGTTATCTGGAATTAAGCGGCAGCGGCGACCTGGCCACCCTGGATGCCTCCATGCGCACCTTGCGCATTGATGCCCCTCAGCAATAAGCCTTGCCGGTTGCCCGGTCTATAATTGAACTAAAGGAAGACAGCCATGTATCCCATCCCCCACGAATGTCCCGTTTGCCACGGCGAGTTGAACATCACCCGTCTGGTGTGCCGCGAATGCGAAACTGCCATCGAAGGCCGTTTCGAATCCGGTCCATTTGCACGCCTCAACGAAGAGCAGATCCACTTTGTTGAAGCCTTCGTGCGCAATGAAGGCAAGATCACCCGGATGGAAGTGGAGTTCGGCCTCTCCTATCCCACTATCCGCAGCCGGCTGCACGAGGTCATCCGCGCCCTGGGCTTTGAGCCCGGCAAGGAGAGCGCCGCAGCTCTCACCGAGGAGGAGCGCCGAAAAATCCTCGAAGATCTGGACAAAGGCAAGATCACCTCGGAAGAAGCTATGCGTATGCTGGAAGAAGGGTAAAGCGGAGACTAGTGATTAGGACTAGAGGTTAGAGACTGGAGATTAAGGGGCGAGTGATCAGAGATTAGAGATTATTCTGCTTTAGCAGCCGGCTTGCTTTTTTCGCTGGGGGCATCGCTCTTCTTTTCCGGCTTGGCTTCTGTCTTACTTTCGCCTTTATCCGCCCTGACTTCGCTTTTGCCGTTTTCCTTTGCCTTCGCAGCTTTCTTGGCCTTATGCGCCGCGCTGCGCTTA
>Ga0209619_10002790_pt1 | contig 12649 bp, 10 predicted proteins | sample Rifsed16ft3_FD_184011 | JGI IMG/M metagenome (GOLD analysis project Ga0209619, IMG submission 184011) | Soil microbial communities from Rifle, Colorado, USA - sediment 16ft 3 (version 2) | ecosystem: Environmental > Terrestrial > Deep subsurface > Rock core/Sediment | place: Rifle, Colorado... | reverse complement strand
CATTGTAGTATGCAAATCTGTATCCCCTTTTCTTGACCAGCCCTGCACGATCGTTAAGGACATTATTGGGCATTCAAGCCCGCTCGCGGGAATATATACGGGGTTAAAAAGTTGCAGAGGCAGCGGGATTTTTGTGGCCGCTTGCGATATGCCCTATCTGAAAAAAGAATTAATTGAACAGATTCTCGTTTATTCGGAGGATTATGATGTGGTGGTACCACAATTATCCACTGGTTTTGAACCACTTCACGCATTCTACTCAAAAAACTGCTTAAGCTGGATCGAGAAATTGTTTGAAGAACAATCTTTTAGGATATACGATCTTTACAAAAAAATCAGAGCAAAACACATAGTAGAAGAAGATCTGCTAAAAATTGACCCGACATTAAACTCATTCACAAATATTAATACTGAAGAGGATTTGAACAAATTAAAGTCTTAACCCACTACTGAACAACGGTATATCCGAGTATATACTCAAACAATGCCGAGATGGTAATCTCTTTTTCATGCCATTCTTCCGGAAAGGGAGGGTATGGAGATGCCCTTGTTACAGCATCCACAGCAGCGTTATCAAGTATTTTGGAACCAGAACTTTTAACAATCTTTATATCCTTAAGTTGACCTGTCGCAATAACCGTAAACGTTAAAACAAGGGAGCCCTGCTCTCCGCGTTGAATGGCAATAACCGGATAAATAAATGTAAGATCAATCTGCCTCTTTATTTTAGTAACGTATGAAACATACTTCAGCTCGGTAGTATTAAGGCTGATAATCTTTGATGGCTCAGCGTCTGCATTGGTCCCGGGATTGAAATCCCTGGCAAGCTTATTTATCAATTCGTGGGACGGCAGGAGCTGCTTTATATCGTATGGTTTAGTTTTTGTTGTTCCTTTTTCATATTTATTTTCTGGTAGTTGTTTATCTGTTTCTTCTATCCGATGGGGGGGGGTTATATAAGCAAGATCCCGGTTCATCACCCCGCTCGGGCTTGAAGCATCCCGCAGCAGCCGCAGCTCTTTATCCGTCCTGTGGGTCTCATCGGCAAACCTTTCTGCGGCAGGCAACCTTTGTTCCGGAAGCCTTTCCAATACAATAGGCTCATCCCTCTTAAAATGCCTCTGTGGCAGACGGAGGGTTACAAAGAGCAACAGGATTGCATGTATAATCAGGGAAATGACGAGAAAGTGGGTGAATCTCACAGTGCCGGTTTTCATAATTTTATTATATCACAAAATTGCAAAAAAATTCCCGGGTGTTAAAATATCCGTATGAAAATAATGCTGCTGCTTATTGCCTTAGGGAACACCGCGGTAAATGATAAAATGATTGTAATCAGAATTCCCTCAGCAGATCCTGTAATTGTTGCTGTAGCAATGGAGAAAGACGGCGCTCCATACATAAGCCTTGACGACCTTAGCGCATCTATGGGCGAAAGATTGAAAATCCATTCGGATAAGAAAAGGCATAAGATCTCTGTTAATGGGAAAACAGCATACATCTTTGAGGATAGCAGGCAGATAATCACAGATAAAGAGGTGTTTTCGGAGACCATGCCGGTTAGCTGCGGTTCCTCCCTCTGTGTTCCTGTTGATTCATTGAATATTGTGCTGTCCTATATATTATTTGCAGAAGCGAGGCTACTGGAAATTGAAAATATTCCACCAGAAACATTTCACGGAATAATAAATGAGCCCCGATTAACAACCCCACAGAAACCAAGCATTCTTATTGATCCAGGACATGGCGGGGATGATCCCGGAACCGCAAGCAACACAGGGCTGAGGGAAAAAGACATTGTCCTGGATATAGCCAAGGCCATGGGGGAAATTCTTGGCAATTATGGCATTGATGTCATTTATACAAGAACCGATGATAACACCCTGCCCCTCCCTTACAGGGTTGGAATTGCGAACGGAAGCAATGCGCTTCTTTTCATAAGCATTCATGCAAATTTCTCCCGAAATAATCTGGCAAAGGGCTTTGAGGTATTTTTTCTGAGCTCTGAGCCAAGCGACGAAGAGACATTCAGTCTGGTTGAACGCGAAAATACGGGCGCAGATGGGGAACAGGGGATTAACATTGTGCAGGCAATTGCTGAGGCGGTGGAAAGGACATCCATTGTAACAGCAAGCAAAAGCCTTGCTGAAACAGTATACGTTGAGGCAGAAAAAACGCTTGATACAAAGAGAGGATTGAAACAGGCGCCATTCTATATACTCTCTGGCACCAGAAAGCCGGGGATATTGGTGGAGATAGGATTCCTCTCAAACGATGAAGAGGCAAAGCTTCTTGAAGATTATAAATATCGGGAAATAGTTGCAGATGTTTTATGCCGTGGTATATTGAACTTTGTAAATAAGATTTCCGGGGGAATATTATGATACGAAGAGGAAATAGAAAAACAGATGAAATAAGAAAACCTAAAATTGAGACAAAATTTATAAAACATGCAGAGGGTTCCGCATTGGTAGAGATGGGGGATACAAAGTTAATATGCACTGCTACAGTCATTGATGGCGTGCCTGACTTCCTGAAGAATACCGGCCGGGGATGGGTAACAGCAGAGTATTCCATGCTTCCCAGGGCAACCTCGCAGAGAAAACCCAGGGAGTCCACCAGAGGCAAGCAGGACGGAAGGTCGCAGGAGATTCAGAGGATAATAGGAAGGGCATTGCGGGCAGTAGTTAATTTCAGGGCGCTGGGAGAAAGAACGCTCTGGATAGATTGCGATGTCTTTCAGGCAGACGGAAGCACAAGAACAGCGTCCATAACCGGAGGATTTATTGCCCTGAAAGAATCCGTTAATTATCTCCTTAAAAATCACGTAATTATAGATGATCCCCTGCTGGACTCTGTAGCCGCAGTAAGTGTAGGTATTGTTGACGGCGAACATCTCCTTGACCTGGACTACAATGAGGATTCTCACGCAGAGGTTGATCTTAATGTTGTGATGACAGGCGCACAAAAGATTGTTGAGGTGCAGGGAACTGCGGAACAATCCCCTTTCACCATAGAGCAGCTGACAGCCCTGATTGATCTTGCAAAAAAAGGAATTAAGGAACTGACAGAACATCAGCGGATTGCTCTTTCTTGACAATTTTTAATACAGTATTATATAATAAAAAGATAGGATTAAATGAAAATTACTATTAAAACAAACACAGATACCCTCTCGGGGAGAGAGGAACGGATACTTTACACAATAGTGGAGAATTACATCCGCACCGGCAGTGAAGCGGGTTCGGCCACAATAGCAAGGAACAGCCACATAAATATGAGTTCTGCAACTGTGAGAAATGTCATGTCTGATCTGGAAGGCAAAGGTTACATAAAAAAACCGCATACTTCCGCAGGCAGGCTTCCAACCCTCACAGGGTTCAGATACTACATAAATTCCTTGCTGAAAAACATTATGCCGCCTGTTGAAGAACGCATATTTATACGAAAGATGATTGTGCCATTCAGAAATGAACCCCGTCTTATGTTTAGGGAAATACCAAAAATTCTTTCAATTATATCAAATTATGCCTGCCTGCTCCTTGCTCCACCGGTGGATAATACAAGCCTGAAGCAGATTGAACTGATTAAGTTAAGGGATGAAAGGCTTCTTGCTATTCTTATTTCCGAAAGCGGAGATATAAGCCATATTCCTATGACAATAAAAAATTCAATAACCCAGAAAGAGCTGAATAGCGCTGCTTCGTACTTCAACAAAAGATTCAGGGGCATGTCCATAAACGAAGCAAGAAAACTGTTGATTAATGAACTTGAACAGGAAAAACTGCTGGTAGATTCATTAATCCAGTCTGATATTGAAAATGCCGAAAATGAAAAGAATGCCCGGATGGATTCCATTTACATGGAAGGGCAGAACAAAATGCTGTTCCAGCCGGAGTTTTCCGATATAGAGAAGGTACGGAGATTTCTGGGAATACTTGATGAAAAGTTTATCCTGATTCAACTCTTTGACAAGATTATGAAATCCGGACATCTTAATATAATGCTGGGTGCCGAGTCCGGAGTAGACGGCTTTCAGGACTGCGCTCTTGTAGCAAAACCATACAACACGGCTGACAGGCCTATTGGAGCCGTAGCTGTGGTTGGGCCGCTGAGGATGGACTATTCAAGGGCTGTTCCGCTCGTTGAGTTTACTTCTAATCTGATTTCTGAACTGATGGTATAGAAGATTGTATTTGAAAATGAAAGAAAAAGAATTGAAAGACAAAGAAAACAAGGAAAATCCATCCGCCGTGTCGGGGGAACAGGAAACACCGGAGCAGGATACATCAAAATCTCCGCCAACAACAGTAGAAACGCTTGAAAAATTACTTTCTGAAAAAGAAACGGAGATCAGCCAGATGAAGGACAAATACCTGCGGGCGCTTGCCGATCTTGACAACTTTAAAAAAAGAACAGAAAAGGAAAAAGCAGAATTGTTCAATTACGGGTTAATGAAGTTTATCAACGAACTCCTCCCTGTTCAGGACAGTTTAGATCGTGCCATCAGCGAACTGGAGAAAAAACAGCCAATCCATGAAACAATTTTGGATGGTATCCGTCTCGTCTCAAAGAAATTCCGGAGCGTGCTGGAAAAGGTTGGCGTCAGGGAGATTGATTCCATAAACAAGGAGTTTAATCCTGCTTATCATGAGGCGCTGGGAGAAGTGAAAAAGGATGATATTCCGCCAATGACCGTTGTTCAGGAATTTGAAAAAGGCTATCTTTTAAAGGACCGGCTTCTGAGGCCATCAAAGGTTCTAATCTCAAAGAAAATAACCGTTGCAGACAATGACTCCAGCGTGAAAAATATGGATGTTGAGACAGCCGTAGAAAATACGGAAAAAATAAAACACATTGATAAAGGCGGCGAAGATGGGTAGAGTTATAGGAATTGATCTTGGTACAACAAATTCATGCGTCGCAGTCCTGGAAGGCAGGGAGCCCATCGTTATTCCCAATCCTGAAGGAATGCGGACAACCCCATCAATGGTCGCTTTTGCAGATGAAGGAGAGATTCTCGTTGGACAGTTCGCCAAAAGGCAGGCTGTTACAAACCCGGCGAACACTGTATTTGCAATCAAGCGGTTAATCGGGAGAAAATTTTCCGTTCCGGAGGTACAAAAGAGTCTTTCTATCTGCCCCTTTAAGATAATCGCCCACAAAAACGGGGATACTTGGGTAGAGGTGAATTCCAAAAGGATGAGTCCGCCGGAGATATCAGCCTTTATACTGAGAAAGATGAAAGAAACAGCAGAAGAATATCTTGGAGAAAAAATAGAGGACGCGGTAATTACGGTTCCGGCATATTTTGACGATTCCCAGCGGCAGGCAACAAAAGATGCCGGAAAGATCGCCGGGTTAAATGTATTAAGAATAATAAACGAGCCCACAGCAGCATCCCTTGCCTACGGGTTTAACAAAAACAACAGCCAAAAGATCGCTGTTTTTGACCTTGGTGGAGGAACATTTGATATTTCAATTCTGGAACTGGATAATGGTGTTTTCCAGGTTAAGGCTACCAATGGCAATACATTTCTTGGCGGAGAGGATTTTGATCTGGCGCTTATGGACTATTTAGTAGATGATTTCCTTAATAAAACTAAAATTGACCTAAAAAAAGACCGCATGGCGCTACAACGGCTTAAGGAGGCAACAGAAAAAGCTAAATGCGAATTATCAACCCTTAAGGAGACTGAGATAAATCTGCCATTCATTGCCGCCGACTCTTCCGGACCAAAACATCTCGCTACAAGAATAACAAGAACGCAATTGGAATCTATGGTAAAAAATCTCGTGGATAAACTTGAGGAGCCCTGCGCTTTGGCATTGAAAGACGCGGAATTAAAGCCTGAACAGATAGACGAGGTGGTTCTTGTCGGGGGAATGACGCGTATGCCACTGATTCAACAAAAGGTAAAAACAATTTTTGGAAAGATTCCTACAAAGAATGTCAATCCCGACGAGGTAGTTGCAATGGGGGCGGCAATTCAGGCGGGAGTTCTCAAAGGAGATGTGCAGGATGTAGTTTTGCTGGATGTTATTCCTCTATCCCTCGGCCTTGAGACGCAAGGCGGCATTTTTACAAAAATCATAGAAAAGAATACAACCATTCCTACCAGAAAAACAATGATATTTTCGACCGCGGAGGATGATCAGGATTTTGTTAATATCCATGTGCTCCAAGGAGAAAGGGAGATGGCTGACGATAACAGGAGTCTTAGCAGATTTAAGCTCATTGGCATTCCGCCTGCACCCCGCGGCGTTCCTCAAATAGAGGTAACCTTTGAAATAGATGCAAATGGCATTCTGAATGTAACAGCAAAAGATCTGGGTACCGGCAGGGAACAATCAATTGTAGTAACGCCCTCAAGCGGGCTCAGCGAGAAGGAGGTGTCAAAGATGCTTAAGGCCGCCGATGCCTATACGCAGGACGATACAAAGCGAAAGGACCTTGCAAATATAAGAAACAGGGCGGATGGGCTTATATATTCTACAAAAAAATCCCTGGATGAATTCGGGTCAATATTGAGTGAACAGGACAGGGGCGCCATTGAGAATGGTTTGGAAAAATTGAAAACCGCATTAAAGGACAGCAGGGAGCCAGGTGTAATTCAGCATGCTGTTGATGAACTGGCACAGTATGCCCACAAAATCGCCGAGATTGTTTATTCAAAAGTTTCGCAAAAAATAGAAGGGGAAATAAAATGAACTTACAGCCTGAACAAGAAGAAAATCTATATCATATACTGGGGATCTCTCCTGATACTACCCAGGATGAAATAAAGAAGGCTTACCGAAAACTTGCCCTTCAGTACCATCCCGACAGAAATCCAGGCGATGCAACTGCAGAAGAAATGTTTAAAAAGATCTCTGCAGCCTACCAGGTTCTCAGCGATCCTGAAAAACGGGCAATGTATGACAGATATGGAACAACGAAAGGTTCGGATATTTTTTCCGGGGCGGATTTTGAAAGCCCGTTTGACCTTTTTGATTCAATATTTCATCAGTTTTTCGGCGGAAGAAGAGCCAGTCCGGAACGGGGAGACGATCTGACCTGCGAAGTCTTACTTACACTTGAAGAGGTAGTTTTTGGAGCAGAAAAGGAAATAAAGGTTCCTCGTTTAATAAAATGCAGTGTTTGCAACGGCAAAGGGATTGAACCAGGGAAAAAACCGGACACTTGTCCCTCCTGTCATGGCCATGGAACAATGGTAGTAAGACAGGGATTTTTGACTATTTCAACTACCTGCAATCATTGCGGCGGATCCGGATTCCTTATTAAAGATCCATGTCATATCTGTTCCGGCAGGGGAACAGTGGAAAAAATTGATACCCTGAATGTAACCATACCTCCTGGCGTTGAGGATACTTCATATCTGCGCCTTAGAGGTGGCGGAGCTGAGGGAAGAAATAACGGCCCCAGCGGGGATCTCTTGATTAATATCAGAGTTAAATCACATCCCCTTTTTAGCAGAGACGGCATGGATATAGTTTGTGAGATTCCCATAAGCTTCACCCAGGCAATTTTGGGGATTCAAGTGGATGTTCCTACACTTGACGGCATAAAGAATGTAAATATTCCGCCAGGGACGCAGCATAATAAAATAATAAAAATAAAGGGGCTTGGCATCAACTATCATGGCGCCCACAGAAGGGGAAATCTCCTGGTGAGGATACTTATTGAAATGCCAACCCGCATTTCCCAAAAACAGAAAGAACTCCTTGAGGAATACGCAAAATTAGGCGGCGAAGATGTTATGCCGGAAAGAAACAAATTTTTATCAAAAGTTAAGAATCTACTAAAAGGGGAGTAAAAATGCCTGTATCAAAGATGCCCAAAGCCTATTGTCCAAGCTGCGGCGAAGATGTTGAGGTTTTTGTAATGCTGCACATGGGAGAGGAAAAATCACATTGTTCCCTCTGCGGGCTCGTCCTTGAAAAAGAAGATCTTCAGGAAAAAAAATCGCTTGACATGATCGTAATAGCAGAGGATTCTGCGGTACTTAGAAACCTTGTAAGCGAACTATTGATTACAAAAAAGATATCAAAATCCGTAGTAGGTTGCGCTGATGGAAAAGAGTTTATATCCACGATCACGGACAGACTCAAGAAAAATATGCCTTTTAACATCGTAATCCTTGATGTAAACATGCCTCAGATCAACGGTGTGAATGCAGCGAAGACCTTCAGAGTGCTTGAGGAGAGTTTTGGAAAAAAATTCAAAACCCCGATCCTTTTTTTCTCAGTGGTCAGATGTGATGAAAATTTTAAAAAATTTTTGGATTTTATAAAACCAGCAGCGTATCTAAATAAGGGAAATAGTTCTAATCCTGATGACCTGGCGAAAAGGGTTCTGGACGTAATATCGCGCATTCTCCAGTAAATAGTAATTATATATGAAAAAAATATTTCTTCTTGCCGTTTTAGTGTGTTTATATTGCGTAAAGAGCGTTCCGTTGCGCGAGACCATGCCTGAGTACGGAGAACTAAATATATATAATGAGTATTTAGCTGCCGGAGAATATGCAAAAGCACAACGCGGATACGAATCATTCCTTAAACAATATCCAGCATCCGCTCTCGCCGAAGATGCGCTATTTGGCATAGGAAATGTTTACTGGAAAACCGGCAAGTACGAGAAAGCAAAGGAGACCTTCCGTGAATTTTTAAAGAGGTATCCCGCTGGTTATCTCAAGGCAAAAGCGGCTATGGGATTAGCGGCAACATCTATTAGATTGGGGGATTTCAGTTCAGCTTTAGGAACATTGCAGGGACTCATTTCATATAAAGACATAGACAGAGCAAAGGTTGAATATTTAATAGGCGAATCTTATTTTTATTCCCATGAGCGATTTAACGCCCTCCTCCACTTCATGGAGGCATGGAAATTCTCCAATACCCTCTCGTTACGGAAACATGTAGAAACTACCATAAGGGAACTAATCCTGCCGGAATTATCCAGGGACGAATTAACTCAAGTCAGCACCATTTTTCATGCGGAATTCCCGAGCGGAGATATTTACATTAAATTCGCCAAAGAAAACATGGAAAAGGGAAATAGATCGGAAGCAAAAAAGTACGCTGAATTAGTTATTGATTATTTTGATGATCCAGAGTTTCTTGAAACTGCCCAGCATGTCCTTGATGCCCTTGAAAGGGAAAGGCGTACCGAATCTGACAGGATAGGGCTTATACTCCCTCTTAGCGGAGACTTTTCTTTTTACGGAGAGAAGGTGCTTAAGGGAGCAATACTAGCAATGAATTTATTCTCAAAGGACGAAAAAGGGAAATTTACCCTGGTAGTCAAGGATTCGCATGGGATTCCTTCAACCGCTGCCGGAGATGTAGATTCTCTCGTACGAGACCACAATGTAGTGGGGATAGCGGGGCCGCTTCTCTCATCCACGTCTCAAGCTGCCGGAGTCAGAGCGCAAATACTTGGCATCCCCCTGCTCCATTTGAGCAACAGGAATACCGTCAATCAGATAGGAAACTATGTATTCTCCTTTGGAGCAACAAATTCAGCTCAGGCAAAATCCATAGCAAGGTATGCAATAAAGCAACTGAACCTTACAAAATTCGCAATTCTATATCCGCGAACACCTTATGGCGAAGAGCATATGAACGCGTTTTGGGATGAAGTATTAAATAATGGCGGAGTTGTGACCGGGGTGGAAGGATATGAACCAAATAAAAAAGAATTTTCCGATGAGATAAAAAAACTCGTTGGACTTTACTATCTTGACACAAGAATGGATGAGAAAGAAAAATGGCTTGAGTTTCTAAAAACCGTGCCGAAGAATTTGAAAAAAAAAGAATGGAAGCCCTCTCCATTAATTGATTTTGATGCTCTTTTTATACCCGATACATACAGGAATATATCCATTATTCTTCTTTACCTCCCTTATTATGACATCTACGGAATTCAGCTACTCGGAACAAACGGATGGAATAATGAGGCTCTCATGAATTATGCAAAAAAGGAAGCTGAGGGCAGCGTGTTTCTTGATGCATTTATTATAAATGCAGGCGGAACAGAGGTTAATTATTTTGTTGAGAGATACAGACAGGAGTATCAGGAAGACCCCGACATCTTCTCTGCGCTTGGATATGATGTAATAAAATTCCTTATAAATGTTATAGAAAGAAGCGGAGCAGACCGCGAAAGAGTTATGAAAACACTGCTGAACGCTCAGAACTTCACCGGTATCACAGGGAATATATCAATCCTGCAAAATGGGGAAACCTCAAGAGATTTTTATATCCTTAGAGTAAAGAATGGAAAAATAACTATTATAGATAACAGTTTCAGGTAGAATAGTAAAGGGTTCAGGAGGGCGATATGGCACAACGGCATAACATTGATATGTTTGAAATATTTTACGAAAATCTTGAAAAACAGATTGCGGAATTTTTTGAAAAAATTGAAAGACCCGTCTCCCGTAACGGAGAAATTCTTCCCTCTTTAGACATATATGAGACAGATGAAATGATCTGCATTGAAATGGAATTGCCAGGAATAAAGAACCCGGATATTGATATTTCTGTAATCGGCAAAGGGTTACAGATAGAGGCGATTAAACGAAATGAGGAAACCGGCAAACCTGTACTAAATTATATTTGCATGGAACGCGGTTTCGGCAAGGTGAAGCGGCTGATTGAAATTAACAGCCCATGTGATACAAATAGGATAAAGGCAACTCTTAAAGATGGTTTACTTACAATAACGATTCCAAAGATTGAGGACCGGAGAGGCAGGGCCAAAAAACTTTCAGTTGAGGAACTTAACAAAGAGGAGGATCTATGAATGAGGAAGTAAAAATGGAAGAAGAACAGATCAAAATCCCCGAGACCATGCCACTGCTGCCTTTAAGGGATGTCGTGGTTTTTCCATACATTATAATACCCCTCTTTGTAGGAAGAGAAAAATCCATTAAAGCAATAGACGAATCTTTAAACAAAGACCGGCTGATCTTTCTATCCGCACAGAAGGATGTAACGGATGAAGACCCGCCAGCATCCTCATTGTTTCGCGTGGGCACTGTATCCAGTATCCTCCGTATGCTGAAAATGCCGGACGGGAGGGTAAAGGTGCTTATTCAGGGGCTCGTCAGAGCTTCCGTAGAGAGTTTTATCCAAGAATCCCCTATCTTTATTGTTAAAATAAAGGGGTTCAAAGAAAATGAACCTATCAAGGTAGACGTTGAATTAGAAGCATTAATGCGAACTGTTAAGGAACAAATGGAAAAAATGCTCTCACTCGGAAAGCCCTATCCGCCAGATCTTATAACAGCGATAAACAACATTACAGAGCCAGGCCGGTTAGCCGATATAATTGCATCAAACATCGGGCTAAAAACTGACGAATCGCAGCAGATACTTGAGATTGAGAGCTCTGTTAAAAGATTGAACAAGATTAATGAATTTCTTGGGAAAGAACTTGAGGTTCTAAAGGTTCAACAGGATATTCAGAACAAAGCAAAAGAAGAATTAGGCAAAATGCAGAAGGAAGTTTTTCTCAAACAGGAAATGGAAACCATCCGCAAGGAACTCGGGGAACTGGACGATAGAGCACAGGAAACAAAGGAGTACAGGGAAAAAATAGAAAAAATAAAACTCACGCCCTTAATAAAAGAGGAAGCATTAAAGCAGATTAACCGGCTTGAGAAAATGCACCCGGATTCAGCAGAAGCAACAACAATAAGAACGTATATTGATTGGGTTATTGAACTACCCTGGGGTTTTTCTACTAAGGATAATCTTAATCTTAAAAAAGCGAAAAAGGTCCTTGATGATGACCATTATAATCTTGAAAAGGTAAAGGACCGGATCCTTGAATTCCTTGCTATAAGAAAACTTCAGAAAAAAACAAAGGGACCGATCTTATGTTTTGTGGGACCGCCTGGGGTAGGTAAAACCTCACTTGGAAGATCTATCGGAAAGGCTATGGGCAGACGGTTTGTCCGGATCTCTTTGGGAGGCATGAGGGACGAAGCCGAGATCAGAGGACACCGCAGAACATATGTCGGCGCACTGCCGGGAAGAATAATTCAAGGGATAAAACAGGCAGGGTCAAACAACCCCGTGTTTATGCTGGATGAAATTGATAAAATCGGAACAGACTTCAGAGGCGATCCGTCTTCCGCTCTCCTTGAAGTGCTTGACCCCGAGCAGAATCACTCTTTCAGCGATCATTACCTGAATGTTCCTTTTGATCTTTCAAAAGTTATGTTTATAACCACCGCAAATCTTATAGACCCTATTCCGAGTGCACTAAAAGATAGAATGGAAGTTCTTCAGATCCCAGGATATACAGAAGAAGAAAAAATTTTCATTGCCAAAAAATTCCTCATACCGAGACAGATCAAGGATAATGGATTGAAGCAGGACAATATTCAATTTCAAGATGGCGCGTTGAAAAAAATAATAAATAACTACACAATGGAGTCCGGGCTCAGGAATTTGGAGCGCGAAGTTGCATCAATATGCCGGAAAGTAGCAAGAAAAAAGGCGGAAGGAATGAAGGAACTCGCAAAAATAACAGAGGAGAATCTTAACCAGTATCTCGGACCAATTAAGTTCTATCAGGAAGGAATCCTTAAAAAAGATGAAATAGGTGTTGCAACCGGACTTGCATGGACACCCT
>Ga0209619_10002785_pt1 | contig 12653 bp, 12 predicted proteins | sample Rifsed16ft3_FD_184011 | JGI IMG/M metagenome (GOLD analysis project Ga0209619, IMG submission 184011) | Soil microbial communities from Rifle, Colorado, USA - sediment 16ft 3 (version 2) | ecosystem: Environmental > Terrestrial > Deep subsurface > Rock core/Sediment | place: Rifle, Colorado... | reverse complement strand
GGCGGGCTGGATGTCCGCCATCTGGTCGGCAAACAGGTTTTTGTTGGCAGGGAGTGCATACCCGGTGTGATCGGCGCAAAGCCGGTGCACTTGATGTCACCTGAGGAACGGACAAAAAAAGTTCAAATCGATGTGCTGCGCGTTGATGTCGGTCCCGCGGGCAAGGCCAAGGTTGGCGACCGTGCGGGTTTCGCTACAAAGTTTCGTCGTGTAGGCCCATCCATCCTGTCCAAATCCATCGATGATCGCATCGGTGTGGCAACGTTGATCGAGTTGGTGAAACATGCGCCATCCAATATCGATCTGTGTGCAGCCTTTACTGTTCAGGAGGAAATCGGCCTGCGCGGCGCGAAGGTCGCGGCATATTATTTCAATCCCGACCTCGCAATTGCAATTGACTCAACCCCCGCCCGTGACCTGCCTGTGTTTGACGGTGGCGAGAACATGACCTACAATACCAAACTCGGACTTGGTCCTGCGATTTACGTTGCGGATGGCTCGACTCTTCATGACCCGCGGCTTGTCCGCTTTCTACAGGAGACGGCTGAAGCCGAAAAGGTCCCCTACCAAATCCGCCAACCCGGCGGCGGTGGCACGGACTCAGGCGCAATCCAGCGTTCGCTTGCGGGCATACCTGCTGTATCGGTTTCGGTCCCGCATCGTTACACACATTCGCCGATCAGCATCTCCCGTGTGGACGATTGGAAGAATACGATCAATTTGCTTCATGCCGCGTTGAAGCGGGTAACTCCATCTCTGATTACAATTCGCTAAGTGTCCCTGCCTGTTTACTTGTTTACCTCGTTACTTTATTGGGTGACCCATGAATGGATTAATTGCTCTGGTTGGTTCTGGCGAATATTTGGCTGTGATGGATAATGTGGATCGCCATCTGCTTGACAGCTTAAATCTGAACGGAAGAAAACCGCGTGTCGTGTGTTTGCCAACCGCCGCGGGGCGTGAAGGACATGCCAGTATTAATCGCTGGTCGAGCATGGGAATCGAACATTTTCAAAAACTGGGCGCGGAGGTGAGTGCGCTTCGCATCATAGACCGCGCCTCCGCGGATGATGTTCAATGGGAGTCGCTCGTTGAAGAGGCCGATTTGGTCTACTTTTCGGGTGGTGACCCGGGGTATTTGCATCAAACGCTGAACGGAAGCCGCGCCTGGCGCGCCGCTCGACGCGCCTGGGAACGGGGCGCCGTTTATGCAGGCTGTTCTGCGGGCGCGATGATCCTTGCCAAACGGATGCCAAGTTTCCGTCTGGCTGGGACACAGGCAGGATTCGGCCTTCTGCCTGCCATGTTTATCGTCCCTCATTTCGATGCCATTCCGGGAATCTGGAAGCCGATTGTATTTGCCTTGCAAAAACAACTCAAAAAAGGCGAAATAATGATCGGTGTGGACGAGAACACGGCCCTGGTCGGGAGGCTCGGTGGCGAATGGAGCGTCATGGGACAAGGCAAGGTGCACATATTTGCGCGTGAAGGCCACCTGACCTTTACAAACGGCCGAACTTTGCACATTGATTGATTCTTACGTCCCACTACTCATGAAGGACTCCATGAAAAAACTCCTCCAAAATCTTACTGAAGCGTTTGCTCCATCCGGCTATGAAGACAAGGTTCGTGGGATCGTGCGCGCAGAAGTAGAGCCGCTTGCCGATGAGATCAAAGTTGACGTACTTGGCAATCTCATTGTTCGTAAACGCCCGGGCAGGCAGACAAAGGATACAAGGAAGATCATGATCGCCGCGCACATGGATGAGATCGGCCTTATTGTCAGCCATGTGGATCAAAATGGATTTGTCCGTTTTTCGCCGATCGGTGGTGTATTCAGAAGATATGTTCTGGGCGGCCGCGTCCGCTTTCTGAACGGAACACAGGGCGTGCTGGGGTTCGACCGTCTGGATCATGTCAACGAACTGCCAACACTTGACAAGGTCTATATTGATGTCGGCGCGACCAGTAAAAAGGATTCTCCTGTAAAAATCGGTGATGTCGCCGCGTTCGATCGCCCGTTCACGGAGTTGGGAAATCGTCTCGTTGCAAAATCCATGGATGATCGCGTCGGCGTTTTGGTGGCAATCGAAGCTTTGCGCGCGCTCAAGTCCTCGCCGCATGATGTGTATTTTGTGTTCACCACCCAGGCGGAAGTCGGCACGCGCGGTGCGGCCACGTCCGCCTATGGCATCGACCCCGACGTGGGCATTGCAATTGATGTCACACCGGCAGGCGATACGCCGAATGCGCTCAAAATGGAAATGGCTCTGGGCAAAGGTCCGTGCATCAAAATACAGGATCCTGGCATGATCGCCGACCCGCGCGTGGTGCAATGGATGATCCGTGCGGCTGAGAAAGCAAAGCTGCCTTATCAACGCGAGGTGCTCCTGCGTGGAGGCACAGACGCCCGTGCGATCCAACTCACGCGCGCAGGCGTGCCAGCGGGCTGCATCTCAATCCCTGTCCGCTATGTTCATTCACCGTCTGAAATGGTGGATTCTTCCGATGTGCAGAACTCTGTCAAATTATTGACGGCTGTTCTCCGCACGCTAATTGATCTGGGATAATGGCTCGCGCATTACGTAATACGCTCTGTGCGTCACTTATATTTCTTGCGGGATGCTCATCCCTCGCTCCGCTGCTCGCGCAGCTCACGCCATCGCCTGTTGCCGCTACATCCTCCCCCGAGGGGCTACAGACCACATCCACGCCTGGGCCTGACGCGACAGAAACGGCGCGTCCTGCAACCGAACCGCGCATCCTGCGCGTGTGGCTGCCGCCTCAGTTTGATCCCAATGCAGGGACGGCATCTGCCAACCTGCTCAAGCAAAGGCTGGCTGATTTTGAAGCGCAACATCCGGGGCTTGAGATAGAGGTGCGCGTCAAGGCCGAGGAAGGCGAAGCAAATATGCTAAATGCGTTATCGGTCACAAGCATGGCGGCGCCCAGTGCCTTGCCCGATCTCGTTGCACTTTCTCGTCCCGCGCTCGAAGCTGCCGCGTTGAAAGGCCTTTTACACCCGATTGACGGACTTTCCACCACACTTCAGGATCCCAACTGGTATGGTTATGCCAGGCAATTGGGACAGATAGAAAACATAGGCTACGGTTTGCCGTTTGCGGGGAATGTGTTTGCTCTGGTCTATCGTTCTGAACTTGCCAAGTTCACCAACTGGGAGGAAATTTTGGCGAGTGAGGCATTGCTCTCATTCCCCGCAGGTGATCCGCAAGGACTGGTTGGTTTGGCGCTTTATGTTTCGGGGGGTGGCGAAATCGTGACCCCTCAGGGTTCGCCTATGGTGGATCAGGATGTATTAACTCGTGTGTTGACCTTGATCGAAGATGGTCTTGGTGCTTCAATGTTGTCTCCATCCCTGGCGATTGTAGGAACTGACGCGCAGGCTCTCCAGTTATATCGTGATCGAAATGCCAACATGGTGATCACCTGGACTTCGAATTATCGCCCGGTCTCTGATGAGCACATCATGCCTCTGCCTGGTCTGGATGAAACACCCTACTCTTTTGCAACCGGGTGGATGTGGTCGCTGGCAGGCTCCAACGCTGAGAATCAAGCGTTGGCAGTTGAACTGGCAGAATATCTGATCGCGGACGAATTCATCGGCGAATGGACGCGCGAAGCGGGATACCTGCCGACTCGCCCCTCAAGTGTTGATGGCCAAGATCCAACCATCGCGGCGCTGGTCGAGTCCGCAAAGCCAATCCCTTCCAACGATTTGCTGTCGGTGTTGGGACAGTTGATGCAGGATGCACTGATCCGCGTCTTGAACGGCGAGCGGCCTGCGGTCGTGGCGGGGAGCGTGGTAGAGGCGTTAAAGTAGGTACCTGAAAGATAATCTTTACCATGTTCAACCAGGATGTACGATACGACAAATTTATTTTGAGGGTTTGGGGTCGGTATGATCAAAGTGTCTGCAACATAGTCAGGATAGTTTTTTCTCCGCCCATTTGTGCGAGTCACGGCGTGTCCACGACCAGTTAATGGGATGGGCCCACAAACGATTATATTCTGGTGTACTTGCACGAAGATGTTCAATCAAATGTTGACGGCTTGTCCAATTACCGTGTTGTAAATAACGTATGCCGAATATATTCAAACTCCTGGCGTTCGATTTGACCAGCACACACAGGTTGCGTGGGATGCGCCCGTTCCAGCGCTTGCATGTTGGGTTTCTCATCCCAAACCAGAACGATCTCGTCATGCGCCCATAATGTCTCGATCCTTTCATAATTAACCACAAAACGCGACCTGCCCGTTGTAAGAAGTTCGCGTTCAGTGTGGGCGTAATCCAATACCGACTGCGATGGGGCTGCAAGTCTGCCCCGCGCAAAATAAGCGAGACAGTTGAGCGAGCAATGTGAGGCAGCAAACCTCGTTTCATGGCAATGGATGCCAAACTTTGTGTCGACCAGTGTGTCATCTCCAGACCTAATCCAGACGGGTTGCAACAAGCCGGTTGTTCAACGGCGACACGTTGCAGTGCTGAGATTTCACGTGGACGACCCGAGCGGGGAGCATCGTACATGAGGCTCAAACCGGTTGTTTCATATCGGCGACAGAGAGCCCAAATGCCAAAACGTGTCATACTAACTTGCTCGCATAAATCACTAACCAATGTCTTGGAACTTTTCATGGCTAACAAGACACGCCCTCGTCGAACAACGCGTTGCTCTGTGCGACCATCGCCAAGTAATCGCTTGATTTCTTGAGCATCGGACTGTTTCAAGCGTATAGTTTCTGGTGTACGTCTTCTTATGTGTAATCGCACTGCCTCCTCGCAGATAGAGTATGAGACGTATACAGTTTGTTAATGTGCCACGACTATGTTGAATTACTTTTCAAACGCGCCACAAGAAAAGGTCGGGTTCGTAGGTTATTTGTGCCGTATGAGAATTGACCGACGATTTTTGATGCAATACATTTATTGGATATAATTATCCCTGCCCCTGTCGCGGGATTTGTCTTCATAAATCGGACTATTGAAGATTTGTTGTCACAATACTGTTCATGCACGAGGTAAAAATGTACCATGCTCGACGAACATTCATTGCATTGCTGCTCATTGGAATACTCTTGACATCCTGTGGGGGCCAAAGCCCTGCTTCGCCCACGCCGGATGTCAATGCTATTCTTACATCTGCCATCGGGACAGTGGCCGCGTCGTTTTTTCAAACCCAGACGGCTTTGGTTCCTCTGGCGACCGAAACCTTCACGCCGACACCAATTCCTACAGGCACCCCATTAACTCTGTTAACGCCCACCGCTTCTCCGGTTCCGACTCAGCTTATTCTAATTAGCACACCTGTACCCAACTTTACTTTTGTCCCTTCTCCTACAGGCACACAATACACGCCAACTGTAAACCCATCGACATTGGGAGCTGGATGCAACAATTTGCGGTTGATTAGCGATGAGACAATTCCTGCTGGCACAGTCCTAAAGCCGAGGGAAACTTTTACAAAGGCCTGGAAAGTCGAAAATAACGGAACCTGTGACTGGGTATACTCACATCACCTGGTATTTGTCAGTGGGGACAGCATGGCAGGAGAATCCACACGACTTGGCAAAGTGATACCACCAAAGAAATGGACCCGAATATCGGTAGATTTGGAAGCGCCAAAACAGGAAGGAACTTACACGGGTTACTGGCGCTTTGCCGACCCAGATGGAAATCTGTTCGGCTCAACTTTGACCGTTTCGATCGTTGTGCGCAAATAAGCTACGGTTCCCACGGCAACGCCAGCCCTATGACGAAAGCCAGTTACGGCGTTTTCCCAAGCTTCTCCTCGATCGCGGTAACGTAAGCTTCACTGCCCTCATAACTTAAATGAGTCTGGTCTTTAATGAACCATTCCTGTTGGCTGTGTGCAATTGCCTCCCAGTCAATTAATTTTGCTTCCGGCCAGCGTGCTACACCTTCGGCAAAAATTGTTTGTTAATATAGTATTCCCAGCCGATCGGCCGATGGATGTTGATGAGTATGACGCGTTTCACCCGGTGCGCAATGAGAGATTCCATCACCTGATCAAAGATCTGCGCCTCAAAGGGCCAATTACTGCCCAGGTGAATGACCATACTTGCTGGAGAAGTGGTGGTCGGCCGAAGGCCTCGAAATAGGGTACTTCACGGAAGATGTAAATCCAGTTTGTAACGTAGAACAATGCAGCAGGGACATCCTCTTGAGGCGTGGCAGCGTATCGCGTGCAAATAAAACGGCCAGAAATGGCAGGATCAATAGCAGCAGCCACACTGCAGGTAATAATCGTCTGGCACGCCGCAACCAGAAGTTCTTGAGATCGATCCTGCCTGATGGCTGCCGTTCACTCAACAGCAGGGACGTGATTAGAAACCCGGAAAGGACAAAGAAGGTTTCTGCGCCTAGAAATCCACCCGGTGCCCAGGGGGTAATCGGCGTGATAACTCAAAACGGCCAGCACCGCCAAAGCCCGGGTACCATCCAGGCCAGTGATGTAAGGAAGACGAGTTGATGAGTTCATGGAAAAGTATACGAATTTATTATCGAGTTTTACGTATATTATGAGAGAAAGGATTTTACAGAGAACTTGTATGATTCCAGCTGTTTTCAGGATATTAAAGGATCCAGGGTCAGAAAAAGACCCGTCGGAGTATAGCGCGGCCAGGAGATAACCGGATTAGATGGATATTACACTCGCACTCGGCGGCGGTGGCGCGAAAGGCAATTCACATATCGGCGTCATCCGTCGACTTGAAAAAGAAGGTTTTCGTATCAAGGGAATAGCGGGCACCAGTTTCGGCGGTCTGGTTGCAGCTTATTATGCACTAGGTTATTCGCCCGATCAAATCGAGGACATGTTTTCCCTGCTGGATCAGGCACTGCTCTATGGTCACGCGCCCGGGGAGGGCCCTTCACTCCTCGGGCTTGCGGGCGTGACCCACTGGCTCCAAGGTTCGCTCTCCGACCGCACTTTTGATGATTTGAAACTGCCCTGTGTCCTGACGGCGGTGGATCTAAGAAGTGGAAACGAGGTCCTTTTCTCGAACGGTCCTCTTGTAGATGCTATACTTGGGTCGATTGCATTACCTGGCATCCTTCCTGCCCGCTATATTGGTGATCAGGAACTGGTGGACGGCGGTGTATTGGATCCTGTGCCTGTTGCGCCTGCACGTTCGCTGGCGCCAAAGTTGTCGGTGGTTGCTGTGGTATTAACCGCTCCGATCGGAGGCCCTGCACAATCATGGAATATCCCGATGCCTTCTTCTTTTCCTCGACCACTGATGGATCGATTAAGCAAGATGCGATACGCGCTGGCACTGGATACTTTCATGCGTTCACTGGATATCATGGGGCGTGCGGTAACACAATATCGCCTTGAAGTGGACCGACCCGATGTCATCATTCGCCCGCGCGTCACCGAAATTGATACCCTCGACCGTGTGGATGTACATGCTGTGGCGCGGAAAGGTGAAGAGGCCGTTGAAGAAGCGATGCCTGAGTTAAAAAGATTGTTTACGTGGCGGAAACGTTTCCGTCGCGTAATGGGAGCTTGATCATGAAGGATTTGCGCGAGTATGCAAAACAAACCAACCTGCGCCTCGCATTGGGCGCATTCGTATTGCTCTTTGTCGTAGGGGTGGGTTTGATCTGGCTGTTCTATGGTGAGGGTGCAGCAGGCCTGGGATTCACGTGTTTACTTGCGGCTCTCTTCCCGGTCATCCTCATCGTCTTTATCTTTCTAGCCATGGAATGGATCATCAAACGTGCCAGACCTAAATAATACATCCCTGGTCACCTTCAATGGGTGGACTCTGCGCATTCGGGAATCAACGCATCAGGCTCCCCGACTCCTGTGCCTGATCCATGGGCATACCGGCGACGAGAACTCGATGTGGGTCTTCGCACGCGGTATGCCTGCTCATTATTGGATGGTCGCGCCACGCGCGCCCCATGCTGCGGAATCGGGTGGCTATTCATGGCGTCCGCCTCAAACCGGGAATTATGATCAGCTCGGCCTCGAGATGCTTGGATCTGCGGCTGAGGCGTTGATTCGCCTCGTGGATGAGTATTCAGCTTCGGCTGGCCGCGCAGCGGCTGCGAGCGTCTTCGATGTTATGGGATTCAGCCAGGGCGCGGCGGTATCCAGTGTGCTGGCCTTCCTGTATCCGCACAGGATCCGTAAAACAGGACTCCTCGCGGGTTTTGTCCCGCGCGGGTTAGAAGAGCTTGTCACACAACGTCCATTGAAGGGCAAGCCGTTTTTTGTCGCGCACGGCACAAAGGACGAAATGGTCACGGTTGATCGTGCCCGCGCTTCGATTGCTCTGCTTGAACAGGCTGGGGCGCGTGTGACGTATTGCGAGGATGAAGTCGGCCATAAAGTGAGCGTTAACTGCCTGCGCGCGTTGCAGAAATTTTTCGCAGATTAATCGCTTCTAACATGGGCGTTGACTAGCCAATTGTTTGCAGGTATCCTTACCCCCTATAAAGTAGTAACCGCTTCAGCCGTTCAAAAGCGACTGAAGTCGCTATTACATTTCCTGGTGAATAGATGAATCGGAACTTATCTCGTCGTGACTTTCTCAAGATTGCAGGTGTGGGATTGGGTGCCCTGACATTTAACCCACTTAAGCTAAAGGAATTTCCTTTGGTCCTTCCACAATTTCCCGTAGGGGAACGGTTGGGCCGTGTGTTCTCTATGATTGATGTGCGCAGTGAACCAAGTATTAATGCGCCCTCTGTAAATGTGCTGTACGATGATGCAGTGGTGGTGTGGGAACAGGAAGTGGTGACGAGCGGCACGAAAGACCCAAACCTGATCAATCAACGCTGGGTCAAAACCCCGGATGGTTTTATTTATGCAGATAATGTACAGCCGGTAAAAAATCTGCCGAACACTCCACTCACAGCCATTCCTGATGGGAAGCCTGGCTTCTGGGCGGAAGTGACCCTACCTTATGCAGATATGGTGCTCGATGGTCCTGCAATCTCTCCACACATAAGATTTTTGGTCGAAAACAACCAACCGATCCGTTTATATTACAGTCAGGCCGTCTGGATTGATCAAATAGCCCAGGGCGACGGAGGCGCGATTTTATATCGCTTCAATGAAAACGGTGGTCGTCCTGCCGGTCTCACAGGTGGAGGATATGGAGACATGCTGTGGGGCGAAGGCTCCGCCTTCAGGCCGTTGACTCCTGAGGATCTTGAGTACATCCACCCGGATGTTGATCCTGCCCTCAAAAAGGTTGTCGTGGATCGCACGGAAAATTATCAAACCCTTTCGTGCTATGAGGGGAACGAGGAAGTGTATTTCTGCCGCGTATCCACAGGTCAGTACCGGGACGTATACGGTAATCCCGTGACAGAGTATCTCACGCCATTGGGCGAACATACCACCTGGCGCAAAGCGATTTCCATTCACATGAGCGGCGGCACGACCGGAACAGGCTATGATACCCCGGCCGTTTCCTGGACAACGCTTTTCAGCGGTGATGGATATGCCATCCATGCCGCATTCTGGCATAACAAGTTTGGCGTGCCGCGTTCGCATGGCTGTGTGAACTGCCGGCCCGAAGATGCAAAATGGATCTTTCGCTGGACAACACCACTGACATCGCTTGAACAGGGAGATGTAGCCATCGAGGGCCTTACGAACGGTACGCATGTCATTGTTCAGGAGTTGAGCTTGTAGCATGGATCTAACACAGGTAACAATCGGGCTCGCATTTCTTGCCGGTCTGGCCTCCTTCCTTTCACCATGTGTCTTTTCACTGGTTCCAGCCTATATTGGCTATCTTGGCGGTCGTGCTGCCGGCGGCGAAGTGGCAGGGAGTAATCGCTTTGTGACCTTCACGCACGGGCTGGCATTCGTTTTGGGATTCAGCCTGGTCTTTATTACCCTGGGTGTTGCCAGCTCCGCGTTTGGCCGCCTGTTATTCGACTTGCGATTTGTGCTTTCAAAGGCGGGCGGGATCGTTGTCATTATCTTTGGCCTGCATATGATCGGCGTCTTTCGCATTCCATTCTTGGAATACGATACACGCGTCCAGAAATTGCCTGACCGCAAATGGGGTTATCTCTCGTCTGTATTGATGGGCATATTCTTCTCCGCAGGCTGGGCGCCGTGTGTGGGCCCGGTCCTTGGCGCGATCCTCACGCTTGCGCTGAATGGCGGTTCCGTGTCAACAGGGGTTTCCCTGCTCAGTGCATACTCCGCAGGGCTCGCCATCCCGTTCCTGGTTGCCGCGCTCGGCGTCGGCTGGGTCTCGGTCACTTTGCGAAAATACGGCAAGGCCATGCATTATATTGAAGTTGCGATGGGAGTTGTTCTGGTAGTCCTTGGCGTAATGCTCTTCGCTGGGATCTTTGAGCGTATCGCCCAGGCTGGTCAATTCTTCTGGATCGATTTCGGTTTATAGCAGCTTATTGGTATCACGCATCATGCTTACCGTTACACTGTATACGCGGAAGGAATGCCATTTATGCGACCAGGCAAAATCTGATCTGGAGTCCTTGCAGGCGAAATATCCGCATCGCCTGGTTGAAATCGATATTGATACCGACCCTGTCCTTCAGAAGGCTTACCTGGTGGAGATACCGGTCATTGAGGTGGGTCCCTACGTTCTAAAATCCCCATTCGATAAACAGAAATTGATGATAACCCTCGGTGCAGCAACTGACCGTCGCAGCCAGTTGGATAAACTGGGGCGCGAAGACCATCACGAGCGCGTCCTGCGCGGTCAACAGATCAGTGGCGGTGACCGGGTGATGCACTGGATATCACGGCACTATCTTGCGGTTGTGAATGTGTTCATGTTGCTTTACTTTGGCTTGCCCATCCTGGCGCCTGTGTTAATGAAAGCGGGCGTGACTCTCCCTGCCAATGTAATCTATACGATTTACAAGCCTCTTTGCCACCAGTTTGGGTTCAGGTCTTTCTTCCTTTTTGGCGGGCAGGCTTATTATCCATTGGAGGAAGCGGGTCTTGAGGGTGTTGTCACTTTTCAACAGGCGACCGGGCTTGCCGATGTTGATAACCCTGCAAGCCTTTCGAGATTACAGGCGCGAGAGTTCACAGGAAATGAAATTGTCGGTTATAAGATGGCGCTTTGCGAACGCGATATGGCGATTTATGGCGCAATCCTGCTCTTTGGTGTCGTTTATTCATTAACGGGCCGGCGCATCAAGCCTTTGCATTGGATGCTCTGGGTTTTGATCGGCATGGGGCCCATCGGGCTGGATGGCTTTTCGCAACTTTTCAGCCAGATGGAATGGTCGTGGCTTGCATCCATTCTTCCCTATCGTGAAAGCACTCCTTTTCTGCGCGTTCTCACGGGAGGACTTTTCGGTCTCGCGACGGCCTGGTTTGCCTACCCGTATATGGAGGAATCCATGTCTGAGACCCGCCAGTTCTTTATCAAGAAGTTTGCCGCGATTTCGAAGAATAATTCATGATTAATGCCTTGGCATGGGTTCCCGGAATCAGCCTGAGTGTATAGCCTATGTCTTTTATTCAACATAACGGACTTCGCTACTATCAATTTGGCACCCTGCGGGCCCGCCACGCGGTATTCACACGGCATGGTGGGGTCAGCCCTGAACCCTGGGGCACCCTCAATGTTGGCGGGACGGTTGGCGATGACCTTGCGCGGGTAAGAAGGAATCGCCTGCTGTCTTTTGAGGCTCTTGATTGTGAGCCTGAAACGATCTTCGATGTATGGCAGGTTCACAGCGCGGATGTAGTCTGCGCCCGCGCCCCTCGCCCGGAAGGGGAATCTTACCGTCAGGCTGATATTATCCTGACAGACCGCCCTGAAGTTACGCTCTTCATGCGCTTTGCGGATTGCGTACCCATTTTGTTTCACGATCCTCGCAAGGGAATTATCGGTGCTGCGCACGCAGGCTGGATGGGCACTGTGCGCGGCGTGGCAACTGCAGCCATCCAATCGATGAGCGAACAATACGGCTCAAACCCATCCGACATTGTTGCCTGCATCGGGCCATCCATCGGACCCGACCATTACGAGATCGGTGCTGATGTCATTTTGCAGGTCATGCAAAAGTTCGGGGATGAATCTGAATTAGTGCTCAAATCACATCACGGAAAGATCCATTTCAATTTATGGGAAGCCAATCGTTTGCTGCTCGAACGCATGGGTGTGGGTCAAATCGAAGTTTCCGGGATCTGTACGGCCTGCCATACGGAGGATTGGTTCTCCCATCGCGCCGAAAAAGGCCGCACTGGTCGCTTCGGTGCATTGATCGCTCTGCAATAGTCGCGCTGAGCGGAAGGTCGTGATTGCCGACCTGCAGACGAAGCGCGCTGTGAGCGGAGCGACGAATATCCTTCGAGGAGCATAGACGAAGCGCGATTGGAATAGGATAGGTGGGCCGAAAGATTATAATAACCGCATGAATGATCTCGTCTTCTCCATTCGTGAGAACTACTCCCAAACCCTGCACAAGATTGCAGATGCCGCGCACAGGAGCAACCGCAACCCGAATGAAGTCCGGCTTGTGGTTGTCACCAAGTCCCAACCGCTCGAGGTGGTTCAGGCCGCCATCGAAGCGGAGGTGCAAATTCTTGGCGAGAACTATCCTGAAGAGGGTGTCATGAAAATCCAATCTCTCGCCGGGCAAAGTGGGGTAGAAT
>Ga0209619_10002784_pt1 | contig 12655 bp, 13 predicted proteins | sample Rifsed16ft3_FD_184011 | JGI IMG/M metagenome (GOLD analysis project Ga0209619, IMG submission 184011) | Soil microbial communities from Rifle, Colorado, USA - sediment 16ft 3 (version 2) | ecosystem: Environmental > Terrestrial > Deep subsurface > Rock core/Sediment | place: Rifle, Colorado... | reverse complement strand
TACATGTCGATTTCTTCTTCACTCGGCCATTGTTAGGTTCCTCCCGAATCGAGGGCAAACGCTTCAATAGGTAACCCGGCCATCGGATTTCCCAATGGACGCGGGCGCTCCGAAGATCACGCTCGACCAGGAGAGCTTCAAGGCCCTTGCCTCCGGCGTCCGCGTGGAGATCCTGAAGCGCCTCGACGCGCGACGCGAGACCGTCACGGACCTGAGCAACCTGATGAGCCTCTCGAAGCCGACCCTCCTCGAACACCTGGAGAAGCTCCAGAATGCCGGGCTCGCCAAGCGGATCGACGAGGGCCGCAAGTGGATCTACTACGAGCTCACGGACAAGGGACGCAAGATCCTGCACCCGGAGCGCGTCTCGATCACGCTCGCCCTCGGGACCGCGGTCGCCCTCGTCGGCGTCGGCCTGTTCTTCGTCCTGTCATCGAGCGCTGGGATGCTGGAAGCCCCTCGCTTCGGCAGCACGGCTCCGGCCACGGAAGCCGCACCGGGGGTCTCTCCCGCAATCCTCGCGTTCCTCCTCGCGGGCGTTTCCGCGCTGATCGCCGGCTTCCTACACCGACACGGTCGCCGGCGGCGCGAGCGGTTCTTCGAGCAGCTTGCGGCAAACTAATTCGCAGACTTCACACTCCGGGAAAGCGTTATGAGTGGCCACGGCCTTCGCTCGATCGTGTTCCCGTCCCGGCGGGGGAGGGGCCTGTGGGCCGTGCCCCTGCTGCTCTTCCTTGCGGTCGTGTTGGTCGCGGCCCTCGCCTTCAACCTCGCGAACCTCGACACCGGAGGCGAGGCGATCCCCGACGTGCCGGACGCGGGCGGTCCGCCGCCGGGATCCGAAGGCCTGGTGACGTCGGATCCCCTGTCGAACGCGATCCTCATCTCGATTCTCGTCGTCCTGGCCATCGCGACGATTTATGCGTTCCTCCGGGCGAAGAACCAGAAGGGCACACCGATGAAGGCGCCGAGCTGGTGGGAGATCGTCTCGTCCTTCATCGGGATGATTGTGATTATTGCGCTCCTGTTCACCTGGCCCCGCGTCGTGCGCGCGTTCCAAGGGACCGTCGGGGATGCGTCCCCGCCCGGCACGGGCGGTGGGTCCGCCGTCGGGTGGCCGACCGCCGCGGGCCTGCCCGCGGGGATCTTCCTCCTGGGCTCGCTCCTCGCCGCCTTTCTCGTCCTCGCGTTCATGATCCGACGCGCCGCCGCGACGCGCGAACCCGAGGTGGCGGACCTGCTCGGGGGCCTCCGCTCTCGCCGGGCGGCTGCGGAGGCCGTGCGGGAGGCGATGGACGATCTCGAGCTCGGCGGGGACATCCGCGGAGCGATCCTCGTGTGCTACCAGCGGTTCTGCACGCTCCTGGCGGGGAGGGGAATCGAGGCGCAGGAGGCCCTCACGCCGCGGGAGCTCTCCGTCCTTGCGATCGAGCGCCTAGGCGTCTCGACGGAGGAAGCGGACGTCCTCACGTCGGTCTTCGAGGTGGCCCGCTACAGTGACCACACGCTCGGCGAGCCGGACCGGGAGCGCGCCCTCGCGAGTCTCGAGCACATCCGATCTGCCCTGGAGGCCTAGGCCTTGTACCGCGGCTTCGAGAGCGTGTCGACGACGCCTTCGTCTGACATGTACCTCGGCGATCGCATCCGCGTCCGGGGGATCACGGGGCCGGGCGCCCTCCTCCTGTTCGTCGCGTTCGCGATCCTCGGGCTCCTCCTGTATTACGCGCAGTTCAGTGGCGCGGTGCGATGGCTCCTCGGCCTGGGGATCATTTCGATCCTTGCGGGCCTCGTGTGGTACCAGGTCTCTCGGCGAACGGCCCCGCTGGCTCCACTCGTCGTGCCGGTCGACGACGGACCGTCGAAGGACGGCGAGCTCGGCTCCGTGGCCGCCGCGGTGCGGCGCGCGGACGGAGGCCTTCTGTACAGCCAGGTGCAGGTCACCTCGCGGGCGCGAGGCGCGTTCCTCGAGCGCGCACGCCTCTCCCTCGGCCTGTCATCTGAGGCGATGCGGGACCTGCAGCGAGACCGGACCGCGCTGCGCAGGGCGATCGGGGATGAGGCCCTCGCGGATTTCCTTCACCTGCGGACGCAGGACCTCGAGGAGCGGTACCGCTGGGCGCTCCGCGCGCGTCAGCCCGGCGGTTTCACGCTCCGGTTCCGCGACATCCTCGCGCGTATGGAGGCCTGGCGGTGAAGATCGAATCCGTCGCGGAGGTCGGCCACGCGCTCCTCGACGCGGTCGAGACGATCATCGTCGGCAAGAGGGCCGTGCTCGAGCGCGTCCTGTGGTCGGTCCTCGCGGATGGACACCTCCTGATCGAGGACGTCCCGGGCCTCGCGAAGACCCTGATTGCGAAGTCCTTCGCCGACGCCCTCGGCCTGTCGTTCCGACGCATACAGTTCACGCCAGACCTCCTGCCCGCGGACATCACGGGCACGCACATCTTCGACCGCAAGACGGGGGAATTCGTCCTCCGGCGCGGGCCGATTTTCACGCATCTTCTCCTGGCGGATGAGATCAACCGCGCGCCTCCGAAAACGCAGTCCGCCCTGCTCGAGGCGATGCAGGAGCGTCAGGCCACCTTGGAAGGGGAGACGTTCCGTCTCGACCGCCCGTTTTTCGTGATCGCGACGCAGAATCCGATCGAGCACGAGGGCACATACCCGCTCCCGGAGGCTCAGGTGGACCGCTTCCTTCTAAAGATCGACGTCGGCTATCCGACGCGGGAGCAGGAGATCGAGATCCTCGAGCGCCGCCGCCGGCGCGGGACCGACGACGTCACGCTGGCGGCGATCACGAGCCGCGAGGAGGTGCGCGCGCTCCAAGCTGCCGTGGAGGAGGTCCACGTGGACCCCGCGGTGGAAGGCTACATGGTCGACATCGTCGCCGCGACACGGGCCCATAACCAAGTGGAGATCGGTGCGAGTCCGCGAGGGTCGCTCGCGCTCCTCAAGGCGTCGCGCGCCCGCGCCGCCCTCGCGGGACGAGACTTCGTCACCCCGGACGACGTGAAGGCCGTCGCGCTGCCGGCCCTCGCTCACCGACTTCTCCTCAAGCCGGATCCCTGGATCCGTGGCGTGCGCACGACCTCCGTCGTCACAGACGTCCTCGCGCAGGTCCCCGTGCCCAAGGTGCCGTGACATGCGGACGTCCCTCGCGAGCGGCCTCGCGACGACGTCCCTTGTCTTCCTCGTCGCCGCGATGGCCTTGAGGAGCTGGCAGGTCGTCCTGTTGGCCCTTCCGCCCGTGATCATCCTTGCGGTCGGCGCGCTCTTCCCGCCGCCCGTGCCGAGGCTCGTCGCGGTCCGTTCTCTCTCGCGGGAACGTGCGCAAGCGGGGATGCCCGTCGAGATCGAGCTGGCGATTCACAACGACGGTCCGTCCCTCGACCTCGTCGAGGTGCTCGACGTCGTCCCGAGGGAACTGGCCGTCATCGGCGGGACGAACCACACGATCGCAAGCCTCGACTCAAGTGGCGACCTGCGACTGCGATACGTCGTGCGCCCGACGATCAAGGGAGATTTCCGGATCGGGCCCGTGCGCGTGCGGTCTCTCGACCCGCTCGGCCTCGGGGCCGAGGACGCGAGCCTTCCGGTCGAGTCCCGTGTCGTGATCGCGCCTCCCATGGAAGACCTCCGCCGGGCGAGGCTCGCGCCCCGACGCACGCGGCCCTGGTTCGGCCAGGTGCCCTCGCGGCAGATCGGGATCGGCACGGACTTCTGGGGCGTGCGGGACTACCTGCCCGGGGACGAGGTGCGGCGGATCAACTGGAAGGCCTTCGCTCGCCTGGACCGGCTCTTCTCGAACGAATACGAGGGCGAGCGGTCCGGTGACGTGGTGATCGTGCTGGACGCACGTCGCGAAGCGTTCGTGGGGACGGAGACGGACAATCCGATCGAGCACGGCGTCCGGGCGGCCCTCGGGATCGCGGAGAACGTCCTCGCGTCGCAGAACCGCGTCGGGCTGATCGTCCAGCGGGATGTGCTCGACTGGGTCCCGCCGGCGTTCGGTCGGAAGCAGCTCTACCGAATTCTCGATCACCTCGTCCACGTCCGCCCGGGAGGGGATTGGCCTTTCGCGCACATCGCTTGGGTCCTTCAGCGGTTCTTTCCCCGCGACACCCTCGTCGTCCTCATCTCCCCGCTCAGCGACCGCACCGCCCTTTCCGCCGTCATGGGACTCGCGGCGAGCGGCTACGATGTCGCGATCATCTCTCCGTCGCCCCTTGCAATCGAGTGGCGGCTTGGAAAGCAGGCGACGGAGCACGACACCGCGCTCCGAATCTTGCGGATGGAGCGGGAGACCCTGATCTCGGAGTTGCGGCGCGTGGCCCAAGTCGTCGACTGGGATCCCATCACGCCGCTCGCGTTGCCGTTGCGGAGGGCGGAACGATGGCTCCCGCCCGCATGAGGTCTGTCGCCGTCCGAAGCGCGCCGCTCGTCACCCTGACCATTCTGGCCGTGTGGACGGCACTCGATGTGAGTGCGATCTCGGAGCCCCGCCTGTTCCAGGCATTCATCGCTTTCTTGGCCGTTGGGACGATTGCGCTCGCCTTGGCGAACGTACCCGGTTGGGGGTGGGCGCAACCGTCCGGTCTCGTTTCCCTCGGTCTCTCGTACTACGGTGCCCACGTCATCGTCCTCGGGATCGATGTGATTGCGGCCCTGTCGTTCCTCACCCTCCTGTTCGTCCACGTGGAGGTCCGGGCGTCCTCGGAGCGATTCGCGCCCGTGTACGCGCGTCCGCTGCGGCCGGCCGAGCGGAAGGTCGTCGATGCGGCCATGGGCCGCGCCGCGGTGCGTATCGGATTCGCGAGCGCGCTCGGCCTCCTCGTCCCGATCCTTGCAGCGAACCTCGCCCTCACGGGCGTCGTCCCCGCGCGGACGATCCCGACCGCCGTGCTGCTCGCGGGGGCCTTGGTCGTTGTCGTCGCCCTGCTTGCTCTCCTTCCCATCATCGAGCGCCGCGCGCTGTGATGAAACGCCGCGGGGGATGAGTCTCGTCGGAGGATGCGGATCGGATTCTCCCGGCGTTCCGGGCGCAAAGCCTAATTAGGCCCCAAACTTTGGCGACGCCCGCTGCCCCGGTGGTCTAGCGGTCTATGATCCCGGCCTGTCGAGCCGGGTGCTCGGGTTCGAATCCCGACCGGGGCGTCCACCATGGAGGGAATCCGGGTCAATGGACAGGGGTTTTCAGATAGCCCGGATTTGCCAGCGATTGTCCCAAGATGAGGAGGACCAAACGGTCCTTCTCCCTTTCCCTTTTCCCGGACTCGGTTCAAATCCGGACGGTTTTATGAGTATTTGTTTATAGAACCAGCCCGCCGGGGCCGAGCTCGCTGTCCTGACACCTGTTCTGCTCCACCCAAGCGGGCCTCTCTCGTGTTCAAGATTGGTCGGTGCGCGTCAGGACGCTGAGCGCCTCTACGGTCGCCCACTGACTGGGCGCGTGCAGCGGCTCGAGCATCATGGGAAACAGGACCTCGTTGTACTGATAACCCGCAAGCGACGGATCGAGATCCGGATGGGCCGCGTCGAGCGCCCAAGTCCCATCACGGCCTCGCTTGCTCCGCAGCCAGTGGAGCGCCGGGGCTAGCCGGGGGTCGGCGCCGTAGCCCAACCGCGTCAGGATTCGGAGGCCCACGAGTATGTCGTAATAGTAGTGATTCGGGTAGTGAATCCGGAACCACGGCGGGTAGCGGACCTTACCCTCTTCCATGAGATGACGTCGCAGGTAGAACTCTGCCCCACGCGCGATCGACCGGCGAACAGATTCGTCTCGACCATCCTCGGGGATTTCCGCAAGGGCGGCCAGCCCCTCCCAGCCGTCGAGGGTACCGGTTCGCGAAGGAAAGCAGTGCCAACCACCGTCCGGCTTCTGGGTCTGCACGATCCAAGCGATAGACCGCTGTACGGCAGGGTCGTCGAGGTACCCGAACCGGATCAGGGTCCGTACGGCGTTTCCGGTAACACAGACCTCGCCGCTCCGTCCGCTGAGGTCCCCACCCTTCTGACTCCATCGATCCAGGAGCAGCTGGGCGGTCCGGCGGATGCGGGGGTCGGCCCGGGTCATGCCGAGGTCAGCCAAGACAATCGCGAGCCAGTTCGTGGCGACGAACTTGGGCCGGTACAGCTCCGCGCCCGAAGTACCCGGCGTGACCCAATGTCCGTCCGGCCACTGGTGATCCAGGAGCGATGCGGCCCAGCCGACCCGGCCGATCGCCTTGACGGCCGCTCGCATTCGGGGGTCGTGCGGGGGTCGCCCCTCCGCTTCAAGCCAGAACCGAGCCCGGACGCTCGGGTCGGACTTCGGCCCGGTGAGCCACTTCCGTATTCGCGGAGAGATACGCATCTGCCGACCGGAGCCTGCTCGGCCTTATTAATGCTCTCCGAGTCAGCACATAGGACCCAACCGATAGGTCGCGGCGCGCTGAGGTTCCGGGACTCACGGGGGGAGTTCGGTCACGGCCTTCCGAAGTTGCGGTGACTCCCCTCTTGAATGAGGTCCGTGAGGCCTTGCGGCGGGTTCGCTAATCCGCCAGCCATTGACTGCGTTTTCCTCCATGCTGGTCGACCCCCGACCGGGGCTTCTCCCTGTGGATCTGATGGATCTCACGAAGGGTCCGGGCCGCTCACGTTGATCACGGTCGCTCCTTCACCCGCGAGGACGTTGACGACGACAATCTCCTCGTCCCGTGAAGGATTCACGTCCCGGTGTACCAACCGAAGCGGGATGTGGAAGAAGTCACCGCGTCTCACGTCCGCCACGAGGGTTCCACCCGGCCCGTACTCGAGTCGGAGCCGTCCCGCGACCAGGTAGCCGTAGAGGTGCCGTTCACCATGATGATGCCAGCCGGAGGCCACGCCGCGAGGCACATGGGACCGGGCGACCACGATCCCCTTCAAGTCGAACGCCTTCTGACGGCGGATCCCCTCCGTCGAGTCCGATGCATGGAGCTCCGCCTCGCGGACAACTTCAATGCGTGACATCCCGGGTGAGACACCAGCACGGGAAATAAGGGTTTCTGGGGTTGGATCGTCGGCGTGTGCGCGCTCCGGAGATTGCTCCTTCTTCGATCGGGCGTCGCGCGGAGCTCTCATCCATTCGGCGTGTCGAGTACATGTCGTACGGAAAGTACGTGCGGAACGCCCATCCCCTCGCCCGACTGCGCCTTCGAGCGAGGGGCAAGTGATGGTCTCGTCGAGACTTCAGGATAGGTTGCTCGTTCTGCTGGTGTCCGGGGCGCTCGTGATCCTTGCGATCTTGGCGCTCGTGTATCCGTTCGCGCCCACGGTCCGGGCGCAGAACATCCGCGAGTTCTTCCTGGCCGCACAGCCGGCGACGATCGATGTTTCGCCCGGTGTGACCTGGAACGCGTGGACGTACAACGGAACGGTCCCGGGTCCCACCCTGCGCGTGCGCGTCGGGGACCTCGTGAGGATCCACTTCACGAACAATCTGGACCTCCAGCACAGCATCCATGTCCACGGCCTGCGGTACACGATCGAGAACGACGGCTCCCAAGCGTATCCGGCGTCCATGCCGGGCCCTGGTGAATCCTACACGTACACGTACGAGGCCACTCGGCCGGGCCTGTTCTACTACCACTGCCACTCGAGCGATGGGAACCGCACGATCAGCTACCACATTCAGCAGGGCCTCTACGGCGCGATCATCGTGTACCCGGCAGACGAGTGGCCGCCGACGACGACCTACGAGTTCGTCCAGTTCTTCGGGGAAGCCCCCGGGGTCGGCTACCACATCAACGGGAAGCAGGCGTCGGAGCATGACCTCCAGGACCTCGTGGAGACTCAGGGATACGATGGTGCGTTCCAGACCCTGAAGGCCGCCGGAGTGCCGACGGTGCCGGTGGGGACGGACCTCACCTTCTACCTCGTCGGGATCGGGGACCAGTACCATTCGTGGCACATGCACGGCGGGAGCCCCGTGTTCGTGGGCGGCGAACCCGTCGAGGGCGACGTCGTCCCGCTCGGGCCCGGGACCGCCGCGATCGCGCGGGTTCGCGTGACGAACCCCGGCATCTGGCTCATCCACTGCCATGTCGTGATCCACGCGGACCTGGGCATGGTCACGTTGATCCTCGCGGAGTAGCATCGGAGGCCGATCCGCCCGATTGCTTTCCGCCGAGCGTGATCGCCTGATGGATGAGATCCATCAAGTCCTCCGAGCGGACGTGCTCCGCGTCCCGGATCGTCGGCATGATCAGCGGCTGGGTCCGATCCTGCTGTATCCAGGAGCGGCGTCGTCTGTTTTGGGGACCCTGAGCGCACAGTCGTAAGTACGACAGTCGCCATCGACGCGGAGCATGGCGCTCACCCTCGCCTCTCGCGCGACGCTGAACAACGGCGTCGGGATTCCCTACCTCGGCCTGGGCGTCTATCGGTCGCCACCCGGAAAGCCCACACAGGATGCGGTCCGATACGCCCTCGATGTCGGCTATCGCCATGTCGACACGGCCCGCATCTACGGCAACGAGCGGGATGTCGGCCTCGCCGTCCGGACGAGCGGCGTGCCGCGAGAGGACGTCTTCGTGACCACGAAGGTCTGGAACACCGATCATGGATACGGAGCGGCGATCAAGGCATGCGAACGGAGTCTGGGGGAACTCGGCCTGTCGTACGTCGACCTGTACCTGATCCACTGGCCCGTGCCCGGCCGTCGGGTTGAGACGTGGAAGGCCCTCGTGGACCTCTCGAAGCGGGGACTCTGCCGCTCGATTGGGGTGAGCAACTTCACGATCCCTCATCTTGAGGAACTCCTCGCGGTCACGGATATCGTCCCCGCGGTGAACCAGGTCGAGTTCAGCCCGTTCACGTACCAGAAGGAGCTCCTCGAATACTGCCGCCGCCACGGGATCCAGCTGGAAGCGTACAGCCCGCTCACGAAAGGCTACCGTCTCGACGATCCGGTCCTCCAGGAAATCGCCGCAAGGTACGGCCGGACTCCTGCCCAGGTGCTCCTTCGGTGGTGCCTGCAACACGATGTCGTCACGATCCCGAAGTCGAACCGCCGCGAACGGATTCTCGAAAACTCCCACGTCTTCGACTTCGAGCTCTCGAGCCACGACATGGCCACCCTGGACGGTCTCGACGAGAGCCTCCGCACGGGTTGGGACCCGACCGGGGCGCCGTAAGTAGTCACCGTCGCGCCTAGAGGAAACCCTTTATCCGACGGACGCCTCGACGGCGGACGCGGGGAAGACGGATGGCCGACAACATCATCGAGGTCCGAGACCTCGTGAAGATCTACGAGCCGGACGTCAAGGCGGTCAACCGCATCTCGTTCCACCTGAAGCGCGGTGAGGTCTTCGGCTTCCTCGGCCCGAACGGCGCGGGGAAGAGCACGACGATCAAGGTCCTCACGACCCTCCTGCGTAAGACCTCTGGCAACGTGAAGGTCGACGGCATCGACATCGACGAGGACCCTGCATCGATTCGCAAGATCATCGGGTATGCGTCGCAAGAAGTCGGGATCGATGACGACCTGACGGCGCGGGAGAACTTGCGGTTGCAGTGCATGCTTCACCATTTCCACAAGGCCGAAGCGGACAAGCGGATCGTCGAGCTGCTCAAGACGGTCGACCTCGAAGAGGCGGCGGATCGCCGCGCGGCCACGTACTCCGGCGGCATGCGGAAGCGACTCGACCTGGCCATGGCGCTCATCCCGCGTCCGAAGATCCTGTTCCTTGACGAACCCACAACGGGCCTGGACCCGCAGAACCGCCAGGCCATTTGGGAGTACATCCGCACGCTGAACGAACGGGGCACCACGATCTTCCTGACGACCCAGTACATGGAGGAGGCGGACCGCATCGCGGACCGTCTTTGCATCATCGACCACGGGAAGATCGTCGCCCAGGGCACGCCCGCATCGCTCAAGGCCGAGATCGGCGCGGACGTCGTGCAGCTGTCGATCCGAGAGAACGGTGGCGTCGATACGCGCGCGCTCGCGAAGGCCGCCTTGTCGAAGGTCCCCGGCATCCAGGAGATCCAGGACATCGAGGGCGGGCTCGCGGTGTATTCACAGAACGCGCCGGCCCTCGTGCCGCAACTCGTGCTCGCCCTGAATGACGCGAAGCTGGAGATCTCGCAGCTTACTTTGTCCCATCCCTCCCTGGACGACGTCTTCGTGAAGTACACGGGACGGAAGATGCGGGTCGAGGAGGTCAAGCCGATCAGCCGGTCGCCGTTCTCAGGCCGACGGAGGCCGATGTGATGGCGACGCGGGACTTCTTCGTCGAGGTCGCGGGGATATTCGGCCGCTGGATCCGGAAGACGCTGCGTCGCCCGATGTTCCTATTCTTCTCCCTGATTCAGCCGATTGTGTGGTTCGTCCTGTTCACCCAGGCCTTTTCGTCCATCGGGAGCATTCCGCAATTCGCCCTGCTCACCGGGACGGACAGCTACCTGACGTTCTTCAGCGGCGCCGTGATCATCCAGACCGTCATCGCGTCCGCGATGCAATCCGGCATGGGCTTCGTGCAAGATCTCGAGAGCGGGTTCCTCGACAAGCTGAAGGTCGCCCCGATTCGCCGCTCATCGATCCTCCTCGGGAAGTTGCTGAGCGACGGGTTCCGCATCTTCCTGCAAACGATCATCATTCTCCTCCTGGCCGTCGCTCTCGGCGTCGGGGTCGCCACGGGCTTCGGCGGCGTCTTCTTCCTGTTCGCGATCGCCGTGGCCTTCGGAATCGCGTGGTCCGGGATCTCGACGTTCATCGCGCTCGTCACGAGGAACTCTGAGGCGACGCTCATGATCAGCATCCTCACGACGTTCCCGCTTCTCTTCCTGTCCACGGCGGTCATGCCGAAGGCACTTCTCCCGGACTGGGTCCAGACCGTCTCGATCTACAATCCGATCAGCTACATCGCGGACGCCCTGCACAAGCTGATCATCACGGGCTGGGACTGGTCGGTCCTCGGCGCGGCCTTCCTCGTGACCCTCGTCGTCGGGGCGATCACGCTGTCCGCGACGACCGCGATGTTCCGTCGCGCCGTGGCCGGATAGACGACTCAGGCGGCGGGCTTGAGCAGCGGGGTCCGCGACAACCTCAAATCCGGCCCTGCGTTGCGGCCCTCATGGCCTCCCGCCCCGCGCTGTACTCGATGGACATCAGTCACTACTGCGTCTCCGCGGACCGCATGCTCGCCTTCAAGGGCGTGAAGTTCGACACGCGCTACGTGCCGTATCACGACAAGCGCGAGCTGATCAAGGCGACGGGCCAGGACTACGTCCCCACCCTCATCTGGGACGGCAAGGCGGTGATGTGGCCCGACATCCCGGATTTCCTCGAGAAGGCCTGCCCGAAGCCGACCCTTTACCCCTGGGGCCAGAAGGGCCTCGCGGCCGTCCTGGAGCACTGGGGCCATCAGGTCCTCGAGGAGCGCGTGTGGCGGTACGTCGTCACGAGGGTGCCGCCCGTCCTGAAGGACGACCACGAGCGCTGGGTGTTCGAGGAGATGCAGGTCCGCGCGCGCGGGCCCTGGCACGTCCTCGAGATGCGGCGGGAGGAATTCCGTCAGGACATGAACAAGCATCTTGCGATGGTCGACGCGATGCTCGAAGGCCGCGACTGGATCCTCGGCGAGCCGAGCCTCGCGGACTTCGGAGTGTACGGATCCCTTTCGCCCCTCTTCACGGTCGGCGAGACGATCCCGAAGGAGTTCCCGCGGCTCGCGAAATGGGCTTCTCGGATCCAAGGCCTGGGCCGGTAAGCCGGATCATCGACTGCGGAGGGCGTCGACGAGGTCTGCAAGGGCGACCTCTCGCTGCGCGCCGGAGGCCATATCCCGGACGGTCGCAAGGCCGGCCTTCAGCTCGCGCTCCCCCAGGAGCACGGTGAACCTCGCTCCGACCGCATTCGCGTAGTCGAGGTTCTTCGACGGGCCGCGTCCGATCAGGTCGATGTCCGCCCAGAGCCCGGCCTCGCGCAGAGACGTCAGGATCTCCACCGCCTTCGTCTGCGTCCCCTCCCCGATCGGGATCACGTAGGCATCGAGCGGTCGGGCCGGCTCGAACGTGCCTTCCGCCTCCGCCGCCATGACGAGTCGATCGAGGCCGAGGGCGAATCCCGTCTGCGCGACGCGCTCTCCGCCGAAGACTTCCGCGAGTGAGTACGCCCCGCCTCCCCCGACCTGCTTCTCCGCCCCGAGGTTCGGCGAGTCAATCTCGAAGACCATGCCCGTGTAGTAGTCGAGGCCGCGCACGACGCCCATGTCGAACGCGTAGTCCGATGAAGACACGCCGTACGCGCCGAGGAGGTTGCCAAGCTCCCGCAGGTAGCGGAAGCCTTCCGCTCCCGCGCCGCCGAGGATTCCCGCTGCCTCGTCGAGGATCGACGCGTCCCCGGAGAGGGAGACGATTCGCCGGAGCGGCTCGGCGAGGTCCTTCCGGCCGAGGCGTGCAAGCTCGGATTCGAGCATCTCGAAGTTCCGCTTGTCCAGGGAGTGCAACACGACGGCCTGGTCCGCGGGCCCGAACGGCAGGAAGCTGCGGAGGATCCCGATGTTCCCGATCCGCGCCTTCACCTGCTTCAGCCCGATCGCGCGCATCGTCCCGATCGCCAGGGCGAGGACCTCCGCGTCCGAGGGCAGGGCGGCGGCCCCGATGGTCTCCGCATTGAGCTGGAAGAACT
>Ga0209619_10002778_pt1 | contig 12668 bp, 18 predicted proteins | sample Rifsed16ft3_FD_184011 | JGI IMG/M metagenome (GOLD analysis project Ga0209619, IMG submission 184011) | Soil microbial communities from Rifle, Colorado, USA - sediment 16ft 3 (version 2) | ecosystem: Environmental > Terrestrial > Deep subsurface > Rock core/Sediment | place: Rifle, Colorado... | reverse complement strand
GAGGTCCAACAACCGGCGAGCCTTTCAAACACTTGTCGGGAGTCACGCTCTCCTCCCAATTGCGGCTTGCCGTCTGGTCCGATGATCGGATTCCCCTGCTCATCTCGCTGCGGCACTCCGGCTTTCCGGAAATATTTCTGGGCGAGAATATCGATTGCGAGCTGGGACCAGGGCTCGGGAATATCGATGTCTTCCAACTTAAACACGGTCGATCCGTCGGGATTGCGAATTTCCGACGAACGTTTCACGAACGGCAGACCTTCATAAGGACTTTGCCCGCGACATGTAAATCGGCGTTCTATTCTCACGGTTTTCCCTCCTCCAGCCTGCGTAGTTGGTATGGGACTGCTCTCGATCCAAAACAGGAACAATCAGGCTTCAATATCAATATGGCGAAGTACTTTGAGCGCCCTAAATTTTATGTCTCGACGATTGATCCACTACGAAGCATCTACATATAGCTATCAGGATGGATTGTCAATACCAACTGTAGTGGTTAGGCTGGGGAAACGGAGGAAAGCCTGTGGATAACTGCAAATGATTGGGAACCGCCAGCTCTCGGGAAATTAAACCGACTTATCCACAATGTTGTGATCGAAAATAGACCTCGTTTTGAGATCCAATGGATACCCACAGACAAAAAAACTAAAATACACGGCGGCCGAGGATCAAAATGGCTTCATCCATTCCCTCAACGGGAATGAACTGGTTACCGATGCCGATGACCACAACCCGAGTACCCAGAACCGTTGTTTCAAACCGGCTGAGGACTCCCCAATTTTGACGCATGGTGTGAGGACGCACCATGCTATTGAGCAACTCCTGACTATGCCTGCGAAAGATATTTCTGACCACCGTTCCTTCCCGTTCTGGTATGGACTGATCCATTCGATCCATGGCCTTGGATAATTCGGCTTGCACGAAGCCCAGATATTGATCCGTGGTGGGATTCGTCAGTGCCAGTGCGACACTCACAGCCAATACCGTCGCAACCAGGCTCAAACGCAGGAGGCTCATACAGACCCTTAGTTAGATTGATTGCTACTGAACCGATGTCGCGACAGATTCAATGGAAAAGGAGGCGCGCACTCGCCCTTTGACAAACGAATGGCGCATGATTAGCCTACGCTCGACAAGTCTGTTGCGGCAATCATGCTGCTCACATTGCTTGTATCAGGAGGATCATCATGTTTGTCTGGAGCAAACGCCTTGTCGCAACCTTGTTGGGATTATTTGTGCTCATGCTGGGAGTCTTTCTCCTCAATGCAGATCCGGACAGCACGAGCGGCCTCAAGATTCATACAACAGGCTGGATGGCCCTCAACTATCTCGGCTTGGTTGCGTGGGTCTTTGTCTGGATGATCGATCAAGCCCGCATGCGCGGGAAACAGGTCTGGGTTTGGCTTATCCCCTTCGTCCTAGCACCTCTTCCCACGTTAATGCTGTTCGTCTTGTTCCTCCAGCGCCGCATACAGTCGTCATAGATCGGCAAAGCCGGCTTTGGCAGTTGCATCGCGCGCGGCTTCTTGATGCAACTGCCCTCGGAGAGCCCACACCAGCCAGATACCGGGTAGAGCGACCAGAAATGACCAAAAGAAAAATTGTGCCCAGCCGACCATTTCGACCAACTCGGCCGACGGACGGCCGGAGAACACTCGCCCAAGCGCTTCCAGGGAAGAGAGCAACGCAAACTGGGTTGCCGTATAGCGATGGTCGCACAGCGACATAATCAGTGCGACAAACGCTGCGGTGCCCATGCCACCGGTCACATTCTCGACGAGAATCGATATCGTGAGCGCCGCGTAACTCTGACCCATCCAGGCCAGCCACATAAATCCCAAGTTTGAGACTGCTTGCAAGGCACCAAAGAGCAGTAACGACCGGACCATCCCTATCTTGGCCATGGCGACGCCCCCGACCAATGCACCGATGAGCGTGGCCCCGAGCCCAAGCCCCTTCGCATACCCGACATCGCTGACGGAGAAGCCGATCTCTCCAATGAGAAACGCCGTTTGAAGCGAAGCCGCGATGGCGTCTCCAATTTTGTAGAGGACAATGAGGGCGAGGAGCCCGGCCACGCCTGGGCGGGCGAAGAGTTCCTTCAGCGGTCCGCCAACCGCTTCGGCCAGACTGGCCGGTATGGCACTTGGCTCCGATGGTTCCGGACTGACGAGAATCGTGACGACTCCAGCCGTCATTAACGCGGCAAGCAGCAAGTAGGTATTTTGCCATCCAATATGATCGGCCAACAAGAGGGCGCCGGCGCTCGCAAACAACAGCGCAAATCGATAGCCATTCACCCAGACAGCTGCGCCGAATCCCCGTTCCTGCCGTAAGAGCAGATCGGTCCGATAAGCGTCGAAGACAATGTCGAGTGAGGCGGAGAGAAAGGCCACCACGAGGGCCAGGATCCCGAGTATTTCCGGACGCTGGCCTGGACCAGTCACTGCCATGGCTACCAAGCCGAGAGCGACACTGAGCTGCATCACCAGCATCCATCCGCGTCGGCGTCCCAGCCAGGGAGGGACCAGGCGATCCATCAACGGGGCCCACAAGAATTTCAGTGTGTACGGGAGACCGACGAGCGTAAAGACGCCGATGGTCTTCAGGTCGAGTCCGACAACCGTCAGCCAGGCCTGGAGCGTCCCGGCCGTGAGGGCCAACGGCAACCCCGAAGCAAAACCCAAGGGCAGCATAATGCCAATGCGCCGGTTCGCAAGGATCTGAATGAACGACGCTGTTTTCATCGAGCCGTTTCAGTACGCATGAGGAAGTAGCATAGCATCGGAACGGAGGGGCGGCTCAGGACATTCTCGAAATCAATCGCTCGATAGGAAGGAGGAGCAGGTCAAAGAGGCGCCGGGGAACCACCCCGCGCAGCAGCGCATCGAACCTCAGCAGGGTTGTCCATTGAAGGTGCAGGGCTTGTAGCGTGAAATATCAAATTCCACGTTTTCTTGGTAGACCCGTTCGTTCCCGTTTACGCCATCCTGCTCCGGATCGTTATACATGGTGTGGTTCCACCAGTAGAACAAGGGATAGACCTCCGTCTGATACACCGGATTCCCATAGTTGCTGCGGGCATATTCCTGGACCAACCGGCCCGTCACGTAATCGACGTAACCGTTGCCATTGAGTGAATACAACATCAAGAAGAGCCGAGCCTCGTGATCGTAGTGTTCGTCAATTCTTGTCGCGAGGTCAGGTTCGATAGGAAGGACCTCCTTCGTCCACCCTCCAGACCCAGGAAGAAGGAGAAGAAGAGATATCGTGAAGACGGAAGCCGCCAACTGCGAAGGTGTCACAACAGACTCACGATAATGGGGCGGGCCGGTTATTAAATTCTACCATGGCCTTCCAAGGCCTTCAACCCGGGACAGCGTGCAACCTGAAGAACTCGCGGGAGGTCCTTGCTCCCATCGCAAGGACCTCCCTATAATGGCACGATTATCATGAAACGTGCCTCTCTCCATACACTCGGCTGCCGACTGAACCAAGCAGAGACAGCCGTCCTCGAAGCTCGCTTGCGGCGCGATGGCTATCGCGTCGTCGAGTTCGGTGAACCGACAGACTTGCTCATCGTGAACACCTGTTCCGTGACAGAGGATGCAGAACGGACCTGCCGATACGTCATCCGCAAGACGTTGAGACATTCCCCCGATGCCTTTGTGGCGGTGACCGGCTGTTACGCCCAGACCGGCGTTCAAGAGCTGCGTACTATTTCCGGAATCGATCTCATCGTCGGCAATCAATTCAAATGGGATTTACCCTCATTTCTTCCAGCCCCCCAAGCTCTCAAGAAGCAGCCGGACCCGGAAGTGCTCCATACTCGCACCATCGACCGGGCGGATTTCACCCTGCCGGAGTATGGCGAACCAGACTCCACCAGAGCGCTGCTCAAGATCCAGGACGGTTGTAACGTCATGTGCAGTTTCTGTCTCATCCCGTTCGCGCGCGGGCATGAGCGGAGCCGCCTCCGAGATGACGTGATCCGAGAAGCCGAAATCCTTGTGGCAGGAGGTTACCGGGAAATTGTGCTGACCGGCGTCAACATCGGGCAATACTGCCAGGGCGAGCTCGATCTGGTCGGGTTGATCGCACAATTGGAAGCGATTGAAGGACTTGAGCGAATCAGGATTTCGTCCATTGAGCCGACGACGATCACGAACGCCCTCATAGATCGGATGGCTTCCTCGGCGAAACTCTGTCCCTATCTCCATATCCCCCTGCAAAGCGGAGATGACACCATCTTGTCGGCCATGAATCGTCCGTACAATGCGGAAGAGTTTATCCAGCTGATCCACCGAGCCGTAGCGGCGATTCCTCAACTCGGGCTGGGAACGGATGTCATGGTCGGGTTCCCCGGAGAAACTGAGGAAGCATTCGAGCATACTCTGGGCATCGCGCGCGAGCTTCCCTTCTCGTACTTCCATGTCTTCACCTATTCGCAACGGCCCGGCACTGCTGCCACGAAATTGCCAGACCAGGTGCCGATCACAGTCGCTCGAGAACGTGCAAAAATACTCGCCGAGCTGTCCCGCCTTAAACGCCTGGCCTTTGCAGAGAGGTATATCGGATCCACCGTGTCCGTCCTCTTCGAGTCAGGAGAAATGGACGGCTTCAGGTTGGGAATGACAGCAAACTTCTTGAAAGTAAGTGTTCCCTCAAACATCGACCTCACCAATCACCTGAAAGAGGTGCGGATTATCGGAACGTCGGACCGTTGGGCGGTGGGTCAGCTGATAGCGGAGCGTCAGCTCATGCGAAGGGTGCCGGTTCTTCTATGAAGACCAAATCCACACCGACTCAGGTGCACCTTGAAACCTTCGGCTGTCAGATGAACGAGTACGACTCAGAACTCGTTCGCTCGCTGATGAAACAGGATGGATTTGTCTTTACCGACGAGCGAGAGCGCGCGGACGTGATTCTGATGAACACCTGCGCGATTCGCGAGAATGCCCACAATAAGGTCTATAAACACTTATCTGAGCTCAAGAAACTCAAGCGGCAACGTCCGTTGGTCGTAGGAGTCTTGGGTTGTATGGCACAAAACCTGAAAGAAGAGCTGACGGACATTCAACCGCTGGTCGATGTGCTCGCCGGCCCTGATACCTATCGCCAGTTACCGATGTTGATCCGCAACGCGCTGCTCTCGCAAGAAGAGGGGCTGGATCAGAAGGGACTCGCGGTCGACCTTTCAGAATATGAAACCTATCACGATGTCATACCGGACCGAAACGACGGGGTGAACGCCTGGATCGCCGTCATGCGAGGCTGTGACAACTTCTGCAGCTTCTGTGTGGTCCCCTACACTCGAGGGCGCGAACGTTCCCGCAATCCAGAAGGAATCGTCCAGGAAGCTCGCCGGATTGCCGAGCAAGGATTCAAGCAGATCACGCTCCTGGGGCAAAACGTCAATTCGTACCGATTCGGCGACTGGGATTTTGCACGATTGATCACGGCCGTTGCGGATGTGCCTGGTATCAAACGCGTGCGATTCACCTCCCCGCACCCCAAAGACTTTCCGCTTTCATTATTGGAAGCCGTCGTGTCCCATCCCAACATCTGCAAGCAAATTCATTTGCCCCTGCAATCCGGCAGCGACCGCATGCTCGGCTTGATGAATCGCACCTATACCAATAAAGAGTATCGTGCCTTGGTCGACCGTATCCGCACCCTGCGGTCGGACATCGTCCTCAGCACCGATATCATTTGTGGTTTCTGTGGGGAAAGCGATGCGGAGTTTGCCGAGACGTACCGGCTTGTCGAAGAGACGCGGTTTCACTCAGCGTTTATCTTTAAATATTCTGAGCGAAAGAACACCATTGCCGCACGCAAGTTTTCAGACAATATTTCCGACCCGGTAAAGACCGAACGGGTGACGCGACTTTTCGATCTCCAACGAAACATTTCCTACGAGCGCAACCGGGAATATCTTAAGACGACAGTTCTCGTTTTGGTCGAAGGGGATGCCAAACGATCCGCCGCGCAGGGCATGGGAAAATCGGATGGCAACATCACTGTCATCTGGGACAAGAGTGCGGTACCCTCTCAACCGGGAGACGTGGTCCCCCTTGCCATCTACGATGCGTCGTCCACAACGTTGTATGCGAAACGTCCGTCGGTAAGTTGAATCGTTGTTGCCCGCCCTACTTTCCCAGGAATCATTTCTGTAGAATACGCTCCAAAAACGAACACTTCCGAACAAGATCTGTTTGTGAATCCCACCGTCCTTCACAGTTCTCAAAAACGAACGTGAGTCGCCATTCACATAATGACCTGTCATGGAACGGGAGATTTCTTTCCTGGAATCAAAGAAATAGCTCGGCGCAATGTTCCTATTTTGTACAGTATTATCATGCACTTATACTCAGTACCTCCCGTGCTAATCCTTGTCCGTATTTAGCCAGTCCATTCCGTATCAATTCCTATCTTCTCCTGATATTGCCCTAGTACATCGCTGAGTCTGCTTCACCCCCTACTAGAGGCACAATCTTTGCTTTGCAATGGATTGCCTGTACGTCACCATACACCCTCACTCCCTGGAGACGAAGCATGATCGAGAAAAAAGATCAGAGCGTGAAAGAAAAAACAGATACCTCCATAAGCCTGGAAACTCTCATTGCTGTGGGACTCTTCGGATGGATTGCAGTGAGCATGGCACTGATGGGCCTGGGAATCTGGTAAGCGCCCCAGGCGGACCAACATTGCACCTCGCCACGGACAATCACACACAAAACGTTCTGAAAGAAGGAGAGTCCCGATGAAGAGCTATCTCACGCTGACGAATGTGCGGCGTCCGATCATGCAGGGCCTCGTTGGGATCGCCGCTCTTACCCTCGTCATCAGCGGTTGCGCTGGTGGGACAAAGCTTGCTCACAATGCAAAGGGCAGTGTCTACTTAGAAGAAGTGACTGATTGGTCGTTTGACGCAAGCCATCCCGCTGTGATCGATCAACTGACCATCACAAAGCTTGTAAAAGGGTTATATAGCAATGATGGCATAAGCGGATCTTCGGGAATGTCCGCTGGTGGCGGCAAGCCGATGAGAATTTTCAGCGATGAGGATGCCGAGTTTCTCTCTCCCCTGCTCGCACAAGGTTTATCAAAGGCGAAACCCGAACAGTTGGTTGGGTTCCGCGTATCCTCATCGGCAGGGTCAGGCTCTGAACCCACCACGGGCAGTATTTACGTGCAGAAGGGATCGATCTACTTGACCATTGGGAAGGGTACCAAGCCGACTGGTTTCATGCCTGAGTCGGCTGCACGCACCGAACCGGCTCCGGCCTATGCCTCCGGTGGTGCACTCGGTGTCATGGTAATGATCATCGACTATCATGCACTGGCCATGGCGCCGATGCCTGCTGCCATGCCGATCGCAAAAACCACGCCGATCACTCCGATTGCGCCCATGCTGGCGGACGCTCCGGCGAAAGCTCAGGTGGCCTCTGACAGGGTAAGCCAGGAGGCGGGAGCGGGCGAACTTATGGCTCAGAAACTCACTGACTTGAGGATAGCAAAAGAGGCACTCGCCAAGAAGGATTCCGAGATCAATATGCTTCGCAAGGAATCGGCATGGATGAAGCGCGAACTGCGGGACCGCAATGAGGAAATAAAAGCGCTCAGGTCGATGAAGGTATCCGCTAAATCGGCACCGAAGAGGAAACCGGCAGTGGCGACACGGAGTCGCTAGCCTACTCAGCCGACATTCAGTAGTTCCGGCTGGAGCAAGACCACTTCACTGGACAGGGGCTGTCGGAAATTCATCCGGCAATAACAGGCATACGTCACATACGTATCTTGCAGGCAGTACCGAGCCAGCTCAAGCCCCTGTCCTTTCCCCCACATCTCAGCCACCTGTGCGCCACTACCCGACTTAGTTTCGACGTTCAGCGCACGCGCCAGCACGTCGAGTTTCACCCACCCACGCGTATCCCAATTGCTCCAGATCGCCATCGTGTCGTAGACAGGTTCCGTGCGGAACTTGGCGAGGCTGACGTCCAGGCTCGGCTTGACTTGGTGGATGATCGATCGCTTCTTAATGAATGGGAGGTCGAAGCCCAGTCCGTTATGGGTGATGAAGAGCGACGGGCGATTCTGAGCCAAACGGCTCCAGAATTGTCGCAGCAGCTCCCGTTCATCCCCGCCATACCAGGCCACCGACCCACGCGGCTCAAGCTGGTCAGAAAATTCCAACAGACCGATGCAGACGATCTGACTGAACGTGCCGTCAAAGGCCGACTTCCCATATTGTTCATCCTCGGCGCGTCGTTGAACTTCGGCAGCCCCCGCCGTAAACAAATCGTAGCCCTCAGCTGCCGGCTCAGATTCGACGCTTGGCGGTAGCTTCCCCACCAACCGCGCCCATTCTTCCCGAGGCGCCTGAATGGTCTCAATGTCCAGAACGACCTTCATAAAGTCTGCCCTATGCTCTGTCGCCGTAAGGCCTCGATGATCGGACGGTCCGCCGGTGGAAACTCAAAGTCGCTCAACTCGTGTGGCCAGACCCATCGAATTTCCGCGCAGTCGATTGCTGTGGCGTGCCCGGTTTCGATCCTGCAACGGAAAAAATGCAGTTCAACAGTTTTCTCCGCATACTCATGCCGAATGATCTGAAAAGGTATCGGCACGTCGACACGAATACTCAACTCCTCGAACAACTCCCGCTGCAGACATTCTTCCAGTGTTTCACCCGGCTCGCGCTTCCCGCCCGGAAACTCCCAGAAACCAGCCAAGTGCACGCCCGGTTTCCTTCGAGCGATCAAGTAGCGGCCCTCACGATATACAAGACCGGCAGCGACTTCAACGATCTTCATGAGCACCAACGCTCCTCGCTACTTCTGACCGAAGGGGTACGTCTTACAAAAGGACTTCATAGGGCATCGCCGACATAATGGATTTCTCGCCGTACAGCTGGTCGCTCCAAAGTCCATGATCGCCTGGTTGAAATCATAACCCTTTCCGCTTGGAATTAAGGCTTCCGACAATAGCCAGAGCTTCGCCTTCTGAGTCTTGGGATCGCCCTTCGCCATAAATACCCGATGAAGGACCCGAATCACATTCGTATCCAGGATCGGCGCATCTTCGTTGAATGCGAACGACCGTATGGCGCCAGCTGTGTAACGTCCGATTCCCTTGAACGACAGCAATTCCTCCGCTCCGCTCGGAAGACGGCCCCCATACCGCGCCACTGTCTCGCACGCGATACTATGTAATCGCTCCGGCCGGATATTGTAGCCTAGCGGATACCACGTCTTCTTCACATCCGAGACCGGCGCATCAGCCAACTCTTCAAAGCTTGGGTAGCGGTCTAGAAACTCATGGTACTTTGGAATCACCCGATCGACCTGGGTCTGTTGCAACATCACTTCAGAGACCAGAATGTGATAGGGGTCGGAGGTCTTTCGCCACGGCAGATCGCGGCCATGTTTCTCGTACCACTTCAGCAACCGAGCCTGAAAACGGCGCTTCGACAAGGCATCAAAGTCTTGAGACTTCTTCGAGCGCTTCTTCCTGCGTCGAGAGGTTGTTCGAGAGCCAGAGGTGGTGGGCATCACAACGTCAATCCAATGGGGAAAGTTGGCGGCATTCTAGAAGTGCACCCACCGAAAATCAAATGACAACCAGGCGGAGTAAGTGCTTCGGAGATGTACCAAGAGTGGCCGCTGGATCCGACACTCACCCGTGCCGTCTGTCTGAATTTCCCAAGCTTCCCCACCATTCTGCTTAATTTGCGTTACCCTCCGTTCTCGGAACTTCATCCGAATAGCCGTCACCAGCTCTGTCCTCCCTCTACCCTTGGGCACCAGAAATCTTCAAAGATCTCTATTTCTTTGACAACCACTCGTTCACAGACTAGCCTTTCAGAAGGCGAAGACATAGTCAGGGAAGCTTCATCGCGAAGGCTACTTTTGAAACGAATGCCTTCTGAAAGCGCCAATATGACGGAACAGAGACAGCACATTCGTTATCAGGTGGAATTCCCTGCTACATTCGCAGGTGACCATGCCGGAATAGGGATCGTCTACAACCTCGGGATGGGTGGCTGCAAAGTCGCGAGCGATCTTGCGGTACAGAGCGGCGCTCTCCTCGTCGTGATCCTCAAGGTTCCGGAGCAGACTAGTGCCATCACCGTTCGAACCGCCACGGTCCAGTGGACCCTGGAACGCGAGTTTGGGGTAGAATTTCTTGAGATGCAGGAGTCGGAACGAGCCCGCCTGGAACAATTCCTTGCAACCCAAGTCAACATCGCCCCATAGGAATCGCTCAAAGCACAGCTATGGTCACCAGAAAGCATCCCAGATTTCCCGTGTCGCTCTCCAGCACCTTGGTACATAACAATCGCTTCCGCCATGCCGGGTCCATCCGAAACATTTCGGCCAAGGGATGCCGCGTGGACAGTATCATCAGCCCCTTTACCGGTATGCAGCTCGCCATACAGTTGCATATTCCAGGTGAGCCCCAGCCGATCTTGATCGAGAATGCCGCAGTCCGCTGGTCCGGGTCAGCCGGGATCGGCCTGGAGTTCCTGACGGTGGCTCCCCCGCATCAAGACCGACTGGACCGCATGATCCAGCTACTCCAGCCCAAGACCAGCATTCAATAGGCGACCGTCTCTGTAGTTGCATTTTACGCACTCGCCTCCGTATCCTCTGTCTTCATGGACCTCTCCCAGCTTTCCCAGGCACAATTCAGAGAACTCGTGCGCGGCATCGTCGACGATCGCCTGCGCGAGTTACTAGGTGATCCTGACCTCGGACTCCAGCTCGGCAATGACCTACGCGCCCGCCTGAAAGAGTCATTGTCAAGTACGGGGAGACTGTCCGGCGAGGACGTCGCAGATCAGCTCGGTCTCCGCTGGTAAGGACAACATGGCCTGGTATCGTCTTGCCTATCGCCCAGCCATCCTCCAAGATCTTGCGGGCCTTGAGCCGTCTATGGCACAACGACTCTTGGACAAGACCAAATGGATCGCCTCCAACATCGATAACTTGCGCCACGAACCAATTGCACCGGACCTGCCGGGTCTTTCCAAATATGCGGTCGAGGACTGGCGCATTTTCTACTCCATTGACCGAGACGATCACCTGGTCGACATTCACGGCTTCGTTCGCCACAGAGAGCTCCGTTCATGATCACCGTCACACTTGCCGCCATCGCAAAGCTGAAAGCGATTCAAGTCAATCATCCTGAGGATCCGGTCGTCCGGATTTCCGTGCGCGATTTGGACGATTCACGTTTGAGTTTCAACATCATGTTGGAAGCGAACACCCAGCCTGACGACGACATTCAGCAGGTTGACGGCCTCACGATTGCGGTGAATCGGCGAAGTGCGCCACGGATGGAAGGCGTGACTGTAGACTACACTGAAGCCGCCGGGTTTCGCTTTCTGCACGATGGCGAGGGCCGCAGCTTGCCACTCCTTACGATTCCCACACTCAATTGATGGAACGGTAGCAGGATGCTGAAAAAGCCCGCCAGCGGCGTTCTCGCATCGTTCAGAACCTCAACGTACCCCAGAGGGTACGCCTCCGGTCCTTCACTCGCTGCGGCCTTGCTGGACAGCCTTTTTGAGCTTCCTGGGGGATTAGGTGAGTCGGTCTGACAAAGTGGCAACATGCACCTGAAATTCTCCCCGCGTCACATCGTCGACATAGCGGCGCAGGGCATCCTTCACCACGGGGAAGGCGATCTCGTCCCAGGGAATCGCAGCGAGGGAGAACAATTGCACTTCGAGGCTTTCCTCACCCACTCCGAAATCGGGCGAACGCATCGGCCCTCGGAATACCAGGTACGCCTGGCCGATGTGGGGGAGACTCAGGACCGCGAAGAGGCAGATACGCTCCACCTGAGCCTGCGCTTCCTCCAGTGTTTCACGAACAGCCGCCTGCTCAATGCTCTCGCCGATTTCCATGAAACCGGCAGGAAAGGTCCAGAGACCGGACTTAGGTTCGATCGCACGCCGGCAGAGGAGAATGTGGCCGTCCCACTCTGGAAGACAGCCTGCGACGATTTTTGGATTATGGTAGTGAATGGCCCGGCAGGTATCGCAGACGAACCGGGGCAAGTTGTCGCCGGCGGGAATTTTCTTCGTAACTGGGGCACCGCAGGTGCTGCAATAGTTCATAACGAAGACGTATCTCGTGAAACGTATTTCGTGAAGCGAGATACGAACGACGCTTCACGAACAACGATGCGATGAGCATGGATAGCACAAAACTACGGTTCTTTGCACCCTGCCCGCGTGGGCTGGAGGGGGTTCTCGAACAGGAGCTCCACGACCTTGGCGTGCCCATGACCACGAAGACAGAAGGCGGGATCGCCTTTCAGGCTCCCTGGTCTACGATGTATTGGGTCAATCTCAAAAGTCACATTGCCAGCCGCGTACTCTGGGAAGTCGGACAGGCCCCCTACCGCTCGGAAGACGATGTGTACCGCGCGGCCTATAGTCTGCCCTGGCCGGATTGGTTCATGCCGTCACAGACCATTAAGGTCAAGGTGAGTGCGCGCCGATGTCCACTCACCAGTCTGGACTTCATCACCCTCCGCATCAAAGACGCGGTCTGCGATAAGTTCGTGTCGGTTCGTCATCGAAGACCGAACGTAGATACGCATAACCCGAACCTCCGGCTCGACGCGTTTCTCGATGAGTCAACGGTAACCTTCTA
>Ga0209619_10002777_pt1 | contig 12670 bp, 10 predicted proteins | sample Rifsed16ft3_FD_184011 | JGI IMG/M metagenome (GOLD analysis project Ga0209619, IMG submission 184011) | Soil microbial communities from Rifle, Colorado, USA - sediment 16ft 3 (version 2) | ecosystem: Environmental > Terrestrial > Deep subsurface > Rock core/Sediment | place: Rifle, Colorado... | reverse complement strand
GGGCGATGATCGATGAGCGAGATCTCCCCGAGGAAGCCGCCCGGCCCGATCGTGTTGACTCGACGACCGTCCTGTTCCACGCGCACGATGCCGTCCACGACGATGAAGAACTCGTTGCCGACGCGGCCCTGCTGCGTCAGCACGTGTTCGGCCGGGAGGTCGATCTCGTCGACCAGGCGGGCGATGCGCTGAAGACTATCCTTGCTGCAGGCCGAGAAGAGCGGCACGCCCCGCAGCAGCTCCACCTTGTGGTCCTTCTCCATGGTCGCCCTCCTGTGGCCCGGTCCTCGGCAGCGGAGCATAGCGGCTCAGACCACCCCGGTAGCCGTGTCCCGTAGACTTGGCCCCCCGAGCGGGGGATGAAATGACGGAGACGCTGCAGAGCGGGACACTCCAAGAGGGGCGCGACGCCTTCGAGCGGCACGCCTGGCGGGCCGCCTACGAGAGCCTGCGCATGGCCGACGCTGCCGCCCCGCTCGAGCCGGCGGACCTTGAGCGCCTCGGCGAGGCGGCCTGGTGGCTCGGTCGCCTCGACGACGTGATCGCCGCCTTGGAGCGGGCGTACACGGCCTACCAGGCCGCCGGGCCGCGACGCGACGCCGCCCGCATGGCGCTCCGGCTGAGCGCCGAGGTGGAGCACAAACAGGAGCACGCCGTCGCGTCCGGGTGGCTGCGCCGCGCGGAACGGCTGCTCGCCGGTGAGCCCGAGTCCGTCGAGCACGCACTGCTCTCGCGCGCGCACTTCAACCGTGCGCTGGAGAAGCGCAAGGAGTTCGATGCGGCGCTCGAACTCGCGACCGCGACCTACGCCCTCGCCGAGCGCCTGGGCAGCGCCGACCTCATGGCTCTCGGGCTCCATGACCGCGGCCGTGCCCTCGTCGCGCGCGGCGATGTCGAGGAGGGGTTGGCCCTCATCGACGAAGCCACCGTCGCGGCCGTGGGCGGTGAGCTTGGTCCTCACGCGACCGCCGCCATCTACTGCAACACGATCAACGCCTGTCGCGACCTCGCCGACTACGCCCGGGCTGGCGAGTGGACCGAGGCCGCCAAGCGTTGGTGCGAGCGCCAGTCGATCGCGGGCTTCCCGGGGATGTGCCGCGTTCGCCGCGCGGAGATCGTGCGCCTGCGCGGCGCCTGGCCCGAGGCCGAACGGGAGGCCCGCCTTGCGACCACCGAGCTGCGCGAGTTCTACCTCGACTACGCGGGGGAGGGCTTCTACCAGCTCGGCGAGATCCGCCTGCGGGTCGGCGACCTGGCTGGAGCCGCGGACTATTTCGGGCAGGCCGGCGAGCTTGGACGGGATCCCCAGCCGGGACTCGCCCTGTTGCGCCTGGCCGAGGGTCGCGCGGACGCGGGCGGGGCCATGCTACGCCGGGCCCTCGAGGACGACAGCGGGGCCGATCGACTGGGACGCGCGCGCCTGCTCCCCGCGCGGGTCGAGGTCGCCCTCGCGCTCGGCGACGGAGACACGGCGCGGCGCGCTGCGGAAGAGCTCGGGAAGATCGCGGAAGCGTTCGCCAGTCCGGCGCTCCTCGGCAACGCCGCCTGGTCCGATGCCGCCCGGGCCCTGTCGGATGGGTCGGACGGCGAGGCTGTCACCCACGCCCGTCGGGCGATCCGCCTCTGGCACGACGTCGACGCGCCCTACGAGGAGGCCCGATCCCGCGTCATCCTCGGGACGGCGCTGCGCCGGGCGGGTGAGGAGGAGGCGGGGGTGCTCGAGCTCGAACGTGCGCTCGTGACCTTCGAGCGCCTGGGGGCCGATCCCGACGCGGCCATGGTCCGGCGTGCGCTGGGGCGGGGCGAGCCCGACCGGCGGTCCCTCGAGAAAGTCGACGTGACCTTCGTGTTCACTGACGTCGTCGGCTCGACGCAGCTCGTCGAGGCGATAGGCGACGAGGCCTGGGAGAACCTCCTGCGCTGGCACGACGAGACGCTCATGCGGGTGGTCGGCGAGCACGGCGGCGAGGTGGTAAAGCACACCGGCGACGGGTTCCTCGTGGTCTTCGCCAGCGCCGACGCCGCGCTCGCGGCGGCGTGGGCGATCCAGCGCGCGCTGGCCGACCACCGCCGGGCCCACGGCTTCGCGCCGCAGGTTCGCATCGGCGTCCACACCGCCAGCGGCGTGCGGCACGGGCGCGACTACTCGGGCGCAGGCGTCCATGCCGCCGCACGCATCGGGGCGCTCGCCGGTGAGGGGCAGATCCTTGTCAGTGCCGAGACGCTCCGGGTCGCCGGGCAGCGCTACGCGCTCACTGATCGGCGCACGGTCAAGTTGAAGGGCATCTCCACGCCGGTGGAGGTAGCCGCGCTCGACTGGCGCTGAGATGGCAGCGCCGGGCGGATCCTCCGCGCCTTGCGAACCACCCAGGGGCCCGGGGGCGGAGCAGAGGAGGGCTGCGCTAGAATCGCCGCAGGCGTGGCGGAGTAGCTCAGTGGTAGAGCAGCGGACTCATAAGCCGTTGGTCACAGGTTCGAATCCTGTCTCCGCTACCACCCTTCACGATCGCTTCATGCGGTAATCTGGCTCGCGGCCGGTCGACCGCAAGATAGGAGACGCTGGACTTGAACCCGCGCTTCATGCGCAACGGCATCGTGATGCTCATCCTCGTGGTGGGCACGGCGGCCTTGCTCTACACGTTCTTCCTGCAACAGCCCGAGGAAAAGCCGATCCCCTACAGCGGGTCGGCCGACTCGTTCCTCGGCCTGGTCAAGCAGGGCAAGATCGCGAAGGTGGTGCAGCAGGGCGCGAAGCTGACCATCTCGCTCTCGGACGGCAAGACGACGCTCGTGTCGCAGATCCCCAGTGAGCTCACGAACATCCGGACCGAGGTGACCGACGCGTGCGCCCAGCCGGACGCGGTGGTCGACTGCGTGAACAAGGTCCAGATCAGCGCCGCCGACCCCGCACAGACGGGCCAGCTCGTCACGCTGCTCCTGACCGCGCTCCTGCCGGTCATCCTCATCGGCGCGATCTTCTTCTTCATGATGCGCCAGGCCCAGGGCACCAATAACCAGGCCCTCAGCTTCGGCAAGAGCCGGGCACGCATGTTCCTCGGCAACAAGACCGTGGTCACGTTCCTGGACGTGGCCGGCGTCGACGAGGCCAAGACCGAGCTCCAGGAGGTCGTCGAGTTCCTGAAGTATCCCGAGAAGTTCAACTCGCTCGGTGCGCGCATCCCGCGCGGCGTGCTCCTGGTGGGCCCGCCCGGCACCGGCAAGACGCTCCTCGCTCGAGCCGTCGCGGGCGAGGCGGGCGTGCCCTTCTTCAGCATCTCAGGTTCCGAGTTCGTGGAGATGTTCGTGGGCGTGGGCGCCAGCCGGGTGCGCGACCTCTTCGAGCAGGCCAAGCGCAACAGCCCGTGCATCGTCTTCGTGGACGAGATCGACGCGGTCGGGCGCCAGCGCGGGGCCGGTCTCGGCGGCTCGCACGACGAGCGCGAACAGACGCTCAACCAGATCCTCGTCGAGATGGACGGCTTCGACACGAACACGAACGTCATCGTCATCGCGGCGACGAACCGGCCGGACGTCCTCGACCCGGCCCTCCTGCGCCCCGGGCGCTTCGACCGCCAGGTCATCCTCGACCGCCCGGATATCCGGGGCCGCACGGAGATCCTCAAGGTCCACTCGAAGGGCAAGCCGCTCGACAAGGACGTCGAGCTGGAGGTGCTCGCCAGGCAGTCGCCGGGCTTCTCGGGCGCCGACCTCGCGAACCTCGTCAACGAGGCGGCGATCCTGGCCGCGCGCCGCAACCGCAAGACGATCACGATGCCCGAGTTCAGCGAGGCGCTCGATCGGGTGGTCGCCGGACCGGAGCGGCGCAGTCGCATCATCAGCGAGGCCGAGAAGCGGATCATCGCGTACCACGAGGGCGGTCACGCGCTCGTCCAGAAGATCCTGCCCAAGTGCGACCCGGTGACGAAGGTGAGCATCGTCAGCCGCGGCCTCGCCCTCGGCTACACGACCGCGCTCCCGGCCGAGGATCGCTATCTCCAGTCGAAGAGCGAGTTCGAGGACAAGATCGCCGGGATGCTCGGTGGCAATGCCGCCGAGAAGCTCATCTTCGGCGACACGACCACGGGGGCCTCGAACGACATCGAGAAGGCGACCAACCTCGCCCGCCGGATGGTCACCGAGTTCGGCATGAGTGAGAAGCTCGGCCCGCTCGCCTTCGGGAAGCGCGACGAGCTCATCTTCCTGGGCCGCGAGATCGGCGAGCAGCGGAACTACTCGGACGAGGTGGCCAAGCAGATCGACGAGGAGGTCCGCGCGATCATCGACCGCGGGTACCAGCGCGCTATGGACGTGCTCGCGAAGCACCGCGAGAAGCTTGACCAGATCGCCCAGGCGCTGATCGAGAACGAGACGCTCGAGGCCGAGCAGTTCGCCGCGCTCTTCGGCGAAGGCGACGGGGGGACTGGTCCGGCCCCCGCTCCGAGCGGCGCGCCCGAGCCCGCGCCGGGCGGCCCGATCGAGAAGCGGGCGCGCGGCAAGCCTTCGCCCGCGCCGACACCGACCCCGGCCTGAGCGCCGATCGCGCCGACCGGCGCCGGGTGTCGTCGGCCCTGCCGGCCGATCGAGCCACGGATCAGAGAGGAGCGGACATGGTCGCGACCGGCCTGCTTGATCCGGCCGTCGAGCGTTTCCTTGTGGAGACTGCCGATGCCCGCCTCGCCGACTACCTCGAGTTCCTGCGCATCCCGAGCGTCGGCGGCATGCCCGTCCACAGCGGTGACACGCGCGCCTGCGCCGAGTGGGTCGCCGCGCGGCTGCGCACGGCCGGGCTGAAGACGGTCGAGATCTCCGAGACGGCCCGCCACCCGGTGGTGTACGCGGAATGGCTGGAGGCGCCCGGGGCGCCGACCGTGATCGCCTACGCCCACTACGACGTCCAACCGGTCGATCCGCTCGAGCTGTGGGTGCGGCCGCCGTTCGAGCCTCGCGTCGAGGGGGGCCGCGTGTATGCGCGCGGCGCGGAGGACGACAAGGCCCAACTGCACATGCACATCGCCGCCCTGGAAGCGCTCCTGGCGACGCGCGGGCGACTTCCCCTCAACGTCAAGTACATCTTCGAAGGCGAGGAGGAGTCGGGCAGCGAGCACCTCGACGCCTGGCTGGAGGCGCATCGAGATCGCCTGGGCGCCGATCTCGCGGTGGTGAGCGACGGCAGCTTCTTCGAGGGCAACATCCCGGCGGTCGGCTACGCCCTGCGCGGGCTCGTGTACATGGAGATCCGTGTCTCGGGGCCCGCGATCGACCTCCACTCCGGCGTCTACGGGGGTACGGTGGAGAACCCGGCCAACGCCCTCGCCCGGATCATCGCCTCGTTCCACGACGACGAACACCGCGTAGCCGTGGCGGGGTTCTACGACGATGTCCTGCCCCTCTCCGAGGCCGAGCGCGATGCGCTGGCTCGGCTGCCCTTCGACGCGGAGGCGTACCGCCGCCAGACGGGTGTGCCCGCCCTCGTCGGGGAGAACGGTTACCCGCTCCTCGAGCAGCGCTGGACGCGCCCGACCCTGGACGTGAACGGCATCTGGGGTGGCTGGACCGGCGATGGTCCCAAGACGATCATCCCGGCCTGGGCCGCGGCCAAGGTGAGCTGCCGGCTTGTGCCGAACCAGGATCCCGTCCGCATCTTCGGGCTCGTTCGCGACCACGTGGCGGCGGTGACGCCAGCAGGGGTTCGCTCGGAGGTCAAGCTCATCAACATCGGCCGACCGGCGATCACGCCGATCGACCACCCGGCCGCGCGGGAAGCCTTCGCCGCGCTCCGGGAGACGTTCGGGCGGGAACCTGTCTTCATCCGCGAGGGCGGGTCTGTGCCCGTCGCGGCGAGCTTCCAGTCGATCCTCGGGCTGCCCATCGTGCTCCTCGGCTTCGGCCCGGCCGACGGCCAGGCGCACGCTCCGAACGAGTGGATGGACCTGGCCAACTACGAGGGCGGGATCCGCGCCATCGTGCGCTACTGGGAGCGCCTGGCCGAGCGGGGCGAGGAACTGCGGCGGGGGTGAGCTGGTCGCGGCCGGTCGATCTGCTGCGCTCGTGGTGCGCTGCGCTCCGGTGCGGCTGGTTCCCGGAGATCCGAACCAGTGCTAGACTCGCCCGAAGTTGACCGGGCGTCGCTACTGGAGGACCCGCTCCTGACCACGAACCTGAACACGCCCCCCGGGCGCGCTGCCGCGACCGAGCCCGCCTGGCGGGTCGATTCCCCGACCGGCAGCATGGCCCCTCGCTCGGCCCTCGACGTCGTCGGGGAACTCGACGATCGCGTCCTCAGCGGTCGCGTCTCCGAGTACCAGCCGATCCCCCTCGGCTTCACGCCACTCGACAAGGCCCTCGGCGGCGGGGTGCGGCCGGGAGAGCTGATCCTCATCGGCGGGGCGCAGGGCACGGGCAAGACGACGATGGCCCTGCAGATGGCCCGCAACATCGCCATGTCCGGCGCGGCCAACGTGCTGTACGTCTGCTTCGAGCACGAAGAGGAGTACCTGCTCAATCGCCTGGTGGCCATGGAATCGCTGCTCGCCCATCTCCCCCACGTGACCGAGGCAGTCAAGATCCAGGAGGTCCGGAAGGAGATCCTCGGCAGCGCCAAGGGTTCCAACGGTGACGGTCGGCCGATGTCGCGGAGCGAGCTCCTGCGCCCGGCCCTCGAGCAGCTCAGCCGCTACGGCGAACGCCTCTTCCTCCTGCGCGGCTCGCAGACGGCCTCGACCATCGAAAACATCCGGGAGCTCGTGGACGCACACCGCCGCCGAGCCCCCGATCGGCGTCTCGTGCTCGTGGTCGACTATCTGCAGAAGGTGCCCCAGATCCCCGAGCCGCCGACCGAGACCGAGAAGGTGACCTTCGTCGTCAACGGCCTCAAGGACGTCGCGCTCACGGAAGGGATCCCCGTCGTCGCGATCGTGGCCGCGGACAAGGAGGGTCTCAAGGCGAAGCGCCTGCGCAACCATCACCTGCGCGGCTCGTCGGCCATCAACTACGAGGCCGACGTGATCCTCATCCTCAACGAGAAGTACCACATCGTCGCCAAGGTGAACATCGAGTTCAACCCCTACCACGCGCAACGCTTCCGCGACTGGATCATCCTCACCGTCGAGAAGAACCGCGGCGGCGTCGACAACCTGGACCTGGAGTTCGAGAAGCACTTCGCCCACTCGGCCTTCGATCCCGAGGGACGGACGGTCCAGGAGAAGCTCATCGAGGAGCGCCTCTACAACGAGTGAGCGCGGCTTCGCGCCGCGAGCCGCTACGCTGTGGCCGTGCCGGCAGATCACCGCGACCGCTTCCCCGACGTGGTCGAACTCGTCGTTGAGATCCCGCGCGGCAGCCGCAACAAGTACGAGTTCGACGAGGCCAGCGGGGCCATCTGGCTGGACCGCGTCCTCTCGTCCGCTGTGTACTACAACTTCGACTACGGGTTCATCGCCGGGACACGCTCCGAGGACGGGGACCACACCGACGGCCTTCTGCTGACCACCGAGCCGACCTTCCCGGGGTGCCACGTGTGGGCTCGTCCGGTGGGCGGCCTGGCCATGGCCGACGACAAGGGCCCCGACTACAAGGTCCTGTGCGTCTCGCTCGCCGATCCGCTCTTCACCCACGTCGAGTCGCTCGACCAGGTCCCTCCCCACCTGCCGCGCGAGATCGAGCACTTCTTCGAGACGTACAAGCTGCTCGAGGAGAAGGGCACGCAGGTCGTCGGCTGGCGCGACCGGGAAGATGCGCTCGCGCTCCTGCGCGCCGACCGTGCGCGCGAAGGGGAGCGCACGCGAGCGTGACCGCCCCTCGACCGCTGCCGCCGAAGATCGTGTTCTTCGACGTCGGGGACACGCTCGTGCGGATCGATCCCTCGTGGTCGGCGATCTACCTGCGGGCCTGCCGCGAATTCGGGCTCGCCGTCGGGGAGACCGAACTGCAAGAGGCCGTCTCACGCGCGACCGCGGCCGGATTCTGGGACAGCAGCGGACCGTTCGAAGCGACGGTGGAGGCGTCCTACCAGCGCATCAAGGCCTTCGACGCGCGGGTCATGACGAGCCTCGGGCACGGCGACCTGCCCGATCGCTTCTACCGGCGCCTGGGCCAGTTGTTCCTCGACGTCGAGGCGTGGCACGTCTTCCCGGAGGTGCGCGGGGTCCTTGACCTCCTCGGGGAGGCGGGTGTCCGCTGTGCCGTCATCAGCAACTGGGTGTGGGGGCTACCCGAACTGCTCCACGACCTCGACCTGGCCCACCATTTCGAGCACGTCGTCGTTTCCTCGCGGATCGGCTACGACAAGCCCCACGCGGGCATCTTCCGCCACGCCCTGGACCTCGCTGGGGTGAGCGGTTCGGAGGCCGTGCACGTGGGCGACAACCCCGCCACCGACGTCGCCGGCGCCCGCGCGGCCGGGATCCGGCCGATCCTCGTGCGCCGTCGTCCCGAAGGGATCGAGGCACTTCGCGCCGACCCCGAGCTCCGAGATGTGCCGGTCATTCGCGACCTGAGTGAACTGCCACCCCTTCTCGGGCTCGGCGGCCGCGCGAGGGCGCGCCGCACGCTCGTCGGTATGCCGCCGCCCACCGCCGCCTGAACGGCCGGGGAGGATGCGGGCCTTCGTCGCGATCGCGCTGGAGGCCGCCGCCCGGCGCGAGATCGCCGCGGCCGAGCAGGCCGTCCTGGCCGGCGGCGGTGCGGCGCGCTGGGTCCGCGAGGAGAACCTCCATCTCACGGTGGCCTTCCTCGGGAACATCGACGAGGCGCTGGTCCCGACCGTCGACCGACGGCTCGCTCCTCTCGCCCGTTCGATGCCACAGCAGCGGCTCGTCCTGGCCGGGGTGGGCGGCTTCCCGCGCAACCGTCCCCGGGTCCTCTGGCTCGGGCTGGCAGCCGGACACGAATGGTTGGTGGACCTGACGCGCGCCGTCCGGGCGGTGCTCGCCGAAGGTCTCGACATCGAGCTCGACCAACGCGAGCCGAGCGCCCACGTGACCCTGGCGCGCGTCGAGCGACCGGAGCGCGCCCTCCTGCCGGGCCTCGAACGAGCCTTCGCCGGCCGTGCCATCGTGTCGCGGGCCGACCGACTGACCCTCTTTTCGAGCGTGATCGGCCGCGGTGGCCCGACCTATGCCGTCGAGCGGGAGTGGCCCCTCAGGAGCTGAGACCTCGGGATAGACTCTCGCAGGTGCAGGCCCCCGCCGACGTTGTGATCAGGACCCAAGGGCTGACAAAGGCATACGGCGGCCGGCATGCGCTCGATGGTCTCGATCTCGAGGTCCCGCGCGGCGAGGTCTTCGGGTTCCTGGGTCCCAACGGGGCGGGCAAGACCACGGCCGTGCTGCTCCTGATCGGCGCCATCGCCGCCTCGGGTGGGCGGGCCGAGGTGCTCGGCCGGCCGGCCGGCGACCGGCCGACGCGACGTCTCCTCGGCTACCTCCCCGAGCAGTTCCAGTTCCCCGGCTGGGCCTCGACCCGCGAGCTGTACGAGTACCACGCGGACCTCCTCGGCCTGGCGCGGCGCGAGGGGCGGCGCCGAGCCGGGGCATATGCCGACCTCGTGGGCCTCGGGCAGGTCATCGACCGGCCCGTGCGGACGTTCTCGAAGGGGATGCTCCAGCGCCTCGGCCTCGGCCAGGCGCTCCTCGGGGAGCCGGCGCTCCTGCTCCTCGACGAGCCGACGAGCGGACTCGATCCCGTGGGCATCCGTGCCGTGCGCGACCTCATCCTCTACCTGCGCGAGCGTGGGACGACCATCTTCCTGAACTCCCACCAACTGTCCGAGGTCGAGCTGACGTGCGACCGGGTGGCGGTGCTCCATCGCGGACGGGTCGTGGCCGCCGGTCGAGTGGCCGAGCTGTTGCGCGCGACGCAGGAGGTCGAGATCCGCGCCGCAGGCCTCGCCGAGGCGGCCATCGCGCGGCTCCGCGGGCTGTCGGTCCGACTCGAGGGCGGTGACGGCCGCTGGGTCGCCGAGGTCGCCGGGCCGGAGGTCATCCCCGAGCTGGCGGCCGCGGTGGTCGAGTCCGGGGCGCGGCTCGAGGCGCTCCTGCCGCGCCGCGAGACGCTCGAGGAGGCGTTCCTGCGCCTCGTCGGCAGCGGACAGGATCACACGAGCCCGGCGGCCCGCACGTGAGCGACGATCGGGCCGTGGTAAGCGAGGGGCCGGCCGGGGTGCGCGAGGCGGCCGTGTCGAGTTGGCCGCTGGACGAGGTGCGCGCATCGCTCGGGCGCATCGTGGCGGTGACTCGTTTCGCCCTGCGCGAGGCCCTCCACGGCCGGAGCTTCGTGGCGGGCGGGCTGCTCAGCCTCGCCTGGCTGGCCGTGCCGGCCTTGCTCGGATGGGCCTTCTTCTCCAACCTCGACGCGTTCGCCCAATCGTTCGGCGCGGGTCCGCAGGCGATCGGGTTCGCCCGGGAGGTGGCCACCCACATCGTGGTCGGAACGGCCGTCGGCGGGCTGAGCTTCGTGGCCGTCCTCGTCACGGTCTTCCGGGGAAGCGGCTCGATCTCCGGTGAGATCCAGCGCGGCACGGTCCTGGCGGTGGCCGCGCGACCCATCGCGCGACCCGAGCTGGTCATCGGCAAGCTGCTCGGGATCGTGGCCGTGGCCGTCGCGCTCTTCACCGTCCTGAGCGCGGCGACCGTGCTCGTGGCCGGGCTCCTGACCGGCGTCTGGGTCGCCGACGCGCCACGGGCCATCCTGCTCCTTGACCTGAATCTGGCCATCGTGGGCGCCGTCTCGGTCGCCGCGTCCGTGCGGTTCTCTCCGCTCGTCGCGACCGTGGCCGTGTTGGCGACCTACTTCGGGATCACCAACCTCGACAAGCTCTTCCTCTTCGGGCTCGTGACCGACAGCGAGATCCTCCAGCAGGCGGCCGTGTGGGGCCGACTCGTCCTGCCCGTCGGGGAGGTGAGCGACATCGCGGCCGGGATCCTGGGAGGGCCGCTCGGCGGCCTCACGGAGGAGCTCATCCGGGGGGTGAGCGCCGGCTTCGAGCCGCGTCCCTGGATCGTGCCCTACGCGGTCGCCTATTTCGGCGTCGCCGTGGCTCTCGGGTGCATCGGCCTGGTCCGGCGCGACCTGCGCTGATGCCGGCCGACGAGGAACTTGTCTACGCCGTCCCGCGCCGGAACCTGTTCGAAGCGCGCCATCGCCGCCGCCCGTGGCGCGGCGTCCTCGAGGTCGAAGCCGAACCCTACCTCGCTCGCGCGAGGCGGTACGGCGCCTTCCGTCCTCGCCGCGACCTGGAGGAGGATCCCTCGTGGAAGCAGGTCATCCCGTACCTCGTGGTGCGCGATGGCGCGCGCTACCTGCTCATGCGCCGGACGCGCGCCGGTGGCGACGCGCGTCTCTTCGAGCGCTATACGATCGGTGTGGGCGGGCACCTCAACCCGGGCGACGGCGACGTCCTCGCGGGTCTGCGGCGCGAGTGGCGCGAGGAGATCGCCGCCGATTTCGAGCCGTCGTTCAGGTTCGTCGGCCTGCTCAACGACGACGAGGACCCGGTCGGCGCCGTGCACCTCGGGTTCGTCTACGCGGCCGATGCCGGGGGTCGGGCGGTGGCCATCCGCGAGACCGACAAGCTGAGCGGGGGCTTCCGAGCGCCGGAAGAGGTGGCCGCGGTGACGGACCGGATGGAGTCGTGGAGCCGGCTCCTCTTCGAGCACCTCGAGGGGCCGGTGCGATAATCGACCGGAAGGCCCGAGAGCGCCTGTCCCCGGGGAGGTCGGCACGATGCCGCCAGTAGTTCACAGCGCCGCTCGCATCGCCGCTCGCGTGGCGCTCGTGGCCGGGCTTGTCGGGATGCTCACCGCAGGCGCCCGCGCAGCCGAGCCAGACCAGCACGTCGTGCGTCGCCGGATCGAAGATATCGAGGCGCGCTGCATCGACGAACTTCCTCCGCTGGTCGGAGTCGAGACCCCAGATGTTGCCGCGCCGCTCGAGATGGTTGTAAACGGCGCCGAGGGCATCCGGCGCGTCGCCGTTCGAGACGAGCCCCCGCCGCGCGCCGACGAGAATCGGCAGATGCTCGATGCCGACCGGGCACTGATTCTCGCACGCGCCACACGTCGTGCACTGCCAGAGCACTTTCTCCGAGTAAATCTCGCCGAGCTTCCTGCCGCGGTCGCCCGCGAGCAGTGCCTCCTGCGTCTGCAGGATGATGGTCTTCGGGTTCAGCTCCTTGCCCGCGCCCCAAGCCGGACAGTTCACCTGGCAGCGCCCGCATTCAACGCACGTCAGCGCATCGAGCACCGACTTGCTCCCGAGATCCTTTACCGTTTCCAGCCCGACCTGCTCCTTCTCGAAATCGAGGTTCGGCACGGCGCCGAGTTCGAGCGACTTCGCGTTTGCTACGGTGGCGTGCTCCTGAAAGGTTGTTCTCATTCTCACGATAGCCTTCGCCCTTATCGAACTATCCGTTCTCAAGGCGTCACCGTGTTGTCGTCGATCCCGTCGTTTCCTTGCGATCCGACTCACACATCACCGCGGCGTCTCCGATTACGGTGGCGCTTTCCGCTAGCCCGGAAGTTCGACGTTCTCGTCGCTCGTGCCCGGCGGCCCGACCTGCTTCGAGAGAACAAATGCTGTTCTTCGGCTGGCTCTGTTCTGAAGAGCGCGAGGGGGTCATTCTTGGTGAGCGCCGAAGCTCCAGGGAGCGAAGAGTGTAAGAAAAGGGGATGGG
>Ga0209619_10002773_pt1 | contig 12681 bp, 11 predicted proteins | sample Rifsed16ft3_FD_184011 | JGI IMG/M metagenome (GOLD analysis project Ga0209619, IMG submission 184011) | Soil microbial communities from Rifle, Colorado, USA - sediment 16ft 3 (version 2) | ecosystem: Environmental > Terrestrial > Deep subsurface > Rock core/Sediment | place: Rifle, Colorado... | reverse complement strand
GGACCTTGAAGAGTACGCGGCTGTTAGACGCGGTAAGTTGTTCATCCGAACCTCCAAAATGACGATTGAGGAGTTTGACCGTTCCAAGATTGCAAAATCCCTCGTCACCGAAGCCGGAATGCCCCAGTCCATCGCGGGAGAGATTGCGGCGGAGGCAGAGGAGCGACTGCTGCGGTTCGGAACAACATACCTCACAGCCCCCCTAGTCAGGGAACTCGTCAACACGATACTTGTAGAACGGAAACTGGAGGAGTACCGTCACAAGCTGACCAGGCTCGGACTTCCTGTTAACGACGTAACGATGCTGCTGCGGAACGCGGGCCAGAAACACCTGGACTCAGGCTGGGTTCAGAAGTCTGCTGGCTCAGCGGTGACAGGAGAATATGTTCTACTGCAGAGTTTGACGAAGCCTTTGGCCGACGCGCACCTCTCGGGTAGAATACACCTCGAGGAGACGGAGTCGTGGGTCCTGAAGCCAAGCCAGTTCTTCCACGACCCGCGCCCGTTCTTTCAGCGAGGGCTTCCAGGGTCTCCACCTGCCACTTCCCTGGAGAGTGTCCTAGGAGCGATTCTGAAACTGGTTCGGGTGGGCGAAGGCCAGATTTCTGGGGAACAGACTTTCGACCACTTCAACATCCTCCTGGCACCATACATCAAAGGCGTCCCCGAACAAAGGGTCCAGGAAAGCATCAGAATATTCTTGCAGAGCCTCAACTGGGACGGGTTCTCCAACCTCCAACCGCCCGAAGTAACACTGGGCCTCGACAGGTATCTTCCGGAGAACCTGAAGAACCAGCCAGCCATCGGACCCGACGGGAGGAAGTACGGGGTCTACAGTGACTTTTCCCGGGAAGCAGAGGATATCCTCAGGACCCTACTGGCGTGTGTTGTCGAAATCTTCGGGAGGAACCCTGTTGTAAATCCAGCACTCATTCTCAAGCTTCCCCGAGAAAGGTTGAGTGAACCAGATAATCTGACGATGATGGCGTACGAGACCTCGTCGAAGCTCTCTGTCCCAAACTATCTAATCCAGGACCAAAACGATCACTCCACTGTCTCCTCCGAGGGATGCGTATTCAGCCCCAAGGAGGCTGAGCTCGACATGGTTCGAGGCCCGATAATCGGGACCGTAATTGTGAACCTTCCGAGGGCAGCCTACGAAGCTTCAGGCAGGGATGAGAAGCTCTTCCAAAACGTCCAAGCCGCAGCAGAGGAAGCAGTTGAGGCACTAGCGCTACGTTCCGCGGCCGTGAAGGATCGAATCAAGGAGGGTCTCTTGCCCCTCTTGGCTTGGGATACAGATGGAACTGCCTACTATGCGCCTCGAACAGCAAGTGCGGAAGTAGGTCTCCTGGGGCTCAGCGAAGCTGTAAAACATCATGTGCACGCTGACCTGGGTGAGAAAGATTCGGTTGGTTTTGCGAAGAAGATGATTGAGGCGGTTCGTAAGAGTGTTGGAGAGAGCGAGCCAGAGGGCCTCAGGGTGCGAGTCGGGCTTCACCCTTCGAGGAACGCGTCGTCCCGTCTTGCAGGGATTGACGCCGAAACCTTTGGGTTCTCCACCATCAAATACCAAGGCTTGAAGAAATACCCGTTCTACACAGATGTCCCGGCGGTGCCACCGACCCAGAGGATGCCTTTTGGTGTCCGGGCTGAGTTGGAAGCAGAGTTTCAGAAGCTTCTCGACGGAGGGTCCATTCTCCCCATAAGACTCGGCCCTGAAACGAAGGCTTCAGACCTGTCAAACATGACACGGCAGCTTGGAAAGGCCGGGCTCAGGTACTTCACCTATGGCGCACTCCATTACCGTTGCCAGCAGTGCTTCAACGTTGCCGCTGGCGTTACTGGGAAATGTGGGAAGTGTAGCTCGGACCGGCTTACATTTCTCGGGCGGCTTGGCGGCCGATTGACCCCGATAGACCTCTGGCCTGAGGCCAGAAAAAAAGCCCTAGACCCGATGGCGATTCATGACCTGCCTTAAGCGGTCAGCGGAAAAACAGTAATTCCTAGGGAAGTGGCTCAGCTTGTCTTCCCGGTGCGGTCTGGAATCGTGACCTGTCTTCGCGTCGGCACTAGATTGCGCCAAGCACGAGTCCTAGAAGGCTCATTCTGAGAACCCTACCGTACCAGACCTGTTGGAAATACTTCGCGTGACGCGTATTATCAACGTCAGACCCGATCTCGTCCACTCGTGGGAGCGGATGCATCACGATCGCGTTCTTCCTTGCGTGGGCTAGCCCGTCCGCGCTCAGTCGGAAGGACCCTTTCACCTTCTCGTACTCCGCTAGGTCCGCGAAGCGTTCTTTTTGGACCCTGGTCATGTAGATGACGTCAAGCTCCTTGAGATGCTCAGCCATTGACAGCCCTTCCTTTACGGTGATCCGTTTCGAGACCTCTTCAAGGACCTCCCTTCTCATCCGCAGAATATCAGGCGAGATCAGAAACAGTCTGACCTTGTACTGTGACAGCGCGTAGGCAAGGGAGTGCACGGTTCTTCCGAACCGCAAATCGCCTACCAGTCCAACGTTCAATCCATCAATTGAGCCGAGTTCCTTCCTCATCGTGTATAGGTCCAAGAGGGCCTGTGTAGGATGCTCCTCGGCCCCTGACCCTGCGTTAATCACCGGAACCTTGGCGAACTCCGCGGCCATTCTGGCAGCTCCCTCCAGCGGATGCCTCACAACCAAGACGTCTGCGTAGCTCTCCACAACCCTGACAGTGTCAGCAAGGTTCTCGCCCTTCTCCACAGACGTTCCCTTCGTCTCAGAGAAACCGAGCGCGGTCCCGCCTAGACGGGTCATAGCGGACTCGAAGCTCAGCCGGGTCCTAGTGCTAGGCTCGAAGAACATTGTCGCCATAATCTTGCCCCGTAGCATGTCCGAGCCGGCCCTCGCCAGAGGCTCCATGACCTCCGCCATATCGAGAACATGGTCAATTTCTTGACGGGAGAAATCTCGGATGGAAACTATGTCCCTTCCGGCGAAACTTGGACCGTTCGACAAAGCCTAGACCGGGCTCACCTTGACGGGCACGGGTCTATAACTTTCTCCAACATATACACTGGGCAAATGGGTCCTCTAGTCCTAGTTGGAACAACAGACCTCTTCCTGCAATCGAGAATAACGGAGGTCGCAAAACCCCTGGGCTTCGAGACGAAGTTTGTAAAAGACGAGCAAGAGATGACACGGGCGGCGAAGACGCTGGGCCCAAGGCTTGTAGTGCTGGACCTTTCCGCTAGCGAGTATAACCCATTCTCGTGCGCTAAGACCCTGAAGACCATTAGCCCTTCTCTTAGCATCCTGGGATTTTTCCCGCATGTCAGGGCAGAGCTGAAGACCCGGGCGAAGGATTCGGGAATAGACTACGTCGTTCCGAATTCAGTCTTCCTCAAGAACCTTAGGAACCTCCTCTCCGGCGGAAAGGTTGCTAGTTGAGCTGGATCATCAAGGATCTCTGGAAGGCGCTTGATGAGAGGCAATCTGAGTATGAGGCATTGTTATCGCATGAAAAACCCCAGGCCTTCGAGGCCATCAACAAAGTTGCTTTCGAGGTGGGGGAGAGACACGGGGTCTTCCTCCAGGTCAACTTTCCGCCCGGACGAACCTTGATCGATGCCAAGGGTGTTGGCCGTCGAGACCTCAGCCTACTCGTCCACCGAGACCGCAAGAAATTCCAGGGAACCACCGAGCAGGAGTTGATAAAAGCCTTCCAGCCACTGAGCCCCATCTCGTTCGACAGCGCCGGGTTCGGATACGAGGGGTTCAAGGTCAGACTCGCCTCCGGGCGAATAGACTGCTTACCCGGCGGGGTTCACGTGTGGTGCGAGGTCACGCCTGAAGTGTTGCGGTTTCTAGACTGGCTGTTCGAACACGCCTACCAGATAAGAGCCTGAGACGACTGCTGGAAACGAAACGTTCCCTTTCGATCCAGTTCAAAACGCGGACAGATCACCGCAGGAAGCCCGAATTTGCCGACTTGGCCGGTTCCAGGCTCGAAAATTTAGACCCCTTCGTCCCACGAAGGGATTCTCAGCCATCTTTATACCGATGGACCCTTGTCACGAAATTACTCCAGGCACGTTCCACGCCCAGAAGAACCAGACTCGCCCCAAACAAGCCCGCACAGAAACCGGCCCCAAAAAGAGGGGAGTCTGACTACAAAATTCTGCGACGCAAAAGCCGGGCCCTACGCCAGCGGAACAAGCTTCTTCCCAAGCCTCCGCTCAATCTCCATCTTCGCCCGCTTAACCTGACGCGCCCGCTTCAACAGCTCAATAAGATTATCCAAGTCGATTATGGGACGGAGAGCCGTATACTCCCACGGAGTCTTGTTAATCTCGTCCGGGTAAATCATGTACCCGCTAGGATAGTGAGTGAGAAGAATACCCGTAGGGTCCGTCTCCAAGACCTTCGCAAACTCCCTGAACGTGTACCCCGCCTTCTTCAACTGGTCCAGAGCCCGGTCTAGCTCATCACAAGCCCTCTCCAGCTCCGCGTACAGTTCCCCACGGTCATTGTTCGACAAATCGGAATATCCTTCTAGGACACTGTTGTGATCGTCCGAGGGCTTACCGCGGGCATAAGCGTTCTTTTACCGAGATAACAGCCCCGCCGAGACAAGGGGCCCAGTACCAGAACCCTTTTTCCACAACCCCCCCGGTTCCCCCACACTCTACCGGAGGCATTCCCTTCTGGCTAAACAGGCCCAAACCGCCCAGCAACGGCCCTACGAAGCCCTAAGCAAAGCGCCAAAGGACCTAAGAACCGCGGCAGCCATCGCCACACTCTCCGGAAGCACATCCCGAATCATCGGAATCCTCTCAAGCACCGCAATCATCGCCCTACTGCCAACATGGGTCCCCGGCATCCTAGCCCTCCAGCCCCTGCCTGTGGGCCTGCTCGTGCTGACCCTTGGCAGCTTCATCCTCTCAAGGTCGAGCTTTCAGAACAGGGAGAGAATAGCGGCTCGACAGTTCGAAAAGGCCCGCTCGTCCAGCCTGATGGGAACAATCCTCGGCCTCACGATCGGGGGAATCATCCCCGGCATTCTCAACCTGCTACTCTACATGCGCATAGGGTCGATAATGGTCAAGCGCCGGCCGGACGACCCTGGAACAATCTACCTTCTACCATTCCCAAGCGAGGGAATGTTTCTAGGCCGGTACCTAGGATGGCTCACCGCCTACTTTCTAGCACTATACCTTGGCTACACCCAGCTTCCAGAAGGCCTAGCAAGCATCAACGGCTGGCTCTCGCCCGTGTTCGGGGTCCACTTCAACACGCTAATCGTCGCCGCCTACCTCACGTTCGGAAACCCGCTGACCTACACCCCACTGTTACAATTGTGGGCGACAGTAGGATTCCTAGGAGGAATCATAGCAGGAGGACGAATAGGACGAGGCTTCACAGTCGGCCTAACAACCTTTCTATCAACGCTGGGAGCAATGGGGCTCGCATCACTAGCGATCTTTCGAGGATTCTCGTTCGCCGCCTTTGCAAACATTCCTCCGCCTCCTCCAGGCTTTTCGATAGGTAGCGTTGCCACAGGCCCAGTCGTCAGCGACCTAATCCCACTCCTAACGCCGCTCTTCACAGGAACGACCTCTGTTCTTGACCAGGGCTTCATTCAGAACATCGCGCTCACACTTCTCAGAAACGCGCTCTTGATCGTAGCTGTTGTTACGATCTCGGGACGGGCAGGATGCCTGCTCTGGCAGGGGGGAGCTTTTCTCGCAAGACACGCCGCGAAGCTTGTACGGCGAAAACCGGCCGAATCTGAACAGGACCCGACAGCGGCGAACGCGCCCACAGTTAGGGCAGCTGCCTTGCTGTTCCTGATTTTCCTCGGAGCGTTCATTCCGCTGCCAAAAGCTTCTTCCCCAATGGAGATTCTTCATGCCCCTCCAGCAGGACCCTACAACCAGAACCTCGCTGTAGGCCTGGACACGCTGGGAGCGCCGAACGCCAGCCTTCGCCTCGCGAACCTTGACCTTTCCTCGAAAGGGCTGGTAATGGACAGTAACTATGACAACAACAACTTTACCGCTTTCATCATCAACAACAAGTATCCACAAGCCTTCGGTGCCGGGCCGCAGAGCAGCCTCCTGCGCCTATTTTCCGAGCCAACGCTACTGGTCCAGTTCACAGGGGGCCTAACATCATCAACCGCAAAAGGCAACGCCATCGCGGCCCAGTTCTCCCAAGCCCTCGGCGTGCCGTTCACACTCGCCTTATCACTTCCAATAGGGCCCGTAACGATCCTAGTTTATTCTCCAACTCCGGCGTTGTCTAATTCTGACGGTTTGAGAAGGGTCCTAGCTGCACTGCCATCGACAAGCTTCTCCGGCCTAGTCAATCCTGCGAGCGTTGAAGGCGAGCGGTATTTTGCAATGCTGGGTCTTCTGCCAAGCTTCAGCCTTCCCGGCCTCAACGTCACTCTTGGGGGCGGCTTCAGCTTCATGCTGAACGCTCAATTTCCGAGACAGTTCTACAGAGAGGGACCTCACCAGTTCAGCCTGAAGACCCTCCTGGGTTTTCAGAACGATATTTTGCCGGACCCGGCTGCGAACATCTCTCTCGTTTCGCTCACCTTTCCACGAATAACGACCATGTACAGCCCGCTAGGGCCAAACCCGTACTATGACGCCTCAACGTCAACCTACCTCCTCTATGTGAACGGGACCACAGGACCCGCGACAAACCTGTACGCCAACTTCACATTTCCCTTCGCCCCGAGAATTGACTTGGGAAAGGCCGTCAGCCCGGTTGCCGGCAACGTGGGCTCAACCCGCACTGTCACCGTGACACTGCAGAACCTCGATAATGTAACGGTGGAGAACCTGACACTTACGGACCCTAAAACGTCCTCGTCATACCAGACTACTCTTCAGCTGGTACCGAGTGGGACGCAGACCCTTCAAGAACCAGTCTTCGCAGCCAACGAGAGCAGGACATTAACCTACACCGCCACCCCAACAAGCAGCGGCACTTACGTGCTGTCACCTGCAACGACTCAGTTCCTCTGGCAAGCTTCCAACGGCACAAGAATACGCTACACAGTGAAGACCGATGAGCCCGAGCTGACATCAGCAAGCGGGCCGACGACGCAGTTCGGCAATACCATCAACGACCTCTGGCCCTATTCAGCCATCTTCCTCCTTTCCCTTGTTTCCGCTCCACTATTGGAGGTTGCAAGAAGGCTTGGAAGAAGAAAACGTCCAAAGTACCGAATGCCACGTGAACGCCCTGCCCCTCCACCCGCCGTCCCGCCCCAGAGTGGGGAGACAGCAAAACCCCAGTGAACACCTGTTCCGAATTCCCTCCAGTTTCAGCATGCGAGCTGCGCTATCGGGCTGAAACGGGTTCACTACTAGTGAACTCTACTGTAGACCCCCTTGTTTCCACTGGAACCCCTGGAACGCGGTAATCCGGGCTATTCCAAGAGAGTGGTAACGCTCGATACCGTCGAACGAAAGGGCTTTTCTACACGTGAAGGGTAGATTGTGAAACCCCTCCTGTGAACGGTGAACGCTACGAAACCCCGTCGGTTGAAAGTCGAGTTCTACGACAGCGAGGGAGTAAGACACTCCATCACAATCGACGGTCCCGTGACACGGGAGAAAGTTGGGAAGATCCTTGACCTTGTCGAGGTCATGTCCGGAACGCCCCGCGCGAGCGTTCTTGGTCTATCTCCGAGAAAATTCGACAGACTGGCCAGCGCCGTGATGTCGCGCTTTAGAGGTAAGGACTTCACATCCGCGGATGCAAAAAAGTCCTTTGAAACGACTTTCGGCGAGCGAATCCCCTTGAGCACCGTTTCGACCTACCTTTCCCGGCTGGCAGATAGAGGGGTCCTAGTACGAATGGAGGGCGGTACCCTGATGCGCTACCGTGTTACGTCTGAGGAACGGTCACCGTCTCTTTCTCTTCCGGCTTCGTCTCAGCCTCTTTGAAACTCTGCCGGACCCTATCCACAAGCGAATACCTGAATGGTATCCGTGCCTGGTCCCGTCGCACGTACCCTTCATCGAAGAGCTTCTTCATCAGCCTTGCAGAATGCTCCCGCGAACGCCCGACCACCTTCCCGACTTCAGGCGCTGACATTGGCCCTCTCTCAGCAAGCAGGGAGAGAACGTGGAGCTCCGTAGGAGTAGTAATTGACTGAAGAGACCCCGCCCCGCCACCCTGTGCGATAACCCTCTGAACGGGGGAGGAATAGGGGATTTCCTCCATCTTCCGGGTAGCGTCGACCGGACTCGCGACGAGCGGCCCTGACTGGGAATGTGAGCGGGTGCCGTCCGCAATTTTCTTGATCCAGGTAAGTGATTCGCTGAGGGTTGCCTCGACCTTCTGAAGCCGTTCCAGCAGCACTATGTCCGAGATCTGCGACCTGTCACGAGCAAGCTTCAGCCGGTCTAGCTCCTCGTAGAACGCTTTCAGACTGCCCTCTACTCCAGTGAGCCTCTCTGAGAAGGTATCGAAGAGAAGCTTGGCCAAGTCAGCGCCATCGGAGGCGGGACCAGTCTCCTGCGCTGATCTTCGACCAAACATTGTGACATCACACCTCTGAATTATGTGATGTCACACTATTCTCCGTTTGAATTTAACACTTGGCCTTTCCCCATTGTGAGCCATCACGTGTGTGCCGTCACGAGTGATGATTCTGTGACCCGACCGTAGCGCAGTGACATCATGAGCACAGCGGGGGTCAAATCAACGAGACACATCCAAGAGGAGAGTCTCGCGTGTTGGATGGCTGAGCGCAATTCGTGATGGGCGTGACATGTGACGGAGATTGTGATGTCACGCATCACGCTCCTTCCCTCGAAGTGCATCTGTAGCTCTTTCAAGGTCTTCCAGCAGAGAGTCGACCAGACCGCGGTAGGCGTTGGGATCTCCACGGGCCGCTTCCCTTAGCTGTTCCGTCTTGCTTCTGAGTCTTTCAGACGCCTCGAGAAATGGGGCAAGGCTCGGCGACTCAAGCAGACCACCATAGCCTAGCAGGAGGACGGTATAGACCGCCTCCGCAATGTTTGTTCTAGCTTGCTGGAGGGTCCTGTTGAAGGCTCCTCGGCTTGTTTTTCGCCCAGCCCGGCGTAAATGGGTCATTTCTTCCCGCGTGAGGGGTTTTTCAGCCAAATCCGCCCCTAACTGGTCAACGAGGACTGTCTCAAACTGTGCCGCGGTCAGGTTGCTCCGTTCGAGAAGCCGGGAGAGAACTGGGTCTTGAACGGTACCTCTAATCGCTGATCTGGCTCTCTCTGACCAGTCTGTGTCCTGGCTCATCCGCCTCACGGATACAGTTTCGTATTAGCCACCCTAAGAGCTTTCGAGCCTATCGGCATGAATTATTGGTACTTGGAATCAAGCCGCGGGTGGGCTTTCGGCCCGCGGAATGGCTGGGTTACAGCACGCTTATTCCGATTCAGAACGATGGCTGAAACTAGACTCGTGACCCTACATGTCTTCTGGGACTGTCTCAGGTTCACAAAAGCTTCTCGTGGACATGGTGTGCGATGTTTGTAGGGTAGAAGGCTTTACGGTCGAGACTAACGTTGAATCGGAGATGAACGCTGGCAACTTTGTCGATATTGTGGCCTCTCGCCAGATTGATCGGAAGCCTCAGAGGATAGCTTTTGAGTGCTGGGAGAAAGACTCCCAAGTGGACGCAAAACAGATTGAGAGCTTCGTCAAATGTCTCAGAGACCTGAAGATCGCGAGCGGAATCTACGTCTCCCCGAAAGGTTTCACGGGCGACGCGGAGTACTTTGCCCGAAGGCTCGGCGTCGAGCTCTGGGACCTACCAAAGCTCAAGGAGCATCTAAAGAAGATTGAAACGCGGGAGAGCACCCACGTTCCAGGAACCTTACCGGTTGCAAGGACCCTCCCTGCGGCGATCTTCTCGAAGCAATTAGAGAATGGACGTGCTCTTAAGATGCGGACCCTGCCCAGGCTTGAGTTCCGGCCATACTTCTTCGCTCTTTTCGAGACCCATTCGGGACGAAAAAAGCGGGGAAAGGGGGTTGTAGTCCTTGACGGGGTGGACGGGAGGATTTGCGACGCCGGGATGCTGGAAGGACAGATGAAACATCTTCCTTCGACCGGAATGTTCGTTGACTGCCTCGAGGTTCAACCGTCGGAGGGACATATGCCTAACTTGCCGGACGAGTTGGGCATGAGCAACAGCGTTACTGTTGCGCCGGCTGGGATTGGCCAGGACCGTGTGCGGGTCTTGGTTGGGGCGGTTCTCGAAAAAGAGGTTGGAGTGGATCCTGAGGAGGTGGAATTGTCAGTTACTGATGTTAGCCTGCTCCACATTCCAATTGTCACCGTAGAGCTTGCTGCTGGGACCAAGTCCTACCGGAAGGTCGTGCAAGCGGCAACGGGTAAGATGATCTGGGACGAAACGGCCAAGTGCCTTCGCTGCCAGAACACCTCCCGAGCAATATGCGAAGTATGTGGCAGCACGGTCTGCGAGGAACACGTGAGACTCTGCGTTTCGTGCAGGAAGCATCTCTGCGATGAATGTGTAGAGACGAAAGGGGTTCTAAGCAAGCGACCCTTCTGCCCCACCTGCAAGAAGGCCTGAGTCCTGAGACGCATGGAGACCTGTCAACTGGTTCTCGCGACTGATACCCCACTAACCTCGGTCAATCGTCATCTCTCTGCTGTTTGACCTTCTTGACAATCTCGTCCAAGTATTCCAGACAGTCACCGCAGAGAGTTACTTCAACACCCTGGTAATAGAATACCTCGCCAGGCTTGCCACATCTCTGGCACTCGTTCCCCAAGCCAGAACGCTCTACTGTACCCTGAACGTGTTCATAAGCAGGGAGACCGCTTACGGCAGGGTCTGGTTCTTGAGGTTCATTCTCTCCGGGCTTGGTAACTGGTATCGTTCTTGGAAGCTGATTCAGGAAGCTGTTCCAGTTGCTGACGAGCTCGGGTTCTGGGGCGTAACGCTCCCGGACCATTACATGTGGGGAGAAGACCGTGGCGGAAACAGCAGCCTAGAAACCTGGGTCGCACTCACATATCTAGCCGCGAGAACCCGGCAAATCAAGCTCGGAACCCTTGTCACCCCAATTCCGTTCCGGCCTCCAGGCGTCTTGGCGAAAATGGCCGCCACTCACGACATCCTTTCGTCCGGCCGAACTATTCTCGGCGTTGGAGCAGGGTGGTCCCAGACAGAGTTTGAGGGCTACAGCGAATGGGCGGACCCCAAAACTAGGGTAGACAAGACTGACGAAGGGGTACGGCTTATACTGAAACTCTGGCAGGAGCCTAGCGTAGACTTTCACGGAAAGTTCTACAACGCGAAAGGCGCGGTGTTGGACCCGAAGCCTGTCCAGAAACCATACCCTCCACTACTATTCGGAGGGGTCGGCACCCGTATGCTTCGCATGGCCGGACATTACGGAGATATCTGCTTCATACCGCAATGGGTCAAGATGCCTATCGAGAAAGCGAGAGCCATCGTGACACAAGAGGCGAAGAGAGCCGGTCGACAGAACAAGGTGAGCTTTGCAATAGGGTCCCCAGTGCATCGGGATCAGAAGTTTGACATGAAGGCTGTAGAGCAGAGTGTTCAGAAGGCCGCGGAGTCAGGCTACTTGTACTATGTTATCCCGTTTCTCCAGGAGGGTTTCACGGAGAACATGCGGCAATTTGCAAAACAGGTCATGCCCTCCTACATCGGCTTGAACTAGCGCTTCCTAATTGGAGACATCCTTCTATCGTTCCACTGACTTAGTAACTGTTCTCCCAGCCTATTTGTGCGGTGTGTTGTAGAGGTGGTGTGTCAAGCACTTTCGACAATGGAGCCATTTTCCGCACTTCCAGCATTTTACCCAAGAGCCTCGGTTCTCATCTGCTGATGCTGGTTTCCGGACCTTGGACAATGGTTTTGACTGGTTTTCCACTGTTTGGTCGTCGAGAGTACCTTGCCCTCACTGGTGGGGTCTATTCTATCGGGCTAAATCATTGTCTTCCTAGAGGAATTCATTACCCAGGGTGTGTTGAAGGGGAATCTTGTCGGCTGGATTATTCCTACATTCATCGCGTTCGTTCCTTTCCCGGTAACGAATGATTGAGCGGTTTATCATAGGCCTTTCGCCTTGGAACAGCCCCGGAACAAATCCCGTGTTGATGCTGATATTTCAGCTTGGATTTTAGTTTCCGGGGTACCGTTGCGTTTGCTCCCCAGCTGCTTCTTGATAGGAGAACTTCTGTTGCCGGTGTGAGAAAATGGTACAGACGATTCCTGATACTTGGCTATGCATTGATTTACTTCATAACGCTCTCAGCGAGAAGACAGGCGCAGTTCACTCTCAGCGCATCTGTCTTGATGATTTTCAACTTAGCGGATTTCTTCCATTTCAGATACATTCAGGTTTCTGGTCGGAATGGTCAGGAACCTTCATCCTTAACCACCACCACGGACCGTGAACACTTGCGAACCACGTCGTCCGACACGCTACCGAGCACAAGGGTTCCCGCCGCTCCCAGCCCACGGTTACCGACAATGACGAGTTCCGCCTTCATCCTTTCTGCGGCATCGCATATCTTGTCAACAGGGTCACCATGTTCTATCTTTGACTCGATTCTCATGTTTCCATTAGGGGCGGCCCGGTAGACTGCTTCAGGGGAGGAGGTGGATTCGACCGTGATTCCGTCGGGTGGG
>Ga0209619_10002762_pt1 | contig 12697 bp, 11 predicted proteins | sample Rifsed16ft3_FD_184011 | JGI IMG/M metagenome (GOLD analysis project Ga0209619, IMG submission 184011) | Soil microbial communities from Rifle, Colorado, USA - sediment 16ft 3 (version 2) | ecosystem: Environmental > Terrestrial > Deep subsurface > Rock core/Sediment | place: Rifle, Colorado... | reverse complement strand
TACAATCTCACCATTCTTCAGGCTGTCCTTCAGGGTATCCAGGACGAGCTCGACAATATCCATCGCCTCTTTCTTGGATATCCCGATCTTCTCATAAAGCTCATTGGCGATATCGACTTTCTTCACAACCCCTTCCCCCCAATCTACAATAAATCTAACAGATTGAAAATATTACAATAAACAACTGCCGGTGTCAAGAAGATAAGACAGTGACGATTTCAGGCTGATATTTCCCCTCCCGAAGCGCCTTTTTGTTATACATCCAGATGCCGCCGTAACACAAAAACATGGAGAGTAAACCGCAGACGGCCGCCCATGCATCTGTCCCGCCGATCCCCTTGCCGATTGCCGCACCGGCCACGAAACTGATCAGGGGAACAATATAGGTAATAAAGGATGCCTTTAAGAGGAGCTTCGGCTGCATGGCCACCTCGACCCGCTCCCCGATATGGGCCCCAAGTATGTTCTTTGCCTCGATCACCGTGTTGCTTCCCGCGTCGCCAGGCTTACACATGGACTTGGAGGCACACCCCTCACAGGAGCTCCCGCGGACGGCCCTGACCTTTGCCATTCCGTCAAAGACCTCGACGACGACCCCCTCTTCGATCATCCGGTTATCCATGAGAGCCCTCAATATCCTTCAATAACTTATATTCGATGCTGTCCACCAATGCCTGCCAGCTCGCCTCAATGATATTTTCTGAGACGCCGACCGTCCCCCACTTCTTCTGTTTGTCCCCCGATTCGATCAACACACGGACCCTCGATTCCGTGCCGCTCAATCCCGTAAGCACCCTGACCTTATAGTCAATCAGATGCACCTCTTTCAGCGCAGGGTAAAACTTCTCCAAGGCCTTTCGCAAGGCATGGTCTAAGGCATTGACCGGGCCATGCCCGTCTGCGGCCGTATGTTCAATCTCCCCATCCACCTTCAGCATGAGGGTCGCCTCAGAGATCGGGGCCTCGTCTTCTTTTCTCTTCTCCACGATCACCCTGAATCCTATCAGATTAAAGAACCTCTTGTGCAGGCCTAATGAGCGCTTCATCAACAGCTCAAAAGACCCCTCGGCCCCCTCGAACTGATATCCCCTGTCCTCCATCTCCTTTAAGACCTGTAAGACCTCCTGCAGTTTTGGGCGGTCTTCCTGTTTTACGATAATCCCATACTCCCCTGCCTTGTGCAGGATGGTGCTGATGCCGGAATAGTCGGAGACGAGGGTCCTCTGGATATTGCCGACATCTCCGGGCCGGATATGCTCATAGGTGGTGGGCTTTTTTCTGACAGCATGGACATGAAGCCCCCCTTTATGGGTAAAGGCGCTGTCGCCTACATAGGGCTGATGACGATCGGGAGGGATATTGGCAATCTCACTGACAAAGTGGGACACCTCCCGGAGCCGCTGTAATTGCTGATCAGAGATACACCCGATCCCCAATTTCAGTTTCAGGTTCGGCAGGATGGAACAGAGATTCGCATTCCCGCACCTCTCGCCGAGACCATTGATCGTCCCCTGGACCAGTGCTGCCCCTGATTCCACAGCAATGATGGAGTTTGCAACAGCCACGTCAGAATCATTGTGGGAATGGATGCCGAAGCGGGCCTTGACTCCTCGCCGGGTCTCCCTGAATATCTTTCTCATCTCCTCCGGCATCGTGCCTCCATTGGTATCACAGAGGACGAGCCAGTCTGCACCGGCGCGCAGGGAGGCCTTGAGGGTCTGAATAGCATATTCCGGATCGGACTTAAACCCGTCAAAATAGTGCTCCGCATCAAAAAATACAGACTTCCCTTTGGACTTCAGATAGACAATGGAATCTTCGATCATCTCGATATTCTCTTTGAGGCTGATGCCGAGGGCCTCCTTCACCTGGAAGTCCCAGCTCTTCCCCACTACCGTAACATAGTCTGTATCTGCCTGAAGAAGGGCCTCTATCGTGGGGTCTGTCTTTGCGCTTGAAGACGCCTTTCGCGTACTCCCGAAGGCAACGATCTTTGAGGTCTTCAGCGAAAGTGCCTTTACCTCTTTGAAAAATTTGGTGTCCTTGGGATTCGCACCTGGCCATCCCCCCTCGATATAATGGACCCCAAGGCTGTCCAATTGCCCGACAATCCTCAGCTTGTCCTCAAGGGTAAAGGAGACATCCTCAGCCTGGGCGCCGTCCCGGAGCGTTGTATCGTATATCTCAACCTTCTTCATAGAATAATCTACTGCTGCTCCCCTTCCAGCTCAAATGCCCTGTGCAGAGCCCTCACCGCAAGCTCCGCGTACTTTGCATCAATCACGCACGATATCTTGATCTCTGAGGTGCTGATCATCAAGATGTTAATCCCCTCCTTCGACAGGACAGAGAACATCCTGACCGCGACTCCTGAGTGGGACCTCATGCCCACGCCCACGGCTGAGACCTTGGCGATATCTTCCTTGACCTCTAATTCCCTGGCCCCGATGTCCCTGACAACACTGCGCATCATCTCTATGGTTTTCTTAACATCCGGACGGGGAACTGTAAAAGAGATATCTGTCAGGGATTCCTGACTCACATTCTGAATGATCATATCCACTACAATATTTGCGTCTGCGACAGGACCAAATATCTTCGCAGCAATCCCTGGTCTGTCAGGCACACCGATAATCGTAATCTTTGCCTGATTCCTGTCACAGGTCACACCGGAGACCGCCACCTTTTCCATCTCTGCATCCTCCTCTGTCAGGAGTGTACCACTCCCCTCTTTAAAGGTTGATAATACCCGTAGCTTGACCCCATGTTTTGCCGCATACTCGACAGACCTGTTCTGTAAGACCTTGGCGCCAAGGCTTGCCAATTCGAGCATCTCTTCATAGGAGACCTTGTCCAGCTTCCTGGCCTCAGAGACGATGTTGGGGTCTGCGGTAAATACCCCCTCGACATCGGTATAGATATCGCACAGATCGGCCTTCAGGGCCGCTGCGATGGCCACAGCGCTCAGGTCCGATCCCCCTCTCCCCAGCGTGGTGACATCCGACTCCCCGCTGATACCCTGAAACCCTGCAATGACCGGTATGATCCCCTGTTTCAGCGCCTCGCGGACCCGTTCGCCTCCCACCCGTTCTATCCTCGCCTTAGTATGGACACCGTCTGTCACAATCCCGACCTGCCGCCCGGTAAAGGCCTTGGCAGGATATCCCATACTGTTTAATGCAATGGAGAGGAGGGCTATGGTGACACGCTCACCAGACGAGAGCAGGACATCCACCTCCCTCTCTGCCGGCGCCTCAGAGACCTCGTGGGCAAGGGAGAGGAGCCTGTCTGTCTCCCCGCTCATGGCAGATACGACCACAACCACGTCATGCCCCTCATCACGCGTCTTAGCCACTTTGCGGGCAACGTCTCTGATCCGCTCGACATTGCCGACGGACGTCCCGCCGTATTTCTGAACAATCAACATAATCGTTACGTTAGGTAGAGTAGAGAGCTGGTTATGTAGTTTAGGTTTGCCTATCAGTTTCTGCCCCTTTCGTTCGGCAGTGCCTCAGTAGCCATACCATGCTATATTGCCAGTCCTCCCTCATCAAACCGTGCTTGCGGTTTTCCCGCACACGGCTTTCCGATGTCCTTCATCGTCAGGCATACGCCTTACTCCAAACCGCTGTGGTCGGCACTTTGTATAGACCATACTTTTCATACAGCACCCTGTCGGTATACCGCTTAAGCCCTGTCTTCCTGTCTCTGATTTTATGTCGTCTGTACAAGTGTGTCCGCAACCGAAGTTGGGCATGCTCTTTAACGTGCTTGAGGACTCTGCTGCAGTTGCGGTAGTGGAAGTAACCTACCCAGCCTTTCAGTGTCGTATTGACCTCTTTGACTATCGCTTTAAATGGCACAGGGCCCATGTTTCTACTGGTAAGCTCTGTGATGCGGGTCTTTATCTTCCTTATGGATTTCTTCGATGGCTGCACATGGGGATAGCTCTTCCCTGTGCGCCAGTTCTTCCGCATTTGTAAGTCAAACCCCAGAAAGGTAAACCTCTCTTTCATGGCATTTACCACCCGGCTCTTGGTCTCGTTTAGCGAAAGTCCCAGTCTGTCTAACACCTGCTTTATTATCACCATTGCTCGCTCTGTCCCTCGCTTGCACAGCACAACAAAATCATCGGCATAGCGCACTATGCGTGCACCAAGCATCTTCTCCAATTGATGGCGTTTCCATATCCTGTCCAATAGGTGCAGGTAGAGATTGGCCAGTAGGGGTGAGATTACTCCTCCTTGCGGTGTGCCTTTGCGGTTCCCTTTGCCTCCACCAATATTCCTTTGCTTACCATCCTTACCTTCTTCTATGACCGGGGCCTTGAGCCACATCTGTATCAGGTGGAGTATTGCACTGTCACAGATACGCTCCGCTACCACGGCCATGAGCTTGGCATGGGGGATGGTGTCAAAGTATTTTGATAAATCGGCGTCTATGACCTCCGCATATCCTCTGTTGAGGGTGTACGATACGTCATCTATGGCATCGTGTGCCGATTTCTTCGGCCTGAACCCGTAAGAGGACTCGCAGAAGTCGGCTTCAAAGGTGGGCTCAATGACCAGTTTTACGGCCATCTGGGCTACCCTGTCTCGGATAGTAGGTATTCCCAAAGGACGTTCTGTACCGTCTCCTTTGGGTATCATCACCCGCCTTACAGGGCTTGCATGATAGGTCTTGCTCATGAGCGCTTCTTGCAGCTCCGCCAGAAAGGCGGATACCCCTTCTTGCTCTTCGATTGCCTTAAAGGTTACACCGTCTATCCCAGCACTCCCTTTGTTGGCACGGACAAGGCTGTAGGCATGACTGAGGATGTCGGCCCGGCATACCTTGTCATATAAGGCGTAGAAGCGGTAGGTTGGTTCTTGCTTGGCCTTACGGTATAGCTTCCTCTGTAGTGTCCTGATGTTCTCAGGGGTTGTTAGCATTTCTGCAATCCCCTTCTCCTCCACTCTTTGGTTGCGTTAACAAAGCAGGGTCCCTTCCCTCGGACAGGGTTATGTTGTCCCTTGTCCTCTAACGGTACTACGAACCCCTCCGACTCCCGATACAGGCCAGCATGATTTCGTTTCCTTATACACACCGGTTGACACTCCTCTTGTATCACCATATCGGGTCTCCAGCACTGGACTGCTTATCTTCCGCTACATACCGCCCCTGCTACCCCGGAGGTCTTCACAGGTTGCTTCCGTTATCTTAACCTGTGAACTTCGGCCTTCCCCTTGTGTCCACAGGGTCGGCTCCCTCTTTATTAGTATTGACGAGGCTACTTATAGGTTCACTTTCGTTGCGGCCTGCGGCTTTGCCAATTGGGAACTTACGACCCCTGATTGCTCAGACGCCGCTCCCATGTACTACCGGGGTGAACGGACAATTCCCCCAGACGGGACTTTAACCCGTTAGATAAACAGTTGTTACTGCGTACAGACACCATACTGAATTAAGGGACCTGGCATAACCCATATATCATAATTAAGTATGGTGTCTCCGGAATTCCAAATTAACCCATAGCCGCCAATGCCGCGTTGAAGGTTGCGCTTGGACGCATGGCTTTCGAGGTCTTCTCAGGATCCGAATGATAATAGCCGCCGATATCCTGGGGTTTACCTTGAGCGCCGATCAACTCTCCGGCGATCTTCGCCTCATTATCTGTAAGCACCTTCGCTAAGTTGGAAAAACGCGCCTGAAGCTCTTTGTCTTCACTCTGCGCCGCCAAAGCCTGCGCCCAGTATAATGCCAGATAAAAATGACTCCCGCGGTTATCAATCTCACCCACCTTGCGCGCAGGCGACTTGTTGCTATCTAAAAACTTGCCATTGGCCTGATCCAGGGTCGTTGCCAGTACCTGAGCCTTCTTATTTTTAAATGTGATGGCAAGATGCTCTAACGATACGGCAAGCGCTAAAAATTCGCCAAGGGAATCCCACCGTAAATAACCCTCTTCCAGAAACTGCTGGACATGTTTGGGCGCTGATCCCCCTGCCCCTGTCTCAAAAAGCCCGCCGCCATTCATCAGGGGAACAATCGAGAGCATCTTTGCACTCGTTCCCAGTTCCAGGATCGGGAAGAGGTCGGTGAGATAATCACGCAGTACATTGCCCGTAACTGAGATGGTATCTTTCCCCTCTCTGATGCGCTTAAGAGAGAAACGGGTTGCTTCTACCGGAGACATGATCTGTATTTCCAGACCCTTCGTATCATGATCTTTCAGGTATTTATTGACCTTCTCAATAATCTGTTTGTCGTGCGCCCTGTTGCTGTCCAACCAGAAGATCGCTGGCGCTCCCGTTGCTCTGGCCCTGGTAACCGCCAATTTGACCCAGTCCTGTATGGGTGCATCTTTGGTCTGACACATACGCCAGATATCCCCTTCTTCTACAGTCTGTTGGAGCAGCACCTTTCCAGCCGCGTCAACGACACGTATCGTTCCATTCCCTACGGATTTAAATGTCTTGTCGTGAGATCCGTACTCCTCTGCCTTTTGCGCCATAAGGCCCACATTGGGAACGCTCCCCATGGTTCTGGGATCAAAGGCGCCATGTTTTTTACAATCCTGGATAACTTCTTGATAGACGCCTGCGTAACATCTGTCAGGTATCACGGCCTTGGCATCGTAGAGCTTGCCGTCAGCGCTCCACATCTTACCCGACTCACGAATCATCGCCGGCATGGATGCATCTACAATCACATCGCTTGGCACATGCAGATTGGTGATCCCTTTGTCTGAGTTCACCATCGCAACCCAGGAACGGCTCTTATAACAGGCATTGATGTCCGCCTCAATTTCTATTCTTTTGGCCTCCGGCAGATTCTTTATTCTCGTATAAAGGTCTCCAAGTCCATTATTGGGGTCGAAGCCAAGCTCCTTAATAACAGCGGCATGTTTTTCAAACACGTCTTTGAAAAAGACAGAAACAGCATGACCAAACATAATGGGGTCTGACACCTTCATCATCGTGGCCTTGAGGTGCAGGGAAAACAACACGCCTTTATTCTTTGCATCCTGAATCTGCTCCTCATAGAATTTCCGCAGCTCACGTCGGCTCATCACCGCTGCATCTATCACTTCACCCGCCTTCAGTGTCGTCTTCTCTTTGAGAACCGTGGTCTTTCCATCCTGTGCAACAAACTCAATCTTCACGGCACCGGCCTCGGTCACCGTCGTGGATTTCTCACTGCCGTAAAAATCGCCTCCGTTCATATGCGCTACATGGGTCTTTGAGTCCGCACTCCATGCGCCCATCTTGTGCGGGTTCTTTCTTGCATAATTTTTCACTGAGGCGGCGGCCCGGCGATCTGAATTCCCTTCCCTTAAAACAGGGTTTACCGCGCTTCCCAGCACCTTGCCGTATCTGGTCTTAATCTCTTTCTCTGCATCGCTCTTCGGGTCCTCAGGATAGTCCGGAACTTTATAACCCTGCGACTGTAACTCCTTGATAGCGGCCTTTAACTGTGGAATAGACGCGCTGATATTGGGAAGTTTGATGATATTAGCCTCCGCCTGCAGCGTCAGTTCACCCAATTGGGTCAGGATATCAGGGATCCTTTGACTCTCTGTTAGATTTTCCGGAAAATTAGCGATAATCCTCCCTGCCAGAGAAATATCCTTTGTTTCAACAACCACTCCGGCGGCCGTTGTAAACGTCTGAACGATTGGAAGTAGAGAATATGTCGCTAACGCCGGCGCTTCATCCGTCTTTGTCCACATAATCTTTGATTCTTGTTTACTCATGATCTCTCCTCCTCAACGTTATTTAAAGACCGGCTTCGGCGTAGCCGTTGTAGACGCCGGCAGAATCGGTAATCTCAATGCCTCTTCCGGGATTCTCCCCTCTAATGAATGAAGAAACTCAACGATCAGGTCAATCTCCTCCCATGTCAGGTTCTTTCCTAACTCGAGATTTCCCATGATCCGGACCACCTCCTTCAGGTCCCATATAGATCCATCATGAAAATAGGGATATGTCCGTGTCACATTCCGCCAGAGGGGAACTTTGAAGAAATATTTCTCCTGATCATTTTTGGTCACATGAAATCGCCCCGGATCATCACTGTATTCATACCGGCCCAGGATGCCGAACTTCTGATACATCCCGCCGCCAGCCCCTACCCCGTTGTGGCAGGCGATGCACCCTTTCTCGATCACCAGTTTAAGACCTTTCTCTTCTGTGGGGGAAAGGGCGTCTGCGTTGCCGTTCAGAAAGTCGTCGAAACGGGAAGGGGTCAGCAGTGTCCGCTCAAAGGCTGCAATGGCCCTGGCAATATTGTCATACGTTAACGGGTCGGCATCTTTAGGAAAGGCCTTTTTAAACAGCTCCCTGTACTCTGGAATGGTACGGAGCCGGGAGAGGACAAGATCAATATCCGGCATGGCCATTTCAATGGGATTGAGAATAGGCCCCTTGGCCTGATCTTCCAGTGTCGCTGCACGGCCATCCCAGAACTGGGCAATCTGCAGGCCGGCATTGAGTACCGTAGGCGCATTCCTGGGACCAAACTGGGCCAGGTGCCCCATGGAGGTCGGCAGGTTGTCCACACCCCCTGTAGCCAGGTTATGACAGGAATTACAACTGATGGTACTGCTCTTTGACAGCCGTGGCTCGAAAAAGAGCATCTTGCCGAGCGCCACCTTTGCTTCGGTGGCCGGGTTATCCTCAGGATCAGCCATCATCTCCGGAAGCGGTTTAAAGAATTGCTTCGCTTCCTGGATCAGATCCTTATCCGCGGAATAGACGGGTTGGACAGACAACAATAGCAACAATAAGAATCCAGCGACAACGATAGGCCATTTTTTCATCAGGATCCCCTCCTTACTCGCCGTGAATAACGTGCAAAATGTGAATTGTTTTTCGCGACAATAATGGCAGGAATGGGCCTTTCTGTCAATTGAAATTTATCACAAATTACCTCAATCAGATCTCTATTGACCCAAAAATCTGATCCTGTTATCCTATTCTTGAAAAGGCAAATTCATAACTGTATGATTAATCTAACTGTCTTTATATTTCTGATAATCTCCTCCCTGACAACTGCGTACTCCCCGACTCCCAGTTTCTTTCTGAAGCCAACGTCAATACCTTGGGGAAGTTGCTCGGTTTTCTCCCATCCAGCAGGAAGCGAAAGCTGATAAGCTTTTTCTTTGACAACCTGCTGGGCTCTAGCCTCAAATGAGACCCCTAACAGGATTACTCCAATCATCATTAACAGTCTGACCTTCGCAATGGTTGCGCTCTTTTTTGTCATGTCTTAATTCCTCCTCTTCTTGCCTTCTCTGGCAGATAACGACAGAAATAACCGGCGCAGCTTCTATGCGCCCGGTTGATTGATTCGTTAGAAGATTTTTATTTATATATTAAAGGATACTTTTCCGGATTATCTAAAATTTCCGTAGATAAATCCACATCTAATTTTGGCCAATATAAATGATGATTATGAATTAGTTCCACATCGATTATTGACGATACATTTGCATCTTTAAACCATGGATATTCATTAAAAGAAATAAAGTATTCTTTCTCGTTCAAAAATATCCAAAATCCATGTTCTGAAATATTAGTTATTTCCGGTTTTGAAATGTTCTTTCCATTTTTTAATAATTTCATTTTTATGCCTCTCAATAATTTTTTGTAAAGAATTTAATTGGGTTTTGGAAAAACCGGAATAATTAACTAATGCAATAGTAGGCTCTAACCAAAACTTTGCTTCTCCTTCAGGAGAAATAATATGGACATGAATTCTATGTTCTTCTTTAGAGAAAAAGTGGAACCGGTATTTTCCTATTTTAAATACTGTTGGACTCAAAGTTTATTACTCTCCCTGTAATGATTTTACCATATTCTTAATTTTATTTCCTCTTCTTCTAACCTGCGGCTGCAATTCAGACAGTAGGAGTATAATTTTATCAACATTATCTCTCGCCCGTGATAATTTTCTATAGCGGATGCACTTTAATTACCTATTGATGGCCATCTATTAAGAGTTGCCTACCTTGAGAGGCACAGTATATTAAACAGGATATTAAGAAGAGACAGTAAAACCCGGCAACTTCCCTGGATGGTAAGACAATTGATGCTCTTCGGTCCTTATATGATGTGTCTGGAAAAACAGGTCTATGGTGGACGGGGATTCATAAGATGATTGGCCAGACTGCGGCGGAGTCTGCGTGTTTTGGCAAGTATTTTCTTTCTGGCATCCTCATCAAGAGTAAGCACCAGTTCCTGATGCTCAAGAGGACTCAGGTAGGCCACATAGTTTTGATAGAAAATAAGAATTACAGTAGTGGTTGGCCGCAACAAATCCAAAGTTCTGGTGCGGGTTTTGGTATTGAGTTCTTGTCGCCCGATCCGCAGCAGGTACCATTGGAGCAGGCTATAGGTTAGCAAAACAAAGACAACCTGATTGACGATCACGTTGAAGGAACGTGAAGTAAATGCCTCCAGGTCGGAAAAGCACTTCAACTGGCGATGCCGCTCTTCAATAGAGGTACGCAGGGCATAGTCTCGGCGACCTTGGGCAGGGTCGGCAACTGGTTCTGTGGAAAGCAGCACCCAGTAATCCTCGCTGCCATCGGCATACACTTCTTTATTGACAATGGCAGCCAGGGGCACAGGGCAGGTAGAGAACGTTTCCAAACCATTGACCACAGCAACTTCGGGGCGAAGGAGGGCATTAGAGTCCGGCTGAGCCTGCAGCTGGTTCTTCTCGGCCTTACGCCTGGCCAATGTGCGCTGTCTTGCCTCCTCGCGCTTTCTAATACGTTCTGGCCTGTGAATCGGAATAGGTTTGGCATTGAGTGCCGGAGGTACCCAGGGACTAAAATCCAAGCCACCGTGTTTGGCCAAACCCACGACATCCGTATAAATATCCATAGAGCGCCGTGCAGGAATCAGTACATTGATTCCCCATTCTTTTTTGCAGCGCCCTATAGCAGGCCCATCCAGAAAACCACGATCCAAAATCAGTTTTTTCATAACTCCCTTGCCGTGAAAGCCGACAAACTCCTCCACCAGACGGTAAAGAACAGGGCTCTCATGATCCTTGCCGGAGACAACCTTCATGCCCGCATACAGAAAGAAATCACCGGCGCGATTGGTGTGGATAAGGTTCACCAGCTTGTAGGAACGGCGCCACACGCAGCGGGCACGCTCTGCGGATGAGAGATTTTTGGGGTCTACCGGATGGTTGTGTTCATCAAAAAGCATGCGGGATGATCCCTCATACCTTTCGTTATCAGGCACAAACAGATATGTGGCGTCCCCGATAAATATCCCCTCAGGGTCAAAGGCATGGTGCTGTTTAAAGATTCCAGTGACGTCACGATTAAACCACCTCATCAACAGCCCTGCATCGGTTCTCTTGGCCATCTTCCTCAGATAATCCTGATCACAGGGAGTTTCCCGGTCGTACTCGTTTTTGTTGTTGAACCCCTCACATGAAAGGGACACATCCCCTGTCTCAGGGTGCGTCACCTTATGCCCCATCCCAGGACCAAAGGCATTGACTATCCCACCAGAGCGCACCACGTAGGGAAAGGCATGGAACTGATGAACTCCGTGAAATCGCATAGAGATATCACCGGCAATATATACCCACAGGGGAACGTCGTGCTTCTGGCAGGGGGACGGGTACGTCGTGGCCAATTTATCCAACACCTTCCTGGATGCAATGGCCCGGAAGAAATCAGCTTCAGATACCTCGCCCACCCCTTCGAGATAATCGAACTCCCCGCGTTGGAATGCTTCGATCACCAGCCGATCGTTGCGTTCATAAAGCATAGTAGTTGATGTCTTGTCACTAATGTCTGCTATATCAGGGACCCTCCATGCGAAGCTTCTCAATATGATCCATCACAGCCAGCATCTGCCTGGAAATTACGGATACCTGCGCACGGGCACTGCGAACACGAAGATATTCCTCGCTCTTCCTGCGTAGTTCCGTAAGCCTTCCTGGAGGGATAGACATCAGCCGTGTCTTTCCCCGGTGGCTCCAGCTCAAGACCATATTCCGGTGCAACTCTCCCCGGGTACACACACAGGATGGTTTCCCGCACTTCCTCGCCATTTCATAGACATTGCCCTTGACGAGGGGACATCGCCCGTATACGACTCTAAGAGTACGCTCCAGTTCTTTCACAAGGCACCGTAAGTCCTGGCGAAGGCGACTGAGGGCCTGATGGCTTGATTCGTCCTGCATGCTGTTTACTATATTAACATACAGATTATCACAAATCAAGAACAAAGTAACAGGGCTTAAAGAAAAATAGAATTCAGGGATATACCAAAGACAGGACTGGACTGGAGATGTTACTTATTTTTTCTACTGTCTGAATTGCAGAATAGAATGTTAAAATTATAAAACGCCATTGCAATTTCTTAAAGACAATGGCATTATCTCAAAAAGAGAACCCCCTCATTCTGTCTCATAGGTAGTGGACGAGTACAATGACTTTTAAATCCGTTTTTGTTAAATTTATAGTATTGGAATCGTAAGTGTGGGAGGATGTAGTATGGCGACTCAAAGGGATAGGAAAAGAGGAAATATCCAGAGAAAGGTTATTACATCAATACTCCTTGTGGGCACTATACCAGGTATCCTTGTAGTAATCCTGACTTATCTGAGTGGTATTAACGCCCTTAAAAATTCTATAGGTGCTAATTTTCAGGAAATAGCAAAAGAGACGGCAGATAAGATAGAG
>Ga0209619_10002753_pt1 | contig 12708 bp, 8 predicted proteins | sample Rifsed16ft3_FD_184011 | JGI IMG/M metagenome (GOLD analysis project Ga0209619, IMG submission 184011) | Soil microbial communities from Rifle, Colorado, USA - sediment 16ft 3 (version 2) | ecosystem: Environmental > Terrestrial > Deep subsurface > Rock core/Sediment | place: Rifle, Colorado... | reverse complement strand
CCGCGAGGCCGGCGGCACCGCCCCGAAGGGGTCGGACCCCGGCCGCCTTGCCGACTGGACCGCGCTCTTCGCGTCCGTCGTCATCGTGAGCTTCGGCATCGTGGTTGTCGCCTCGAACTGGTTCCGGCTGACCCTCGAAGCGACCGAGCTCCAGCCCTTCAATGCCGCGTGGGTGGCCGCCTTCCCTTCCGGCAAGGGCCTTTCCCCGACGCTTCGCACCGAGCTCAACGCGATCCACCCGCCGATCGAACTCACGGGCTACGCTCTCACCGTCATGCCCATGGCCGCCGCCTTCGCGTACCTTGCGACCGGCGACAAGGGATGGATCCGCTACTGCGCCTTCTGGACGCGCATCGCCTGGGTCTTCCTCACCGTCGGGCTCGCCCTCGGCGGCTTGTGGGCCTACGTCACCCTCGACTGGGGGGGCTACTGGGCCTGGGACCCCGTCGAGGTGGCCTCGCTGCTGCCTTGGATCGCGACGACCGCGCTGCTCCACGCCCAGATCATGCACCGGCGCTACTCGATGTACCCGCTTGCGGCGCCCTTGCTTGCGGCCCTCGCCTTTTCGCTCACGGAGTTCGGGACCTTCGTCACGAGGAGCGGCGTGTGGAACTCCGTCCACTCCTTCATCGCGCCCGGCGACGGCTCGATCTTCGGGGCCCTTGCAAAGGCCCTCTCATCGGACATCCGCCTCCAGGTCTTCTTCGCGATGATCTTCGTGCCCCTCGGCATCCTCGTCGTCCTCCTTTCCCACTTCCTCAAGCACCACTACAAGGAAGCCGCGTTCCTGCCGCCCCGCAAACCCGACGAGGACCTCGTCGACTACCTCACCCAGGACAAGTTCACGGTCTTTGCCGGCATCTTCGCGCTGTGCGTCATCCTCCTCATGACCTTCATCATCCTCGTGAAGAACGCCGGCGTCGCGCCGCAGCCCCAGGAGTACGAGACGAAGCTCGCGTTCCCCCTCTTCGTGATCCTCTTTTTCATGGTCGTGAATTACCTCCGAAGGCCGCTTGGCAACGAGAACGCGCTGCTCGTCGGCGTGGTTGCCGGCTTTGCGGGCGCGATGGCTTTCATCCTGTTCCCCGCCCCCCCGAGCGCGTCGTACTTCAAGCTCGCCGGGTTCGCGCTGCCCCTCGTGCTCGCGGTCTTCGCGATGGGCGCGCTGCGCATCCGGGGGGCCCTCAAGCGCGGCATCCCCTCGTCGTTCAAGGCCCGCGCCCGGACGCTCGCGGTGCTTTCGGTCCACCTCGGGGTGGCCGCCGTCGTCCTCGGGTACGCCCTGACCTCCGTGTACGCGCGCGAGGAGCGCATCATCCTCCAAGAAGCCACCCCGACCCAGGCCGGGGTAACCGACGAGGTCTTCGGGTTCACGTTCAAGCTCACGAACATCTCGAAGGACGGCAACGCCGGCGCCTCGTCCACGGAGCACTGGGACCGGTTCACCGCGAGGTACGAGATGTACGACGCCTCGGGGGGCCTCGTCCGCACGGCCCAGACCTTCAAAGTCTACGAGCGGCCCACTTCGGAGCCTTCACCGGTCAACTTCGCGTTTTCGAACTACAAGTCGGCGCCGCTTACGCGGACGGACATCTACACGACCCCCGCCCGCGATGTCTACATCCAGATCAGCAAACTCCTGCCCGGCACCACGAACGGCTCGGTCGCCGTCGAGCTGTCGGTCAAGGAAATCCCGGGGATCTGGGGGATCTGGACGGGCGTGCTGCTCATGGTTGGGGGAATGGTCACGCTGATGAGCGTCGAGTACTCCGGGCAGAAGAAGGGCGGCGAGAAGTTCACGCCCGTGGACGACCCGAAGGGGACGCCCTCGCAGGCGCCGGGGCCCGCGCCCCCCAAGGATGCGCCGGTGGTCGAGGTCAATAGACCCCCGGCGGAGACGGGAGCAGGGGGCAAGTGAGCCCGGTCGCCGCTACTCCGGGGTCCAACCGTCATGCGCGCATCCACACAGCTTGTTGACCAGAACGATCTCCCTCAGCCAGGGCACCCACGAGCGCCTCGCGGCCCTCAAGCGGGAGAGAGAGGGAGAGCGCCGCCGGGAGATGATTGACCGGCGCACGCGCACCTTCGCCCTTTCCGATCGCCTGGGAACCTCGCCGAGGCCCAGAAGGACTGGCGCGTTGTGGCGAAGGAGGCAATCGGCCGCCGTGCGCGCAAAGAAAAGGGACGAGTGCGACCTTGGCTCCAGACTCCTTGCGCCGCCTCGCATCAACGCCCGACTCGCGCGACGAGCCCGTCGAAGCCGCGGTCGAATGACGCGATGGCGTCGAACTTGCGCTCTTCGATGGTGGAGAGTGAACTGCAGTCCGTAAAGCTAAGGCCTCTCCCGTAGTGGCGCCGAAAGAGCGGGATCGCTCCCTGGAATGCGGTGTCCGATACCCGCACGAGCGGGAAGAGCACGGGTCCCCCCGCGGACAGGGGAGCGCGCGCGACATCTAGAAGGCGGTCCACGGCGCGGAGCGGCGCACGCCTTACCATCAGAAGAGTGAGCGCCTCGTCCATCACGAAGTCCGTGACAAAGGGAGCGCCCCACGTGCCCTCGAGGATCCGGTCGACGAGTTCGACGGCCTCTTCATGCCGATCCTCGCGCCGGTTGATCCAGGCCGCCAGGACGTCCGTGTCCACCAGGACGGTCACGAGCGGGACCCTCGTTTCCGGCCGTAGACGGCTTCATCGACATCGCCCAGCTTGAAGCCAAGATCGAGAGGCATGGCGTGTACGCGTTCGATTTCCTCGCGCGTGAGAGGCCGCCACGCCTTTCCCATGAGCGTCTCGGGGGACGCTTCCCCCTGGTCGAGCAGCCGGCCGAGAAGCTCGTCCTGGGTAACCCTCCGGCCGGCCACGAGGCGAAGCGTGGCCTGCAGCCGGTCGAACCGGCGCTTTTGGGCCTTGTCGATCTTCAGCGTCGTTGCTGCCACGCCAATGGCATACTTTGGATACTTGGTATACCTTTTGGTCAGGGCGGCGCCAGCCGAAGCGCCTCTCGGGCAGTCCCGGCAGGGCGTGCGACCGCGCCGCCCCAAAGTTGATGAGCACCCCGCCGCCTCGCCCACCGATGTCCGCGCCCGTGACTAAACGATGCGCTCCCGCCCACCCGTAGCGGGAGCGATCAACGGGCCTGTCGGACAGCCAGGTAGTCTAGCGGACTTTTAATCCGCGCGTCGGGGGTTCGAATCCCCCCAGGCCCGCTTTCCCCTCTCACGAGCCCCGCTCAGTCGCCAAGGCAACGGACGGTGGTCGGCGCGATCGCGTCGGCCACCTCGCCAAACCGCATGTCCATCGCGCGCGTCCCGTTGTCGAGGGAGTGTGCCTCGACGCGGTCCTGCGCGGCGGTGTAAACGTACGGCTCCACCACGAACGAGCGCGTGAAGCCTTGTGTGCTTCCGCCCCACGACCACCACGAGCAGCTCGCCCGCACCGGCTCGCCCTCGTAAGCGATCTTGTGCACCACCTCGAACCCGGCTTCGACGGAGACCTTGATCACGTAGGCGCCCTGCCAAACTTCCTGGCCGTAAGTCGAAGCCGAAGCGCTCGCCCCCGCGCGGCTCCAGTTGATTTCGAAAACGTGGACTGGAAGGACGAGCATCGACCGCTCCGCGATCCACGTGAAGGCGAGGTGGTCGGTCGAGACCGGCGTCCACGAGCCCCGGTCGCCGATCACGAGTTGTGCGACCTCTGACGGGTGCTCGAAGTCCCGCACGTCGAAAAGGGAGAGCTTCACGCCCTGGAACCACGCGAAGTCGCCGGTTTGCGCCGCCGCGGTGTCCTTCCCCACGCCGACAAGGAAACCGTCGGCGACGGGGTGCAGGTAGTCTGAAAACCCGGGAATCTTGAGGTAGCCGAGGACCGCCGGGTGGGCGGGGTCTGAGAGGTTGATTACGAACAGCGGGTCGACCTTCTTGAACGTCACGAGGTAGAGGCGCTCGCCCATGAAGCGCGCGCTGTAGATCCGCTCGCCGGGCGCGAGGCCCTCGAGGGTGCCAAGCAGGCTGAGGTCTTCGGAGAGCACCGAAACGAGGTTCTCCACCCGCCCGAGCGTGGTCGCCACGCGCAGGTTCCCACCGTACTCGTCGAGCGCGAACTGGTTGAGGACGCGGCCGGGCACCTCGCTGGAGGCGGCGCATTCGACGGCCCCGCGTCGAAGCGGCAGCTTGTGGATGGCGGTGACTTCGCCCGCGCTTGAGGACAGGCGGTGGGCGGCCCGGCCGGCCAGGTACAGATTCGACGCCGACACGTACATCGTCGCGCCCGCGTCGGCAAGGAGCGTTGTCAGGGTGGGGGCTGCCGGAGAGCTAAGGTTCAGCTTGATGAGCGTCAGCAAGTTCGTGGCGTTCTTCGACGAGTCTAGGTAACCGATGTCGGAGGCCTTTAGGGCGCGCGCCTGGCCGTCGACGGTGAGCACGCGCAAGGTGATATTGCTGTCCGACCCCCCGAGGTTGTCCGAATCCTCGACGTAGGCCACGCGGCCATAGTTGGAGAAAAGGGCAAAATTCAAAACGACGAAGAGGTGGTCGCCGATCGCGCGCGCGCCCGCGTAGGTCCCGTTGAGGGAGATCTCACGTTCAAGCACAAGCGGGCTGGCCGTCCGGCCGTAGGTTCGGATGACCACGCTGTTCGCCTCCGCGGAAATCACCGCCAGGTGCGCTGGGTCGATGAGGAGCGCGCGAATCGTGCCGCTTACGGGAAGACGTTCGAGAATGCGCGCGGACTCCGGCGGATAGATCTGGGCGACGACAAGCGAGGAGCCCTGGCGTGTGTACAGCATCCTCCCGTCGGTCTTCATGAAGTCGGCCTCGTCCACGCCCGCCACTTGGGTGTTGGCGAACGACCCGTCAGAATCGAGCGTCGCAAAGTTGAACGCAGTCGCATTCAAGACCGTGACCCACCCGTAGCGGAGTACCACGTCCCCGCCGCTCCACGCAGGCGGCAGCCACTGCGCCAAGTGCGACGCGTTCGAAAAGCGTGAGAACCCCGCGCAGGTCGGCGGAACCGGCGCGTCGAGCAAGGCCATTTGGGTCGTGTGGGAAACACGGAAGAGGGTTTGCCGCGCCTCCGGGGTTTCGGCCAAGTGCGGGGCGATCGGGTCCGCCGCGGGCTCCGGGCCTTCCGGGAACTTCGAGACCTGGCCAGGGCCGGAGGCTGGTTGCGGCGAGAACCACGGGTTCGACGAGGAGGGCGTGGAGACGGGGACAGCCACGGACGAGAGAACCGTGAACGAAACAACCAGAAGAGACGCTGTTGCCTTTGCCACCAAGCTTGCCTGCACCACTCGCACCCAGGTGTTTGTGGGGGCCGGGCCATTAAAGGACTCTGGTATGGTGAGGACGGGAAAGTGAACCGCTGGCTGCCCCGGCAGGCAACTAAGCCTCCCGCCAGTCCACGCCCACGGTCCGGAGCCCCAGCTTGCACACGACGGGCATCCGCCGCTTGTGGGCCGTTGCCTCGACGCGGGCGCGCACGCTCCTCACTTTCGCGAGCGGCACCTTCGCGCGCTTCGCGATCGCCCCGTCGTCCATCTTCAGTTCGAGCCCCAGGAGGACGCGGTCCAAGTCCTCGTACGAGACGCCGAGCTCCCCCTCATCGGTCTGCCCGGGCCAGAGCCCCGCCGAGGGCGCCTTGTCGATGATGCGCTTCGGCACGCCGAGCTTTGCGGCAAGCTCGCGCACCTGGGTCTTGTAGAGGTCGCCGATGGGCAGGAGGTCGCAGCCGCCGTCGCCCCACTTCGTGAAGTACCCCGTGAGGAGCTCGCTCTTGTTGCCGGTGCCGAGCACAAGCGACTTGCGCCGGTTCGCCTCCGCGTAGAGCGCAGCCATCCGCAAGCGCGCCTTCATGTTGCCCCGCTGGGCCCGGGTCTCCGAGCGCGTCGACCCGACAAGCGCGAAGTAGGGGACGGTGAGGTCGCGCGCCGCGAAGGGCACCTTGAACTTCGCCGCGACGGCCCGCGCGTCCTCGAGGTCGCCCTTCGGCGCGCGTTCGATGCGCAGGAAAAACGCGGCGACTTTCTTTGGCCCTAGGGCACGCGCGGCAAGGCCGGCCACGAGCGCGCTGTCGACCCCGCCCGAGAGCCCCAGCACCACGCCGGAGGCCCCCGCGTCGCCGACGTGGTCCTGGAGGAACGCCTCGAGCGCGTCGAGTGCTCCCTCCGGGAGCGAGGCGCGCAGGGCCATATGGCAGGGCGATTGCGCCGGCCGATCATCTAGGTTTGGCCTCGCAGCCCGTCAGTGGAGCGCGAGCGAAAGGGCGTCATCGGCCTGGACGTGGTTGTCGAAGTGGATGTGGGGCTCGCGGATGAGGACGAGGTACCAGAACGCGATGAACCACTCGTTCGTCAGGAGGCTGAGGAGCAGGAAGAGCCAGAACCGGTGGCGCTTGACCGGCTTTAGCGCCGGCACCTGGAACGGCACGCCGAGCCCCGCGGCCGCCTGCCCCGCGTGGTTGAGGAACCGCAGGAAGCGTTGCTCGTGCTCGTAGGGGAACTTCGAGATGAACCACAGGAAATAATAGCGGATGAAGGGCAGCGAGGTGGCCAGCGACCAGAGCACGCTGCGGCCCCGGTCCTCCGCCTGCGCCTGGCCGTGGAGCATGGCCATCTGGAGCAGGCTGCTGGCCACGGCGTTGAGCTTCTGCTCTTCGGCCGCCTTCGCGTGGAGGTACTCGATGAGCGCGCCGCGCAGTCGCACCTCGCGGTCGAAGTGGCGCGTCATGCGGCGGATCAGCGTGCGGTTGATTACGCCGTGGATCGCGGTGCCCGTAAGGAGCCCGATGAGCCCGAAGATGATGAGGAGCAGGATCTGGCCGGTTGAGAAGAAGACGAGCACGGCGAAGCCTAGGATCGCGGTCTGGATGAAGGGCCCGACGAGGAAGAGGATGACCCAGGTGTAGGAGACGCGCAGGTCGGCCTTCGCGCGGTCGGCGATCGCCTGGTGGAGCGCGGCGCGGGCCGCCCCGATCTGGCCGCCCCAGCCGATCGGGGGGGCCTGGATCGCTCCGGCGATTGTGGGGGGCTGTCCGGTCGCTGTCGACACGCGGGGCAATTTCCCCGAAGGGGTATCTAGGTTTGGCCCGACGGGTCCCTTCCAGCGTGGCCCGGGCGGCGGCGGCAACTTCCAAGTACGCCGAGGCTTGTCCGAGAGCCGATGCGCATCCTCGGCGCGCAGTGGCGCCCCAAGACGGGCGGTACGGCGGCCAACCTCAAGCGGATGCTTGACGTCGTGGCGAAGCGCAAGCCCGACCTCGCGCTCTTCCCGGAGATGTGGCTCACGGGTTACTCCGTGCGCGACAGGGTGATCGAGCTTGCCGAGCCCGCCGACGGGCCGTCGGTCGAGGCCGTATCGAAGGCCGCGCGCAAGCACAAGTCAACGGTAGTTTTCGGCTTCCCCGAGCGCGCGCGCGCACAACGGGGCGCGATCTACAACTCCGCCGCGGTCTGCACGCCCGACGGCGAGGTCGGAGTCTACCGCAAGTGGTTCCTGCCGAATTTTGGCCCCTACGAGGAGAAGATGCACTTCCACAAGGGCACGGTCGTCCCCGTCTTCGAGACGCCCTTCGGGCGCCTGGGCGTCCAGATCTGCTACGACCTCTTCTTCCCCGAGCTTGCCAAGGTGTCCTGCCTCAAGGGCGCGGAGCTTGTCGCGAACATCTCCGCCTCGCCGATCACGGCGCGCTCGCTCTTCGCCCGGCTCATCGCCGCCCGCGCGGTCGAGAACGCCGTGTTCTTCGCGTACGTGAACCGCGTCGGCACCGACCTCGGGCTCGTCTTCGCGGGCGGCAGTGCGCTCGTGGGCCCGCGCGGCGAGGCCATTGAGGAACTCCCGCTGGTCAAGGAGGCCCTCTTCGAGTGCGAGGTCGACCTCGAGGACACGGACCGGGCCCGGCCCTTCCGCCCGACGCTCCGTGACTCGCGCGCCGAAGTCTTCGACGAGGCCGCCGGACTTGTCCGGGGGCGCAAGGGCGGCACGGACGAGTGAGTCCGCGTCCGCGCGGGAAGTTTAATAGCCCCCCCTGGGCTCGCCGAACCCGCAGCCCCGTAGTGTAGCGGCCAATCATGCGGGCCTTTGGAGCCTGAGACGGCAGTTCGAATCTGCCCGGGGCTACTCCCCTTCACGCAAGGCGCCTGAGTCAGTCCTGCGCCAGGCCGTGCGCTGAATGGCCTTGGTTGCCGCCAAGTTTGGGGTCCCTTGAGCGCCGAAGGCCTTGAAACGGCCCTTTCCGGTTCGAAGCCGGCAGAGCCCATGCACCTTCGAGCCAGTCCCGCCGCGGTGGGTTGCGATGAGGCCCGCCCCTTCGCACAGCACGGACAGAGCGGACGCGGAGATCTCCGTGAAGGACGGGCACTGCGCAACGAGCGATCGCTCGACGACTTTGGCAAGGGCATGGGTGAGCGCTGGTGAGGCATTTGGCATGGGCGCCCGGGCCAGTCAATGCCAAGGCGATTCGCTTCCGCCCGCGCTTCGACATCGAGCTACGCGAGTAATTCGGCGAGGTCAACGGGGTCGTCCGGTCCCGCGGTGAGGTCGCTTTCCCCGGAGGCGGGGAGCCGGTCGAGTTCCGCCTGCGCCCCAAGATTGCTTTGGTCCCCAGTTCGTCCAAGGCCCGCCGAATCCACCCCCAATCCGACCCGCCGCCATAACCGGCCCTGGGTGATTCGACACCCCTTCTCGGATTCGAATCTGGCGAGATGGTGCGGCGGGTGGTGGACAAACCACGGAGGGAGGAAGCTTCATACCTCCTCAGAATCACCCGGCGTCCACTCAGACGCGCGCATTTCCCGTTGTGCGTTTGACACCAAGGCTATCCGCCTGCCTTTGCGAGCGCCTCGGAGAGCCCCCGATGGGTGGTCCCGCCGGTAGGCGATGGAGGGTGGCCTGCGCGCCCGGACGCTCCCACGGCCCCGCAAGCGCGTGTGGGCCCGCATCGTATTTACAGATTACCCGGACCCTCGCATCGGGGCGCGATGTGCGGTCGGGCCGAAGCCCTTTTGTAAGATCCTGCCGTGCCTTTGGCAATGAGAGCGCGGGGGTTTGGGGCCGCTGCAATCGTCCTTATCGCCGCAACGATCGCCCTGGTCAGCGCCCCGGCCCTCGGGGCCGACCCGGTCCAGATCATCGATGTCGACACCGCCCCGCGGGCGGTTGGACCGGGCGCCAACGCCACCTTTGAGTGGACGGTGAGGAACCTCGACACCCTCGCGTATGATGTTTCCATCGCCGTGGCCCCGGTGGACGGGTGGACGGCGACGGTAAGCCCGGCGCTGATTCCCGCCCTTGCGCCGAACCGGGCCGCAAGCGTCCGGCTCACGGTGCAGGCGCCGCCCCATGTCGCGGCCGAAGTCACCGCGGTTTTCCTGCTTCGCTTCGAGGTTGATGACAGCGGGGCGGTCGTTTTCGTGGGCTCGCGAAATGCTACGGTGAGCGTGCCCTCGGCGCTGGCCGAGAAGCGCGTGGTTGGCCTCTTTGAAAACCCGCTGCCGGAGCCACTCGACAACGAGTGGGGCGTGTTCCTCCTCGACGTGCTCATATGGCTCGGGGTCGCCGTGCTCCTTCATTTCCTGTTCGACCCGGTGGCCAAGCGGTTCACAGTCAAGACAAAAACTCAGGTGGACGACATCATCCTGCGGATTGTCAAGACGCCGCTCGCCATCCTGCTGTTCCTCTACGGCGCGCTGAACTCGCTCACGGCCCTCGACGCGCACCTGCCGCCCTGGCTCATAAACGGGTTGCTCGTCGCCTACGCGTTCGGTTCGAGCCTCATCTTCTTCTACCTTGGGTACCGGATTTTCCGCGATGTGTTCCTCCATGTCGCGCGCGGGCTTGCGAGGCGAACCTCGTCGAACATCGACGACGTGTTCCTGCCGATCGTGGAGAAGGTAGGCCTCGTGGTGATCGCGCTTGCGGCGCTGGGGCTGCTGCTCGGGTTCCTCAACGTCGACCTGACGCTCTTCGTCGCGGGAGGCGTCGTGACCTCGATGGTCGTCGCGTTTGCGGCGCAGGACAGCCTGTCGAACTTCTTCTCAGGGATCTTCCTCCTCACCGACCGACCGTTCAAGGAGGGGGACACCGTTGTGCTTGCCGACGGCGACTGGGTGGAGGTGCGGAAGATCGGCATGCGCACGACGCGCCTCTTCCGCTTTTCGGACGCGGCGCTGGTGACCATCCCGAACAACAAACTCGTGAACGAGAAGATCGCAAACTTCACGAACCCGCGCGACCAGGGGCGCGTCATGATGAAGTTCCACGCCGGGTACGGGTCGGACCCGGCGAAGGTCAAGGCGCTCATCCACGAAGCCATTAACCGCAGCCCGAACATCGTGAAGCAAGACCCGTACAAGCCGATCGTGCGGTTCGACGCGTTGGCCGACTCGAGCCTCGAGTTCTTCGTGCTCGTGTGGATCGACCACCGCGACAACCGCTTTGCCGTGCAGGATTTCCTGAACAGCGAGGTCTACGCGGCCTTCGGATCGGCGGGCGTCGAGATCCCCTTCCCGCAGCGGACGGTGCACCTCGTGGTGGAGGGCGCCGTGCGCCCGGGCGGAGCGGTCGCGCAGGAGACCGCGGAGAAGGTGAAGGAGCGGCTGGCCGCGCGCGGCAGACCGCAGCCGGCGCCCTCGCCCACGCCGGCGCCCGCGCGCACCGGCGAGGCCGACAGCGGCCTTGCAGGCCGCAAGGTCGAGCCGAGCGAGACGGTGGGGGAATTCTTCGACGAGATCGTGGGCCCGGCCGCCACCGTGCCGGCCGGCTCGCGGCTTGTCGACGCCGTGCGCTCGCTCCTCGCCGTGCCCGTGACGCGCAAAGTCTACGTGGTGGACGTGGAGGGCCGCCCCGTGGGCACGCTCACGATGGAGGACCTCATGCGAAACGTCAGCAACCGGCTGGGGGCTAGGGACAGCGGCATTGTTGCCTTCCTGCGCTACCTGAAGGAGATGCGGACGGACGCCGTGGAAGCGTTCACAAGGACTCCCAAGCCGGTCACCCGCGAGACGCGCTTGGTGGACGTGGCGTGGCTTATCGTGGACGAGAAGCTGAACGACTTCCCCGTGGTGGACGCGGGGGGCCGCATCGTGGGCGAACTCAACTCGCAGCGCCTCCTCGAGGTGGTGCTCGCCCTGATGGACACGCAGGGCGCGTCGGACGGGGCAGCCTGAGCCGCGTAGCGACTCGATTCCGAGGGCGATCGGAGGCGAAGTCCGCGCCGGTCGTCGCAAACCGCTCGCACGGCCTCGACCGGGGGCACAGGGAAACACACAAGAAGGGGGAGCGATATCTCATGAGGTCTGTTTCGGAATGGCCGGCGGCGCACCGGCCTGTTTACACGCGCCCCAACCCGCGGAGCGGTGAAAACTCGGAATTGAGGTTGGTGAGCGCACGTCCCGGAAACCGGTTCGCCCGTCGCCTCGCTTCGCGGTCCTCGGCGCGGGCCACGGCGGCCTTGCAATGGCCGCCCACCTGGCGCTGATGGGACACGAAGTTCGCCTCTGGAACCGCAGCAAGGAGCGCATCGAACCCCTCATCCAGCGCGGAGGCGTCGACCTCGAGGGCGCTGTGCAGGGAACAAGCGTCCTTGACGCGGCAACTTCGGACGTGGGCGAAGCCGTCGCCGACGCCGACATCATCATGGTGGTCGTCCCCGCCAACGGACACGGCGACGTGGCCGCAGTGCTTAGCCCCCACCTGCAGGCCGGCCAAATCGTGGTCCTCAACCCGGGCAGGACGGGCGGCGCCCTCGAGGTGTCGAAGATTTTCCGGGAGAACGGCGTTTCCCCCGAGGTCATCGTCGCGGAGGCCCAGACGTTCCTCTACGTCTCCCGCAGGGTGGCGCCCACGCAAGCGAAGATCTTCCAAATCAAAAACTCGGTGCCGCTCGCCGCCCTGCCCGCCTTCCGCACGCCGGAGGTCCTGCGCGCCCTCAACCCCGTGTTCCCGCAGTTCGTAGCCGGAAACAACGTCCTCCAGACGAGCTTTGACAATATCGGCATGGTCTTCCACCCGGCGGTCATGCTCCTCAACGCCGCTTGGGTCGAGGCGCACCACGACTTCGAGTACTACATCGAGGGGATCTCGCCTTCGGTGGCGAGGCTGCTTGGCAAGCTCGACGACGAACGCCGCGCGGTAGCGGCTTCGATCGGCGTCAACACGCACTCTGCACGGGAGTGGCTCTACCTCGTCTACAATGCGGCCGGGACGACGCTTTACCAGGCCGTGCAGGCGACCCCGGGGTACGCGGGGGTCCAGGCCCCGAACACGCTGTTCCACCGCTACCTGCTCGAGGACGTCCCGATGTCGCTCGTCCCCCTGTCCGAAACGGGGCGGCAGTACGGCGTCCCGACGCCGACCACCAACGCCGTCATCCACCTCGCCTCGGAATTGTTGGGCCGCGACTTTCGCAAGGAGGGCCGCACGCTCGACAGGATGGGGATTCGAGGGCTGACCGTGAAGCAACTTCGCAAGCGCGTCGTGGGCGGGTTCGTGCCGCGGGCGGGGGCGGGCAAACGCCGCGCAGGGCGAGGTGGGGACGAGCGGCGTGGGGCGACGGAGGCCGCTTGAATGCCCACGATCCTAGGGGCCTGCCTTGGCAACTGCGTTCACGTCGCGGGCATCCAGAATTTCCTGGCGCTCGCCGAGAAAAGGGGATTCACGGCACGGTTTCTAGGTCCGGCCGCCGGCGTGCAGAAGGTGGTGGACGAGGCGGCCGCGG
>Ga0209619_10002751_pt1 | contig 12710 bp, 8 predicted proteins | sample Rifsed16ft3_FD_184011 | JGI IMG/M metagenome (GOLD analysis project Ga0209619, IMG submission 184011) | Soil microbial communities from Rifle, Colorado, USA - sediment 16ft 3 (version 2) | ecosystem: Environmental > Terrestrial > Deep subsurface > Rock core/Sediment | place: Rifle, Colorado... | reverse complement strand
CCAGCCCCGGCACGATATAGCCGATCTCATTGAGATGGTTGTCCACTGCCCCCAGGTAGATGGGCACATCGGGATGGGTCTTGCTCAGCAGTTCAATGCCTTCCGGCGCGCCGATGATACCGATGTATTTGATGCGTTGCACTCCCCAATTCTTGAGCAGGCTCACTGTGGCGGTGGCCGATCCCCCGGTGGCCAGCATCGGGTCCAGCACCAGGCAGATGCCCACGGTGGGCAGGGTGGGCAGCTTGTTGTAATACTGGACCGGTTGCAGGGTCTTCTCGTCCCGATACAGGCCGATGTGCCATACCTGGGCATCGGGCAGCAGCTCCCAAACGCCGTCGACCATGCCCAACCCCGCCCTCAAAATAGGCACCAGGCCGATGTTGTCTTTGGTGGCGCGGCCGCTCGCCTTGCCCATCGGGGTCTCCACCTCGCGGGCTTCCGTCTCCAGGTCAGCGGTGGCTTCATAGGTAAGCAACGCGCTGATCTCGCTGACCAATTCCCGGAATTTGCGCGGCTCGGTGTTCTTGTCGCGCAGGATGGCCAATTTGTGCAGCACCAACGGGTGGGTGGAAGCATGGAGTTTTGGCATGGGTCGCTCCTCAAATTGCGGAGGATTATAGTTCATCGGTTAAGCATCACCCTGGGTGAAAAGTTGTTGTTGTAGTGGTTGGGGGCTTAAGGCGTATAACAACAACTTGTAAAAATCCTGTCATTTGTAACAATAACCACATGGGGAAAGGGGTTGTGACAAATGACAAGGACTGAACCTTTGCGGGATAAAAAATACTATTGGCCAAGCAAAACAAGCGAATTAGCAACGAAAATCAAGGGGCTTGTGCAACAAAATTACCCGGACATCCAAACAGATCCAGGTTTTGGTTGAAAAGTTAAATCCCAGGTCCTGACAGACTATTTATTGTGGGAGGGGGACAATTGACCCTTATAAATAGGACATATGTCAGCCTTTCCCTGTGGGTTCCAGGTCTACATTAAGCGCAATTCGCTTCATGAAAGAGCAGATCATCCAGCAAGGGTCCAGTCAAAAAGTAGTCACCGAGAGGTGAAGGCGAGTTAGTTTGCGATCTGCTGTGTTTTCTTGTTTCTTCTAGCCCTAGGAGGAGCACATGAAGCGCACTTTGATTTTCTTATGCGGACTTTTCTTATTAGTGGTGGTTGCTTGCGGCCCATCGCCTGAAGAGATAGCTACAACGACCGCGGCCGCTTGGACACCAACTCCGAGGCCGACCAGCACGCCCACACCCGTCCCTTACGACTTGAGCGTATCGGTCGTGGATGAAACCGGCGCGCCAATCGCTGGCGCGAGCATCACCTTCCCGGAATCGGGCAACGACGACCCCGTCCAAGCCGATCAGCAGGGCAAATACAGTTGGACCAACCTGCCAGGTGACAACGTCTCGCTCACTGCAGCCGCCCAAGGCTATTTAGACGGACAAAGCGGCGCAAAGCTGGAGCGGGGTCCAAATGAAGTCGAAATTGTTCTGGAACGCGACCCGTTCGGAATTTTGCCCGCCGAGGCCTGCGCATCCGGCGAGAGCTTGCTGTATCTCGAAGATTTCCAGGACGGCAAATCGGATCTAATACATAGCCCAAATGCAGTCTCTTTCCCACTGGGCTCGGCGCCGGACGAGACTGGAAATACGGTACTCGTTCACGAGGCAACCTCTCCCAACACCGATTTCTCTACATACACCCCCGCGGAAGAGCTATACACTTATGGGGAGGCCGTCTGGCGAATGCGTTTCATGAACCCTAAAGAGATTATGTTGGGTTTATCTTGGAGCTCGGCCCGCCCCAATGAGTTTGGAGGGGTTACGCTGAGTCAATCGGGCTATGGAATTCTTTTCAGCGGCGCCTCCAGGCATCTAATCGTCAACCGCAGTATGTGGGATACCTCCGGCAGTCCTGTATACAATGTCGGACTGCCCTCTCTGGGTGACATAGTCTTCATCCTGGAACCAGGCTTGTGGCACTACCTGGAAATATCTACGTACCAGGGGCAGTTGCAGGTGTGGGTGGACGGCAATAATGTTTTCGAAGCGCAGGATGATATGCCTCTGCCGCCCGGCGGTTTTTCCATTCAGGGTTCCCAGGAGGTCGGCGTGCAATATGTTGACGCTATAACGGTCTGTGGTCTGAGCGCGCCGTTTACGTCCATGCAACCACCTGTGCCGCTGCCGTAGTCTTCAACCCGTAAAGACTTCCGTTAGAAATTTTAGGTGCAGTGACCAAAAAGGCCTGCTCGTTGAGCGGGCCTTTTTTACTTTTTTTTGCTAGCTCTAGCAGAAGCGGCGCGATTATGATCCCAGAACGCATTGGCGATCGAATGATTCGACTTGTACTCGCCAGAACGAATCTAGCACGCCAGAAACTCTAAAGGGGAGCGCCTTGTACTCTCCAGAACGCAGGTTCTAAAAAGGCCGACAATGTATAATCGTCCGATGAGCTCCAACCAGCCGCGCTTGGTTGACCCGATCCGTCGCACCGACGACAAGCTCGACCCCTCCCTGCGGCCGCGCAGCCTCAACGAATTGATCGGCCAGACGAATGTCAGGGAAAACCTGGCCATCCTGATCGCCGCCGCCCAACAGCGCGGCGAAGCGCTGGACCACGTCCTCTTTTATGGGCCCCCCGGCCTCGGCAAAACGACCCTGGCCCACATTCTAGCCAACGAGATGGGCGTGCATATTAAAGTCACCTCCGGCCCGGCCATCGAGCGCCAGGGTGACTTGGCCGCCATCCTCAGCAACATGAACCAAGGCGATGTCCTCTTTATTGACGAGATCCACCGCCTGGGCAAAGCCGTCGAAGAAGTGCTCTATCCGGCCATGGAGGATTTTTCGCTAGACATCGTCATCGGCAAAGGACCGGCGGCACGCGCCATTCGCCTGACCTTGCCGCATTTCACCGTGGTGGGCGCCACCACCCGCCTGGCGCTGCTCACCGCGCCTTTGCGCGCCCGCTTCGGCGCCACCTTCCGCCTGGATTATTACGACTCCGCCGCCATCCGCGCCATCCTGGAACGCGCCGCCAGCCACCTGGGCGTCGAGGCGGCTAATGGGGGTTTAGAGCTGATGGCCTTGCGTTCCCGCGGCACGCCGCGCGTGGCCTTACGCCTGCTGCGCCGCGTGCGCGATTTCGCCGAGGTGCGCGCTCAGGGTGTGATTACGGAAGATGTAGCCCGCGAAGCGTTGGACCTGTTGGAGGTGGACCAGCTTGGATTAGACGAACTCGACCGGCGCGTGCTGCGCTCCATCATCGAGAAATTTGGCGGTGGCCCAGTGGGCTTGAACACCATCGCCGCTTCGGTGAGCGAAGAGGCCGACACCATCATGGACGTGGTAGAACCCTATCTCATGCAATTAGGTTTCCTGGAGCGCCGCTCCCAGGGCCGCCTGGCCACCGCGCAAGCCTGCGCCCATTTGGGCTTGCCTTACAACCAGCCGCCCACTTTGTTCTAAGATGACTGACCTGGGCCGCGTCCTGATTGTCCTGGGGGTCGTGCTGCTGGTGGCTGGCGGCTTGATCCTGCTGCTGCCGCGGCTGGGCCTTTCCCTGGGTCGCTTGCCCGGTGACCTGCGTTTTGAGACCGGCCAGTTCACCTGCCTCATCCCCATTGCCACCAGCATCCTCCTCTCCCTGCTCTTAACCCTGGGCCTGAACTTGCTGGGTCGTTTCTTAGATCGCTGATCTCCCCGATTTGAAAACCTCCGATTTTGATTACCATCTTCCGCCCGGGCAAATTGCCCAGGAACCGGCGGAACCACGCGATGCCTCGCGCTTGCTGGTCCTGGATCGCCGCTCAGGCACGCGCCGTCACGCCATCTTTAACCAACTGCCCGATCTACTCCATCCCGGCGATCTGCTGGTGGTTAACCGCAGCCGAGTGATCCTCGCCCGCCTGGCAGCGCGCAAGATTCCCGGAGCCGGTAAGGTGGAAGTCCTGCTGTTGGAAAAGGTCCACGCGGTGCAATGGAAAGCGCTGGTCGGCGGCAAAGGCCTCAACCCGGGCAAGCAGTTGGAGCTGGAAAACGGCACTCAGGCGACCATCGAGCAAGACTTGGGCGGCGCGCAGCGGCTTCTTACTTTCCAAAAACCCATTGATGCTGACTTGGCGCGCTTGGGAGCGGTGCCTCTCCCGCCTTACATTCACACGCGGTTAGCTGACCCGGAGCGTTACCAAACCGTGTATGCCCGCGAGCCGGGCTCGGCTGCCGCGCCGACTGCCGGCCTGCATTTCACCCCAGAGCTGATTGCCAGGATAAAAGCCAGGGGCGTCCGCTTTGCGGAACTGGCTTTGCACATTGGCCTGGATACCTTTGCTCCCGTTACGGAAGCGGACCCTCGCCGGCATGCCATTCACACGGAATGGGGCCGGATGCCGGAGCAGGCGGCCCAGCTGGTGAATGAGACCCGCGCCCAAGGCGGACGCGTGATCGCGGTGGGCACCACGGCAGTGCGCTTGTTGGAAAGCGCCGCGGCCAACGCAACCCAGGGGATCGTAAAGGCTTTTGAAGGCCGCACACATCTTTTTATCCTGCCGGGCTATAAATTCAAGGTCGTAGATGCCCTGCTGACCAATTTCCATTTGCCCCGTTCCACGTTATTGATGCTGGTCAGCACTTTTGCCGGGCGCGAACTTATCCTGGATACGTACCGCGCCGCAATAGCCGACGGGTATCGGTTCTATTCTTTTGGTGATGCCATGTTTATCGTTTAGCGGCTGGGAAACGCGCCGGTCTTGAATACCGTCAATAGCGCCATAATTACTTCAGGATCGAATTGGGTCCCTTTGCAGCGCTTAAGCTCTATGATGGCTTCCTCGTGGCTGCGTGCCTTGCGATACACACGTTCGTCGGTCATGGCCACATAAGCATCGGCCACGCTGATGATCCGGGCCACTTTGGGAATGTCCTGGCCGCGTAAACCGTCCGGGTAGCCTTTGCCGTCGAAACGTTCCTGGTGAGCGCGGATAATGGGGGCGACGCCGGAGAGGGACTTCACCCCTTCCACGATACGGGCTCCGATTTCAGGGTGGCCGCGCATGATCTTCACTTCACGCTCTTCCAGAGAGCCCGGTTTTCGCAAGATTTCGTCCGGCACGCCGATCTTGCCGATGTCGTGCAGCAGGGCGCCCCAACGCAGATCCACCAGTTCTTCCAATGAGCAGCCCATCGTTTCGCCGATCTTCACGGCCAGTTCTGCCAGGCGCTGGCTGTGCCCGCTGGTATAGCTATCGCGCACATCGATGGCGCTGGCCAGCGCACTAACGGTCTGCACATAGGCTTCTTGCGCCTCTTCAAACAGGCGCGCATTCTCCAGGGCGATACCCGCGTGGATGGCGAAGGTCGACACCAGTTGGGCGTCTGCCTGGCTGAACTGTTTGGGACGAAAACCGTCCACGGTGAGCACGCCAATGGATTCGCCGCGTACGATCAGGGGGGCGCCGATCCACGATTTGATCGATTCAGACAGGGACAGTTGCACCCAGTCCGGGTGGTTGCTGATGTCTTCGTAGATCATGGTGCGATGCTGGTAAAGCAAGGGGTGAGCCACCTTATCTGTTTCGATCGGGATTTCGAAGCCGATAATATTGGTGTTCAGTTCCCCGGCTATGGCGCGCACGCTCAGGTTGTCACCCTTGATGATCTGGATCGATGCGCTGTCGAACGGCACCACTCGCTTTAGCTGGTCGAGGATCAAATCGAGCACATGCGAACTGTCGATGGCGCTGCCTAAAATCGCGCCCACCTCTCGCAGCGTTTCAGCTTGCTCTCGCTGCACTCGTTCCGATTCGAACAGGCGCAGCTTTTCGATGGCCGTTCCCATCTGACCGGCGATGGTGTTCAGCAGCCGCAGGTCTTTGTCTGAGAAGGCATCCAGCTGGGTGCTTTCCGCATTGATTACCCCCAAGACGCTATTGTTGTTTCCGTGGATCGGGACACACAGTTCGGAGCGAATATTGGGGCTGACGTTCAGATAACGCGGCTCTTTGTGCACGTCCGGCACCCGCCAGGGCTGCCCTGTGGAAGCCACGTGGCCGCAGACGCCCTCCGAAAGCATTACACCCCGCTTTGCGGCTTCCTCGCTGATCCCGCGGTAATTGCGATTGACCAGCAAGGCCTGGGAATCTGCAGACATCATCATGAACCCGAATTCGTCGGGATATAGGCTGTCGCCGATGATCTCGGTGGCCCGTTCCAGCAGCTCATCTTCGCTTCTGGCGTTGACCGCGGCGTGGGTGATGGCGTGGAACAAGGTAAGTTCCTGCAACTGCCTGCGCGTCGAATCGAACAGATTGATGCCTTCCAGGGCTATCGAAATCTGGTCGCACAGGGTACTTAAAGCCTCCACCTCGTATTCATCGAACGCATTCATTTCGTTGCTTTCGATGTTCAATACGGCGACCACCCGTTTATAGATCTTGATCGGGATGATCAGTTCGGCATTGATCGTCTCGTGGCCTGGCACCATTTTATATTCTGGGCGTTCGTGGATATTGTTGGCCACCACGACCTGGCTGGTACGGACGGCGACATCCAGGAGGCCTTCGCCGAACTTCTGGCGGTAGCCGGTTTCAGCAATCAGGCTCTCAAAGCTGCCGCTTACCGCGGCCACCACGTATTCCCGGCTGGCTTCGTCAACAAGCGATATGTCGGTGGAGCTGTAATCCATCTCCTTGTTCAAGGTTTCTACGACGATCTTGAATAATTTATCGCGGTCCAAGACCCCGCTCATTTCACCGGTAAGTTTGTTCAAGATGCTGAGCTGTTTGGTGCGGCGGCGCTCGGAGACGGCATTGCGCAGCCGCTCAATGCCACTGGCTAGCTGCCCGGCCAGCGTCAGCAACAGCTGCTCGTCCATTGCGCTGAAATGATTAGGTTTGGTGCTTTCGGCATTGATAACGCCGATCACCCGTTCGCCGATCTTCATTGGCACGCACAATTCGGATTGGGTGTCCACGTCGTAGTCCAAATAGTTTTTCACTTGGCGAGTGTTGCCTACCCGCAGCGGGATGCCTCTGGCTGCCACCTGCCCGGTGATGCCTTTGCCCATCGGAATGGTGAGGGCCTTGAGCGGTTTGTCGACCTGGTAGGAGGGATGCACCCTGAGCTGGTTGGTGATTTTTTCCACCAGCAACACTCCCAGGTTGTCCGGATATAAATTGTCTCGAATTAATTGGGTAGCGCGGTCAATAAGCTCATCTTCGCTGGTGGATTCATTGCTCGCCGTTGCGACTTGGTTGAGGATGCTCAATTCTTGAACTTGGCGATGGGCGGCTTCAAACAACCTGGCATTTTCAATCGCCACGGCAGCCTGGTGGCACAGGGTTTGCGCCAGGTAGATCTCGCGGTCGCTGAAGGTGCGCGGCCCGCGCGTTTCCTGCAACTCCACCAGGCCCAGTGTCTTGTTCTGGGCCACCAGGGGCAGCAAGAGCAGGGTCGAGATCTTAGCTTTCCTAAAGGCGGCCTTCTCTTTTTCGGTGATCCCGATCTGGGCCACGTGTTTTTGCATGGGCCGCGATTTTTCTATTACCTGGGTGAACCCCACGTTTTCCGACAGGGATCTGATCTTGAAGTTTTTTGGCAGCTGGACTACCTTGGGGTTGGCGTATTGGGTATGGACTTGGACCCCGCCCGGGTTCGGACGCCAATCAGCCAGGATGCAGATGGGCACTTTCAACAGGCTGGTGAGTTGCTGGGCAATGACCTGCAACACCTTGTCAACGTCCAGGCTTGAGGCGATGCTGGCGCCGGCGATTGCCAAGGCGGCCAGATCCTCAGTGTGATCGTATTCGGGCTCCGGGGTAGGTTGGTTCGGCTGGCCGTTCATGGAACGCCCGTTGGTTCGTAAACTGTTTTCTTCAGTATAGGTCTCACGCAGCATCGGCTATTGTAGGCATCCTCGCGACTTGTGACTTGAAATTTACGCCTGCACCTCGTTCACCTTAAGAACGCGTGAGGGCAAACAATGCTTACCCTCACCCTAAGGATAATTGCCGACCCCATTGGGGGTCATATAAAGCTGTTTTTCAGCTTGCGGACAGTTGGCTTGTTTTACGCAACCGTAGCGCTGGGCTGGATTAACCCGCTCAAGTGGCGGATGAATTGGTCCAGATCCATAGCCTGGATGGAGCTTACAGCTTGCTTTTCTTCATCGTTCAACTGGAAGGCGCTGAGCCGTTCTTGCACATGCCCGTTGAGGATAGCAGCCTGGAATTCGTTATCCAGTAAGGCCTGGGTGGCGATTGCATTCAATTTAAGCTTAGACATCGTAATCTCCTTATGTTAACAAGCGGTTGTTTTTGTGGAAAAGCATCAACTAATGGTCAGTGCCGATACCGCCACCGATGGGGTAGTCACATTGCGGGCCGGTGCCGATCCCGCCACCTATGGGGTAATCACACTCGGGACCGGTGCCTATGCCACCACCAATGGGGTAATCACATTGCGGGCCGGTACCGATGCCACCGCCTATGGGGTAGTTTGCCTGAATCTTAGACATTTCGTCCTCCAAAAACTGGTTAGTTTAGTGGGCGCATCTTAATTGATGCCTTATGAACGTAGCTATGAGCAAGGTTTATGCCTATAGACGAAAAAGGCTGCCCGTTTTGCTGGCAGCCGTGTGAGCGTCAATGCAAGGAAAAACGTTGTTTTTTTACATGGCACCCTCCTAGGCCTTTACCGCCAACTGATTGTAATACGCTTCGAGCTCGGGTAGGGGCTCGGCATTAAGCTCCTTACGGAGCAAGGCGCGGTAATCTTTAAAGTGCACAATGGCTGCCGAGGGTGCCCCTGAGAGCGCCAGGCACTTCATCAAGGCAAGGTGTACTTCGTCGCGATAGGGGTCTATCGCCAAAACCTTCTCGTAAAGTTGTTTGGCGGCTCGGTATCGCTTGGCGTTGCTTTCCATGTTCGCTAATTCCAGCAGGGCGTCCAGGTACAAGTTGCGCAATTCCTCGCGGCGCAGGTCGGCCCACTCCATGTAAATGTCTTGCAAATAGGGCTGGCGATAGAGATCGAGGGCTTGTTTGATTAGTTCACTACGTTCGCGTTTGGATATGCTAGGATCGCCGGCTCTTTTCAAAAAACTTTCAAATTCTCCAACGTCATACCATATCTGAATGGATGGATGCAGGCTGTATTGATCGTCTTCGAACACAATCGCCTCCCGAAAACCGAGAGCCTGGCGCACTCGCCACAAGGTTGCATGGAAATTGCTGCTGATCTTGCCCGAACTGAAATCTGGCCAAAAAGCCAACCCGATGGTTTCTTTACGCACTTTCCCACGATCCAATATGTAGAAGAAGAGCGCCCGGGCGCGGGTGGAGCGCCAAATGGTGCTTGCCAGCAATTCTCCATCTCGCCGGATCTGTCCCGCACCGAAGGCGCGGATCTCCATACGGATAGGATTGATTTTTTGTTCGGGGGTTTTGCTCTCTAGCACGGAGATTCCCGTGCTGAAATGTTTTGCTCGTTCTAGCAGAGAGAGCACTTGCCCTGATGAAGAGGGGGTCGCAAACTGAGTCAGAAAATCAATGCAAGATCGGGCTGCAGAAACTAAAAATTGGTCGTACCCAAGCCTGGCAGCGCCTTCAAGTGACTGTTTTAGTAATTTCGCTGCTTTGCCTGTGTTATTTATTTGAAACAAATAACGTGCCGCCAGGAAGGCAGCCAGCACTTGAGCTTGTTTTGGGGTCTTGTCTTTTGGCCAATCCGCGATGGTCTTTTCAAATTGCTTTATCGCTAATTCCCACTGGCCCATGTCAGCATATATGCTGCCGAGTTCAACGTTGTAATCAGCTTCATCCAGCGCTCCCGTGGGAAAACTTGCGGCTTTGCGTAACCAATTCATGGCCTCGTTGTAATGATCTCTTAATCGCTCCGCCCTGGCTAATCCTAGGTAAATGAGGATGATCTCAGGTTCGTCGTTGGTTTGTTGCCTTATGGCTAACGCCTGTTCAAGAGCGAGGAAGGCTTCTTCTTTTTCATCGACTTCCATTAATATTTCAGCGCGGCCAGTCAGAATGGCTCGCTGCAAGCGAAAGTGATTAGCCGCTTTGGCTTGTTCCAATGCCAAGGAATACTCTCTCCACGCGTCGGGATATCGACCATTCTGTTGGTATAGGTAGGCCATGTTGTTGCGCGCTGAAGCAATTGCTCCCAAGTTGCTATGAATGCGAAGGTGAATATCGAGTACTTCTTGATAAGCTTTTTGAGCGGCCAGCATATTGCCGGAGTTGATCTGCAGCAGCCCCAGGTCGTTCAGGCATTCGGCCAGATCATATAAATATTGTGTCTTTAGAGTCGATTCGCTGGAGCTGGCTAAATTTCTCAATCCGTTTGCGGCTGTTTCCAGGCTGCGGATGGCTTCAGTTGGCTGGCCCAGATAATTTAATGGCAGCGCTTTCAACCGCTCTGCTTGGAACCATTTTTGGCGCAATTCCGGCTTTCGTTTTCCCGAGAGAACCTTCTGGGCTTTCTTTCCCAGGGAGAGAGCTTCTTTGTATTTTCCGGTAAACCGATAGATCATGCCGCGCGTAATGATGGCGTTTGCCAGCGCGTCCACGTCCTTTAGCCGCGAGAGGATGGGCTCGGCGGTCTCGAGCAGTTTTAGCGCAGGCTGGAACCGGCTCTGGTTGCCGAGGATCTTTGCTTGATACAACAGCAGATGGGGCGCCTTCTTGCGCATGTCGGGCGGTTTGCCCAGCTGCTCCATCCAGCGGGCAATCAGCATTTGCCGCCCGGAGGTATAGAACTGCACTGCCACCTTGTCCATCCAGTTGGCCGCCTCCTGCTTGTCTCCTGCCTCCAGCTTGTGGCTGACCGCACTTTCCCACTCCTCGCGTTCCTTATACCATTCCGCCGCCCGCCGGTGCAGTTCACCCAGGCGTTGTTTCTGGTTCCTCTCGAAATAATCCTGCAGGAATTCGGCGAACAACTGGTGGTAGCGGTAGCTGGGGCCTTCGCTGGTTTCGGTGCGGCTCACGAATAAGTTGCGTTCCTCGAGGGCGCGCAAGTAAGCGGCCGCGTCTTTGCGCTCCAGCAAGAAATTGCAGAGCGTCTCATTGAAATCCCCCAGGATCGAGGTGGCCAGCATGAAGTCGCGCAAGTCCTCGCTTTGGCGATTGACGACTTCTTCCGCCAGGTAAGCGTAGATGCGCTCGACCCCGCCGGAGAGGTCTGGCAACACCCCGTTTTCCATAGTGCGCAAGGCCAGCAGGATGGCAATGATCCACCCGTCGGCCCGCGTGGCGAACTCCTGGGCCTGCTCGTCGCTCAAGTGCACCCGGTGGTTTTGCAGCACCAGTTTTTGCAGCTCGTCCGCCCGGAAGCGCAGTTCGTCTGCGCTGATCGTCACTAATTCGTCGCGGATATACAGGTTGGCGGTCGGGATGCCGTACACGCTACGTGACCCGATCAATATCCGCAGCCGATCCGGCAGGTTCTCCAGCAGGTTTTCCACGAAGTCGACGATCTGCTGGTTTTCCCCCGCCAGGTGGTAATCGTCCAGCACCAGCAAAGAGAAATCGTCCACCCTTTCTTCCACTTCGTTGATCAGGTCGACGGCCAGGGTAGCCGCGTCCAGGCTGCCGCTGGGCGAGTTCAAAGACTCCGCCAGGGCCAGGCCGAATTTGGGGTTTTGCTGTTGAAAAGCGGCTACTAAGTGCTGGACAAACTGGACGAGATCTCTGTCCTCGGGGCTGATGCGGTACCAAAAGACCATGGCATCCACATCGTCGGCAAAATCCACCAGGAGGGGGGTTTTGCCATAGCCCGCCGGCGCCGAGACGAAAGTGAGCTTGCGGTGCAGGTTTTGATGCAGGATATCAATCAGCCGTACCCTGCGCAGCACGTCCTTGCGCCGCTGTGGCGGGCGCACTTTGGTCAGCAGAATGGTCATTGACTATCGATGTGCACTTTCAGTCCTGTTATCTAAACAAGATGTTAGTCTATGCTGCTAGCTCGAACGTTGTCAAGCCGTGGGTCCTATTGCCTGTTTGTATGACAATTGGACCTCTATATTATAATTTTAAGTCCCTAAAAAGACATGCGCGCGGTCGATATCATCATTAAGAAACGCGACGGGAAGGAATTGACCCGCGACGAGATTCGTTTCTTCGTTGCAGGCTTTACCCGGGGAACCGTTACCGATTACCAGGCCTCCGCTTGGGCTATGGCGGTTCTGCTCAAGGGGATGACGGACCGCGAGACCACCCAGTTGACCCTGGCCATGGCCGATTCGGGCGAAAAATTGGATCTGAGCGGGGTGGTTGATCTGGCCCTCGACAAACATTCCACCGGTGGCGTGGGCGACAAAACCACCTTGGTCGTGGAGCCGCTCGTAGTGGCCTGCGGCCTGCGCGTCGGCAAAATGTCCGGCCGGGGCTTGGGATTCAGCGGGGGCACGCTTGACAAGATGGAATCCATTCCCGGCTTCCGTACCGATCTCACCAAAGAGGAGTTCCTGCGCCAATTAAAAGAGGTCGGCCTGGTGCTTACCGGCCAGACCAGTGACCTTGCTCCTGCTGACGGCAAGCTCTACGCCTTGCGCGACGTGACCGGCACGGTCCCCGCCCCGCCCCTTATCGCCTCTTCGGTGATGAGCAAGAAGTTGGCAGCCGGCGCTAACCGCATCGTATTGGATGTAAAAGTGGGCACGGGCGCCTTCATGAAGACTCAAGAAGA
>Ga0209619_10002750_pt1 | contig 12716 bp, 13 predicted proteins | sample Rifsed16ft3_FD_184011 | JGI IMG/M metagenome (GOLD analysis project Ga0209619, IMG submission 184011) | Soil microbial communities from Rifle, Colorado, USA - sediment 16ft 3 (version 2) | ecosystem: Environmental > Terrestrial > Deep subsurface > Rock core/Sediment | place: Rifle, Colorado... | reverse complement strand
CCGACGACCTCCTCGGTCGCCTCCTTGATCTGCTGGATCATCGATCCGGCGTAGGGGCAGAAGGGCGTGGTCAGGATCATCTTCACCTCGGTCTGGTCGGGGCCGGTGATGATCTGCTTGATGAGGGCCAGCTCCACGACGTTCATGCCGATCTCGGGGTCGACGACCGTGCGCAGCGCGTCGAGGATGGCCAGCTCCTTGGCTCGCGCCATGGGGTCGAAGGCGGGCGCCTCGGGCGCGGCGGGGGGCGGAGCGGCGTGGGCGCCGGTGTCGGGGCTGGTGGCGGTCTGATCGGTCATGGCCGCTAATCCTAGCACCAGGGTCGGGATTGACCCGAGGGAGGCCGGCCGGTCAGCGCGCAGCAGGCTCGGCGACCGGCGTCACGACCACGCCGATGAGCTCGCGCAGGTCCTCCGGCAGGTCCGCGGCGTCGGCGGGCGTGAAGCCGGGGCCATCAAGGGAGCCATCGGGGGCGAAGAAGTCGGCGTAGCGGGCGCGGTCGCCGGCGGCGTAGCGGAAGGCCTCGGCGATGCCGACCTTCTTCAGCTCCGGGTTCTCGACCTGGATCTGGCGCCAGTCGAGGCCGTGGGTGCGCATCTCGAGCAGGTTGCGCACGGTGAGGCGGCTGCCGTAGCAGAAGGGCTCGCCGTTCATGACCAGCGGGTCCGACTTGACCCACTTGATGGTCATGCTCAGACCACCGTCTCGTCGAGGATTCCCGCGCCCTTCCAGATGAAGCGCGCCACCTTGTTCCCCTTGTGGTCGCCGGGGATGGCGCGGTGGAGCCGGAGGCGCTTGAGCCAGGCTTCGACGAGCAGGCCGAGGGCCTGGCCGTCGTCGGGCGTGAGCACGGCGACGGCGGCCTGGCGCAGGGCGATCAGCAGCGTCGCCGAGTCCTTGACCGGGACGTGTCGCCGGCGGTAGATGGGCACGAGCCACTCGGCGTACTCGGTGACGAAGCGCTCCTCGCCCGTTTCCAGCGCACGCGCCAGCTGCTCGATGTGCTGCTCGTGGTCGCGCAGGAAGCGGCGCAGCATCGTCTCGTCGTAGCGCTCGGTGAGGCTGGGATCCGCGCTGACCGCGGCCTTCAGGGCGAGCGGCGCGATGCGGGCGCGCTCGCGGCGCAGCCGCGCGGCGGCGTCGGTGCGGCCGACGCTGGGGTCGGCGGGCGACAGGCCCAGGGCGGGGTGGCTCATCTCGGCGGCAAGTGTAGCGGCTCGTCGTCGGTGAGTGACGGCGGCGCTGGCCGGGCTCTGTCCCCGCCGCTCAGCACGTGCCGTCCTCATACGAACGCACCTGGAACCGTAGAAGGCTGGGGTGCCTGTCGTTCGCTCATACGCACGCCGCAGGCGCGGTTGGGTACGCCCTGGCCTTTCCAGCACGGCTCGTGGCTTCTAACGTTCCGTGGCCGTGCGTATGAAGACCAGGTGGCAATCCAGGGACCCAGCAACGTGATGAGTGACGGCGGCGCCAGCCGCTAGCATCTCCGCGATGACCATGCCGAACCTTCGACGCGGCCTCGCCTACGGCAGCGGTATGGCGCTGCCCTTCGCCGCCGCCTGGGCGGTCGCGGCCGCGGTCCTCGACCTCGGCGCCGGACTGGTGCTCGTGGCCGCGATCGCCGGCTGGCTGATCGGCACGGCTGCAGCGCTCGGCGCGGAGCCGGGCACGATCCGCCGCACCCGGGGCACCGTCACGCTCGCGATCGCGGTGAGCCTCGCCACGTGGCTGGCGGCGACTGTCGGGACCTACCTCCTGGGCCTGGCCATCCTGCCCGGCTCGACACTCCCCTTCCTCGAGCGCATGGCCAACGCCCCGTTCCTCGACACCATCGCCCTCCAGTTCCTGCCGCTGGGCCCGCTGGAGCTGGGCGCCCTCGCCTTCTTCGGCTGGCTGGGCGCCCGCTAGGCTCGAGGCTCGATCACCTCCTCGGCCATCCCGGACGGCGTCAGCTGCTCGGTCAGCAGGCGGAAGAAGCGCTCCGGCGCGGCGGCTTCCCCATCGAGCGAGCACCATGTCCGCAGCAGGCGCTCGCCGCCGGCGTACGAGAAGACGTAGGTGCGCCAGAGCGGGTGCGAGATGAACTCGATGCGCTTGTCGGCGCGCTCGGGCGTGTCGAGCGCGTGCTCCACGAGCCAGGCGCGGACCGCATCCGCCGGCCGACCCTCGGCGTGGAGCAACAGCGCCGCGTCGCCGCCCACGCCCCTGGTGCTCCGACGCGCATCGGCGATCGCCTGCGCCTGCGCCGCATCGTCGGCGCCGGCCTGGATCCCGGCCACCGCGAAGGCGCCGACGAGGAGTTCGCGCCACGCGTCGCGCGGGAGCGTGAACGTCCGCCCCATCTCCGCCAGCCCCTCCGACACGTAGCACTCCGGAGCGTTGAGCAGCAGCAGGCTGGCCTCGAGGCGCCCCTGCGCGCGGACCAGGCGTGCCTCCTTCCAGGCGTGCTCGAGATGATGGCCGGGGAATGTCTCGTGGCTCAGCGTGCCGATGAGGTCCGGCAGGCGGATGGGCAGGTCCGTGTTCAGGTCAACGCGCGAGCGCAGGCCGCCGTCGTACCAGTTGTAGCCACTCCACGGCTGGCCGCGCACGAGCGAGACACGCAGGGACTCCCCCTCGGGGGCCGCGAAGACCGGCGATGAAGCCTCCCGCAGGCGGGGCACGAGCCAGTCCACGAGGGCCGGGAGGCGCTCGACGGGCACGACCAGGCGGGCGTCCCAGGCGTCGATCCGGGCGCGCAGCTCCCCGGAGCCGGGCAGCGCGGCGTCGAGCGCGGCACGGGCCTCGGCATAGGTCGCGGCCGAGAGGGCCTCCGGCGCGGCGTCGAAGCAGCGGGTGACCTCCTCCACGTAGGGGAGCCGCTCCCCGGCCTCGCGGGCCGCGAGCGTCTCGATGGCCACCAGCTGGCGGTCGAGCCAGCGCGCCCGATCCGGCTCCGCCACCGCGGCCACGCGCGTCCGCAGCTCCCGGGCATCGTCGGCCAGCCGCGCTGCGGGCCGCAGCGGCTCCATGTCCACCTGCCCCTTGAGATCGCGCGGCCCGTAGTAGCCGTCGACGATCCCGGGGATGCGCTGGTCGAGGCGAAGGCCGAGCAGCAGGTAGTCCCGGGCGATCGGGTCGGGAGCGGGGACCAGCGTCTCGCCGCCCACCGCCTGCACCCAGGTGCGGTCGCTCACGCGCCGCCGCCGCCCGTCTCGCCGACGAAGGGCATCCCGTCCTCGGCCGCCTTGAGGCTCATGCGCAGCGCGGCCGTCTTCTGCGCGGCCACCTCGCACACGTAGTCGGCCTCCTCGGCCTTCGTCATGGGGCGGCCGCGGACCTGCTCGCGCGGGCGCCCGACTCCCAGCCAGACGAGGTGATAGCGGTCCATCGAGCCCCAGGCGGCCGCCAGCAACGCGTCCGATGCGCGGATCCAGGCGCGCAGGGCGGTCAGCGAAGGGTCCGCTTGCAGCCGCTCGCCTTCGGCCACCAGGCTGCGGTTGCTGGCAATGAGCTCGTGGCGGGTCACGCGCCCTCTCCCTCACCTCGGATGAAAGCCTCGCGGTCGGCGCGGGCGCGCCGTGTCCAGGGCCCCGGGCGCCCGTCGCCGACGGGCGCGCCGGCGTATCGCGTGATGGGCAGGATGCCGGCCACGCTCGAGGAGAGGAACGCCTCGTCGGCCTCCACGAGGTCTCGCGTCGTCAGCCAGCCCTCGTGCGGCGCGAGCCCGACGCGCGCCGCCCAGCCGAGCAGCCAGCCGCGGGTCGTTCCGGGCAGGATGGCGCAGGCGAGCGATGGGGTGGCGAGTTCCCCTCGGCGCACCAGGAAGACGTTCGACGTCGTGGCCTCGGAGAGGAAGCCGTCGATGGTCAGGAAGAGCGCGTCGTCCGCACCGGCCTCGCGCGCCTCCAGCCGAGCGTGCACGTAGTCGGCGCGGCTCGTCGTCTTCAGGGCCACGAGCGGGTTCTCCGGGTCTCGCCGGATGGCGCTGGCGACCACGTGCAGGCCGCGCTCCAGGTGGTCCGGCGGCGGCGGCACGACCGGCCAGGCCTGCACGACGACGGTCGGCGGCGGCACCTCGCCGTGCGGCAGCAGGCCGCGCGCGACGATCGGGCCGCGGCTGACCGTGATGCGGATGGAGGCATCGGCCTCGGGGCCATCGAGGGCCTCCGCCGCCAGGAGCTGGGCGATGGCGCCGGCGAGTCGAGGCTCGATGTCGTCGGGCAGGGCGATGGACAGCCCCGTGGCCGAGCGGCGCAGGCGGGCGGCGTGCTCGGGCAGCTCGGTGGGGTGGCCGCCGCGGGCGCGCAGCGTCTCGAAGACGCCGTCGCCGAGCTGGAAGCCGCGGTCGAAGGCCGAGAGGTGCGGGCCGTCAGCGGGCAGCAGCCGGCCGTCGACCCAGACGTGCGCGGGGCGGTGCGTGGTCACGGCTGAGATTATCGGGCCGGAGCCCGGAGCGAGCGGGGGCTTTCCCCCCAGTCCTCTATCTGACGCGTCCGGCCGGCCGGGTGGGGCGGGTCGAGCATGAGCACGAGCGCGGCGGGGCGGTCCAGTATCGGTCCGCGGTCCCGGCTCCAGCGGTAGGGATCACGCGGTGCGGGCGACGGAGGGTGAGGCCAAGAGCTGGTCGGACGACCGGCTCCGAGCGCAGGAGGCGCTCACCCTCAATCGGTGATCTCGAAGGCTAGGCGGAACACCGGCAGGCGCTCTCCGGGGTGGTCCTGCTCGGCGGTCAGCTGCGGGATGCGGAAGTTCTGGACGCCTGGCACATCCTCGCCCTTATAGATGCCGGGGTACAGGTCGATGAAGTGCCATCCCGCTCCGCCGGCGGCAGGCAAGGTGATGACCACATCGCCTTGGCTGTTGAAGCCGCAGACATAGCCCAGGAACCCGTTGTCGTACACGAGGTTGTAGATGTTGGCCGTCTCCGTCCAGCCCACCCCCTTGAGATGGATGACGATGTCCGCCCCTTGCGGGCCCGCTCCCATGCTGGCTGAGATGAGCGAGGGCGTGATGACCAGCGATGTCTCGGCCAACGCAGTGCCGCTGGCGACCGCGGCGATGCGGTGCGGCCCGCCCAGGTCATCGGGGACCTGCCAGGTCGACTGGAATGACCCGTCCGCGGTCGTCGTGACGTGGAACGCGTCGCTCGTCGACTCGTCCCAGCCGGTACCCCCGACGCGGTTCCCGATGACCGTCGACCAGGTCATCGTGACATCGACGCCCTTGGGCAGTCCCCGACCGTAGACGGTGACCTGCGCGCCGACCGTGGCGCTGCCTGGATCGGTCCAGATCGCCGGGCCATCCCCCTCGGGCGCGCTCCGCTTCTCGGCGGCGAGCGCCTGCTGGTCGGCGGCCAGCGGCGCGACCGGGGCGCCCTCGGTGATGTTGAAATCGAGCGTGAACGTCGGCCGGTCGGGACGCGGCGACTGCTGCATGTTGAGGTACGGCACGGTGAACGAGCCGTGCACGACGCGGATGATGTGCGCCCCGACATCGCCGGTCGCGGGGATGGTCCCGACGGCCACGCCCTGCGTCGTCACCGCCGACAACAGGCCGGTGAACTGGTTGTCATAGGTCACCAGCCAGCTGTTCTCGAGGTTGGCCCAGCCAACGCCCTCCATCCGGATGGTGATGGGCGTGCCGAGCGGACCGCTCGTCGGCGAGATCGACACGCGCGGGTCCAGGCGGAACGCCGCCTTGTTCAATAGCCGGTCGCCCTGCTCGACCGTGACGTCGTGTGAGAAGCCGAAGTCGACAGGCGCCTCGAACGTGGCACTGAAGCCGCCTCCAGCGTCGATCGTGGCGGAGGCGACCGGTGTCCGGACGGGCTCGAACGCCCGGCCAACGAACTCCTCATTGGCCGTCCCTTCCAGCTTCCACGACCCCTTCACAGTGTTCCAGACGACCGCCACCTGCGCGCCGGGCTGGAAGCCCGATCCGGCGACCGTGACCGCCGTCCCCGGCTCTCCTCGGGACGGCGTCAGCGTGACGGCGCCCTCGTAGTGCACGGGGCTGGGCTGGGCGGAGGCCGACGGCGCCGGATCGGGACTGCCCCCCGGGGCGGCTGGGGCACCGACTCCCAGGGCGGCGGTCGCGGCCAGGACGACGGCGGCGCCCAGGACCGCTCCGAGCATCGTGTAAGCGACCTCGCGGCGTCTCGTGTTCATGACTCGACTCACTTTCCGGGTAGCACCAAGCAAGCTTGCGGCTGATGCCTTGAGCCCCTTCGGCGAAGGATCCGACGTCGCGGCGCCGCCGATGCCGCCGCGACGCCCGGGACGCTTACTGAGCGATGATCGGTCGGACCTCGTCGGTGACGATCAACATCGCCAGCGAGACCTTGAACTGCTCGTAGGTGCCCGTCCGGCCATCCTTGGCGGTCGCGTTGACGGTGTAGGCGACGGTGCCCGTCGGGTACGTCTCAGGGATGTCCCAGCCCACCGTCCAGAAGAAGTCAACCGGCGTGTCCCGCGGGTGTCCCCCGTAGCGGAGATCGAGGGTCTGGTCGGGCAGCTTGACCTGGACCGAAGCGAGCGCGGCGTCGTCCATCGGCTTGCCGGTCAGCGGGTCGACGACCTTGACCCGCCAGACGACCTCCTCGTTGTGCGCGAAGCGGTTGGCCTGGACGCAGACCTTGGTCGGCCTCTCCTCTTCCGTCAGGTTGGTTGGACCGAGGACGGTGTCGGCGTCGATGAACAGGGCAGCGACCGGTGTCGGTCCCGGAGTCGCCACCGGTGCCGCCGCCGAACATGCGGCGAGGAAGGCGGTGAACGCCAGGACGCTCAGCGCCGCGATCCACATCCGGCGCGAGGGGTACCCGGACTCGACGGTAGCCATATAGAACCTCCTACTCCTGAGCCTCTGTTCCCAAGCGGGACCTCACCTTCTGCGGCCCTCTGACATCACGCGAATGAGCGTGATGGCGGTGACCGCGAACAGGACCAGCCAGACGAGCGCGACCGCTCCGCCGACGAGGCCGGGCATGAAGTTGGCCAGCGGCCGCAGGCGCGGGTCGATGACCCCGCCTTGCGGGGCGTGCTCGGGATGGATGACCGTTTCCGGCGGAAAGGCGATCTCGCCGACGGTTTCGCTCGGGGCCAGCTCGTTCGTGCCGGCAAAGCGGACTGTGATCCGGTACCGCTCCTCGCGCGGCACGATGGGGATGCGGGCGATGCCCCCTGAGTCCGTTGATCCGGTGCCCAGCTCGATGGTGCGCGCGCCGCCGAAATCCGCGCTTCGCCAGAATGTCAGTGGTTGATCCGCCACGGCGGATCCGTCGACTAGGGCGAGGCGTCCGGCGAGGTAGTCGGGCACACCCTCGACGCTCGACGCCTCGAAGGCGACGCTGACCATCGTCTGGCTGATCTGCGTCTGCACCGCAGCCGGGTCCGCCGCGTGAGCGGCCGCCGCGATGACCAGCGCAGCGCTGGAGCCCGCGACCAGGGCGACGGCGAACGAGAGTGAAGGACGCACGGTCGTCACGTGGTCACCTCAATCGCGACCACCGATGCCGAGCGTGCCGGCTCCTCGCCCCGACCCTCGATCTCGCCGATCTCGTGGATGGCGAGCACCGGGACCAGCCGGAAGGTCACCAGCAGGATCAGCACGATCCCGCCTCCGCCGCCGGCGACGATGGCAAGCTCCACCCAGCTCGGCGAATACACTCCGGTCGCTCCGCCGATGAGCGGCTGCGCCTCTGCCGGGACGATGATCAGCAGCCGCTTGATGTACATCGCGACGATCACGCCTGCCGACGCAAGCCCGATCCAGGCGCCCGTCCGGAGGCGCGGCACGGCCATCACGACGACGGGCAGGAGGAGGCCGAACCCGAGGAACGCCCAGAACAGCGGCGAGTACTCGGCGAAGACGAGCGCGTAGAGGACGTTGGCGTCGGCCGCCTCGCTGACGTATCCCTGGGTGGTGATCTCCGTGAAGGTCACGTAGCCGTAGGCGACGGCCAGCGCGACGAGCACGTACCCCAGGTTGCGGATGACCCGATCGTCGATCCACTCTCGCAGCCCGTACGCGCGTCGGTACGCCAGCGCGGTGAGGATGACGATGGCCACGCCGGAGTACACGGCGCCGATCACGAAGTACGGGCCGAAGATCGTGCTGTGCCAGCCCGGCCGGCTGGTCAGCGAGAAGGCATACGACAGGACGGTATGGACGATCACCGCCAGCGGCACGATGAGGATGGCGATGACGGTGAGCGCGCGCTCGAGGGCCCGCCGCTGTCCGGAGGTGCCGCGCCAGCCGAACGAGAGCCAGCGGAAGAACCGGCGCCGGCGCGGGCCCAGCGCGGGGTGCTCGCTGAGGATCCCCAGGTCGGCGATCAGCGGCAGCCCGAAGAGGATGACGGTAGCCACGATGTACGTCGCGATGGCTACCAGGTCCCACACGATGGGCGACTCGAAGTTCGGCTGGAACAGGATCAACAGGACGCGCTCCGGCCGGCCCAGGTGGATGATCGGGAACAGGGCGCCGACAAGGAGCGTGGCGAGGGCGGTCGCCTCCGCGATCCGTGTGACGCGCCCGCGCCACGAGGCGTCGACCAGGCGGAGGATCGCCGAGACGAGTGCGCCGCCATAGCTGAAGCCGATGAACGTGACCAGCGTCGCCTCGTAGATGCCCCAGAACACCTGGTCGTTGAGCCCGGTGACGCCGAGGCCGGAGCCGAGTTGGACGGCGTAGCCCACGGCTCCGACCCCAGCGACCAGGGCAGCGATGAGCGCGACGAGCCAGAAGCCCCGGCCGGCGTGCACCATGGGCCGCACCGCCAGCTCGGCGAGCGACGGCTGGGCGGCAGACGGATCGCGCGGGGCGGTGACGTCGTCCATCGATCAGAACTCGACGCGCTGCCCGTGCCCGGCCACGTAGTACACGCGTGGCTCCGTGCCGAGATGCTCCTTGAGGCGGTACACGTCGTTCTCGCGGAGGAACTGCGAGAGACCCACCGTCGCGCGGCCGTTCGTGGCCATGTCGGTCACGAAGTCACCGAGATAGATCGCCTCCATCGCGCACGACGTGACACACGCAGGGAGGCGGCCTTCGCGCGTCTCGTGCGCGCACGCGTCGCACTTCCCGACGGTGCCGAGGCGCTGGGGCGCCTGGAACAACGGACCGTCATGGGTCGCCCCGGACGGCACCTCCGGCCCCGGCCGCCAGTTGAAGGTCCGCACGCCGTACGGGCAGGCGGCCATGCACATGCGGCAGCCGATGCAGATCGACTGATCCACCACGATCGGCCCGTCAGGGAGATGGTAGGTAGCCGTGACTGGACAGACCTGCACGCACGGCGCCCGTTCGCACATCTGGCACAGCACCGGCAGGTGGTACTCGCCGCCGATGGCATCGACCATCGGATAGACCTTGATCCACTCCTGGTCGCTGGCGAGGAAGTGCATCTTCTGGCAACCCTTGGTGCACGCCCCGCACCCGTCGCAGCGCCGCAGGTCGATGACGAACGCCCACTGGTGCGCCGCGCCCGTCTCGGCCGACCCGCTCGCCGGGAGGTCCGAGGCCGCCACGCGCTCGAGCATCGGGAAGATGTCCAGAGCGCGTCCGGTCAGGACGAGCGCCGAGGCGCCGGCGGCGATGCGGAGCACGGCACGGCGCGGGAGGCGGCGCGCGCCGGCCTCGGCGATGACGCTTTCTCGTGCCGGCTCGCCGTCCATGGTCGCCGGGGTCTCCTCGTGGGCGTGTACCGGCATCATCGCCATCCGCGGCGCCGTCGCCCACGTTGAGGACCGCGCCCTGCGGTGCGGGACCCCGCATCTCCCGCGCGGCCTCCCGCGCCTCCGCGCCCGTCGGCCCCGGTGTAGGATCGAATCGCGGTACGTAGCGATGGACGGAGGCCGATGGATCATGTCAGGGTCCTCCTGGCGGAGGACCACGCCGTCGTCCGCGAAGGCACGCGCGAGATCCTCGAGCGCGAGACGACGATCTCCGTCGTCGGCGAGGCCGAGGACGGGCTGGCCGCGGTCAACCTGGCCCGCGAGCTGTCGCCGGACGTCGTGCTGCTCGACATCGGGCTCCCGGTACTCAACGGCATCGAGGTCTGTCGCCGCATCCGCGCCGAGCCCGGGGCGCCGCACGTCCTCGTGCTCAGCGCATACGACGACGCAGACTACGTGTCAGCCGCGCTTCAAGCGGGGGCCGGCGGGTACATGCTCAAGACCGCCCACGGACGTGACGTCATCGCCGCGGTCATCGCCGTGGCGCGCGGGGAGATCGTTCTGCACCCGGCGGTCGCGCGGCAGTTGCTGCGTGGCCCCGGATCGCTGCCGGGTGGTCAGTCGCTCACCGAGCGCGAGCACGAGGTGCTTCGGCTCGCGGCGCGCGGCGAACGGACGAAGGAGATGGCGCGGCAACTTTCGGTGAGCGTGCGCACGGTGGAGGGCCACCTGACCAGCATCTTCAACAAGCTGGGCGTCTCGAACCGGACGGAGGCCATCCTCTACGCCGCGTCGCGGGGGTGGATCTCGCTTGGCCGGAGCGAGTGATGCCGATGACCGCCGTCCTTGACCGCCGCATGCAGCGACGCACGGGGATCGCGCTGGCCGTCCGCCGGGTCCTGGCACGATGGCGCCCGCCGCTCGAGCGACGGGAGTTCTGGGCGGTGCAGGCGCTCGTTGTCCTCATCGCCGTCGTGCATGCGCTGCTCGAGTGGTCCCATGCGCTCGACCCGCACACGCCGATCTACCTCGTGCCGATCTCTCTCTACCTCATCCCCATCCTGTACGCCGCGCTGAACTTCGGGGTCCAAGGCTCGCTCCCGACGGTCGTGTGGTGCGGGATCCTGTCGCTGCCCAACGTTCTCTTCTTCCACGAGGGCCTCGAGCGATGGGGTGAGCTGGCCCAGGGGGTCTGGCTCGCGGCGACGGCGATCTTCGTCGGTCAGCGCGTCGACCGGGAGCGAGCCGCCCGTCTGGATGCCGAGCGGCGCGAGGAGGCGCGGCGCGTCTCCGAGGAGCGCTACCGGGCGATCTTCGACAGCGTCGGCGAACCCATCGTGCTGCTCAACGACGACCATCGCGTGGCGGAGGCGAACGCCGCGGCGGCCGCCCTGTTTGGGCGCCCCGTGGATCAGCTGCGCGGCCACCACCTGCCGGAACCCCTGGGCTCGGCCATCATCGCCTCGCTCGGCCAGGGACAGGCGACGGGCACGGCGCTGGGCGAGCCGATCCGGACGCCCGACGGCACGACGTGGATCGAAGCGATCGGGACTGCGGTGGTCGACCCGGCCGCCAAGCCGCAGACGCAGCTCGTGCTTCGCGACGTCACGGCCCAGCACGAGCGCGAGCGCGGCCTGGAGGGGATCGCCCGGCAGACCCTGGCGGCGCGCGAGGCAGAGCAGCGGCGCATCGCGCGCGAGCTCCACGACGGTCCGGTGCAGTCGCTCGTGGCACTGGTCCGAAAGCTCGACGCGCTGGAGAACCTCGCCCCCACGGAGGCGGCCACGCTCGGCGAAGCGCGCACGGTCGCCGAACGCGTGGCCGACGAGCTGCGTCGCGTCAGCCGCGACCTGCGCCCCTCGATCCTCGATGACCTGGGGTTAACGTCCGCGCTCCGCTCGCTAGCGCACACGTTCACGGAGCGGACGGGGATCAAGGCGCGCGTCGTGTTGAGCGGGACGCCGCGTCCGATCGGCGCCAACCTGGAGCTGACGATGTTGCGGATCACCGAGGAGGCCCTGCGCAACATCGAACGCCACTCCGGAGCAAGCAGCGCCACCCTGCGTCTGGCGTTCGCGGCGAGCGCCACGAGACTGATGATCTCGGATGACGGTCGCGGCATGGACGCCATCCCTTCCCCATCAGCGCTCCTGGCGTCGAACCGCCTGGGCCTCATCGGGATGGGGGAACGGGCGCGCCTCGCCGGAGCACGGTTGTCCGTCCGCTCGCGGCGCCACGGGGGCCTCGTGATCGATATCGAAGCGCCCGCCTTGGACCTCGCACCGCGAGAGGCCCACGAAGGGGAGTATCCGAGCGGCCTCGAGCGCGTCTCCCCGCCCATCGGGCAACGGCCGGCCCCCATCCCGCCACGTTAAGGATGCCGGAGGTCCAGTCTCGAGCCGGCTCGACGGACGCTGGATGATCAGCGGAGGACCTGGGACAGGCGGCCGGCCGGCTGTCCGAGGTCGCGTGATCCATCACCGAGTGTCCGTGCTACAGCGCTACGCTTCCACCGCCCCCAGCGCCGAGAGCGGCCCGCGCGCCTTGGCTCGGGTCTCCTCCCACTCCTCGGTCGGGTCCGAGCGCCAGGTCATGCCCCCGCCCACGTGGAGCGTCAGGCGCGAACCATCGGCCACGAACGTGCGGATGAGGATGGACGAGCCCATCGCGCCGTCCGCCCCGATCCACAGCGCGGCCCCCGTGTACGGCCCGCGTCGCACCGGCTCGAGGGCCTCGATGACCTCCATGGCCCGGATCTTCGGGGCGCCGGTGATCGAGCCACCGGGGAACGAGGCGGCCAGCAGGTCGAAGGCATCGCGGCCGCCGCCCAGCCGCCCCGTGACCGTTGACACGAGGTGTTGCACGGCGCCGGTCCGCTCCAGGCGGCAGAGGCGCGGCACGCGCACGCTGCCCGGGACGCAGACGCGGCCGAGGTCGTTGCGCAGGACGTCGACGATCATGACGTTCTCGGCGCGGTCCTTCTCGCTGGCCAGCAGCTCGGCGGCCAGAGCGCGGTCCCCCTCGGGCGTGGCGCCGCGCGCCCGCGTGCCCTTGATGGGG
>Ga0209619_10002749_pt1 | contig 12719 bp, 10 predicted proteins | sample Rifsed16ft3_FD_184011 | JGI IMG/M metagenome (GOLD analysis project Ga0209619, IMG submission 184011) | Soil microbial communities from Rifle, Colorado, USA - sediment 16ft 3 (version 2) | ecosystem: Environmental > Terrestrial > Deep subsurface > Rock core/Sediment | place: Rifle, Colorado... | reverse complement strand
CAATGTGCCGCCCGCCGTGCGCGGCCAAAAGATTCCACCCCATCCGGTGCTGGCGCGCGGCGTGGTGCACGCGCCGGGAACGCCGGTGGCCGCCGTCCTCGCGGAGAGCCGCGCCATCGCGCAGGATGGATGCAACGCGATCGAAGTGGAATACGAGCCTTTGCCTGCCGTGATCGCCGCGGCCGAGGCCATGGTGCCTGGTGCCCCGCAGCTTCATTCTTTTGCCCCGCAAAACATCTGTTTTCATGATCACGTGGAGAGGGGCAATGTGGATCAAGGTTTTTCCGAAGCCGACTTGATCTCAGAAGACACTTTTGAATTTCCCATGGTTTATCACTATTCCATGGAACCCCACACGACGATCGCTCAAATGGACTCCGATGGGATCACGGTCTGGGCATCGGCCGCACACCCTTTCATCGTACGCCAGCAGCTTGCGGATATTTTTCAGTGCCCGGTTTTTCGCGTGCGGGTTATCATTCCTTTTGTCGGAGGAGCCTACGGGAGCAAGTCGGGGGCAAAAATCGAGCCCCTAGTCGTCGCTCTCGCCCGAAGGGCCAAAAGGCCTGTCCGCGTACGCCAGACAGTTTCAGAAGCGATGATGACTGTTCGGCGACACTCTGCCACCTGCAAGATAAAAACCGGGGTTAAAAAGGACGGCACATTGGTGGCCAAGAAGGCGGAAATCTATCTCAACACCGGAGCTTATGCGGAGAACGGTCCGATCGTGACCAGCAAGGCTATGATCAGGGTGCTGGGCCCCTATCGAATTCCCCATATTAAGGTGGACGCCTATTGCATCTATACCAACACGGTCCCTGCTGCTTCGTTCAGATCGATCGGAGCTCCCCAATCTGCCTGGGCAGCCGAATCTCAGATGGACATGATTGCAGAAAAGCTCCAAATAGACCCGATGGAGCTTCGGCTCAAGAACCTATTAAAAAGAGGAGAGGAGATTAAGCCGAAAGGGACCCCGCTGGATGCGGATCTCTTTGAAGGTTTGCAAAAGATAAGGGAAATCCTTCTCTGGGATGGTCCAGTAACCGACGATGGGAAAGGTCGAGGCGTAGCTTTTGGGGTTACCGATGCCGGTTCCCCGCTTGCTTCGATTGCGACGGTCCATGTCGATTCCGACGGAAACGCGGTGTTGCTGTCGGGAACCAGCGAGATAGGCCAGGGGGCCCGGACCATCCTGAGCCAAATCGTCGCCGAGGAGCTTTCATTGCCGTTGGAGAGAGTCACCATGCGGCCTACCGATACCATGTATACTCCTTATGACCGGTCAACGGGTTCGAGTCGGTCTACGACTGTGATGGGAAGCGCAGTCCTGGAGGCCGCTCGGGACGCTCGTGACCAGTTGATCCAGATCGCCTCTCGAAACTTGGAGGCTCCACCGGATGCGATTCTTTTGGATAACGGCAATGTTGTGGTTGGGAACAAGAGAGTCTCTTACGGGGAATTGGTAAGCAAACATTTCACAACAGGCGGTGGAGAGATTATCGGACGAGGTTCCCTCGACGAGATGCGAGCCAAACCGCCCATGAATCCGCTCTTTTGGGAAATAGGCATTGGGGGGGTGGAGGTGGAGGTGGATCAGGAAACCGGAGAAATCAAACTCAAAAAATATGTCACCGTGGCTGATGTGGGAAAGGCCATAAATCCATTGCAGTGTGAGGGGCAAGACGAGGGGTCGGCTATGATGGGGGTGGGGCATACTCTCTACGAATCGATTGTCTATGAGAGTGGACAGATTATAAATCCGAATCTCATTGATTATCGTGTGCCTAAATTCAGGGATGTGCCAGAAAAATTTGAATGTATCCTCGTTGAGAATAGTGATGGCCCGGGTCCCTATGGTGCCAAAGGTATGGGGGAGGCGGGGATCATTCCTCCAGCAGCGGCCATAGCCAACGCGGTTGCTTGGAGTACGGGGGCGAGAATAAAAGAGCTTCCCTTGACTCCTGAAAGGGTTTGGCGGGCGCTGAAAAATAAGGAAAAAGGTTGACAATAGACTGAAGCGTGGCGCAGTCTTGACAACGGCAAGGAGCCAAATCTATGAATATAGAAGCGAGTGATGCAATTATCAGAGGGCTCAAAGCGGCAAATGTGGACTTGGTAGCGATGTTACCTGATCACGGCTTTGACCGAGTCCAAAAAACGATAGCGGCAGATCCGAGTTTCACCTTCGTTCCAGTGAGTAATGAAGGAATTGGGGTGGGTATATGTGCGGGTGCCTTTCTAGGAGGGAAAATACCGGCCATCATGATCCCGACTTCTGGACTTCTGGTAGCTACCTGGCCTCTAGCGAGCCTTAATAATCTATGGAATATGCCGCTCTTGTTACTTATCCCTTATCGAGGAGACGTAGGCGATGCGCAACCCGTGATGAGGACGTATAAGTTCACCACAGAACCTATACTTCGCGATCTGCATATACCCTATGTGATCGTTAGCGAGATTTCTAAGATCGAAGGCGCTATTAAGGATGCTGTTGCCTCTACGTTCGCCTGGCAGAACCCTATTTGCCTACTATTCACTGGGGAGACTTTACGATGAAAAGATTTGATTGCCTCAAAGCGTTAGCGTCATTCACGGCAGAAGACGATCTTGTTGTCACGAATCTAGGTAACACACCCCACGAGTGGCATGCGGTCCGACCTTCTCGCGCCAATCTATATGGTTTCAATTTAGGGCAGTGTACGCCAGTTGCGTATGGGCTCGCCTTGGCGCTGCCTAATAGAAGGGTCATTGCTTTGGATGGCGACGGAAACCTTCTACTTCACTTGGCCTCTCTGGCAGACGTTTGCTTTCACAAGCCAGCAAATCTCCGAATCATTGTCTTTGACAATGAGGCCTATGAATCTCCCGGGGGTATGCCAACGGCGACAGCACACGGCGTGGACTTGGTGCAGATCGCCAAGGGGTGCGGCATCCAAAGGAGCTTTTTGGCCTCCACGATCGAGGAGTTTACGGAAAAGATAAAGGCGGCGCTGGAAGAAAAAGAGCTGTGCTTTCTTGTGGCAAAGATCGAAACAGGAACTATCGGGAGAACTGAGTATGCCAGCATGGATTATAAGTTCAATAAGTACATTTTTGCTTCGTACATCGAAGAGACAGAAAAAAGACCCGTTTTAAGGCTGCGATCTAAATCTCCCTTTACAGAGAAATAGGATGATTTTTGGTTCCATTCTAACAGGAGGTTTTTTATGAATAGGAAAACATGGCTTGCGGTTTTGATGTTTCTTCTTTTTGCGCAGGCATTTAGAGCCTGGGGTGCCGAGGCGCCTAAAAGGGGTGGGCAATTGATTTTCGCTCTTGAATCAAATGTCTCAACCATGAATCCTTTTGTAAGGATGCTTTCGACTGACCAACTGATGCGCAGCCTGATCTACGAGACTCTCTTTGATTTCGACCTAAAGGGTAACATAGTACCCGCGTTGGGAGAGTCGCGGACGATCTCAAAGGACGGGCTTCATTATACGGTTAAGCTGCGCTCCGGGGTGAAGTTTCATAGTGGCCAAGAGATGACGGCCGAGGATGTCAAGTGGAGCGCGGAATACGTGATGGATCCGAAGAATGGTGCGTCGGGATTCAGTCTGATGAAGCCCGTGGAATTGGTGACCGTACTTGACCGGTATACCGTCAGGTTTAAGCTAAAAGAGCCAACGGCACCGTTTCTTAGCGCGTTAGGAACCATTCGCGGCTTTGTGGTTGTCCCGGAAAATTCGGTCCCCAGAGGGGCAGACACTTTGTCTGGGTTTCCTCCGGGAACGGGTCCTTTTGCGTTTAAGGAATGGAAGACCGGCATCCAGCTTGTTTTAGTCCGGCACAAAGAATATTGGCAAAGAGACCTTCCCTATTTAGACGAAGTCGTCTTCAAGCCCATCGCGGATGCCACGGTGCGCCTATCCTCCGTTCGAGCAGGCGATGTTAATATCATTGAGCGCACGCCAGATTCTTTCGTCCCCAAGATTAAGGCGGGCGAGTTTCCCGGTATTCGCGTTGTGGAGGCCAGGACTGGGGGTTTTAAACGTCTTATTTTCAATATGCAACAGCCCCCCTTTGACAATCGCAAGCTCCGGGAGGCGGTCGCTCTCGCTATCGATAAAAGGCAGTATTTGGACGGAGCGTTTTGGGGGTTCGGAACCCCTGTGGACCAGCGCTACCCCCCCGGCAGTCCCTGGTTTGTCAGCATGCCTCAGAGGGGACGAGATCTTGCCAAAGTGAAGGCGGCGCTCGTAGAAGCAGGCGTCGGAAAAGATTTCGAGGTGGAACTTCTGGGTCAACAGGGAGACGAGACAGAACAGCAGGTTTTGCAGCAGCAGTTGGCAACTGCAGGCATCAAAATGAAGATCAGATTGATGGAATATGGGGCTTATAGAAAAAAACAGACGGATCGGGATTTTCAAATGATTATCTTTGGAGGAAGAATCCAGCCAGACCCTCATCTCATCTATTGGGCCGAATATAATTGCTCTGAGGCAGAACAGGCCAAGGCCAAAAGGAGTACGAGAAATCTGGCGGGCTACTGCAACAAGGAAGTCGACAATTTATTGGCAGACGCGGGTAAGATTACCGATCAAAAGAGACGGTACGAGCTTTACGCAAAGGCGATACGTCGGATCTACGAAGAAGTGCCGGAAGTACCTTTGGGATTTTACCCTCGCTTTTACGCCCATGGCGATAAGGTGAAGGGCTTCGTCACAGATGACGAGAGTTCTATCAATTCGACACGCTACGGGCTATTGAAGACATGGCTCGACAAGTAGATCAGCGGGAGGAGAGCGCCCACCTTGCTACGGTTTCTTGTAAAAAGATTAATACAGCTCGTTCCTGTCCTGTTCCTTGTTTCTTTCTTCGTTTTTTTCATCATCCACCTAATTCCGGGAGATCCCGTCATTGTCATGATGGGAGAAGAGCTGCACGATCCGGAAGTCTATGAGGCTCTGCGCAAGCAGCTTGGACTGGACAAGCCCATCTATGTCCGTTACTTCCGTTGGATCGCCCGGGCTGCACAGGGGGACTTAGGCCACTCCCTTCGCACAAAAAAGCCCGTCTTCGATTCAGTTGTTGAACGCTACCCTCCGACAATCTATCTTGCCGTAAGCGCCCTCTTCCTGGGAATTGTCATCGCCGTTCCCGCCGGTACTCTTGCTGCTACCAGGCAAAACACGCTTTGGGATTATTCATCTATGGGTTTTGCCCTTTTAGGCATCTCTATTCCCAATTTCTGGCTGGCTCTCCTTCTCATCCTGGGTTTTGGGGTTTATCTCGGGTGGCTTCCCACGATGGGCTATACGGACCCAGGGACTAACTTCGCAGCTTTCCTTGGGCATCTCGCCCTTCCCGCTATCGTGCTGGGCACCGATCTAGGATCCGCAACAACGCGTTATATAAGAGCCGAAATGCTGGAGCAATTGCGGCTAGATTATGTTCGCACCGCTCGGGCCAAGGGGCTTCCTTACTATTTGGTATTTTACAAACACGCCCTCAAGAACTCGTTGATCGCGGCTACCACGGCGATTGGATTGCACGTCGGTCGCTTGCTGGGGGGTTCAACCGTGGTTGAGACTGTATTTGCTTGGCCTGGGTTGGGCCGTTTAGTCCTGGAGGCAGTCTATTCACGTGACTACCCGGTGCTCCAGGGGGCTGTGCTGTTCTTGGCATTGAGCTACGTATTGGTCAATTTGATCGTTGACATCCTGTATAAGTGGCTAGATCCTCGGATTCGTCTGGGCTGATATGAATACAGGACTTGATGTCGCAAGTCGACCATCTCGATTCCGCCTAAGGGTTCAGACTCTCAGAAAAAGCATTGCAGGTTCATTGGGTGTTGTTTTCCGCAATCGTCTGGCTGCTTTGGGCTTTTTGATTGTACTCCTGGTCTCAGTTACCGCAGCTTTCGCTCCTCTGCTAACAACCCATGATGCCTTCCAGATGGATCTCACTAAACGTCTCACAGGACCGTCTTTGACGCATGTCTTGGGTACTGATATGTATGGCCGTGATACTTTTACACGTATCGTACTTGGCAGTCGGATTGCGATGCAGGTGGCTCTGGGGGCTGTCCTTCTGGCTGTTGCAATCGGGGTTCCCCTCGGGGCTGTGTCGGGATATATCGGAGGATACGTAGATACGGTCACGATGAGATTCATCGATGCCCTTCTGGCTTTTCCCGGACGTCTGCTGGCCATAGCTATGGTGGCGGCCCTAGGGGCCAGCTTTTTCACCCTATATGTGGCAATCGGTATCAATGCGGTACCAGGTTATGCTCGAGTGGTTCGAGGGGCTGTTCTGTCGCAAAAGGAGAAAGAATATGTTGAAGCGGCCCGGATGACAGGAGAATCGGAATTCCAAATTTTATTTTTTCAAATCCTTCCAAATTGTATCGCCCCCATCTTGGTTCTTGTCACGCTGGATTTCGCTCACGCCATTTTACTGGAGTCATCCCTGAGCTTTTTAGGACTTGGGTTCCCCCCTCCAGCTCCGAGCTGGGGACTGATGCTGAGCGAAGCCCGAGGTTATATGGAACTCGCACCTCATGTAACGATCTTTCCAGGCCTTGCCATCTCTTTTAGCATCTTGGGATTTAACCTCTTGGGGGACGGTTTGAGGGACGTTTTCGATCCACGCCAATACGAGGGCTGAGTATGGAGAGGCCTCTTCTTGAGGTGAAGAACCTCAAGGTGCAGTTTAAGTTGAAGCATGGTACGCTGACGGCCGTTGACAACCTTTCTTTAATTATCCGAGAGAGTGAGACACTGGGCATCGTGGGGGAAACAGGATGTGGCAAAAGCGTCACCGGTCTTTCCATCCTCCGTCTGGTACCCTCTCCCCCCGGCCAGGTGGCTTACGGCGAGATTCTTTTTGAAGGGGAGGATTTGCTAAGAAAAAGCGAAGGGGAAATGCAAAAGATCCGCGGCCGCAAGATCTCCATGATCTTTCAGGAGCCTATGACCTCACTTAACCCCTCGTTTACCGTTGGAGAGCAAATTGCTGAGTGCTACCGCATCCATTTGGGCCATTCCAGAAAAGGGGCACGGGAGTCGACTGAAAATATCTTGAAGGCAGTGCGCATCCCATCGCCTAAGTTTCTGATGGCTTGTTACCCATACGAGCTCAGTGGGGGGATGAGACAGCGGGTGATGATCGCTATGGCACTGGCCTGCGGGCCCAAACTGCTCATAGCCGATGAGCCCACCACTGCGTTAGATGTGACCATCCAGGCCGAGATTTTGGAACTCTTGGAAGAGCTGCAAAAGAGAATAAAGATGGCCATGATTTTCATCTCCCATAATCTCGGCGTAGTCGCACGGCTCTGCAATCGAATTGCGGTCATGTACGCAGGCTCGATCGTCGAGCTCGCGGAGACTTCCGCCCTCTTTGCTCACCCGCTTCACCCTTATACGATAGGGCTCCACAATGCCATTCCCAGTCGGGCGTTACGGAACGAACAGCTCAGGGTGATTCCGGGCAGTGTTTGTGACCTCATGGATCCTCCTTCAGGCTGCAAATTTCACCCTCGGTGCTTTAAGACAAAAGAGATCTGCAAGACAAAAGTTCCGCATCTGGAGGAGAAAATATCTGAGCGGTTGGCGGCTTGCTATTTCCCCGGAGAATGACTGCTATGCTCGAAGTCAAAGAGCTGACTAAGTATTTCGACGTGAGCGGAGACACTTTGAGCCGCCTGCTCAGAGGGAAACAAATCCTCAAGGCAGTGGATCATGTCAACTTTGGGATACCCGAAGGGAAAACCGTTGGTCTGGTGGGTGAGAGCGGCTGTGGCAAGTCCACCACGGCCCGCCTCATCACGCGCTTGATCCCAGCCACGGAAGGAGAGGTCTATTTTGAAGGAAAACAGCTCTTGTCTTTGCCTAAAAGGGAGAACCGAGAGATAAGGAGATATATCCAAATGGTCTTTCAAGACCCGTATGGCTCTCTAAATCCCCGAATGAGCGTATTGGATATTGTGGGACGTCCGTTAACCCTCTATTTCGGTAGCAAAGGAAAGAAGAGAGTGGACCAAGCCGCAGAGTTGTTGGAGCTGGTGGGGATGCAACCGGATCATCTCTCCCGTTATCCTCATGAGCTGAGCGGTGGCCAACGGCAGAGGATAGGAATCGCCCGCGCCTTGGCTACTCGCCCAAAGGTGTTAATCGCCGACGAGCCCGTCTCTTCACTCGATGTATCCGTGCAGGCTCAGGTCTTGAACCTCTTTAAGAGGCTTCAACGAGAGCTTAAGCTTACAATGCTATTTATTTCGCACGACCTAAGTGTTGTAGAGTATCTCGCCGATACTGTAGCGGTTATGTACGCAGGAAAGATAGTGGAGGTTGCCCCTGTCGAAGAAATTTTCCAATCTCCTCTCCACCCGTACACTCAGGCATTGATTGCCTCCAATATTACACCGCTATCGGCCTTAGAAAGAGCCCCGCTGAGGCTGAGAGGGGAAATCGCCCTTCCGGTTAATCCACCGGCCGGCTGCCGCCTCGAACCGAGGTGTCCCATTCGTGTTCTGCACTGCAGTTCCGTTGAACCGCCGCTCGAAGTAAAGAAACCGATGCACCGGGCAGCTTGCCATGAGGCTTAAATGGCCTGGGGAAAATTCCGCTTAAACAGGAAACAGAAATATCCGTGAAATCACGAGATGCCACAATCTGGCCGCGGCCTAAAAAGATCGGTCTGCCCTCTGTCCGCCGTTCACAGAGCGCCAATCATACCTTGACGCTTTACAAGGCGTTGTGCTAGTTAGGTGACTATGCACAATTCTTTTATAGCGGCGAGCTAAGATTTAAGCCTTTGGGTCGGAAGGAGACTTATGAACTTTGAAGGCGGCTTGGTGATTGATCGCCCTCCTGAAGAAGTTTGGAATTTTTTTTGGGATGTCGCGAGACTCTCCCGGTGCATTCCTGGATGCGAGCGTGTAGAGACCCTGAAGGAGCGTGAGAAGTATCAGTTAACGATCAGCGATAGCGTGGGTCCGATTCGCGTCAACTTTGAAGCCTGTGCAGATGTCAGCGTCGTGGAGGCGGGGAAGGGGATTCGAGTCATGTTGCAAGGGAAAGATCTAAAAGGCGGAGGACTGAGGCAGACAATGGAGATCACCCTCGAGGAGGTAGCCAAATCGAGAACAAAAGTGGATTTCAAGGCGACAGTCGCGGTTTTTGGCAAGCTGGGGACTTTGGGCTACCCCTTTATAAAGAAAAAAGCCAATTCGGTCATAGAAGAATTTGGCCAAAGGGTGAAATCCGAAATCGAAGCGGCCTAAATCTAAGGAGAGCACTATGGATTGTGAGCTTACAGAGCCTCACTCGATGGATGAGGCTCTCAACGTTTTGTCCCGCTATGGGAGGGATGCGATGCCGATTGCGGGTGGCCAATCCCTTCTTGTCATGCTGAGGAACGGGCTGATTTCCCCCAAGGTATTGGTGAGCTTGGAAAATTTGGCAGAGATCAGAGGGATTGAGGCAACGCAGGAGCGAAAACTTTGCTTGGGGGCAATGGTTACCTGCTCTATGCTGAAGGCGTCGCGAGAAATCAGAGAAATGGCTCCTTTTCTGGCGCAGGCGGCAGGAAAAGTAGCGTCTACTCCCATTAGAAATCTAGGCACCATTGGCGGGAACATCTCGCATAACGAACTTGGGGCGGATTTGCCGCCGCCCCTGCTGGTGCTGGACGGAGAAGCTGAATGCAGAGGTTTGAAAGGGTTAAGAAAGATCCCATTAAGGGAATTTTTCCGGGACTATTTTAGTACCTCTTTGCAGGAAGGTGAAATTGTCTGCCGGATCCAGCTGCCGAGCCTCCCTGCTGGGGCAAGAGGCGTGTATCTTAAGCATTCAACTAGAGCAGAAGACTTGGCAATGGTGGGTGTGGCGGTTCTTCTTGTTCCAGATGGGAGCGAGGGGAAAAGGATCTCAGATCTCAGGATAGCTTTGGGGGGTGTAGCACCGGTTCCTTTCCGGGCCAAAAAGGCAGAATCCCTGCTCGGGAACAAAACGGTGGTAAGCCAGGAATTTATTAAAGAGGTCGCTGATACGGCTGCGGGAGAAGCAGACCCCATTACGGATGCGGATGCCAGTGCTGACTATCGGCGGAAAATGGTGCGGGTTTTTGTTCGCAGGGCCATCCAGCAGGCGATGGAAAAGTGAAGATAGGGGGAAAAAGTGGTGCGAGTTGAACTTCAGATCAATGGCGAAAAGAGCCTCGTCGAGATAAAGCCGGCGGCTTTGCTCCTCGATGTCCTTAGAGAACTTGGATTGCAAGGGGCCAAGCGCGGGTGTGAAACGAGTCATTGCGGGGCCTGCACGGTTTTGGTGAACGGGGAGGCCGCGCACTCGTGTGTGGTTCTAGCGGCCCGGGCGACGGGAAAGGAGATCACGACCATTGAGGGCTTGGCTCAAGATGGCGATCTCGATGACCTGCAAAAGCTTTTTCTCAAGTTTGGGGCTTTGCAGTGTGGCTACTGCACGCCTGGGATGATTATGGCGGCAAAGGCTCTTGTTGATAGAAATAAAAACCCGACTTTGGAAGAGGTGCGAACCGCTTTGGATGGAAATTTGTGCCGCTGCACCGGATACACGAGTATTTTTAAGGCGGTCCTCGCTTACGCGGAGTTACACAGGAAGGAATGAACATGTCTAGTGCTATCGGTCGACCTATTGAGCGGGTAGATGGAAGGGAAATGGTATCCGGCCGTGCTGTGTATGGGGTGGACGTGAAGCTTCCCGGAATGCTCTGGGGGAAGGTTCTCAGGAGTCCCATACCTCACGGGAGATTAGTTCATATAGACGTGGAGAAAGCAAAAAAAATCCCCGGGGTCAGAGCTGTTATTACTTCGAAGGACGTGCCTGCTAAGCGGTTCGGATTTGCTATTAAAGATGAGACTATTTTTGCGGTGGATAAGGTACGGTATGTGGGGGACGCGGTGGCTGCGGTGGCGGCCGTCGACGAGGATACGGCTGAGGAAGCTATCGGGCTCATCGATGTGGAATACGAAGAGCTTCCGGCTGTTTTTGATCCGGAGGAGGCATGTCTGGATGGCGCCCCTTTAGTTCACGAAGAGATGGGGACCTATGAGCCGAATCGGGGCAGGAGCCCTACCTGGAAACCGATTCTGGGGACAAACATCATACATCAGGCCGTGCACGCAAGGGGAAACGTTGAGGAGGCACTCGCCAAATCGGATTTTGTTTTCGAGGATACCTTCAGAACCAATCAAATTCATCACTGCTATATGGAGCCCCATGCCGCTGTTGCGCAGGTCGAGTCAGGAAAGATTACGGTCTGGAGTTGCGCTCAGGAGGTTTTTCCGATCCGTTCCATCCTTGCTGACCTCTTCGGAGTTCCGGAAAGCAGGATTCGCGTTGTTGCCACCAAGGTGGGAGGAGGGTTCGGAGGAAAAATCGCGCCAAGACTGGAGCCTTATGCCATCGCTCTAGCGTTAAAGACAAGCAGGCCTGTTAAGATCGTCATGACCCGTCCCGAAGAGTTCAGCGCCGCGGCCGGATCCGCGCCTGCAGTGGTTTACATAAAAACAGGGGTCCAAAAGGACGGAACTTTGAAAGCACGAGAAATGAAGTTTATTTGGGACACCGGCGCATACTCAGAAGGCCTCCCGCCCAGCAATCGCGCATTGAAGGACGGGATCGGTGGGTACCGCACTCCCGATTTCCGGATTACCACCACGCTCGTCTATACCAACAAACTTCGAGCCACGCCCCTTCGGGGTCTTGGAGTCCCGGAGGCTACTTGGGCCGTGGAGTCCCAGATGGATATGATCGCTCATAAGCTGGGGATGGATCCTCTGGAGTTCAGGCTTAAGAATGCCCTTGAGGAAGGGGATATAAACTCTGTCGGAGATGTGGTCCATAGCATCGGTCTGAAACAATGCCTGCATGAGGTTGCCAAAGAAATAGGTTGGGGCAAGCCCAAGAAAAAAGATGTGGGCCGTGGCCTTGCTCTGATTACGAAATCTCCTACGACGACCGGGAGCATTTCCGGGGCTTATGTTCACTTTAACGAGGACGGGAGTGCCCAGGTGCTGGTGGGAGCTTCTGAGATCGGTCAGGGCTCTCTTACCGCCCTCAGTCAGATTGCCGCCGAAGAGCTGGGGATTCCCGTGGATTCCGTGGGCATTGTCGCTGCGGACACGGCAGTTTGCCCGTTCGATCAGGGTACGTTCTCAAGCCGGGTCACGCTTTACACGGGTATGGCGGTCAAAGCGGCAGCGGCAGAGGCGAAAAAACAACTTCTCGAGATTGCGTCCCAAATCACTGAGATCCCAGAGCAGGATCTGGAGGTTGATCAGCAGAAAATTATTTCTAAAAAGCACCAGGGCCTTTGTATAAGCTTTAAAGAGGTCATGGAAAGAGCCCACACCAATATGAAACCCATTCTGGGAAAGGGGTGGGCAGGCGGGAAGGGGGATTGGCCGGGTCTGCCTCATAAATTGAAAGGTAAAGAGCCGACTCCTGGGTCAAAATACGGTGCGCAGGCGGTCGAGTTGGAAGTAGATAAAGAGACGGGCGTCGTAAAAATCCTGAAGATGGTTTCCGCCCACGATGCGGGGTGTACCATCAATCCCCTAACACTTGACGGACAGATCGTCGGTGGGGCCGTCATGGGGATGGGTTATGCGCTATATGAAAGAATTCAGTTTGAGGACGGGAGAGTGACTAACCCTTCGTTCATGGATTATAAGATACCATCTTCGCACGAGA
>Ga0209619_10002748_pt1 | contig 12722 bp, 11 predicted proteins | sample Rifsed16ft3_FD_184011 | JGI IMG/M metagenome (GOLD analysis project Ga0209619, IMG submission 184011) | Soil microbial communities from Rifle, Colorado, USA - sediment 16ft 3 (version 2) | ecosystem: Environmental > Terrestrial > Deep subsurface > Rock core/Sediment | place: Rifle, Colorado... | reverse complement strand
CAAGCCCGGTCCGCCCGGAAGGACACCGCCTCGGCGGCGATCCAGTCGAGCCACGCCTCCAGGCCCTCGCCCGTGCGACACGAGAGGGCGAAGGAGCACACGCCTGGATTGAGCATCTCGACCCCGCGTTCGAAGTAGTCCCGGCGGAAAGGGACGTAGGGAAGCAGGTCGATCTTGTTCAGGATCAAAACGTCGACGTTGCGGTAGGACCCTGGATACTTGTAGGGCTTGTCATCCCCCTCCGGCACCGAGGCGATGAGGACGCTCTTGTGGGTCCCCAACGCGAAGGACGACGGGCAGACCAGGTTGCCCACGTTTTCCACGATCAAGAGATCGGTCGCCGCCAGATCGACCTCGCGCAGCGCGTCCTGGACCATGACCGCGTCGAGATGACACTGGCCGCCGGTGTTGATCTGGATCGCCGCTGCGCCCGCCGCCGCGGCCCGATCGGCGTCCAGGCTCGTGGCAAGATCACCGTCGATCACCGCCATCCGCAGGCGCCCCTTCAGGCCTTCGACCGTCCGTTCCACGAGAGAGGTCTTTCCGGCACCTGGAGAGGCCATCAGGTTGAGGGCCAGGACCCCGGCTCGGTCGAGGCGCGCCCGATTCTGGGCGGCGAGTTGATCATTAGCGTCGAGGATCTTTTCCACGATCCGCACAGTGCGTGGCATCCAAGCCTCCCGGCCTCAGCCTTCCACCTCGATCGCCTCCAGCCGGAACTCGTCTCCGGCGACGATCCGCACACGTGCACTGGCGCACGCCGGGCACTCCGTCAGGGCGCCATCGAGCTTGTACGGATGGCCACAATCCAGGCACCGGAGCTCGGCCGGCACCCGTTCGAAGTGAAGGCTCGCCCCCTCGCATAGGGTCCCCTTGCTGATAATATCCCAATAGAACTGGACCGAGTCACCCACGATCGTTGCCAACTCACCGATCACCAGGTGGAGGTCCGTCACGCGGCGCGCCGAAGCGGCCTCTCCATGGCGCAGGGCCGTTTTGAGCAAGTTCTCTGTCACCGCGAGCTCATGCATATCGTCTCGAGTGCACCAACCGCGAGCCCCGGCCTGCGCGCTCCCGAGCCTCGCACATGCCGCACTCGGATCGGAGTGATCTCATCTCTTTTGAGTCAACCAGTGGAGGTGCCGGATCGTTAGTGACATTCCCACCTCAAGCGCGATGATCTTCATCACCCCTCAGCATCTCCGGCCGACTGCGAGGAAGGCGGCGGCCCGCCTCTCCCCGCACCGATGGTCCTTCCATGAAGGGTCCCATCGAAGGACGACGGGCGACGAGCTATCGTCGCCCGCCCGACGCTCCAGGGCAGGCCAGATCTACCGCACCGCCAGCCGCGAAAGCCCTCGGGCCGTGGGCCTGCAAAGCCCTTGGGCTTCAAGAGGCTGGCCAAAATCCAATGAGGGAGTCACCATGCCCACCGAATTCTCGATCGACGCACTTCTTCCGCCCGCGATGGCCTCGAGGGCCGAGGACATCGGCCTCGTCAAGGCCCGCCTTGGCACGAGGCGCATGTTTGCCCTCGCCGTCCTGGCCGGCGCCTTCATCTCGATGGGCGCCATCTTCGCCACGACAGTGAGCGCGGGAGGGATGGCCGTGCGCGCCGCCGACGGCGCTCTGGTCTACTCGACCGGCCTTCCCTACGGGGTCATCCGGCTGCTGACGGGCCTGGTGTTCACCCTGGGCCTCATCCTGGTGATCGTCGGCGGCTCCGAGCTCTTCACCGGCAACAACCTGATCGTGATGGCGTTCGCCAGCGGGAAGGTCGGCCTCGGTCAGCTGTTGCGTAATTGGACGATAGTCTACGTTGGCAACTTCGTCGGTGCGATCGCCACGGCGTTCGTCGTGTTCTTGAGCAAGCAGTACACCTTTGGCGGAGGGGCGATCGGCCTGAGCGTCCTCTCCATCGGTGAGGCCAAGACCTCCCTCGAGTTCGTTCAGGCCATCGCACTGGGAGTCCTGTGTAATGCCCTTGTCTGCCTGGCCGTGTGGCTCTGCTACAGCGCCCGCAGCACCACCGACCGCATCCTCTCGATCATCCCTCCGATCGCCGCCTTCGTGGCCGCCGGTTTCGAGCACAGCGTGGCCAATATGTACTTCATTCCGGTGGCGCTCTTCGTAAGGCAATGGGGCGATCCCTCATTCTTCGAGGCCATCGGGAGGACCGCGGCCGACTACCCGCATCTGACCTGGGGCGGGTTCTTCGTCTCCAATCTGATCCCCGTGACGATCGGGAACATTATCGGCGGCGCCGTTATGGTGGGTCTCGTCTACTGGTTCATCTATCTGCGCACCCCCAAGAGGCCCGCCGCGGGGTTGGTGGCCGAGGAGGGTGGCTAGGTGGACGACACGGGGCCGCGCGTGGAGGCCTTCCGCGGCGGTGCCTCCCGTCCCGCACGCGTAGGGGACGCGGCCCGGCCTCTTCTTCGCGGGATCTCACTCTGCCGCACGAAGAGGCCTTCCGCGGCGGCGCCTTCCGTCACACGCGGGTAGGGCGAAGCATTCGGGGGCTTGCAGAGGCTTCCTCTTGGGACCGCTTCCCCGAATGCTTCGCCCCTACAGGTCCCTACGCGGCACTCCCAGACGGGTTCAGCCCGCCTCGAGCCCGTGCGCCTCGAGAAACTCGGGGCGAGCCATCAGCTCCGTTGTCGCGCCATCGGCAACCACCACCCCGCCGTCCAGCACCACCGACCGCGGGAAGAGCTCCGCGACCAGGCGCATATCGTGCGTGGAGGCCAGCATCGTTTGAGGCAGCGCACGAAGGAGCTGGATGAGACCTCGGCGGGAACGGGGATCCAGGCCCGCCGTCGGCTCGTCGAGCACCAGGATCTCAGGATCCATCGCCAGCACGGTGGCGATCGCCACGCGCTTCTTCTCTCCGCCGCTCAGATGGTGGGGCACCCGCTCCTCGCTCCCCGCCATGCCGACCGCCGCCAGAGCCTTTTCCACCCGATCCCGCACTTCGCCCTGGGATAGCCCCATGTAGATGGGGCCGAAAGCCACATCGTCGAAGACGTTTGAAGAGAAGAGCTGGTCGTCCGGATCCTGGAAAACGAGACCGACGGCAGCCCGAACTGCGGGCAGGTTGTCGTCGTTCACCGCCTTACCACACACCCGCACCTCCCCCTGCCCTCGCAAGGTCCCGTTCAAGTGCAGGAGCAGGGTGGATTTGCCCGCCCCATTCGGCCCAACCAACGCCACCTTCTCACCGGGGGCGATGTGCAGGCTGACGCCGTCGAGGGCGCGTCGGCCGTCGGGGTAGGCAAAGCGCAAGTTGGAGGTTTCGATCGTGTGATGCATAGGCTCATGCCAGGTGAGGGATAACGACCAGGACGGCGAGGATCAAGCCGGTAGTGAGAAGAGCCCACCAATCGGCGCGGCGCATCTCCGATTGGACAAAGACCAGGGGGCGGCCGTCATACCCCCGCGAGAGCATGGCGGCGTAGACGCGGTCGCTGCGCTCGAGCGAACGCAGGAAAAGCGTGCCCACCATCATTCCAACCGTCCAGCCGAGCCAACGCAGGGAAGGCCTCTTCTTGCCAAGCCGGGCGGCCCTTGAGCTGCGCGCCTGCAGCATCCGCGCCGCCTCATCGGCAAGGACGAAGAGGTAGCGGTACATGAATCCGATGGTCGAAACCAGAATGCGCGGCAGGCGGAGCGCCCCGAGAGCCCAGAGCAGATCTCGGAAAGGCGTCGTGGCGGTGAGGAGGATCGCCGCCTGGGCGGCCAGCCACGTCCGAACGAGCAGGCTCGCCAGCCGCGTGAGCCCTTCGTCCGAGGCGGCCCAGCCGACGAGCGGCACCTCGAAGACGGTTCTCCCCGAGGTTGTGAAAGGCAAGGGCAGGGCCGCAAGAACGAAGGGCAGGGCCAGCGCCGCCCTCTTCATGGCAAAGCCTGCTCCGAGGCGCGAGCCGGCGGCGACTCCCACGATCAAAGCGCCCATCACCAGGAAAAGCGCCCATCTGCCAGCCGGGATGACGCCCAGGGCGGCGATGGCCAGGAGCGCGCACAGGACCTTTGTGCGTGGATCCAGCCGGTGGACAAAGCTGGCGCGCGGCCGATAGGCGTCGCTGAGATCGAAATGCACGCCTAGCTCCGGCCCGCCGCTCGCCGCGAGGCAGCCCTGCCCAAGATGACCGCGATCGCGAACACAATCGAGACACCTCCTGCGACCGCAAGCATCGTGGCCACCGCCGGATTCTGAACTAGGGGGAAAGCATAGCCCGGCAGGATGCCCAGCCCATTCCCCTGTGCCTGCACGGCAAATCCTTGCGTGCCGGCAACGGCCTGTAGACCATCGGGGTCGGATGAGGCGATGGGCGAGAGCACGGCCACGCCCATCGCCATGAGTAGCCCCAACACAACGAACGAGGCGGTCTTCTGTCCGGGGGCCGTCTCGGCCGATCCCATCACCTCCGGGCGGCTCGCCTGCAGCAGCGCCACGGCGCCAACCGTAATGAGAGCCTCGCCAATCCCAATCAGCGCGTGGACCCCCGCCATCGCCGGCAGGGCCAGCGCGAGCGGGGCAGTGCCGGAGGCGGCCAGCTCAATCGAGGTGGCGATGGCGCCTGCCTCAACCGAGGCCCACGCTCCGGCCACAGCCCCGGCAAGACGCCCGGCTCTTCCCGCCCCCGCCAGCCGTTGAACGATCGAATACCCCAGGTGGCCCGTGAATGCGGTGAGGATTCCCATGTTGATGATGTTCCATCCCATGGCCAGAAGGCCGCCATCCTGAAAGATGAGGCCTTGGACAACGATGACTGCGGTCATCACCAACGCCGCCGCCCACGGGCCGAGCGTGATCGCCGCCAGGGCGCCCCCGAGGAGATGGCCCGACGTACCTGCGGCGACGGGGAAGTTGACGGCCTGGGCAGCGAAGATGAAGGCCGCCATCACCCCCATCACCGGCACCTGTCGCTCGGCGAGCTGGCGTCGCGTCTGGCGCACTGCGATGAGCAGGAGGATGAGCGCCAGTCCCCATCCGACGAGGGAAACGAAGGGCGTGAGGAATCCGTCAGGGATGTGGAGGGCATTGGGCGTGAACAACATGGCGGCACCCTTCCTCGAGCACTAACCTGGCGCGGCGTTGCGACAAGCGCGGCAGATGCCCGTCAGGCTTTGATGATCGTGATCCAACGCAAACCCAAGATCGCGCTCGAGGCTTGCGGAAATCGAGCGAAGGCGCCGGGTTTCCAACTCGAACGATTGGCGACAGAGGCGGCAAACCAGATGGTGATGGGGTTTGGCGGGGTCGCGCAAGGAAAAGCGCAGCGGGTCATCCGTGGAGACCAGCTGATCCAGCAGCCCGGCGCCGTGCAGCACCTCCAGCGTGCGGTACACCGTCGCCGGATTCAGCCCGGGCAGCCGGGCTCGGGCCTTCTCATACACCTCTTGCGCCGAAGCGTGTCGGGCGAGATGGGCGACGGTCTCCAGGATCACGCTCCTCTGGGCGGTCACACGGAACCCCGATCGGCGTATCTCCTGCTCCAGGTGCGCGCCACAGGCCATCTGCAACTCCTTGTATCTGCATGGCTTTGCAACTGGATTGTACCCCGCACCGCCCTTCCCCGCAAGCCCAGGCCATCCGCCGCCTTGCCATGCCCAGACCAACAGAGTCCGTGCCCGCCGGATCATCGGGGCCTCCGAGCCCGCTCCGTCGCCGGCTCTCGCCCGCACCCGGGCCTATCGATCCAGTCCGGCATCTGCGATAGAATGAGCGGAACTCATCTGGAAGGATTGTTCGCTTGGACTCGTCGACCTCCTCCCTCAGCAGCTCGCACGAGAAGGCCGGGCGCGAAAAGCGCCTCGTCGCTCTCAGCTCGGTGCTGGCAGCCGTTGTGCTGACCTCGATGAAACTCATCGTCGGCCTGGCCACCGGCAGCCTGGGCATTCTCTCCGAGGCCGCCCACTCCGGCCTCGACCTGGTGGCTGCGGCGATCACGTTCCTCGCCATCCGAATCTCGGGCCGCCCTGCCGATCGAGACCACACATACGGTCATGGCAAGGTGGAGAATCTTTCCGCCCTTTTCGAGACCGTGCTCTTGCTGATCACGTGTGTCTGGATCATCTACGAAGCCATCCAGCGCCTTTTCTTTCGGGCGGTCCTGGTGGAGGCCACGGTCTGGTCCTTCCTCGTCATGGGCGGTTCCATCGTCATCGACATTTCCCGTTCTCGCGCCCTCTACCGAGTGGCCCGCAAGTACAACAGCCAGGCTCTGGAGGCCGACGCGCTGCACTTTTCCACCGACGTGTGGTCCTCCTCCGTCGTCATCGGCGGGCTTGTCCTCGTCCGGCTCTCCGGGGTGCTGGGAGTCGAATGGCTGGCGCAGGCCGACGCTGCGGCAGCCCTCGGCGTCGCCGGGATCGTGATGTACGTCAGCGTCCAGCTCGGCCGGCGAACGATCGCCGCCTTGCTCGACGAGATCCCCAGCGGTTTGCGCGAGGAGGTCTCGAGCGCCTTGCGCATCCCTGGGGTCACCGAGGTTCGTCGAGTGCGCATGCGCACCAGCGGGCCAGAGACGTTCGTCGACGTCACCGTGGCCGTCCGAAGCGATACCTCGCTCGACGAGGCGCACGATATCGCCACGCAGGCGGAGAAGGCTGTCCTCGGGGTATTGCCCGGGGCCGACGTCGTCGTCCACGTCGAGCCGGCCGATGGCCCTTCCGATGGCGTGGTCAGCGCCGTGCGGCTGCTCGCCGTCCGCCACGGCTTGAGCGCGCACGGCATCCGCGTGTATGACCTGGCCGGCTCGCGCACCCTCGAGCTCCATCTCGAGGTGAGCGACCGCCTCCGCCTCGACGAGGCTCACGAGCAGGCGACCGCCTTCGAGAAGGACCTGGTCGACAACCTCCCCGACGTCCACAGCATCCAGACCCACCTGGAGCCGATCGGTGAGGTCTCCGTCCGGCGCAAGGCGAGCAGGCTGAACGAGAAGCAGGTGCTCGAAGCGCTGCGAGAGATCTCCCAGGCGAAGCGCTGGCCGTGCCTGATCCACGATGCGCGCGTCCAACGCGTGGGCGGTGAAATCTCGCTCTCCTTCCACTGCGGCCTGGCACCGGAGACATCCATTAACGAAGCCCACCGCATCGCCGAGCAGGTGGAGAAAGCCGTGCGCGCCAGGATCCCCTCCTTGGGAAGGGTCTTGATCCACGTGGAGCCCGCAGGCGAAGGCTAGGGCACGCCGGCGAAGCTGGGGGGACGGAAATGGGGCTTTCGCGTCCGGGGGAGGACGGTGATCAGTGATCAGTGATCGGTGATCGGTGATCAGCAATAGAGCACCCGATCACCGAGTAGCCGATCAACGATCACCCTCTCACCTGTGCGCGAGCTCCGGCAGGCGCGGGCCCGCTCGCACCACCTCGGGCGGCACCGCCGATTGGTACTTGCGGAAGTTTTCGATGAAGCGCGCAGCCAGCTCGCGATACTTCTGCATGTAGGCTTCTGCGCTCGGCCACGAGCCGGCCGGCGCGAGCACGTCGGCCGGGACGCCGGAGCACTCCGTGGGCACATCAAAACCAAAGACCGGGTCGGGGGCAAACGCGGCGCCGAGGAGCTCGCCTGTCAGCGCGGCGTTGAGGAGGGCGCGCGTGTAACCGATGCTGATTCGTTTGCCCACGCCGTATGGGCCGCCGATCCAGCCTGTGTTGACAAGCCAGCAGTGCACGCCGTGGCGGAGCACTTTGCGCTTGAGGAGGTCGGCGTAGGTCGAAGGGTGATGGACCATGAACGGCGCGCCGAAGCAGGTGCTGAACGTGATCTCCGGCTCCTGGCCGAGGCCCACTTCCGTGCCGGCGATCTTCGAGGTGTACCCGGAGATGAATTGATAGAGGGCCTGATCCGGCGTCAGGCGCGCGATCGGCGGCATCACCCCTGAGGCGTCGCAGGTGAGCAGGATGATGTTCGTCGGGTGGCCGCCGCGCTTGGCCTCGACGGCGTTGGGAATGAAATCGAGGGGATAGGACGCCCGCGTGTTCTCGGTGATGGTGTCGTCATCCAGATCGATGTGACGCGTCACCGGATCGTAGACCACATTCTCCAGGATCGTTCCGAAGCGCCGCGTGCAGGCGTAGATCTGCGGCTCGGCCGAGGGGCTGAGCTGGATCACCTTGGCGTAGCAGCCGCCCTCGAAGTTGAAGACGCCCTTTTCGTCCCAGCCGTGCTCGTCGTCGCCGATCAGGCTGCGCGCCGGATCCGCCGAGAGGGTCGTCTTGCCTGTGCCGGAGAGCCCGAAGAAGAGGGCAACGTCGCCCTGCGGCCCGACGTTGGCCGAGCAGTGCATCGGCATCACGCCCTGAAGCGGGAGCAGGAAGTTGAGGACGGTGAAAACTGACTTCTTGATCTCGCCGGCGTAGGCGGTGTTGCCGATGATACAGAGCCTTTGCTCGAAGTTCAAGACGATGAAGGTGGGGCTGGAAGTGCCGTCGATCTGCTGGACGCCCTTGAATGACGGGACGCAAATCACCGTGAAATCGGGTACGTGGCGGCGGATCTGCTCCAGCGTCTCGGGCAGCAGGAACATGTTGCGGGCGAAGAGGCTGTGCCAGGCGTATTCGGTGATCACCCGGATCGGCAGCCGGTAGTCGGGATCGGCGCCGACGAAGCAGTCCTGGACGAAGACGTCCCTCCCCTGGAGAAACCCCAGCAGGCGGCTGAAGAGCTCGTTGAACCTATCCGGGCTGTAGGGGCGGTTGTACTCGCCCCACCAGACCTTCGCCTCCGTCGCCGGCTCGCGCACGACGAACTTATCGGCGGCCGAGCGCGCCGTGTGCTTGCCCGTATCGACCACGAGCGCACCCTGATGGGTCACCCGGCCCTCCCCACGGAAGACCACTTCCTCGTAGAGCGCTTCCGAGGGCAGGTTCCAATAGACCTGGTGGAGATTGGTGAGGCCGTGGTTGGCCAGCCCGAAGTCGCTGCGCAGGGCATCGGCCTGATCTTGCGCGGGCGACTTGATCTCCAACACGTTGTTCATCCGAGCTCCCTCAGCTCACCTCGATACGGGCCCGACGGCGCCCCGGGGGACTCACAGCCAGTCGCGCACCATCTTGCGGTCACCGATGTAGATTTCGTTCGGCGACTCCGGATCGAGCGCCCACTTGATGCGGGCGATGCCTTCGGTGATCTCTTTCACCGTCCCGGAGTAGCTCAGGCGCAAGTGTCCTTCCATGCCAAACTCGCTGCCGGGGATGGTCACGACGAGGGCCTTGCGCAGAAGGAAGTTGGAGAGCTCAACCGAGTCCTGCGCATAGGCCCGGAAATCGGGCAGGCAATAGAAGGTGCCCTCGGGACGGGGCGTACGCACATCGCGAAAGCTCTGCAGCTCCTGCATCGTGACGTCGCGATTGTTCTGGATGGTCAGCCGCAATCCCTCGACGATGCTCTGCATGCCCGTGAGCGCCCCCTCGGCGCCGGCCTGGAGGATGAGCGAGGGGCAGGAGGTCGTCTGTGCCTGGACGTTGGTCATGATTTCGACGATCTTGCGCGGGGCGACAGCCCAACCGACGCGGAAGCCGGTCATGCCATAGAGCTTCGAGATGCCATTGACGACGATCACATAGGTCTCGTCCGGCGTCTGCCGCGTAAACCGGTAGCCAGGCGGGGCCGTCTTGCCGTCGAAGACGAGCTTATGATAGATGTCGTCCATGATCAGGTAGATCTTCTTGCGCTCGCAGAACTGCACGACCTGGCCGATGAAGTCTTCCGAGAAGACCATACCCGAGGGGTTGTTGGGGCTGTTGACGACGATCGCCCGCGTGTAGGAGCTCACCTTGCGCTCGATATCTTCCATCCGCGGGTGGAACGTGCCGTCTTCCGGCGTGACGATCACCGGGACGCCGTACACCATCCTGACCATTTCCGGGTAGCTCACCCAGTAGGGCGCCAGGATGATCACCTCCTCCTGGGGGTTGAGCAGGGTGTAGAACAGGTTGAAGAGCGCCTGCTTGGCTCCGGAGGACACGATGATGTTCTCCGGCGCGACCAGTCGGTCGTAGCTCTCCTCGGTGTAGCGGAGGATGGCCTTCTTCAGTGAGGGAATTCCGTCGGTGGGAGTGTACTTGATGTTCCCCTCGTTGAGCCTGGCGCCTGCGCTGAGCACCGCACCGATGGGAGTCTTGTTCTTCGGCTCGCCGATCCCCAGGTGGATGACGGGCTCGCCCTTCTCGCGGAGATCTTGCGCTTCCTCGTTGAGGCGCAACGTGGGTGACTCGGCGATCGATCGCGCCAACTGACTCAGCGTCATCGGTTCGACGCCTCCCGGTCTTGAGGGATGGTTCCCCAGATGCGACGCCCGGCCCGAGAGCAGGCCGGGCTCAAGCGAAAGTATTATATCCGCGCCCCCGATTTCGTGCCCACCGCGCAGCAGCGTTGAGGCTTGGCCCACTCCCGGCGGTGGCCCACCGGCGCGGAGCCTCGAGTCGGGCTACAATCTCATGCGAGAAAGCCCGGCGGGATCGTCAGGGCTCCGAGGTGCGGCGAGGACGCCCTGCGATGTGGAAGCCGGCCGCCCCGCTTCCGGCTCCCCTAATGGGAGACAGACGGCCAAGGAATGGACGGATGAAGAGCGGACGTGTCCTCATTCCGATCGTGCTCCTATTGCTCTCCTGCAGCGGCCTGAACACTCCGACTCCGGTCGTTATCCGGGAGACGGTTCTTGTCGAAGTTACGCGCATCCTCGAGGTCACCTCGACAGCGGTGCCCGCCACCCCAACGCTGATTCCAGCGTTCTTTGAGGACTTTTCAGGCACGCTCGAAGGCTGGACTCTTCCCAATGCACCAGGGGTGGTTGGCCACGTTCAGAATGGCCGGATGCGCATCGAGCTGCGGGAGCCGAATACCCTCGACGACCTGACGCAGCTGGAGCTCAACTTCCTCAACGACTTCGACCTGAGCTTCGATGTGATCTACCCTTCAGGACCCACGGACTCGACGATCGGCGTGAACTTCGACCTTCAATTTGAGGGCGAGGCCAATCTCGTCTCGTTCACCTCAGACGGCCAACTCTACGTGGGTCAGTTTGTCGCCGGGGGTTATCGGGACCTCATCCCCTGGCACTCGACCGACGCGTTTCGCCCGGCTCTTGAGGCCTCCCGAGTCCGACTCACGCGGGAGGGATTTCAAGTGAGCGTGTACGGCGATGACAGGCTCCTGGCGAGCCTACCCCTCGACCCGCTGGCTCGCGGTTACACTTCGATCACTTTCCAGACCTGGGCCGAAGGTGGTGCCGTTTGGGAGCTGGACAATGTGGAGCTCCGCGTCCCTTAGGCGCCGCGGCCGGGTGAGCCCGCAGCGCCTACATCTTGGAGCGCTGGCGACTCCTGGAGCCCGCTCGAGAATCGACCCTCTGCGGGCAGCTTCCGCATTCGGTTGCCAGTGGTCCAGAACGCACTTGGTCGCCCGAAGGCGACCAAGGCGGAGTGGAACCATGGGCGGAAGTTGCCCGCACCTACGGTCCGGGCAAGGGGTTGCAGAGAGCGTGCCAGAATGAGGCGATTCTTGGGAAAGCCGCCCGTCTCGGCCTCTGCCCGGCCGGGGGAGGAGTGAGCGCATGAGCGACACCATCCATCTGAGCATCACCCTGCCGGCCGGCCCGGCGGCGATCTACGCGGCCTGGCTGGATGCGGAGGCGCACAGCGCCTTCACCGGCGCCCAGGCGACGGGCGAGGCAGGCGTAGGGGGGCAGTTCACGGCTTGGGATGGCTACATTGCGGGGACGACGATCGAGCTGGATCCCGGCCGGCGGATCGTGCAAAGATGGCGGACCACGGAATTCCCGCCCGAGAGCCCGGACTCGCTCCTGGAGATCACCTTCGAGCCCGTCAAGGACGGGACAACGTTGACCCTGCACCACAGCGAGCTTCCCGAGGGCTCGGGCCCGGTGTACGAGAAGGGCTGGATAGATTTCTACTTCACGCCGATGCGCGAGTATTTCCGGGCCAAGCGTGGCCGGCCAAGGCAGGGCGCGCTATAATCGGTGCCACGCCCCCGTAGCTCAACGGATAGAGCGCCTGACTTCGAATCAGTAGGTTGCGCGTTCGAGTCGCGCCGGGGGCGCCAGGTGAACGGATGAGAAACCGGGTTTCTGCGGAGAAACCCGGTCTCTATGTTCAGGCATTGGCGTCCGCTCGGGCTGCCCCGGCTATGGGTTGGGATGCAGCCTTAACCCCGTGCGCATTGCGACTATTCTGGCACGCAACCGCCCCGCGACCCGAGGGGGGCCGGCCGCGAGGCGGGTGCGGGCCCATGTCTGCTGTATACTTGTGGACGGTCGCCTTCGGGGGAGAGCAATGCCCGCTGCTGATGCCGTTCGCGAAGAACTCTGGGCCCTGTTTGGGGATTTCTCATCGAAATACCACGAGTGTTGCAGAACGGCAGCGCTAATAGTGAAGAACGAGCTTTCGAAAGCGGGCTGGTACAAGGATGAGGAGGATGTCGATCGGCTGATTACGTCTCGAGTAAAGAACCCAGACGACGTCCTTGCAAAGCTCGATAGACAGGAAGAGCGCTGGGTAGAGAACCTCGCGGAACTCGAAAGCGCAGTTACGGACGTCGCTGGTGCGAGAGTCGTTGTCGACACCTTGCTGCAAGCGACCAAGCTATCATGGATGCTTATCGAATGCAGGCGATGGAGACTGGCGAAGGATCCCGAATGGAACATTGCGCGTCCTTCAGGCTACCACGCTGTGTGCCACCTGGATGTCTGGGTCGACCT
>Ga0209619_10002747_pt1 | contig 12722 bp, 9 predicted proteins | sample Rifsed16ft3_FD_184011 | JGI IMG/M metagenome (GOLD analysis project Ga0209619, IMG submission 184011) | Soil microbial communities from Rifle, Colorado, USA - sediment 16ft 3 (version 2) | ecosystem: Environmental > Terrestrial > Deep subsurface > Rock core/Sediment | place: Rifle, Colorado... | reverse complement strand
CGGCGGCCGATCCGCTGGAGGAGCCGCCCGGCGTATGCGCCGGGCCTCCGCTCTTTCCGGCAGCGATTTCTGCGAATGTCCGCCGCTTCCGGTACGATGTTGGGCTGACCGGAATGGGTCGTTCAAATAGAATCGCGTGCTTGCCCCATGTCCCGGGGACATAGCCCAGTTTCCGGGCTCCGGAGATGAGGGCGGAATCCTGGGGCAGAAACCCCGTGGCCTGCTTGCATCCCATCGCGCCGGCCGTGCGGGCAATCCCGCGGAGAAGGGGGACGGGGCTACCCTCGATAAGTCCGAACTCGAGGGTCAATTCCCCCGGAGCAGAGAAACATGCGATTCCGCTGTCGATTGCGAAAAGTGCGCCGGCATTGGCCATCAGGTGGACATTGCCGGTCGTGAGCTTGACAAAGTACCAGTCGTACGGAATGTACCCCTTTCCGCGGCGCAATAGGTCGGAATCCCGGATCCGCTCGCTGAGCTCGGTCGAAAAGGAGATTGAAGGCGGACGGAGCCCGCCACGCATCGAGGGACATGTCATCCGTGCAAACCGCGAGACTTCCTTGAACCCGCACGCCCGCGCGGATGCGACGCCACCTGAATTGGAGGCTGACGACCACAGTCGCAGCGCATGGATCCCGCTCCTCCGTGCGAGTCCGGCGAGACTCTCGATGAGCTCGGAGGCCACACGCTGCCTCCGGTATTCAGGATGGGTCCGGGCCGCCGCGAGCCACGCGGACCGATCGAGCGCCTCGCGATAACTCATCGCCCCGATGATGCGGTTGCCGTCAAGCGCGACGAGGAACACGCCGCGGAGGATCATGTCGTCGAGGAACTCGAGGACGTAGTCCTCCGGACCCTCTGCCGCCCGACACAGGTTGGCGACCGCCTCCCGGTCTGCAAGGGACGCCCGCCGGATCTCCCACTGGCCCATCGTTGCCGCCCGACCCCAATCGTCGCGGACATGTCAACCTTTCCCGCGGTGTGGGCCAGGATCTATCACCCGCCCAGGGGCCATGTGGTCGCCTCGATGCGGGATCCCGCCGCGACAGGAACTCGTGGAGACGGCTGGCAAGTTCATCGAGTGAGGAACACCGGGACCTCTGGCGGTTCGACGGCGAAGTAGTTTGGTGTCTCGCTCAGGTCACCGGCCGGTTCAGCACCCTCGATTCGTAGGGAGAGCAACTTGAGGGCCGAGTCGTAGGCGTCCTTGTTGTAGCTGTACTTCACGCGCACATAGCTGGTGGCCCCGACGCTCGTCGTCCGGTTCAGAAGCTTCGTGAAGTCGCGGAAGCCTGGAGGTTGGCGGGAGAGTGAGGCGGCAAGTTCCGTGCCCCATCGCCCTCCGATGAAGAACGCCTGCCACTCCTGGACGTTCCGTTCGTCAAGGCGCCCTTGGACGAGGCGCGCGATGCTTTCGCAATACCCGGGATTGATGAAGTTCTTGAAGGCCTCGAAGTTCGCAATCGTTTCCTCGAGGTTTACGAACTGCTGTGGCGTGGAGGGCGGTCTCTTGGCGGTCGCCTCCCGCCATTGGATGTATGGGATGTACCGAGCTCTTCCATCCGCGAGTTCGCGCTGGGCGGCGACGAGGTCCACGAGGTGATGGAGCCGCGCGTGCGTCAGGAGGTAGTCCAGCACAAGCGAGTACTCAATCCGCTCTGCGACCTCCGTGATATCCTTGTCCGCGTACTTTCCGAGGTCCCGCCAGATGATTCGGTGGTACTCCTCCTTCAAGGACCGAAGCCCGCCCTCACGGAGGTACGTCCCAAACCGTCGGGGATCCACCCGGAACGACACATACGTCGCAATCGCCTCGGGGCCTTGCTTCAGCATCGCGCCGAGCGCATCCGGGTCCTTCGGCGCGGAGACTGTGAAGGACTCGAGGGACTCCGGCGTGAGCGGAAGCGGACGGGCGGCCGGGGGGGCGTCCGAAACCCCGAGGGCGAGGAGCTTTCCCCGGTCGCACATCTCTGGATGCTGAGAGGCGAATGCGGAAAGGTCCATCGCGGCGACGCAGGTTGTCAGCCCACATAAGAGTTTGTGGAATCAGTACAACACGCACCGCACCTCACGGCCATCCACGGCCCGCAGGCCTGGGTCCTGGGATGGCTGAAATTCCACGAGGACGTCGGTGCCCTCAACCAAGGTGCGGGCGACCGCACCCGCCATCGGTGGAGGTGCCTGGCCGCGGAGCTTTTCCACATGCGCTCGGACTCTATCGATCCCGCGCTGCCCCGTGGGAATTCGGAGCTGAAGACCCTCCGCCCGGAGGCGCGAAATGGGCCCGAAGTTCTGTTCGTCGATCGCAGCGGTGTCCGGCTGAAGGGCGCGGAGCTCGAGCAGGTCGATGACGTCGCGGGCCTCCCACCCGCACGTAGGGGTCGACACAGGGCATCTCGGATGGAAACGGCATCCGAGCGGCGGGTAGATTGCGTCAGGAACCTCGCCCGACGGGAGCGTCTTGAACCGTCGTCGATCCGGATCCGGAATCGGAACCGCTCCCAAAAGGGCGGTGGTATAGGGATGCTTCGGTTCTCGGTAGATCGCTTTCGCGTCCCCTACCTCCACGAACTTGCCGAGGTACATGATGGCAATCCGATCGCAGATGAACTTCGCGGTAGCGAGGTCGTGGGTGATGAAGAGGTAGGTGAGGCCGTACTTCTCCTTCAGTTGGAGCATCAATTCGAGGATCCTGGCGCGGATCGACATGTCGAGCATTGCGACGGGTTCGTCCGCAACGATCAGCTTCGGCTTTAGAATCACCGCGCGTGCAATCACGGCCCTCTGTTTCTGGCCACCGCTCATGTCCGCGGGATACTTCTTGAAGAGCTCCTCGGCCGGGGAGAGACCGACCTCCGTCATGATGTCGAGAACCGCTTTCTTTGCGTCCTCCTCGTTCGCCTCCCCATGGATGAGGAGCGGATCCATGATGCTCTGTCCGATCGTCATCGCGGGGTTCAGTGCGGCGTGCGGGTCTTGGAAGATGATCTGCATCTGTCGCCGGAGCGGTCGCATGTCCTGCTCCTTCAGGTGGGTGATGTCGAGGCCCTCGAACCCGATTGCTCCCGACGTGGGCTCCTGCAGTCTGAGGACCGTGCGTCCCAGCGTTGTCTTTCCACACCCGCTCTCGCCAACCACACCGAAGATCTCACCGCGTTGAAGGGCGAAGGATACCGCGTCGACCGCGTGAACGACGTGTCGTTCCCGGGAGAGGAGGCGCTGGATGATGGGCAGCTTGACTGGAAAGTGCTTCGTCAGTTCCGAAACTTCGAGAAGGGGTTCCATTAGAGGAAGTCGCTCCCAAAGTGGCACGCCGCGTGGTGGCCAGGCCGATACTCCTGCCACGAAGGATCCTGCGTCCAGCAGATTTCCTTCGCATGCGGGCACCGTGGATGGAACCGGCACGCGGGCGGGGGAACGACGAGGTCCGGTGGGAGGCCGTCGATCGAGGAGAGCTCGAGCGAATCCAGATGGATGATCGAGGCGAGGAGGCCGCGCGTGTACGGGTGGATCGGGCGCTTGAACACATCGCGGACGGTGCCGAGCTCGACGATCTTGCCCGCGTACATCACCGCCACGCGATCGCAGACTTCCGCAACGATTCCGAGGTTGTGGGTGATGAGCAAGAGGGACATCTTGTAAGCACGCTTGAGGTCTTCCAAGATTTCGAGGATCTGGGCCTCTACGATGACATCGAGGGATGTTGTGGGCTCGTCCGCAACAAGAAGGCGGGGTTTCATCACGAGGGCCATTGCAATCATGATGCGCTGACGCATCCCCCCGCTCAGTTCGTGCGGAAAGTTCTGAAGGCGCGTGTCGGGCATGCCCATCGAAGCCAATGCCTTCCGAGCCCGTTCCCGGGCCTCCTTCGCCGAGGCATCTTCGTGGGCCCGGATCGTCTCGTGGAAGTGCTCCTCGATTGTCATTAACGGGTCCAGGCGCGTCGTCGGGTCTTGGAAGATCAGCGCGATATCCTTGCCGCGCATTGGCCGCATCTCGCGGACTCCGAGGGTCGCAAGGTCGACCCCTTCGAACCGGATCGACCCTTCGATTATCGTGCCTGGAGGCAAGATTCCCAAGATCGCCTTCGCGAGCGTCGACTTCCCACACCCCGTCTCTCCCACGATCCCGAGGGTCTCGCCAAGCGCGACATCGAACGAGACGCCGTCGACGGCTCGGACAGGACCGCGCTTTGTGCGGTACAGGACTCGCAGACCGCGCGCCTCTAGAACCGTGTCCACTACGATCTCTCCTTCTTCAGGAGCGGGTTCACGATGTCGTTGAGCCCCTCGCCGAGGAAGCTGAGGCACACTGTCAGCAGGAGAATCATCAGCCCGGGGTAGAAGGACGGCCACCACACCCCCGTGTCGATGAGCTGTTGGCCCGCTGAGAGATCCCGCCCCCAGTCTGGCGTTGGAGCCTCGACTCCCCAGCCGAGGAAGCTGAGCCCGGCCGCCGTGAGGATCGCATCTGCTGCGCTGAGTGAAAAGATCACCGGCACCGCAATGAGCACATTGTAAGCGATGTACGAGACCATGACGCGCGATGGCTTTGCACCGAGGGCACGCGCGGCCTCGACGTACAGTTCCTCGCGGACTGAGATCACCTGACTCCGAGTCACGCGGAAGTACAGCGGGACATAGATCACGGTCACGGCGAGACCGATGTTCAAGACGCCCTTGCCGAGGAGGACCGCGATAATTCCCGCCATTAGGAGTCCCGGAAACGAGTACAAGGAATCCATCACGAGCACGAGCGTCTTGTCGAGGTTCCCTCCTCGATACCCAGAGTACAGGCCGAGGGGGAATCCCACGACGAGCGCGACCGACACGCCGATGATCATGATGGCGAGCGAGGTTCGCGTTCCGTGGAGGACTCGGCTGAAGACGTCCTGACCGACGTTGTCGGTCCCCATGATGTGGAAGTTGCTGAGGTAGACCGTCCGCACGCTCACGAAATCCACGGCGACGGAGCCGGGCGGGCCGCTCTCGGTGACATGGGTCAGCCGGACTTGGAGGTGAAAGTCGTCGAGGGCCTCGCGAGTCCATTGCGTCGTGCTCGTCACGTCGAACGCGTTCGTCGCGTTGTCCGCATCCGAGGTCCGCCCAACGGTCCTCCGAGGCGTGGACCAGCTTTGGCCGCCATCCCAGGAGACTTCGACGTCAACGAAGTGGTTCGGCGCGCCAATCGTCGCGTTCGCCTGTATGAGGACCTGGATGGTTTGAACTGAATCTGTAAACAACCGAAACCCAAAGCTCCGAAGGACGATTACCTCGGACGGGCTCTGACTGACCATAACACTCCCATCGTCCCGCTTTCCTCCGTCTATGGCGTTCTGCCAGCTCGTCAGAGGCACAGGAGAGACGAAGGTGTAGGACAGGTTCTTCTCGATAGGGGCGTTTGTGAGCGGGGGCACCGTCGGCTCGTCCACGATCAACGTGGGATTGTATGGTGAGATGAAGTCTGCAAAGGCCGCAATCGCCAGGAACGCGACGAGCATGAACAATCCCACCCACGACATTACGCCGGCGAGGGTGCGGCGCTCCTCAATCATCGGATGGAGGACCCGTCCCACGATCGAATGCTTCGGAATCGCCTCCTGGAGCCTCTCCCATCTCCCCTTCTTCCGTCCTCGATCCGCCATCGATCACAACCGGATTCGGGGATCAATGAGCGCGCCCGCGACATCGATGATAAGGCTGATGATCACGATGATCGTCGCGTAGAACACAATGACGCCCTGAATCATCATGTAATCCTTCGAGTTGATGCTCTGGAGGAGGAGGACTCCCATCCCGTCCCAGCTGAACGTCGTTTCCGTTAGAACGGCTCCGGCGAACAGGATTGCGAATTGGAGGCCGAGAATCGTCACGACCGGGACAAGGGCGTTCTTGAACGCGTGGCGGTATACGACCCTCCGCTCGTGGATTCCGCGGGCCCGCGCCGCCTCCGAGTAGTCGGCGTTAATCGTGCGAAGCAAGTTCGCACGCACCGTCTTGGTGAAGAACCCGGAGAGAACGATGCCCAGAGTGAGGGAGGGCAGGATGAGGTGTGACATCGCCTTCCAATACGCCCCGAGATTGCCTGCCAGGAGGCTGTCGACCGTGTACATGCCCGTGACCCTAGGTGGGAAATCAGTCCCAGACCACCGGCTGTGCGGGGGCAGCCATTGGAGCCATACGCCGAACACGAGCTGGAACAGAAGTCCGAGCCAGAAAATCGGAATTACCCATACGATCGTTCCGTAGAGCCGGACACCGACGTCGACTGGCTTGTCGCGGTTCGCTCCACCGATGAGCCCCGTGCCGATGCCAAGGACGCTCGCAACGAGTATCCCGCCGAATGCCAGTTCCACGGTGGCGGGAAACTTGTCCATGATCACGGTCCACACGGACTGTCCACGGTAGAACTCCCCAAACGAGGTCCCAAAGTTGCCCGTAAAGATGTTCCTCAGATAGTTCACGTACTGGACCCAGTACGGCTGGTCGAGTCCGAGCTGCGCTCGGGCGGCTTCGATCACGTACGGCGGCGGGGGTCGCCCACTCCACAAGGCGAGGACCGGATCCCCTGGGAGGATGCGGAGGATGACAAAGACGAACGTGAGGAGGATGAGGAGCATTGGGATCGCGATGAACAACCGCGTGATTGCGTACGCGACAAGGGAGCTACCGCGCGCCATTCGCGAGATAGAGCAAGCGGGGTCTGGATAAAGACCTTATGAAGAAAATGGGAAGGGGCCAGGGACCTAGAACCAGTCCCTGGCGACTGCCTCCGCGTGAAACGGGACCGCATAGCCAAGCTGCGATAGGATCGAGTTCGCCGCGTTGAGGTTTGCATCCCCGTATCGCGCTTGGAACACAGGACTCGCGTACGGCATGTTGGCCGGCACCATGCTGTACAGCGGCTCCACGGTCCCCCTGAACACGGAGTTATCGATCAGCGCCCGGTCGACGAGATATGCGATCGCTTGCCGTACCCGGACATCCGGTACCAAGTTCACGTTGATTACGAGGTATCGGATTTGCGGGCTGGCCCCAAGCGACACGGTGAGTCCGAGCGTCTGCGCGCGGGTCTGCAGGTCCACGAGATCGTCGGGGTTCAAGGTCCGGTAGGCGACGTCCACCGCCTTGGTCTCGATCGACTGCTTCAGGTTCGTCGCAGTTCCCAAGATTTCGATTGAGACCTTTGGTACTGCGGGAATCTTCGAGATTCCAAACGACGCGTAGAGGCTCCCGCCGTAATACTCATCGTACTCCTCGAGGACGATGAGCTGGTCCGCCTGATGCGTCGTGAGTCGGTACGGACCTGTCCCGATGACGCTCCCCACGGTCGACGGCTGCTCGCCGGCTTGGTTGTACGACGGCGGCACGGGTGCCGAGACGGAGAACGCCATGAGGTCGTTGAAGAACGAGACTGGCCGCGCCAGGTGGAACCGGACGGTGTCCGAGTCCACGACCTCAATGTTTGGAGTCTTGCCGAGGGCGCCGACATCGTACAATAGGAACGCCGCACTCCCTGCTATGTCGAGGCGGATCACGCGTTCGATCGAGTCCTTCACGATCTGCGCCGTGAGCGGGGTCCCATCGTGGAACGTAATCCCGGGCTTGAGATTGTACGTGTACGTCTTCCCGTCCGCCGAGATTCCGCCGTTTGTGGCGCTAGGCACTTCCATCGCGAGCCCTGCAACCAGCTGCGCCTCAATGGGCTCGTAGACGAGGAGTGTGTCGAACACCTGGTTGATGACCTCGATTGAGAAGTAGTCGTACGCGGACGCCGGATCAAGGCTGATTATCTTGTCCGTTGTCGCCCCCTTCAGCTCTGTGGCCCCGGGCTTGGTGATGATGAACCACTTGAACGACACCGGGTGAAGGTAGACGTTCTGGACGCTGCTGACGTACGCTGCCTGAGCGGTCCCGGAAAACAGCGGGATGTACGGCACGTCATCGGCTAGCTTGCCCTGGATCTGCGTGAACAACGTCTGCCGAGCCGCAGGGTCGGCGGTTGACTGCTCCTGGGTAATCAGGGCGTCGACCTCGGAGTTCGTGTAGAACGACCCGAGCGACGCTGCCCCGGCGGTCGACAGGAACGGCGAGACATAGTCGTCCGTGTCGAAGTAGTCCGGGTACCAGCCGAGCAGGAACACGGGCATCCTCTGGTTGACCCAGTTCTGCCTGTAGACGGCCCACGGGTCCGACTTCAGGGTCACCTGAACCCTGTTTGTCTTTTCCAACGACGACTTCAGGATCGTCGCGAGTTCATCCTCCGTGTCCCCATAGTGCCCGTCGCTGTTGTACCACAGTTCGACCGGCAGCTTGTTGCGCGGGGCCAACAGGAACACGTACACCGAGGCCGCCACAATGGCAATCACGACGACGACCGCGGCGACAATGATCCACGTACTACGTTTCGCCACCTTTCCTTCCTCCCAACCCCAAGTAATCGGGGTGCATCGCGCGATTGGGCGGTTACGATATAAAGATTTGGCCCTTTGTGTGGTTCTACGTGAAGGAATCGAGCGTCCGCGCGTGCCGCTCCGACCGGACTCGCTCGAGCGTAACGCGAACTCGTTCTGGAGCGAAGCCCCGCTCGTCACATAGGAACTTGTAGACGGCCTCCTCGTTGAAGTGCCCCTCGACGACGGGCGCATTTGGATCCACCGGCGGTTCGAGGAAGAATCGACGGATGTCCCCGAGATTCTCCGGAAGTGCCGCGCGGACGTCCGCCGGAGCGTGGTCGAGGCTCCCAATCGCACGGATGAGCTTCACCGCCTTTTTCGGTCCGATCCCCTTCACGCCGTCATTGAAGTCCGTCCCGACCAAGACTGCTACGTCCACGAGCTGTTCGCGGGTGAGGCCGAGAGACCGGAGCCATGCCTCCGTCTCGATGATTTCCGGTTCAAGGGGACGCATCCGGCCCTTGCTCGGGAGGAATTCCTTGCCCGCGACGCCGAGAAACCGGACGAGCCGAGGGGCGCCGAAGAGCAAGGAGTCGTAATCTTTCGACCCCACGGCCCAGGCGCGCCCTGCGCTCGCGAGCCACGCCGCCTGGGCCTCTCCCTCGCTCGGGGCTTGGACGTGGGGAATGCCAAGCATCCCGAGGAGGGCCTTCGCCTCAGACACCATCTCCCGCGTGAGGCGGGACGTCATGACCGCTTTCGACCACGCGGTCCCGTAGTCCCCGCCTCGGATTGCGAGCTCGTACTCCTTCGCCGCCTTCTCACGCGCGGCCCTTCGCCTCTCGATTTCCCTCGACTTCAACGCGGGTGGTGTGCCGTCGAAGACGAAGAGGAGCCGAATATCGTGGTCGGCGATGAGCCGAGTCGTCCGAAAGATGAGTCCATTCAGATGCGAGGTCACGCGGCCCTGCGAATCCCGAAGCGGGCTGCCGTCGCGGAGGCGGATGACGGACAGGAACTGGTACAGCTCGAGATTCCCATCGACAGCGATCGTGCGGCCACGAAACGCGCCCAGGCCAACGACGCGCTTTTCGATGATGGGAGTCAGGAGGACGCCCATGGTCGCGCGCCGACGAGCGCGGAACGTATAAGGCTTGTCTCCCGCCCTGCGGACGACGGATGGCAAGGCCGCCACCGCGACGGCCGGGATGGGGACGACGCGGATTGTCACGTATCCGAGGGCACGTCAAACCGCCACGAACCGCGGTCCACGCGGATCTGATCGAGCTTCTCCAAGGAGTCTGCCGGGGTCATCGCGAGGAAGATCTTGGCAAGGTGCTTACAGAATTTCCGCCGGGTCGCCTGGGAGGACCAGTCTTCGCAATCGTGCAGGATCTGTCTCGCGCCGAAGTCTATCATGATACGGTAGCCCTTGATTTGTCCACGGATCTCGTCCCGCTCGACCTGGAGTTCGAGGTCGGAGTCAGGAATTCGCTTCGCCCGATCAAGGCGGCCGCGGTCCAGGAATGTCTGGAGGGCTTCGGAGACTTCGGGATCCGCGGCGGGTGCCGTGGCTTCCCCGAATGAATCGAGCGTCGTTGTTCGGACCTTTCCGCCCGCGACCCGCGTGATGCCATCGCGGAAATCCTCGATATGACTTTTCATGTCGCGCTGGGTCGGCGTGATTGCGCCGAGCATCTCGAGGATCTGGAGGCAGTTCTCGGGTGCGTAGCCGTGGTAGTGGTTGTTGAAGAACCCATACACGGGGTCCGAAGCCTCTGCGATCTGCTGGACCTTTGGTGCCCACTCCCGCACTTCAGCCTCGGTATATCGGTAGTCGTACCAGGGGTCTTTGCCATGGCCGTGCCATCGGATGTACGCGAACGGCGCGGTGAGGTGGACATCCGGTGGGAGGAGGGGCTCGTCGACGATCGTGTACGCTACACCGTGGTCCCGCAGGAGGTCATATGCCTCTGGCACAAGCCACGACCGATGGCGGAACTCGATCGCCCACTTGTACCGGTGCGGCAGCGTTTCGAAGAACGCCTTGACACCCAATGGGTCGAACCGCAGGGATGGCGGGAGCTGGAGCAGGAGCGGGCCGAGCTTCCCGGCGTCGTTCAGGGGGTCCATGATCTCGCAAAACGCGCGAAGTTCTTCCTCGGCCCGCTTCGCGACATCGAGCCGACGGTCATGCGTGACGGTCTGCGGCACCTTTGCGGTGAACACGAAGTCGTCCGGCGAATATCGGAGCCAGCCGAACACCATGCCCTTCGTGGGCGGGCGGTAGAAGCTCGAGTTGATCTCGGCAGTATTGAACACGCGCGCATACGCAGCAAGTTTGCTCTCCGTGGAGGATCGATAAAAAACGCCGAGCCATTCCTCATAGTCCCAGCCAGACGTGCCGAATCGGAGCGCGCCCATCGCGGCTACGCATGGCGGAAGCGGTTCTTAATCCCGCCTCGATGCCACGGCGGATCCCCTGCAGTTTCGCGCACCCCCGCGGGCGAGCTTGATTTGGTCGTCCTGGATTGCCATCCGATGGCGGAGGCTTGGATCGGGGCAGGCGGGTGGGGATACTTCCGTGGTCCGAGCGGACGCCCCCTCGAGGATTACGCTCGTGCCTTTCGATTCGCCGAGGCGAACGTGACGTTCTATCGCCATCCCTCGCTCACAACCGTACGTCGTTGGAGGAGGTCCGTTCCCCGCGGGTTCCGCTTCGCCGTGAAGGTCCACCAAGCGGTGACGCACCGTGCGCGACTGCGACCGACCTCCGAGGCCATGGCCGCGCTCGACCGCGACATCGCGATTGCCATCGCGCTCGGGTCCGAGGTCCTCGTTTTCCAGACACCCGCCGACCTAAAGCTCGAGCGGGACGAAGCGAAAGGGCTGCGCGACCTCGCGAGCTCGATCCCCCCTCGGATCCGTGTTGCGTTGGAACCCCGGGCGCACCGTTCTGGGGTTTTACCGTCCCCTCTCGCAAACACCCTTCGCGACATTGGCGGGATCGATGTCATCGACCTCTCGCGTGGCGAAACCCCACGCGTTTCGTCCGATGTCTTGTACACCCGCCTTTTTGGCGCATCCAACGGGAACGTATGGGAGTTCTCGGACGCCGAACTGCGAGCGATCGGCGACGCGGCGGATCGCCAGGACGTCGACCGCGTCATCTTCACGTTCCACGGCGTGAAGATGTACAAAGATGCAGCCCGGTTCCACGCATTCCGTGCGACCGGTGAGTTCCCGCGTGCGACAAGAGCGGCCGGTCCTGAGGCCGTCCGGGAGGTGCTGGCCCCTGATGCCCGATGGCCGATGGCCCGGAATGACCTTCTCCGCGACCATGGGTGGAAGGTTGTCACACTACCGGACGGGAGGAACGTTCACACGACGGACTTGTTCCGGGAGTTGCCGGACACGCGCTACTCCTCCGCGGACCAGGTCGTCCGATCCCTCGGAAAAGGGACCTCGAAAAGGAACATGACCGAGCAGTCGAAGTTGTAGTAGCTGTTACTACATTAGACTTATTATTGCCCCGTAATATGGCGCGGGACAAGGTGGCTTAGGAATGTCTCTATGCGGCACGGACTACGCTGTTGGCGCCGTCCGGAACATGTACGTCGAGTCCCGCTCCGCGGGAACGATGGTCACGATGCCCTCGAGGCTCTCGAAGGGCCTCCCGCGGCGCACGGGCAGCCTGTGTCCGGAGTGCCTGAAGGTGATCCCCGCCACGCTGTACATCGGCGACGGTGCTCTCAAGATGAAGAAGACGTGCCGGGAGCACGGCGAGTTCGACGAAGTCTGCTGGTCAGACGCGGAAATGTACCTAAAGGCCGAAAACTGGGCGTTCGATGGGGTTGGTCTTGAAAACCCGTCAATCGTGGACGCCAAGGTGTGCCCGTACGAGTGCGGGCTGTGCAACCTCCACTACTCCCACACCGCTCTCTGCAACATCGACCTCACGAACCGGTGCAACCTGAAGTGCCCGATTTGCTTTGCGAACGCGAACGCGGCCGGATACGTATTCGAACCGACGTACGAGCAGATCATCTACGAGTTCGCGGTCCTCCGGGCCCAACGCCCGATTCCCGTGACATCGATTCAGTTTGCGGGCGGCGAGCCGACGATCTACCCGAAGTTCCCCGAAGTCGTGAAGGCAGCGAAGGAGATGGGCTTCGGCCAGGTCCAGGTCGCCACGAACGGCATCCGGATTGCCACGGAGGAGAGTTTCCTCGAGAAGATCTCTGAGGCTGGCCTCAACACGATCTACCTTCAGTTCGACGGCCTGCGCGAGGAGAACTACATCAAGGCGCGAGGTCGGCCGCTCCTG
>Ga0209619_10002745_pt1 | contig 12731 bp, 11 predicted proteins | sample Rifsed16ft3_FD_184011 | JGI IMG/M metagenome (GOLD analysis project Ga0209619, IMG submission 184011) | Soil microbial communities from Rifle, Colorado, USA - sediment 16ft 3 (version 2) | ecosystem: Environmental > Terrestrial > Deep subsurface > Rock core/Sediment | place: Rifle, Colorado... | reverse complement strand
TGGATATGAGGGCCGCTTTCTTTCATGGGGGAGACCAGAAGGAAGAACACATGGGTGGGTTTTTTTGTTTTATCTTCCTTATCCGGCACCCCTTTTTCCGATATCGCGCAGGCAAGGCTCATTTCCGCCGCCTCTTCAGAGAGGCAGTGGAATATGGCAGCCCCTGCTTCCCCCAGGACCCCCTCGGCGCTTTCGTGCGCCTTCCAATCGCAGACCGCCCTAATCCTGTCTTTATCCGCCATTGAGGGGAAAAGGCGGGAAAATAACTCTTTTAAGACCGTTTCATGGTCGGGCGCCTTTATATCTGGGATTATTGTTTTAAGGATGTCCGCGATCTCCATACGGGGAGAATCATAGCAGATAGAGGGGGTAATTTAAAGCGCCCAAGACGGGGATCCCTGCAAAGAGAGGGGCGGGTTGCGGATGCGCGGCGTCTGCGGGGCTAAAAAGGACGGTTAGCGGCCGCGGTTCAAGTTTCGCAGGTTATATCGAGAACGCTTATTCTGCTTGCCACTTTTTCGGCAATCTTTATAAACTCCAGCGTCTCCGGCGAATCGGGGGAACCGACGACAACGGGTTTTCCGCTGTCGCCGCCTTCCCTTATCTTTATGTCAATCGGTATTGAACCGAGGAAAGGCACTTTGTATCTTTCGCTTGTTTTTTCCCCGCCCCCGCGGCTGAATATCTCGGTTGATTTTCCGCAGTGGGGGCATATAAACTGGCTCATGTTTTCAACTATTCCGAGTATCGGAACCGAAACCTCGCCGAACATCTTTATGGCGCGCCTCGCGTCTATAAGCGCGACATCCTGAGGGGTTGTGACGACGATAGCGCCTGTAAGCGGGATTGTCTGGACAAGCGTCAACTGCGCGTCCCCTGTGCCGGGGGGGAGGTCTATCACAAGGTAATCAATGTCTCCCCAATCAACCCCTTTAAGGAACTGCTGGACAAGCTGCATGACAAGCGGCCCCCTCCAGATAAGGGGCGTTTCCTCATCAAGCATGAACCCGACGGAAATAAGCTTTACCCCGTAGTTTTCAAGCGGGAGCAGCATCTTATCCTCCGTCATCTCAAGGGGCTTGTGTATTCCCATCATCGTGGGGATGCTGGGCCCGTATATGTCTATATCCAGGATACCCACCTTTGAACCTTTTTTTGCGAGCGCGAGCGCGATGTTTACGGAAACCGTTGATTTTCCAACGCCCCCTTTTCCGCTCGCGACCGCTATGGTGTTTTTGACCCCGGGGATTGCCTCTTTCTGGGGCAGTTTTTTGGCCTGCGGAACCTCCGCGGTTACTTCAACCTTGACCTCTTCCACCCCCGGGATTTCCTCCACCGCCTTTTTTGCCGCGCTTTCCAGTTCCTTTTTAAGGGGGCATGCGTGGGTTGTAAGGACGAGGCTGAAAGACACCTTTTTTTTCTCAATGCGGATGTTTCTTATCATATTGAGGCTTACAAGGTCTTTTCCGAGTTCCGGGTCCATCACATTTTTAAGGGCGGACAGCACATCCGCCTGTGTAAGGTGCGCCTTCCGTGTCAGTTCCATGTTTTTTAACCCCTTTTGAAAGCGTAGACGCAGGTTTCATCGCCTTTTGCGATTGACTTCGTGCACGCGTGTTTTATTTTTCCTCCGAAGACGTCCACAAAGCCGTCTATCCAGCGGCAAATATAATCGCACATGAATTTTCCTTCGGCCCCGGCCTTTTTCCAGTAAGCCATGTGCAGGCAGTGAATGTGCTTTTCTATAAACTCCACATCCGAGTTCTGCTTTATCTCAACGACGTTGTCGCCGGGCATGCCGTCGAGAAAATAGTTTTTGAGCACCTTGTGGATATCCTCCGGATTCGGATTTTCCATCCCGTATTCCTCCACCGCCGCCCTTCCGTATTTTTGCCCGTGGTTATAGGCGGCGTCCATAATGAATTTTTCCGCCCCGGCGCCGAAGGCGTCTTTAAGCGCCATTACCAGGGCTGCCTCCCTTGTCTCCACGCGTTCGATGGTTTCCGCGAAAAAGCCGTTGACAGGGGATTGCCCTACGAGTTCCTCGAGCGGTTCCGCGCCGAACCAGGGGCCGTATTTTTCCATGAGTTCTTTCCCCAGTTTTTCCGGTTTGTCGCCGTATTTTTTCGCAAAGAAATCAAGAAGGGCCTTTTCCCTGTCCTCAACTATCTTTATCTTCTTGAAGAGCCAGTGGTGAACAGGGCCCAGGAATGCGCTCATCTTTTTTGTCCTCCGCCGGTGACTTCAATCTAACGATGTATTTCCCGGAGTTCTTATCTCGTATTCCTTAATTCTTGCCTTTGGCGGCCGCTTCATTGAGCGACTTCAAAAGTCCTTCAAGGGGAGCGCCGTCGCGTTTTGCCGCATCCTCTATGCTTGCGGCCCCGCCGCAGCATGAGTCTATGTTGTATTTCGTGAATACGCCTATGGTGGGGGGATATCTTTTGATTACATCGTTTACAACCATCTCTTTTGTTATCCGCATGTTTTTTCCGCTTCCTTCCCTGCCGGGCTCCTTGAGTATTCCTTTTTCAGAGCCCTGTTTTTTATCATTTTTTTGCCGGGGCGGGCGCGGCCTTTATGGTCTTGAACATGTTTGTCATGAAAAATACTATTGAAAGCCCCTCAATAAACGCGAACAAATGAAGCGCTGAAATCCCGCCCCCGCCCTGCATGACAATCCAGCCCAGGGACATGCCTAAAAGCCCTATGTTTGCCGTCCAGAGATGCGCGGTTGCGAGTTTTTCGCTCCACAGCGGCATGCCGCTGAAACGCGGCAGTATGTGGTAGGCCACCCCGTATATCATCATGCTTATCCATCCGAGAAGATTTAAGTGCACGTGTATCGGCCTGAAGGGATAAAGCGGCCCTCCGATGGTCATGTAGATTCCGATAAGCGTCGCCAGCAAAAAATAAACAAGCGCGCTTTTGATGAACCAAACCGTAAGGTTGCTCATTCTCTCTCCCTTTCTAAAACTCCCTCTTTAAAAGGATTACGCGCAACCGGTTTTTTTGCCTCTTGGGATATTGGGGGCAGGGGCTTGCATACATCCACGGGGCAGACCTCGGCGCATGCGCCGCATTCGGTGCACAGTTTAGGGTCAATACTGTAAGGACTGCCTTCGGTTATGGCGCCTTCCGGGCACTCGGGGACGCACACCCCGCACTCGACGCAATCTTCCAGAATATAATAGGCCATCTGCTTTTTCAGTGTGAGATTATACTGAAAGGACCTCTTTTACCTCGGGAACCCGTTCCTTAATGGCCCTCTCTATACCCATGGCGAGGGTTATCTGCGCGCTGGGGCACCCGGAGCACGCGCCCTGAAGCTGAACCCTTACAACCCCTTTTCCTTCGTCAACGTCGACAAGCATTACGTCTCCGCCGTCAGCCTGAAGGGCCGGTCTTATGCTGTCAAGCGCCTCTTCTACTTTTTCTTTGAGCATAAACACCTCCTCTTTATTTATCCCTTCATTATAACAGAATATATCGGCAATTCAAACAAACATATGACATTTGTCAGATCCTTACCCTCTCTTTTTATAAGGTGGGCTAAAATATGTTTTATAAAAATTTCTTGACAAAGGGAGATAATGATTGTAATTTATTTATAGGATTAATATTTTAAAAAGGAGGTATTATGCGTAAGGTGTTTTTTGTGTTCGGCGCCCTTTTAGTCACATTTGCCTTCTACGGTTCTGCTGTCGCAACGGACGGCGTAAACATTTTTGCGGCAAAGTGCTCGATGTGCCACGGTAAGGACGCAAAGGGTTCTGCCATGGCGCCGCAACTTGCGGGCAGTGAATTCATAAAGGGGCCGGATGATCCTATAAAGAAAACCATCAGGGACGGCCGCGCAGGGAACGATAAGAAGTACCCCAACTTCCCTCTCGCCATGCCTAAGCTCGGCCTTCATGAGGACGAGATTGACGCTGTCGTAAAGTATCTTAAGGGCATTAAATAACAAACAATAAAAGGAGGAGAAAAGCAGTATGAAGAAATTGTTACTTTCTCTGGGGGTAGGGGTGGTAGCGCTCGCCTTCTACGGTTCTGCCATGGCAGCCGACGGCGCAAATATTTATGCGACAAAATGTTCGCCGTGCCACGGCAAGGACGCAAAGGGTTCGGTGATGGCGCCGCAGCTGGCAGGAGGCGAGTTTCTTAAAAAGAGCGATGACGCAACCATTAAGCAGGCCGTCAGCGAAGGGCGTTCCGGGGCCGCAAAGAAGTATCCTAACTTCCCGCTCGCCATGCCCGCATGGAAGGCCAGCCTTGCTGCCGCAGACATAGACGCGGTCGTAGCATACCTCAAGGGCTTGAAATAAGACCTTAAGATTTTGGGAATATTCAACCGGGCCGGATTAATCCGGCCCGGGTTTTCTTTTTGGATTAAAGGCGGGCCTTCTTTTTCGCGAATATCATAAAGACCGCTGACAGAAGATACGCCGCCGCCCCGCAGAGGAGCACCCCCTTAAATCCCACCGCCATCGCAAGCATCGCCCCTCCGACGCTTCCTGTAACGGAGGCGCAGCCGTTTACAGCCCACGCCCATGGTATAAAGGTTTTTCCCCTTTTCCCGAGGAACCTCATTCCCAGAGGAAAGGGCATACCCATAAAAAACCCCGCCGGCATGATAATAAAAAAGGTCAGTATCAGGCGGTGGATAAAGCCAGACCCCAGAAACCTGCTTATAACAAAGGGAAGGGCGAGGCTTAAAAGGGCTATCAATGCTGAAACAAGGACCGGGAGCCAGGAAATGGCCTTTTCGGGCGAGACTCTCTGGCTGAAAAAGCTCCCGGCCCCCGATGACACAAGAAGCGTTGCAACCACCATTGAGAACGCATACTCAGGGCGCCCGATAAAAAGGATAAACCTCTGGATAAGGGATATTTCAACAAACATGAATCCTGTCCCGATAAGGAAAAAATAGGCGAGAAATGGGGAAGCCCCCCCCTCCGCCTCCCCCCCTTTTTCTTTTTTTAAAAGGGGGAGTATAAGCAATACAGACGACGCGATGAGGGCCTGGAAAAAAACAAGAGGCAATAGATACCCCCCTTCAAGAAGTATCTGCCACTTTCCGCCCGTGCTTTTAATAACGTCATGAATCCTTCCCGGTTTAAAGAAGTGGTGGAAAAAGGGTTTTTCATCGGTTGGCGGCGTTATGGAGAAAATATACCCCTGGATGAATTTTTCCCTGGTGTCTTTATTTAATAAAGAGCCGACGGACTTAAAATAGGGGTCTTCCTGGAACCTGTTAAATACGTTTGTATCGGCCGGGGTTATCCCCGGATGGTAGACGGCGTCAAAACGCATGGATTTCAAAAAATCCTTCGCGAGGGCAATTTCCCTGGCGTTCAGGGAACCGTTTTTAACGATTACCGTGAATGTCTCAAGCGTCCTGAATACAAAAAGGTTTTTTTCAGGTTCTTTTATGCCAGTTTCTTCAAGCGCCCTGATAACGGTCGCCGCAAGTTTAAGTTCCGCCCTCGGAGGGGGAAGAAGATATGTTGTAATGGATAACAGCCCGTCTTCCCGAAGGCGCAGGAGGTATTCTCTGAAGGCATCCACTGTAAAGCGGTAATCCTCAGAAAATCCGTAGAGCCCCATGGAGGGGTTTTGCGCGCCTATGCCGATATTTATGATATCGTAGTTTTTCTTTGATTTTTTAAGGACAGTCCTTGCCTCGCCGGTTTTTATATCGGCCCTTTTGTAGATAAAGCCTGAAAACGGCGTGTTTGAAAGTTCCGCCACAAGGGGGTTTTTCTCGGAGCCGGAAACAGAGGCCGCCCCGTGGTAAATGGATTCGAGTATTGAAAGTCCCCCGCCCGCGTCCACGATGAACACCTCCGGTTTTTTACCTTCTAAAAGTTTATAGGGAAGGGCCGTGGGAAGGTAATCGAGGAATTTGAGTTTTTCTTTTTCCTCAGGGTTTACAACAGCCCTCAGAAAATCCCCGTCTTCAGTAATGCCAAGCTCATCGGGAAGCGGGCCTGGGTATTTGAGGCTTAACCCCGGGGCAAACCTGACGGCGGGGCTTTCAACAAGGTCCACCCTGGAAAATGAATTTGAACGCGTCTGAACAATACGCCCGCCCTTATGGCTGAGCGCAAAGGGAAGGGCTTTATACCGGGATATCTTTATCTCAATAAAGGAGGGCCTGAAAAAAAGAAGGCCCAGGGCCATGGCGATTCCCAAAAGAGGCGGCGTTAATTTTTTGAGACCTTTTATGCCGCGAGCCTCTTTCAGAAAGAATATGGAAGAAAAGAATCCCGCGATTGAAGACGCGAGAATTACCCCTTCCACTCCGAGGTGCGGGAAAAGGGCTATGGCGAGAAGAGGTCCCGTCCCCGCCCCCAGAAGGTCGGAGGCATAGATTTTTCCCGCATTCTCCCCCATCATGAGAAATGCCATGGCCATGGTCATGCCTGAAAAAACAAACGGTACCGAAAGAGAAAGGTAATAGAAAACGACAAAAAATATCTGTGATGTATCCCACGCGAACCTTGCCGGGTCAAAAGGGATTTTATTCGCAACGATGAAGGAGAGGGGGGAAAAGAAGGCAAACAGAAGGGGAAATACATGAAGAGGGGTTTTTTGAAGCCTTTTTACGAGCATAAGGACTACCCCGCCCGAGGCGTAACCGAGGAAGGCTATGCTTACAACCATGAAGGCGAAATGATACCAGAGGGCAACGGAAAAAACCCTGAGCAAGGAGACCTCAAAAAGGAGGGTGGATAGAGACAGAAAGAATATCCCGGCATAGGTCATAGCGTAAATTCCTGAGGAAACCTTTTTCTGGCGCCAGGGCTTGCCTGGGCCGGGGTTTCCTCAAACCCCCGAGGAAGTTTACCCTCGTGAAAACGGGGGTCGGGGGCAAACTCCTTCCAGAAATTTTTAGCTTTCTAAAATTTAGCAGATAAATAGTCTATTGACAAGAAGGCAGAAATCAATGATAATGGTAGAAAATTTTTTTAATTAAACCCCCGTATAATCCGGCCATCTGCAGTCTCGTAGCGGGCAGCGACTCAATTAAATTTTGTGGGGTGAGGAGGAAGAGTTGGAAGGAAAGAACAAGTCCGTTTATTTAGGTATTGACATAGGCTCTGTAAGCTGCAAGGCCGTTGTGCTCGACGAGAATAAAAACGTGCTGGAAGAGCACTATGTAAGGACAAAGGGCGACCCGCTTGATACATCCCTTGTCATGCTGGAGGAGATTTCTGGGCGTTACGGGGCGGACTCCATAAAACTTGTTGCCGCGACAGGAAGCGGCGGGAAGCTCATCGCCCCCTATATAGGCGCCCAGTTTACAAACGAGGTCATAGCCCAGGCAAAGGCAACCGAGTTTTTCCATCCCGAGGTGAGAACCGTAATTGAGATGGGAGGGCAGGACGCGAAGCTTATTCTTTTGGCCCCTGAAAAAGACCAGGCAAAGAAACTCAGGATTGAGGATTTTCAGATGAATTCGGTGTGTGCCGCGGGCACAGGGAGTTTCCTTGACCAGCAGGCCACCCGCATGAGCCTTTCGATAGAGGAGTTCTCAGAGCTTTCCCTTCAAAGCAAACACCCGCCCAGGGTGGCGGGCCGCTGCAGCGTGTTCGCAAAAAGCGACATGATACACCTTCAGCAGATTGCAACCCCCCATTATGATATCGTGGCGGGGCTTTGCTATGCCGTTGCGAGGAATTTCAAAGCGACAATCGGAAAGGGCAAGGATTTTAAAAGGCCTGTTTCTTTCCAGGGAGGGGTTGCGGCAAACGCAGGCGTCAGGAAGGCATTCAAGGAAGTCCTTGAACTCAATGACAATGAATATATAGTGCCGAAGCACTACGCGACCATGGGTGCGCTTGGCGCTCTTTTTTCGGCGCTTGAGAAAGGAAAGGGTATCGGCGCATTTAAAGGGCTTTCGGCCCTGAAGGAGTTCATAAAAAGCGGAAGAAAGCAGGAAAAATCCCGTGAGAAACTTCATAAACCAGTTGACCATCCTTCATTAAGAAAAAGCAGTGTCGGGTACCATTTGGACCCCTCCAGGAAAATAGACGCCTATCTCGGGCTTGATATCGGAAGCACAAGCACAAACGTGGTCCTTATAGACAGGGATAAAAGGCTCATATCCAAAAGTTATCTCCCCACGGCCGGCCGCCCTCTGGAAGCGGTAAGAAAGGGGCTCAAGGAGGTATACGATGAGGTCGGCGACTGTGTAAACGTTGTTGGCTCGGGATCTACCGGAAGCGGAAGGTATCTTATAGGGGATTTTGCGGGCGCGGACGTGGTAAGAAACGAAATTACCGCGCAGGCAAAGGCCGCTGCCGCCATAGACCCGGAGGTGGATACGATATTTGAAATAGGGGGGCAGGATTCAAAATATATAGCGCTTAAAGGAGGAGTCGTCGTTGATTTTGAAATGAATAAGGTCTGCGCCGCGGGCACCGGAAGTTTCCTTGAGGAGCAGGCGGAAAGGCTCGGCATAAAGATAAAAGGCGAGTTCAGCAATCTTGCCCTTGAATGCGGCGGGGCCGCGCCGATGGGAGAAAGATGCACGGTTTTTATAGAAACGGACATGGTGCATCACCAGCAAAGGGGTGTTGACAAGGGAGGGCTTGTTGCGGGGCTTGCATACTCAATTGTGCACAACTATCTTAACAGGGTCGTCGGCGACAGACGTATCGGGGATAAGATATTTTTTCAGGGAGGAACCGCCGCAAATTTAGCGGTTGTTTCCGCATTTGAAAAAATAACCGGCAAACCAATCACCGTCCCGGAACACCACGACGTCACCGGGGCAATAGGGGTCGCGATGCTTGCCATGGAGGAGATGGCGCCCGGCGCAAAAACCCGCTTTAAAGGATTTGACCTTAGCAGTAAAAAATACACGCTTGAGTCTTTTGAGTGCCGGGATTGTTCGAACATCTGCGAGATAAGGAAGGTGGTAATGGAGGGGGAAAAGCCCCTTCACTACGGCGGCAGATGCGAGAAATATGACGTAAAAAGAGGGGAATCAAAGACAAACCCTCTTCCGGACCTCTTTAAAGAGAGGGAAAAATTCCTTTTCTCCTCATACAGGGGGAAGCCCCCAGGGGAAGGGGCGGAAACCGTTGGGTTCCCCAGGATGCTCATTATGTATGAACTCTATCCTTTCTTTAAGGCCTTCTTCAACGAACTCGGGATTAAGGTGGTCCTTTCCTCCCCGACAAACAAATCAATCATAAAAGAGGGCATAGAGAGGGTCATAACCGAGACCTGTTTCCCGGTAAAGGTTGCCACCGGCCATATAAAGGAGCTTATGGATAAAGGGGTAAAGAAGATATTCCTGCCCTCCATTGTCAATATGCCGCCGGCAAAACAAAACCACGGCCATACAGTCCTTTGCCCCTACATCCAGAGCATGCCCTATCTTTCAAAGGCATCCTTTGATTTCAAGAAAGAAGGGGTGGAGGTTATCTCCCCTGTCATACACTTCAACCAGTGCCAGGCGGGGCTGAAAAAGGAGTTTATCCTCCTCGGGAAAACGCTTAAAAGGGGCAGAAAAGAGGTTCTAAAGGCGCTGGATATAGCGTTTTCTTCGCTTTCAGAGTTTAAACAAAAGATGCTTGCGAGGGGAAAAGAGGTTCTGGACAATCTGAAAAAAGATGATATCGCGCTTGTTATAGTCGGAAGGAGCTACAATACAACCGATTCCGGGATAAATCTTGAACTTCCTCAAAGATTAAGAGACCTCGGGACCCTTGCCATACCGTTTGAAATGCTGCCTTCCGAGGATGCGATAGACGACGCGCTGGCAGAAGATATGTACTGGAAAAACGGCCAGAGAATACTCGCGACAGCAAAGATAATAAGGGACGACAACAGGCTTTTTGCCGTGTATATAACAAACTTCGGATGCGGCCCCGATTCTTTCATAAACCACTTTTTTAAAGACTATTCTTCTGGCAAACCCTCCCTCCAGCTTGAGATAGACGAACATTCTGCCGATGCCGGGGCAATAACAAGGTGCGAGGCGTTTCTGGACAGCCTTAAAAACGTAAGGAACAAACTGGTCATCCGGCGGAAAATAAAAGAGGCGGTCAAGAGGACGAACATCAGGAAGAGGCTTTATATGCCTAATATGGCAGACGGCGCGCACGGCATAGCCGCCGCATTCCAGGCATGCGGGATTGACACCGTAGTCATGCCTGAGCCGGATGAGGAGTCCCTCAAGTGGGGCAGGCGCTATACCTGCGGAAGGGAATGTTATCCCGCGATACTTACAACCGGGGACATGATAAAGGTTATTAAAAGCGCCGATTTTGACCCGGAAAAAAGCGCGTTCTTCATGCCGTCCGGAAACGGCCCGTGCAGGTTCGGCCAGTATAACCGCTACCACAGGCTCATCCTCGATGAACTCGGTTTCCCGAATGTCCCGGTATATGCGCCTGACCAGGACGAGAAATTTTACGGGGATCTGGGCGTTGTGGAGGGAAACTTCCCCAAGCTTGCCTGGTGGGGGATAGTTGCGGTAGATATTCTTGAGAAAAGATTAAGAGAGGTAAGGCCGTATGAGAAAAACCCGGGCGAGGCTGAAAATGTATACTGGGATTGCGTAAAAAGGGTGTGCGATTCCGTAAGGAGCAAAAGATTCCCCGAAGAGGAATTAAGATACGCGAAAGAGGCCTTCAGAAAAATACCGGCTGAAAAGGCGGGGACGCGCCCCCTTGTGGGGATTGTCGGAGAGATATATGTAAGATGCAGCCGTTTCAGCAACGAAAACATCGTAAAGACACTTGAGAAAATGGGCGCCGAGGTCCGGGTTCCTCCCGTGGCCGAGTGGATATATTACACAAACTATACGTCAAAGAGGAAAAACTGGCAGAGGGGGAATTACAACGGCCTGTTTAAGATACTCTTCAACGATTTTTTCCAGCATATCTTCGAAAAAAAGATGCTCAATATACTCAACGGCGATCTGAGAAACAAACACGAACCCCGCACAAAGGAAATAATCAGGCTGGCAGAACCCTATATCCATGATTCCTTCGAGGGCGAGGCAGTCTTAAGCATCGGCAAGGTGATAGACTATATCTTAAACGGCGCCCACGGGGTGGTGAATGTCATGCCCTTTACCTGCATGCCCGGAACGGTTGTCAACGGGCTGCTGAAGAAGGTGAGGGAGGAGTATTCAAACATACCGTATCTTAATATGGTTTACGATGGGACTGAGGATACTAACGCGACGACACGGCTGGAGGCGTTTGTGCATCAGGCAAGGGAGTTCATGGAAAAGGGCGCAAGGGAAAACAAATAATGGAATTCGCCATATTAGGGCTCCTTGCAATCATCGTCTCTGTGCTTCTGTGGATTGGGTTTGCGTTTAGAAAGGGGGGCAAAAGCGATGCCCTCATCATGCTTCAAAAAGAGACCGAGTCATTAAGGCAGGAACTGAGCAGTTCCATAACAAACCATCTCTCGATAGTAAACCAGCAGCTTTCATCCGTCACGTCCAATGTTACCGAACAATTAAAGAGCGTTACACTCCAGCTCCAGTCCTCCACCGGCCAGATAAACCAGAGGATGGACAATGCCGCAAGGGCTGTCCAGGACGTAAACAAGAACCTCGGTGCGCTCAGCGAAGCCACCAGGCAGGTCTTTGAGGTCGGAAAAGACATCGCAAACCTTCAACAGATACTCAAGTCGCCGAAATTAAGGGGGGAATTCGGGGAGTTTTTACTCGGAGACCTTCTGTCCCAGATACTCCCACCCGCGCATTATGAACTCCAGTATGCCTTTAAAAACGGCATGAAGGTGGATGCCGTAATAAAATTAAGCAACGGTTTTGTCCCGATTGACAGCAAATTCCCGCTTGAAAATTTCATAAAATTTTTAGAGGGCACAACCGAAAAAGAAAAGAACGCCGCAAGGAAACAGTTTATAAATGACGTAAAAAACCACATAGACAATATTTCCTCATCCTATATCGTCCCGCAGGAGGGCACCTTCAATTTCGCGCTCATGTACATACCGGCTGAAAACGTCTATTACGAGACGATTATAAAGGACGAATCCTTCGGGGATGAAAAGCAGATTATGGGCTACGCCTTCAGTAAAAGGGTGGTCCCCGTGTCCCCCAACAGTTTCTACGCATACCTTCAGACGATACTTCTCGGGTTAAGGGGGCTTGAGATAAGTAAAACGGCGCAGACGATACTCACGCACCTTGAAGGCCTCCAGAACGATTTTGAGAGGGTTAAAGACGATTTCGAGGTCATCGGCAAACACATCAACAACGCGAGGACTAAACACGATGAGGCGGCTAAAAAGGTAGACAGGTTCGGCGAGAAACTTAAGATTGCTCCGGGCATCGGTGAAAGAGCCGAAAAAGCGTTAAGCGAGCCAGGGGTTTCTGAAAATAAACTCCCGTCTTAATCCTTCCATTTTTTCCGGCCCTTTTTTCCGGGCGGAGCCGGCAACACCTCCCGGGGTTATAATATCCGGCGTTTACCCGGCGCAAACTTCCCGCCAAAAAGACAAAAATAAAAAAGTGGTTGAATTGAGCCGCCTTAAAGTTGTATCCTGAATGTTCAGGGAACGAATGAAGAAAAAGTCTTATAACATAGCGGTTGCGGGAGCAACCGGGGTTGTCGGGAGAGAGATGCTCAGCATCCTTGCGCAGAGGAATTTTCCCGTGGGCGGGATAAGGCTTCTTGCCTCCGAAAGGAGCGCCGGGGAGAAACTCGCCTTCAAGGGGAAGGATGAGGTCG